>Ga0194133_10000130_pt1 | contig 153197 bp, 149 predicted proteins | sample TA2KigOf40mmetaG_FD_155448 | JGI IMG/M metagenome (GOLD analysis project Ga0194133, IMG submission 155448) | Freshwater microbial communities from Lake Tanganyika, Tanzania - TA2015055 Kigoma Offshore 40m | ecosystem: Environmental > Aquatic > Freshwater > Lake | place: Tanzania: Lake... | reverse complement strand
TGAAAAGGATAAATCTGGAGTCGGATGGCCCTGTTTTGGAGGTTCCGGACTCGGAGGAATGTTCTCCTCATTTGTTACATCACCTTGGATAAGCGCTTGGGCGCCTGGAAGAGGGATAGATTTTTCGCCAGAGGGTTATGGAGTCTCATTCAAAAAAGGAGAGCGCCTTGTACTACAGATTCATTACAACCTGCTCGCAGCAAATGGTGGAACTGTCGAAACAGATCGTTCGCGGATAATTATGGAAGCTGTTCCAGCAAGTTCTACAAACGTAAAACCTTTGACCATCGAGCTCTTCGCGGCGCCAGTCGAACTAGCTTGCCCATCAGGGGTAACGGGACCTTTATGCGATCGAAATGCTTCGTTAAGAGATCTCGCAACTCGAACAGATAAAACGAGTTTTCTTGAGGCGCAAGCGATTGCTGCAATCTGCGGAAAGAATCCGGCCAAGCCAATTCCCTCACTCGCAAATTCTTGTGATAGGGTCGTGATGTCCGATTTCAAAATAATAACAGCAGGGCCGCATATGCACCTTCTCGGAAAGAAGTTGAAGATGACACTGAATCCAGGGACGGCGAAGGAAAAACCAATTCTAAATGTTGAAAATTACGATTTTGACGAGCAATCTCCAACTGTTTTACCTGAGCCAATAAACGTTGTCTCAGGCGATGTGATAAGAATTGAATGTGTTCATGATCCATCACTTCGGCAAGTCTTGCCGGAATTGAAGTTCCTGCCGCCAAGATATGTCACATGGGGAGAGGGCTCCTCGGATGAAATGTGCCTTGGCGTGCTATCTATCACGAGGGATTGATTATGGATTTTGATAATTCAACTTCAAAAGAGCTTCCTAGAAGATCTCTCCTTTGCGGACTTGGGTTGATTGCTCTTGGGATGATTCCTAGCGCCGCCATTGCATCAGGCAATATTAAATTATTGAGCAATGGAAAAGTTGAAGTTTTGCTATCAAAAAATACTGCTCTTCGAAAAGTTGGAGGGGTAATTCAATTCAATGATAAACAAGGTAAGGCTATTGCCCTTATCCGCACAACTCAGTCGGTCACAGGTTTTCGAGCAATTAATCTAAGTTGCACTCACCAAGGTGTGACTGTTCAGCGAGCTGATAATGGTTGGCTTTGTAAAGACGGGCATCAAGCGACATATGCAGCAGACGGTAAAGTTTTATCTGGGCCTGCCAAATTTGACCTTCGCTCGATACCGGTGAAAGCAAGTAAGTCAAAAGTCACTGTTGGTTAGTTAGCATTGCGCGCCCGGCAGGAATCGAACCTGCGACAACCCGCTTAGAAGGCGGGTGCTCTATCCGACTGAGCTACGGGCGCAATGACTTTAAGCGAATTCTACCGAGCAACCGATAGGGTTTCGCCTCGTGGCAGAGTTCATTTACACGATGAAAAAAGTGCGCAAAGCGCACGGTGACAAAGTAATTCTTGATGATGTCACGCTTATGTTCCTTCCCGGAGCCAAAATTGGTGTTGTTGGTCCAAACGGAGCTGGAAAATCAACAGTTCTTCAGATGATGGCCGGTTTACAACAACCTTCAAACGGTGAGGCCTTTCTAACTCCTGGATACACAGTTGGAATTTTGCTTCAAGAACCACCACTTAATGAATCAAAAAACGTACTTGAAAATGTACAAGAGGGCGTTGCTGAAACCATTGCACTTAAAGCGCGCTTCGATCAAGTTTCAGAAGAGATGGCAAATCCGGATGCTGACTACGACAAATTGTTGGCAGAGATGGGCGAGCTACAAGAAAAGTTAGATCATTTGAATGCTTGGGATTTAGATTCGCAATTAGAGCAAGCTATGGACGCCTTACGTTGTCCGTCACCCGATGCTGACGTAAAAGTTCTCTCAGGCGGAGAGAGACGTCGCATCGCCCTCTGCAAGCTACTCTTACAAAAGCCAGATTTACTCCTTCTTGATGAGCCAACAAATCATCTAGATGCTGAGTCTGTTCTTTGGCTAGAGCAGTTCTTATCAAAGTATGAGGGAACCGTCGTGGCAATCACTCACGATCGATATTTTCTAGACAATGTAGCGCAATGGATTTTGGAGTTAGATAGAGGTCGCGCTTATCCCTATGAAGGAAACTATTCAACTTATCTTGAAACAAAAGCCTCTCGATTAAAAGTTGAAGGACAGAAGGATGCGAAGCGGGCAATGAGATTAGCTGAGGAGTTAGATTGGGTTAGGCAAAATGCCAAAGGCCGACAAGCTAAATCCAAAGCTCGTCTTGCTAGATATGAAGAGATGGCGGCCGAAGCAGAGAAAGCTCGCAAACTCGAGTTTGAAGAAATTCAAATTCCAATGGGACCACGCCTTGGAAATATTGTCGTAGAGGTAGATAAGTTAAGTAAGGGGTTTGGCGAGAGATTACTCTTCGACGAACTTGGTTTCTCCCTGCCTCGAAATGGAATTGTTGGAGTTATCGGTCCGAATGGCGCCGGAAAGACGACGCTCTTCAAAATGATACTTGGCCAAGAACAACCAGATTCTGGGTCGATAAAAGTTGGCGAAACTGTAAAGATTTCATATGTAGATCAATCCAGATCTGGAATTGATGCGAAGAAATCGCTCTGGGAAGTTGTCTCTGATGGACTTGATTTCATCAAAGTCGGACCAGTAGAGATGCCAAGCCGAGCTTATGTCTCAGCTTTTGGATTTAAAGGACCTGACCAACAAAAACCGGCTGGCGTTCTCTCCGGCGGTGAGCGAAATCGATTAAATCTTGCACTTACTTTGAAAATGGGTGGAAATCTGTTACTTCTGGATGAGCCGACAAATGATTTAGACGTAGAGACTCTTGGTTCATTAGAAAATGCGTTACTGGACTTTCCCGGCTGTGTAGTCGTTATATCGCACGATCGGTGGTTCCTCGATCGCGTTGCTACCCATATTTTGGCTTATGAGGGTGATTCACAATGGTTCTGGTTTGAGGGAAACTTCGAGTCTTATGAAAAGAACAAAGTTGAGAGACTTGGACCTGAAGCAGCGCGTCCACACCGCATTACTTATAGAAAGCTAACTCGATGAAGTACCAACATAAAGCATTCGTACGCTGGGATGATTTAGATGCGATGGGGCATGTAAATAATGCGAAATATCTTACTTTGGCTCAAGAAGCGCGATTTGAATGGTCTTTTATGCAACACCACTGCAAAGGAGAGGCACCAGGATTAATGGAGATGGTAGTTGCAAGGGCTGAAGTGGATTTCTTTTCACCAATCAATCTTGGCGGGATATTTGTAGATGTAGAGCTTTGGGTAGAGAAGATTGGAAATTCTTCTTTTGTAATGGTCTATGAAATTAGGAATGGTGAAAATCTGTGCGCGCGACTGAAGTCGGTTCAAGTTGGCGTTGATTCTACCGCTTCCAAATCTAGGCCTTTTACAGATTCTGAGAGAAAGTTTCTTGAGCAATACCTAATTTTGGAGGCATAGTTGTCTTCTCTTCTCAGTTCAAGACCTTGGTGGCGCGACGCCGATACTTACCATATTTATACTAGATTGGCAGTTGGAAACAGCGATGCCAATTCAAGGTTCAATCTCTCTCGAGGAGCCCTAGAAATTCGCAAGACTGAAATTGGTCTCGGAGACGGTCAGATGGAGTGGTTAAAACTCGGTGATTGCGTATTTGCTTTCGAAAGACTGGAAAACTTTGCTTGCCTTCTGAATTTTGGGGAAGCTTTCAAGATTCCCAAGGGAGAGGTATTAGTTGCAAGCACTTCACTTGAGCAGGGAGTGCTTTTTGAGAACGGTGCGCTCTGGATGAGGTTAGCGTGAGTAAATACCAAGAAATGGGCGGAAGGAAAACTTTCGAAAAATTGGTATCGCATTTCTATGCGCTGGTGAGTGTCGACCCAGTACTTCGTCCAATGTATCCAGAGGAGGATTTAGAGGGAGGGGCTGAGAGATTATTGATGTTCTTGGAGCAATATTGGGGAGGTTCCACAACTTATAGTGAGCAGAGGGGTCACCCCAGATTAAGAATGCGCCATGCTAATTTTGAAATTGGCGAAGCGGAGCGTGATGCCTGGCTGAGAAATATGAAGTCAGCAGTTGATGAGCTTGAGATTGGCACCGAATTAAAAAATGAACTTTGGGAATATTTGGTTATGGCTGCAAATTCCATGGTTAATCAACCGCGCCGTTTTTGAGAGAGATTTCCAACTTTAAGTATTTCGCCATTTCTTAAGTACCAGAGCGTTCCGGCTCGATCTCTTATGGTGGTGATTCTCAATCCTACAGTTTCAACTCGTCCTTTAACTTCAAGAACATCAACCCGATCACCGACCCCATATTGATCTTCAATTAACATAATGATTCCCGAGAAAACGTCTCTAATAATTGTTTGCGCACCCAAGCCAACTGCAAAACCAACAACACCTGCGGAGGCAACAAGTGGTCCTAAGTCAACTCCCATTTCACCAAGAATCATCGCACCAGCAATAAGGCCAATCAGCGCCTTTGATGAACTCGATAGAACTGTTGCGGCAGTCCTTGCCCGTTCCCGTTGCCGGTTGCCTTGGGTTCGCTCACCTGGGATGAAATCGGCTTTAGCAACCTTGCCCAAAATTCGAATAATGGCACGTGAAGCAATTCTTTGAACCACTAGTGCGATTACGAGTATGACGATAATTCGAACGGGAGCACCGAGGAACCAGTCCAAGAGTTCCTGCGCGCTCAAATCAAGCTCCATCTGAGACGGACTTTATAAGAAATTGACCTTAATTCCCCACAATTTGGCCGGAGTTCGGGCAGGATTTCCTCCTCGGCGCGAGCCACGCGTTGGATTAAGGGGTTTAGACAAAATGTCGGTGATGACGAGAAGGACTTTAATTCTAAACGCCACCTATGAGCCACTGGGTGTCGTTTCTGATAGACGCGCACTCATCTTAGTTTTAAATCATCGCGCGACCATGGTTGAAGATTCGGGAATCGAGTTTCGATATGCAACAGGTTCACTTTCGTTACCCGCAGTAATTCGACTCCACAAATTTGTGAAAATCCCTTACCGTCATACAGTCCCGTTATCTCGAAGAGCAATATTTGCTCGTGATGGTGGTCGGTGTGTTTATTGCGCAGGAGCAGCTACATCAATCGATCATGTTCTTCCCAAGAGTCGGGGTGGCGATCACACATGGGATAACGTTGTTAGCGCTTGCCATAAATGTAATCACTTAAAAGCGGATAGAACACTAAAAGAATTAGGTTGGAGATTGAGATCAATTCCGAGAGAACCAGTTGGCGCTGCCTGGCGAATTCTTGGAACTGGCAGAGCAGATTCTCGCTGGGTTCCGTATCTAGAACCATTTGGCGTGGCTGCCGCAACTGCATAGACTTTTCTCCATGAATCTTGCGCTCAGTGAAGATGGTTCATTGCCCGGAGATCCACTTCCGTTTTTGAATGGAGTGATTTGGTTCTTCGTAGTCCCGGTTACTATTTTCTTAGTTGTCTGGCTCTTGGTGGTAGCCGGCGAGAATTTAACTAAGGCAAAGAAACGAAAAGCTAAACCTGAACTACTGACTCAAATTCCTGAATAACTTAGCGGTCAATCGCCTGAACTCTCAAAGCTCGCTCCAGAGCATCTTTAGATTCAATTAGATGCCTTCGTAATGTGGGATGGGCATCTTTTCCTGGACCTTCTAGCCAATTTACTGTTTTTGCCAAAGTTTCTTTGGTAGCAACATAATTTGGGAACAGAATATCTATGATGCTTGAAGATTCTTCATAAGACTTGGTGTTGTAGATGTCGAGAATCAAGGCAAAGTAGCGATCGATAAACTTTTCATGTAGGTCCCTATGTAATGGTCGAGCAAATCCTTGCAGGGCCGAGAGCCTCATCCAATTTGTTATCTCAAAATTCTCAGTAGCTTTAGTAAAAGCTGCTTCTTTCGCAGAGATGTCTGGGAATGATGCAAGACAGCGTTCGTGCGCGAGTTGGCCAGTGAGCGTGTTGTCTCGATTCAATTCATCGTCAACTTCTGCTCTTGAAGCTATGCCCCGTTCAACGAGAGAGAGCAGTAGATGCCAACGTAAGTCTGCGTCGATAACCAAACCAGTTAACTTTCCTTCGAGTAGCTCTCTAACTCTTAAACCTTGTTGCGGAGTGTGAGCAAGTGAGGAGAAAATTCTTGCGTACTGCAGTTGCAGATCACTTCCGGCGCTTGCCTTATCAAGTAGCTTCTCAATAGCTGTAGATATTTTTTCTCGTAATACATCTCGATTTTTTGGCGAGGCATAAACCTCGATTGTCGAATGAAGTTGGGTTCCGATTGCAGAAATTGTTGTGACGTCGTTCTCACCCGGGAGTCCTGCGATCGCAATATCTACATAATCTGATGGAGATAGCTCGGCATCGCGCAGCATGTCCCACGATGCGGACCAGCAGAGAGCGCGAGTGAGACCATCATTTAACTTTCCTAGATTGCGTTTGAGCGATTCGACAGATTTTTCATCAAATCGAATTTTTGCAAAAGTTAAGTCACGATCGTTAATCAGCAATAAATCTGCTACGGGTTCACCGGAAAATTCAGGTACTTGTGTTAGTTCACCAGAAACATCTATCTCTATCGACTTACGTAATTCGAATTTGTAATTATTCAAATCATAGAGAGCAACTGCCATACGATGAGGTCTAAGGTCTCTCGAACCAACTGGAATAGTTGGCGGCTCTTGCTTTATTGAAACTGAATCATATTTGTCACCGGTTAATTTGATGACAGGTCTAAGTGTATTTACCCCTGAAGTCTTTAACCAGGTAGCAACCCATGGATCAAGTCGACGACCGCTGGTCTTTTCCAGTTCTCCCAATAAATCCTTCAATTTCGTGTTCCGATAGGCATGCTTTGCAAAGTAGGTCTGCAGACCTGAAATGAAATTCTCTCGACCAACATAAGCAACCAGTTGCTGTAAAACAGATGCGCCCTTCGCATACGTGATGCCATCAAAATTAGCCTTTACGGTTTCAATATCGACCATATCGGTAGCGATTGGATGAGTGGATGTGAGTTGGTCTTGGCGATATGCCCAGTTCTTTCTCTCTGCATTAAATCCAGCCCAAGAATTCGTGAACTTGGTGGCTTCTACAAGCGCTAGATATGAGGACCATTCAGCAAAAGATTCATTGAGCCAGAGGTCATCCCACCATTTCATAGTTACTAGGTTTCCAAACCACATATGAGCCATCTCATGAAGAATTGTGTTTGCCCGCGCGTTGTACATGCGCTCCGTAACTTTGGAGCGGAAAACCAACAATTCCTCTCGGAAAGTCACGCAACCCGCGTTCTCCATCGCTCCCCAGTTGAAATCTACAACAGCAATTTGATCATATTTATCGAACGCATAGGCGAGACCGAAAACCTTCTCGAAGTATTCAAAGCCCTGCTTTGTAATCAAGAAAATCTCGTCAGCATCCAAGTGCTGAAAAAGTGATTTTCTACAGTAAATACCTAATGGAATTCTCTTTGCGCCTTTGTACTCGTCTTGAACATGTGCGTAAGGTCCGGCTACCACGGCAGTTATGTAGGTAGACATAATCGGAGTTGTAGTGAATTCCCAAGTTTTTGTGTCTCTGGATTCAAGAGAACTTTTGACCGGATTATTTGAAATTACCTGCCAATGGGACGGCGCGATAACCTTAAAATCGAACGTTGCCTTTAGGTCTGGTTGATCGAAGCAGGGGTACATATTTCTAATAAATGCAGTTTCACCTTGAGAGTAGAGATAGACCTCATTATCAACCGGATCAACCGAACGCTGCAGACCTTCGCCTGTTTTTGAGTAAACGGCCTCTATCTCAATAATTAGTTCATTCTCAGATTTCAATTCATCTAATTGAAGAGATTGGCCTGTAAATTTTGAATCTGGAATAGAAGCCCCGTTCAAAGTCGCCGAAATCAGTTTTTTCCCAACGGTATCAATGAAGGTAGAAGCGCCCGGTTGGTTGCAGCGGAACTTCACTATCGACTTTGCGTAAAACGTTTCGCTACCCTTTGTGACATCAATAGTCACTTGGTAGTTATCTACCTTAAGTAGGTTAGAGCGCTCGAAGGCTTCAGCGCGGGAGAGATTGTTACCTGGCATGCGCTCATCCAACCATAATGAGAATATTTGCCACTATGGAAAGTCAGAGCCCATCTACATTTCGATTAAGGAGCTTTCGACTTCGCGGGGATCGTATGACAAGAGCTCAGGCTGAGGCGCTCGCCAATCATTGGAATAGATATGAGATACCGCTACAGGGCAAAATCGATCCGAGAGATATTTTCTATTCTTTTAAGCCTAAGAGAGTTATTTTTGAAATCGGAAGCGGAATGGGTGAAGCAACCGCAAAAATTGCTGCCGCAAATCCAGAGATAGGTTACGTCGCCATCGAAGTTCATCGTCCCGGAATCGGTGCTCTAATTATTCGAGCCGAAGAACTTTCTATTAGAAACTTACGAATTATAAATGCTGATATTTTGGATGTGCTAAATCATGTAGATGACAATCTAATTGATGGCTTCCATATCTTCTTTCCCGATCCTTGGCATAAGAGAAAACAGAATAAAAGGCGACTTCTGCAGCCCCCTTTTATCTCGTTGTTAAGTAGAAAGCTAAAGCATGGAGGAGAGATATCTATTGCAACAGATTGGCTGCCTTACGCGCAAGAAATTGGACGCAACTTTGCCGCAAATCCAGATTTTGAAGGAGGGACTGTTAGGCGACCAGATCGGCGTCCAGTCACTAAATTTGAAGGTAAAGGAATTTCAAAAGAACACATCGTTTCAGATTTCCATTATCGGAAACGTTAAAGAGATCCATCTTTCTCGTACTTCGAAATCATTCCAATCCTACGGATATGACGTTCATCGTTGCTAAATGGGGTATTTAGAAATACATCAACCATCTCAAGGCATAAAGTTTCGTCATGCATACGTCCGCCTAGCGAGATTACATTTGCATCGTTATGTGTTCTGGCTAGCTTTGCGATTTCGACACTCCAGACCAAAGCGGCTCTAACTCCTTTAACTTTATTTGCGACCATCTGCTCGCCATTGCCGGAGCCTCCCAAAACGACTCCAAAAGAACCGGGCTCTTTTCCAACTGCTTCAGCGGCAGGGAAACAGAAGACGGGATAGTCATCTAGCGGGTCAAATGCGTGAGGTCCATGGTCGACAACTTCATGACCCTTGGCTTTCAAGTGGGCAACTATCTTGTTCTTAAATTCGAGTCCGGCGTGATCGCTTCCTACATGGACTTTCATGAGCACACTCTCTCAAAACTTCACCGAAAAATAGGAGAACCACCAGTGTTTCCACTGGGGGTTCTTACTCTATGAGGAGGTAGTGCCTAACTTTTGGGAATTTGAGTTGTTACGGACGAGGACCCTTCCCGCGGCCTCTTCCGCCCATGAAATCCAACCCTTTGATTTTTCCTAGGCCTTTGACTCGATTCACCTCAGCGGTGATTCGTTCCTCGAGATTGGCTTTCAATTTAGTTGCTTGTTCAGCGGTAATTCGCCCCGCGGCTAAAGCGCTATCAACATTCTTAGAGCGGAACGTGAAAATGCGCCAACCAAGGCATACTTCTTTGCTCCGGCAATAGCTGCAGGATTTTCACCTGCCTTAATTCTTGAAAGCAGATCCGCTTCACTGATTCCCAAAGTGTCGGTGACTACTTTCAAGTAAGCATTCTTCATTGCTTTTGCTTCCGATTTCTTGGCAGTTACAGTCGCAACTGGTTTTGCAATCGCGGAGTCAGATAAAATTAGTTTAGGTGGGGGATATTCGGGACAATTAATTGGAAGCGTTTCTACGTAATTATTTATGTTTGAGACTGGAGCGGGTGACGGGAATCGAACCCGCATAGCTAGCTTGGAAGGCTAGAGCTCTACCATTGAGCTACACCCGCAATGTTTGCTCACTTAGGGCTTTTTCCTAAGGGGCATACGGTATCGGCTGAGGTAATGAGATGTGAATTTTTCATCTAGACTCTGCCACCTACGCCGCGGGGCGTAGCGTAGTGGCTAGCGCGTCTGCTTTGGGAGCAGAAGACCGTGGGTTCGAGTCCCTCCGCCCCGACCAGTAATTCAAAAATGTGAGGAGTCTTGTGAAGAGCGCTGTTGAAACTCTTTCACCGACTCGAGTTCGTATTTCTATAGATCTTGATTTCAAAGATCTTGAGCCACATGTTGCAACTGCTTACCAAAGGCTCGCACAACAAGTTTCTATCCCGGGCTTCCGTAAAGGAAAAGTTCCGAGACAACTAATCGACCAACGTGTTGGCCGGGGAGCCGTTCTAAATGAAGCGATAAATACCGCGCTTCCCGAGTTCTACTCCCAAGCGGCTCGTGAAAACGAAGTTCTCATGGTTGGTCGTCCTAATGTTGATATCAAAGAGCTAAAGGACAACGAAATAGTTAAATTTGAGGTCGAAGTTGATGTTCGTCCGGAGATTAAACTTCCGGACTTTTCCGAAATTGAATTAACGGTTCCTGACGTTGTATTGAGCGAGAAAGATGTCGATGACCAAGTAGAGGCGCTTCGAATCCGTTTCGGAACTCTTGTGACTATTGAAAAAGATTCAGCTTCTGGCGACTTCGTGACTATTGATTTAGTTGCCAAGATTGAAGGTAAAGAAGTTGAAGGTGGAAGTGCGAATGGCATTTCCTATGAGGTTGGATCAAACCGAATGATTGATGGACTTGACACTGCTCTCGAAGGAATGAAGGTGGGAGAATCGAAGAATTTCACAGCGCAATTAGTTGGAATGAAGGAAGGCGAAACGGGCGAAGTAACGGTAACCCTTCAAGCCGTTAAAAAGCGAGAGTTGCCAGACCTAAATGATGAATTTGCCAAATTAGCAAGCGAGTTTGAGACTCTAGAAGAATTGAAGAAAGATACTAAAGAGCGATTGACTCGATTGAAGTCTATGGAACAAGGAGCTCAGGCTCGCGACGAACTCCTTCAATACTTATTGGATAAGGTTGAAATCCAAGTCCCTGAACAACTTGTAAAAGATGAGGTGCATAACCATCTTGAGAAACAGAATCGACTCGAAGATAAGACGCGTCGAAATGAAGTAACTGAGCAAGTTACTAGATCGGTGCGCGCGGATTTCTTATTGGATGCAATTGTCAAAGCCGAAGAGGTTCAAGTTTCCGAGGCTGAAGTCACTGAATATTTGATCCGGACTGCTTCCAGATATGGAATGACGCCGGAACAATTTGCACAACAGTTGACTCAGGCAGGCCAGATAACCGCTCTTATGGCAGAAGTTGCTCGCACGAAGGCGCTTGCGATTGCACTTGAGAGAGTAAAGATTAAGGACTCATCTGGACGGAGCGTTGATCTCTCGAAATTGAGCCCTAAGCCAACTGCTGAAGTAAAGGCTGAATAGCTCTCCGCTCTAAGCGAACAAGCGGCTTATTGGGAGGCAAAAACCGCTCGGGAGCGTTAGGGTCACGTCATAACAATCTCAGGAGGAACTTCTTGGAGCTCATTACCCCGCGCCTTGCGGCTAGCCCCGCTGGTGGATTAGACGACCAGGTTTACAACCGTCTCTTAAAGGAGAGAATTATTTTCCTTGGCTCCGTCGTTGAAGATTCAATGGCGAATGCAATCGCTGCCCAGATGCTTTTGTTAGCAGCCGAAGATCCTGAGAAAGATATCTACCTTTATATTAATTCTCCTGGCGGCTCAATCTCTGCCGGTATGGCGATTTATGACACGATGCAATATGTCAAGAATGATGTAGCAACTGTGGCTATGGGGCTAGCAGCTTCTATGGGCCAGTTCTTACTTTGCGCGGGCGCTCCCGGAAAGAGATATGCGCTACCCCATGCTCGAATCATGATGCACCAACCTTCTGGCGGAATTGGTGGAACTGCATCTGATATCAAGATTCAAGCCGAGCAGATGTCTTTCACAAAGAAAAAGATGGCGGATTTGATTGCTTTCCATACTGGTCAGAAAGTAGAGATCATCACTACTGATTCGGATCGCGATCGCTGGTTCACCGCAGAAGAAGCGAGAGAGTATGGCTTTGTAGATCATGTTGTTAAGTCAGCCGGCCAAGTATCTGGAAGTGGAGGAACTGTTCGATGAGTAAATACGAAGCAGAAAATCGTTATGTTCTTCCAACTATCGAAGAGCGCACCTCTTATGGGTATAAACGTTTAGATCCTTACACAAAACTATTTGAAGAGCGCATCATCTTCCTCGGACAGGCAATTGACGACACAGTCGCAAACGATGTTATGGCCCAGCTACTAACTCTTGAGTCTATGGACCCGGATCGCGACATCATGATGTATATCAATTCACCTGGCGGATCCTTTACTGCGTTAACAGCAATTTATGACACGATGCAATTCGTTCGTCCGGATGTGATGACAATTTGTCTTGGTCAAGCAGCCTCTGCCGCTGCAGTCCTTCTTGCTGGCGGTACCGCAGGAAAGCGAATGGCGTTGGAGCACTCAAGAATTCTTATTCACCAGCCATATAGCGAAGGCGGCGGACAAGGTTCTGATATTGAGATTCAAGCAAAGGAAGTCTTGCGCATGCGAGAACTTCTCGAAGAAATGCTCTCCAAGCACTCCAAGAAATCTCAAGAAGAAATAGCCAAAGATATTGAGCGAGACAAGATTCTTACTGCAGCTGAAGCGGTTGAGTATGGACTCGTCGACCAAATATTGGCGAGCCGCAAAGCCTCGCTTAGGCGTTAATTCCTCTCTAGGCGAACAGCAATATCCGACGTTCGCGCGTGCTCGCGATTTACCATTGGAGCCTTCCCTAGAGAAAGTTGGCAGACGTGACTCGCATCGGTGAAAGCGGCGATCTCCTCAAGTGCTCCTTCTGTGGCAAGACCCAGAAGCAAGTAAAGAAGTTGATTGCAGGTCCAGGTGTATACATCTGTGACGAATGTATTGACCTTTGTAACGAGATCATCGAAGATGAATTAAGCGAAGCAGCCGGCCTCGGCCTTCAAGAATTGCCTAAACCTACAGAGATATTTGATTTTCTAGATCAATATGTAATTGGGCAAGAGCGTGCAAAGAAATCTTTATCTGTAGCTGTCTACAACCACTATAAGCGAATCAAATCTGGCGACCGCCATCGCGAAGAAGGCGTTGAGATCGCTAAGAGCAATATTCTGCTCCTCGGTCCAACCGGATGTGGCAAGACCTTGCTAGCCCAAACTTTGGCAAGAATGTTAAATGTCCCATTTGCGATCGCCGATGCGACCGCACTTACCGAAGCTGGCTATGTAGGCGAAGATGTAGAAAATATACTTTTGAAGTTAATCCAAGCCGCAGATTTCGATGTCAAAAAAGCCGAAACTGGAATTATTTATATCGATGAAATAGACAAGGTTGCCCGCAAGAGCGAGAATCCTTCAATCACCCGAGACGTTTCCGGTGAAGGCGTGCAACAAGCGCTCCTCAAGATTATTGAAGGCACGACTGCATCGGTTCCCCCCCAAGGCGGAAGAAAGCACCCTCACCAAGAATTTATACAGATAGATACCACAAATGTTCTATTTATTGTCGGAGGAGCATTCGCCGGGCTAGAGAAGATAATTGAAGCTCGCAAAGGTAAAGCTGGTGTCGGGTTTAATGCAGCGTTAAAGGTCGCTAAAGAGAATGAAAAGAATGATCCGTTCGGTGATGTAATGCCTGAAGACTTATTGAAATTTGGAATGATTCCAGAGTTCATTGGTCGTCTTCCAATCATGACATCTGTTGAGAGTTTAGATCGCGCAGCTCTACTACAGATTCTTACCGAACCAAAGAACGCTTTGGTTAAGCAGTACCAACACCTTTTCTCGATGGATGATGTCGAGCTTGAAATTGCGGATGATGCGCTGGGTATCATTGCGAACCAAGCAATTTCGCGAGGAACTGGCGCTCGAGGTCTGCGAGCGATTATGGAAGAGATTCTCTTACCGGTGATGTACGAGGTTCCAAGTAAGAAAGAGATTAGCAAAGTGATCGTAAATGCTGAGGTTATTCGCTCTAAAACCCCACCGGTTTATGTGGAACGTGGACCAAATAGCGTGAAGCGCAGCGGTAAGCGCGGAGAAGAGAAGACCGCGTAGCGCTCGCTAGCATTGCGTCTTATGTCTCAGCTGCCCTCCAATTTCGCCCCTCACGAGATTGAGTCTGCTCTCTACAAGAAGTGGCTGGACGCCGGATATTTCAAAGCTGATCCGAAGTCGGAGAAGCCGCCATTTTCAATTGTTATCCCACCACCTAATGTCACCGGAAGTCTTCATATTGGCCACGCCTTAGATCACACAATTCAAGACTTATTGATTCGAATGAAACGTATGAAGGGATTTGAAACACTCTGGCTTCCTGGAATGGATCACGCAGGAATTGCTACTCAAAACGTAGTTGAAAAGAAGTTAGCTGAGAGCAAAATATCTCGACATGATCTTGGAAGAGACGAGTTCATTAAGAAGGTTTGGGACTGGAAAGCCGAGTACGGCGGCGCAATTCTCGGCCAGATGAAACGGCTCGGAGATAGCGTTGATTGGAGTCGCGAGCGCTTCACCATGGATGAAGGTTTATTACGCGCAGTCTTGACAATTTTCAAGCGACTTTATGACGCAGGGTTAATTTATCGAGCGGAACGAATCATTAATTGGTGCCCTCGTTGCTTGACGGCACTTTCTGATATCGAAGTTGATTATCAAGAAATTGATGGTGAATTCGTTCAAATTCGATACGGGGATTTAGATGGCGATCATATTTATATCTCAACGACTCGTCCTGAGACCATGCTTGGTGATGGTGCGGTAGCGGTAAATCCAAATGATGATCGATATAAATCCATGATTGGCAAAGAAGTTCGTCTTCCTTATGTAAACCGAATTATTCCTGTAATCGCTGATGAATTAGTCGACCCAGAATTTGGAACTGGAGCGGTGAAAGTGACTGCAGCGCATGATCCCAATGACTTTGAAATGGGGATGCGTCACGGTGTGCCCATGATCGTGATTATGAATGAGGCTGGGGTTATGGAGGGAACGGGCACTCAATTTGATGGAATGGATAGATTCAAAGCTCGCAAGGCTCTTGTTGAGAAATTGCGTGAAGATGGATTACTTGGATGGGAGAAGCGCCCTTATAAACATAGCGTTGGCCACTGTTCACGCTGTAACACGATTGTTGAACCTCGACTCTCCTCACAGTGGTTTGTGAAAGTCGCTCCTTTAGCGAAACTAGCGGGCGACGCCGTTCGCAATGGCGTTGTAAAGATTTCACCCGTTGAAATGGAGCCACGTTACTTCGAGTGGGTCGACAACATGAATGATTGGTGTATCTCGAGACAATTATGGTGGGGCCACCGCATCCCAGTTTGGTACGGACCTAACGACGAAATGAAAATTGTTGGACCTGATGAAGTCGCACCAACAGGCTGGGTTCAAGATGAAGATGTATTGGATACCTGGTTCTCATCTGCACTTTGGTCGTTTTCCACCTTAGGTTGGCCAGATCAAACTGAAGATTTAAAGAAGTTCTATCCAACTTCAGTTCTTGTAACTGGCTATGACATTCTCTTCTTCTGGGTCGCGCGCATGATGATATTTTCATTATTTGCAATGGACGGAAAGCACCCCTTCGACGTAATCGCTCTACATGGTTTAGTAAGAGATAAAAATGGTAAGAAGATGTCGAAATCGAGGGGAAATGCCATCGACCCACTGGAATTCATGGATAAGTATGGATCGGATGCGCTCAGATTTGCGTTGGCCCGAGGAGCGAATCCTGGAACAGACCAAGCTCTTGCTGAAGAGTGGATTGCCGGAGCACGAAATTTTGCTACCAAGATATGGAATGCAACTCGCTTTGCCATAATGAATGGCGCATCTGTAGATGGTGCACTGCCTGAGAAAAGCTCGCTAAACCATATTGATCGATGGATATTGGATGAATTAGATCGCACAATTACCTCTGTCGATGAACTATATGAAAATTTTGAATTTGCAAAGGCCAGCGAAATCCTCTATCACTTCGCCTGGGATGAGGTTTGTGATTGGTATCTAGAATTGGTTAAAGATGTTTTTGCAAAAGGTGGACCAGAGGCGGGAAATACGAAGCGCGTTCTTGGTCACGTATTGGACAACCTATTGAGATTAATGCACCCCAATATGCCATTCATCTCAGAAGAGCTATGGGTTAAATTAACTGGTGGAGAGTCGCTTGTAATTGCACAATGGCCTTCCACATCTGGGTTTGCTCAAGATGCTGAAGCCAAAGAAGTGGTTGATGATATGAAGCAACTAATCACCGAAATTCGTCGCTTTAGGAGCGATCAAGGTATAAGAAACTCGGCTCGAATCCACGCCAAGATATCTGGCCTAACCGGTCCTGGGGCCAAGTATGAAGATGCGATCAGATTCCTCGTTCGTCTCGATGAGCCAGGAGAGAAATTTTCACCAAGTGCGAAGATAGAAATTGGAGAATTTACCGTTTCCTTTGATTTAATCGGAAGTGTTGATGTGGCGGCAGAAAGAGCTCGTCTTACCAAAGATTTAGCAAACATCAAGAAGGACCGCGAGACAGCGCAAGTTAAATTGAGCAATGAAAACTTTATGGAGAAGGCTCCGATGGAAGTTGTCTCTGAAACTCGCGAGAGAGTAGCAGTCTGTGACGCTGAAATTAAGCGTATAGAGACTCTGCTCACAGCGCTACCAAAATCCTAGCTATGTCGATTAAGAGTTTTCAGGAGATTGAGAGAGCTTTAGTGGCGCGTTGGCCGGAGACAAAAATTAATCCAACCCTAGATCGCATTGAGCATTTAGTTGACTTTCTCGGCTCACCCCAACTTTCTTATCCGACTATTCATATTGCCGGCACAAACGGGAAAACTTCTACCTCTCGGATGATTGACTCTCTCTGCCAAGAATTGGGTTTACGGACTGGCAGGTTCACTAGTCCACATCTAGAGAATATTCTTGAAAGAATTGCCATAAATGGGATCCCAATAGATGAACTGACGTTCGCTAAGAGCTATCAAGATATCGAACCTTATTTATCTCTTGTCGATGAGAAAATGCCGAATTCACTCTCATTTTTTGAAGTTATGACTGCGCTTGCTTTTGTGACCTTTGCAGAACATCCAGTTGATGTTGGAATTTTTGAATGCGGAATGGGAGGAGAATGGGATTCCACAAATGTTATCGATAATAAAGTTGCCGTAGTAACCTCAATTGGATTTGATCATATGGAATATTTGGGGAATACGCTTGAAGAGATCGCAACGACAAAATCCGGGATCATCAAAAAGGGGGAGTTTGCGGTGCTTGCCCGCCAGGAGCGCGAAGCGGCTCAAGCTCTTTTGAAACGATGCGCCATTATGAATACAACGCCCCTTCGCGAGGGAATTGAGTATGAAGTGATACAACGTGATGTCGCAGTCGGCGGTCAACTCCTTACTATCCGTGGCGTATATGGAATTTATGAAGATTTATTTCTTCCACTGCACGGCAAGCATCAATCAAGTAACGCGGCAACTGCACTTGCCGCAGTTGAGGTATTTGCTGGGGAAACGAAAATATCGCAAGAAATTGTTTCTGATGCTTTTGCGAATGCAACTTCTCCGGGGCGTTGTGAGATTATTTCAAGAGATCCAACAATCATTATCGATGCGGCGCACAACCCACACGGAGCGATTTCGCTCAAAGAGACATTCACTAGTGAGTTCAGTTTAGAGAATATCATCTTGGTTTTTGCCGCTATGGGAGATAAAGACATTCCAGGCTTTCTTGCCGAGTTGTATCCAATAATTGACCAAGTGATAATCACTAAGAATTCTTCTCCGAGGAGTGCCGAAATTAATCAGATTAGAGAATTCGCCTCAGATATCTTTGAGGATGCACAAATTTCTACTGCAGCAAATCTCGAGGAAGCTCTGCAACTGGCCAAATCGAGGGCCTCTGCGACGCAAGATTCCGGCAGTGTTGCGATCCTAGTTACTGGATCTGTAGTAACTGCTGGAGAGATGAGATCGCTTATAAAAAGGAAGGCATGAATAGCAAATGAGAATGTTAGCGCGTTCAGTTCTATCGATGGAAATCCTTCTTCTTGGATTTGCGCTTCTTCTCGCGAAAGACCTTGATTCAAGGGAAGGCTTGTGGCTTGGGCTTGCATTAGTTTTAATCGCTATCTTGGCTCTGGGAACTTTGAGGAACAAAACAGGATGGATACTGGGTTGGATACTTCAATTCGGGATAATTCTTTATGGCTTTTACATTTTTTCTATGTTTTTCATGGGAGCACTATTTCTCGCGCTTTGGGTTGGTGCGATTGTGATTGGCCGAAAAGGAGAGGCGCTCAAGCGGGCTCGCCAGGGGGAAAATCCACAATAGACTCATGCCCGTGATGACCTCCCCGAAAGAGCAAACACTGGTTCTAATTAAGCCAGATGGAGTTCGTCGTGGCTTAATAGGTGAAATTATCCGTCGAATTGAAGCCAAAGGTTATGTCGTCGAAAACTTAAAGATGTCATTTGTTTCAGTTAGTCAATTAAAAAAACACTATCAAGAGCATGAAGGTAAACCCTTCTTCGAACCTCTTCTTGAGTTTATGCAGAGTGGTCCGATTGTTGCCATGGTCGTTTCTGGCAATCGAGTCATTGAAGGATTTAGATCTCTAGCAGGCGCTACCGAACCTACAAATGCCGCACCCGGTACCATTCGCGGTGACTTGGCAAGAGACCAAGGAACTAAAGTTGTTCAAAATCTCGTGCATGGTTCAGATTCTCAGGAGTCAGCCCAGCGCGAAATTTTGATTTTCTTTCCCGAACTACAAGGAGTGAAATAATGGCCGGCATGAAATCTCGAGGTAGTTTCTTTGGCCGCGATATGGCTATTGATCTTGGAACTGCCAATACATTGGTATATGTACGAGGCAAAGGTATTGTCTTGAATGAACCTAGCGTGGTCGCCGTTAACCAAGTTACCGGAGCCGTTCTTGCTGTTGGTGCTGAGGCAAAACGAATGATCGGCAGAACTCCTGGAAGTATCGTCGCAATTCGTCCACTAAAAGATGGGGTAATTGCAGATTTCGATACGACTGCGTTAATGATAAAATACTTCATTCGCCAAGTTCACAAACATACTTATCTGGCAAAACCGAGAATTGTTATTTGTGTCCCATCAGGAATCACTGGTGTAGAACAGCGCGCCGTTAAAGATGCGGGATACGAAGCGGGAGCTCGCAAGGTTTACATAATTGAAGAGCCGATGGCAGCCGCTATAGGTGCAAATCTTCCGATTCATGAACCCACAGGCAATATGGTGGTAGATATCGGCGGGGGAACTACGGAAGTTGCTGTTATCTCAATGGGCGGAGTCGTTTCTGCTGGTTCAATCCGCGTAGGCGGGGATGAATTAGATCAAGCAATCATTACCTGGATTAAGCGCGAGTATTCAATGCTGCTTGGTGAACGTACCGCAGAAGAGATAAAGATGGCCGTTGGCTCTGCATACCCATTAAGAGATGAGCCTGATGCTGAAATCCGAGGAAGAGATGTTGCATCTGGATTGCCAAAGACAATTGTTATTTCTGCGGAAGAAATTCGTAAAGCTCTTGAGGAACCGGTTACCGCTATCGTAAATGCGGTTAAAGCAACTTTAGATAAGACTCCACCTGAACTTGCCGCAGACTTGATGGACCGGGGAATCGTCTTAACCGGTGGAGGAGCCCTACTTCGAGGCCTAGATGAGAGATTGCGCCACGAAACCAATATCCCGATTAATATTGCTGAACGACCTTTGTTGGCTGTTGTAGAAGGTTCTGGAAAGTGTATCGAGGAGTTCGAAGCGCTAGAGAAAGTTCTAATCTCCGAGCCTCGTCGATAGGAAGTAATGACGACTAAGTGGACCAATCGCACTCGACTACTTTTGGTCTCGCTTCTGGTTACTTCTTTATTTTTAATCACACTGGATTTACGTGGACTTAACATTATTTCATCGCTCCGTACCGCCGCCCAGAGCGCACTTACACCTTTTCAATCACTAAGCACTTCTATGCTCACACCTATCTCAAATTTCCTAGAGGATTTAGGCGGCTTGAGAACTGCTCAAAGTCGCGTTGCAGAACTTGAAAAAGAGAATCGAGAACTACGAAATACGAACATTCTCAATCGAAATGTAGAAGGTGAATTAAAGCAACTCAAGGGAGTCCTAGATCTTGCCGGAAAGGCGAAATACAAAACTGTAAGTGCTCGAGTAATTGGTAAGGGTGGTACTGCGTCAATTGGTGAAACAATTATCATTGACAAGGGAAGCAGATCTGGAATTACTATTGACATGACGGTGATTTCTGAAAGTGGATTGGTCGGCGTTGTTAAGTCAGTCAGTAACAACGCCTCAATAGTTATGTTGATGAGTGATCCAAATTTTAGATTAGGTGTAAGAGTCGCAGGCTCCCAATTTATGGGGATACTCTCCGGTGAAGGAGGAGAGAATTATTCATTGCAGATGCTGAGTGCCGCTTCTGACTTAAGCGTGGGCGATGTTTTGCTATCCAGGGGAAGTTCGGGAGATAAACCATTTGTACCGGGGGTACCTGTCGGCAGAGTTAGTTTTGTTGAAAACAGTTTGGGACAACTAACTAAACGAGCTAAGGTCGAGCCTTACGTAGATTTCAATTCTCTCGGAGTTGTTAGCGTTGTTTTCGAATCCGTCGCCGGTGATCCAGGAGATGCACTTGTTTCCAAGGCGCCGAAGCCTGCGCCAACAGTGACTGTATTTGTTACTCCCACGCCGAATGAATGAAGCCATGTTGAATCCATGAATATAGCCCGGATTCCGTATATCTTCTTAACACTAATTGGCGTATTTGTTTTGCAAGAAGCTTTGATAAATAGGATCAATTTCTTGGTTGGCGGCTTCTCTATTTATCTCGTCCTTGTAATTGCTTGGACGCTTCAAGAAGAACCTAGCAATGCGATGCTGATCGGATTTTTTGCAGGGTTCATTGCTGACTTTTCGCCAACTTTAGAATCACCTTTTGGTCTTTGGACATTAATACTCACAGGATTTTGCTATTTTCTAGCGACCACAGTTAGAGGGAATTTGGATCCACAGCTAAGTCCGTTACAGATGACACTAGTTACCGCATCCAGTTCGGCTGCTCTCTTAATACTATTCATTGCGGTTGGGGCAATACTCGGCCAAGAACTTTCATCCATAAGCATTTTACTAACAGAGATAATCGGAAACACACTCTGGAGTCTTGTATTAGCTCCTGTTTATATTCCCGTGACAATCAAGTTCTATAAACTTTCGCTGACTGCGAGGGAGAGATGAGAGATAGAACGTCCATCGCCATTCTCGTCGCTCAAATTTTTGTAATTTCATTGATGATTGCACTTTTTGGCAGACTCTTTTATCTTCAAATTGCAGATGGTCCTCGTTATCAGGAAGCAGCTTTGGATGTTCAAAGCAGAGATATTGTTACTCCTGCTTTACGTGGCCTGATTGTAGATAGCACTGGAGAAAAATTAGCTACAAACAAGGCTGGATTAATGGTCACAGCAGATCGCTCAATTCTGGATCAGCTAGGCGACGACGGCAAAGTGGTTCTTGAGCGGGTCTCTCAAATTCTAAAGTTGGAATACAGTGATGTTTACGTTCGAACTCGCTTATGTGGCGAATTGCCAAAAGAGGAGCGAAACGGGTGTTGGACTGGAAATAGATATCAACCCATCCCAATCACGAAAGAAGCCACCGAGAAACAGGTACTAAGAATCGTTGAGCGATCAGATCAATTCCCGGGCATTGGGGCTGAACCTGTTTCGATCCGCAACTATCCATCCAAATCGGATGAGCGTGCAACTCACATTCTCGGATATGTCGGACCAATAACGGAAGATGATTTAAACAACGAATTAGGAAAGAAGTATTACCGAAACGAACTGGTAGGTAAGGCAGGTATTGAGCTCCAATATGACGATGCTTTGCGCGGTGTTCCTGGAGTTCGCACTGTCATAGTAAACAACAAGGAATCTGTCACAAGAGAATCAGGAAATATTTCACCAATTCCAGGAAACCATCTTGTTCTAAATATAAACGCCAGGCTGCAAGCTGCGGTAGAAAAAGAACTTCGAGATTCAGTTTTTCGCGCCAGATCAAATGGATATCGTGGCGATTCTGGTGCCGCTGTTGTCATGGATTTGAAGGGTCGAGTTTTAGCGATGGCGTCCTATCCGGACTATGACTTAAATATTTGGGAAAATGGCATTACGGTTAAACAAGCTAAAGAGTTATATAGCGAGCGGAGTGGCGTTCCTGCACTTTCCCGAGCTATTCAAGGCAGTTTTGCACCAGCTTCGGCATTCAAAGTAGTTTCATTAGCTGCCGCAGGCGCTGCCAATTACAACTTGGCAAACACGTATAACTGTCCCAGTGAAGTCACGTTCGGAGATCGGACATTTAGGAATTACGATAGTAAACCTGCTGGAAGAATAAATTTAGTAACTGCAATGGCTATTTCATGCGACTCGATTTGGTATCAAATTGCTTACGATGAGTGGGTTCGAGATGGCGGACTAAAGCCAAAGCCAACGCCAAACGACCACTTCTTCAAAGCTGCTGCCGGGTTCGGTGTTGGTAGGCGAACCGGAATTGATTTGCCGTCTGAAGTTAAAGGTCGTTTACCAGGTCGAGAATGGAAAACTTCCTGGTATGCGCGCAATAAGGAATTTTTCTGCGACTACCAAGCCCGAGCCCGAAAATCACAATTAACTCCATATTTGATTGCGCTGGCTCGAGAAAATTGTCTAGATGGTGACCGCGTCAGAGCAGGAGATATGGTGAACTTCTCAATTGGGCAGGGAGATGTATTGATGACTCCTATCCAAATGGCGGTTATGTACGGCGCAATTGCGAATGGAGGAAAATTAATGAAACCTCAAATTGCCAGAGCAATTGTTTCCTCGACAAATAGAGTGATTCAAGAGATGGAGCCTGAGATTACAGGTGAATTACCAGTCTCTTCTTTGACGCTAGATCTCCTAAAGCGATCACTGAGAGCAGTAGTAACTTCAGGAACTGCGCGAGGGGTATTCTCGGGATTGCAAGCAGAAGTAAGTGGAAAGACCGGAACCGGTCAGGTATTTGGAAGGAATTTAGATGGCTCAGCAAAGGACGACACTTCTTGGTTTGCATCGTATGCCCCTGCCAAGAAACCCAAATATGTTGTCGTGATGATGGTCAGCCAAGGAGGATTTGGAGCAACTATAAGCGGTGCCGGTGTTCGTCGAATTTACGAACACATATTTGGTGAAGGTGGGAAGAAGGCTATATTTCCCAATGGACCAGTTACAGAGATTCCAACTATCGATAGCAAGACTTCGTAATGCAAACGACTAACCCATCTCGAAGAGTAGAGCGCAAACGCTTCTTACTCGGGACTGATCCGGTAATAAACATCTCTGTACTTCTCTTGACGGGAATTGGAATTCTGCTGGTCTACGCGGCAACGCGAGACTGGTTTGCCGCAAACGGGCAAGATCCAGAGTATTACTTAAAGCGACAATTATTGAATGTAATTATTGGCCTGGCGCTCGCATTTGGCGTTACATTGGTCGATTATCGACTATTACGTGCTTACACACCGATTATTTGGGGGCTAGGCGTGCTCGGTTTGCTTCTAGTCCTAATTCCAGGAGTTGGAAGTACTGTCAACGGGGCAAGATCCTGGATCTCATTTCCTGGTGAATTTCAAATTCAGCCTGCGGAGATTGCAAAGTTGACGATTATCGTTGGAATGGCGCTAATCCTTGCCGAACGTGATGCGGGCGCAAAGCATCCAACTGATCGACAAGTTCTCTATTCACTGTTGGTAGCAGCGGTCCCAATTCTACTTATTGTTGCTCAGCCAGACTTGGGAACTGTATTAATTATTTCTGCTGCCGTAATCGCAATAATCGCAACATCTGGTGCAAAACTTCGTTGGGTGATTGGTTTGATTGTGCTGGGAATTTTAGGTGCTTATTTAGCTGTCGTGAGCGGTGAAGTGAGTGAATATCAACTTAATCGCCTCCGTTCGTTTGTAGATCCATTTGCTGATCCACAAGCAACCGGTTATCAACTACGGCAAGCTCGAATAACTATTGGTTCAGGTGGATTATTTGGCAAAGGTTTATTCGAAGGTCCCCAGACCAATGGCAGATTCGTACCCGAACAACAGACGGACTTCATCTTTACCGTCGCAGGGGAGGAACTTGGTTTTCTAGGATCTTCGCTGATTCTCATCCTCTATTTATCGATTCTTATGCGGGCTTTCGCAATTGCTCGACGCAGTAATGAAATATTTGGACAAAATGTTACAGTCGGAGTTATTGCCTGGTTTTCGTTTCAAATTTTTCAAAATATTGGAATGACTATGGGGTTAATGCCAATGACCGGCGTTCCATTGCCATTTCTCTCTTATGGAGGTTCAAGTATGTTCGCAAATATGATTGGTATTGGCTTACTGCAGAACGTTTACCAGCGATCAAGATAACGCCAAATTCCTCTTAGAAACGCGGAAATTAGGACGACTTTCATATCTATGCCATACTTCTCTAGTAATCGCCTCGAAAGAGGTCGCCAGACCGCTCTATAGGTGCGGTCGGCTGATCCGGACTAAAGGCGCAACCGAAGATTTCACCCCAGAGGGTGCAAAAAAAGGATTTTGTTATGGCTGATGAGCCAAAAAAGAAGCGTAAGCGCGCAGTTAAAAAAACCGCTACTGAATCAGGTGCGACTGAAAAGTCATCTGATAAAAAAAGTGAAAAGAAGTCAGAACGAGAGAGTAGTTCAGCAATTCCGACCCCAGTTTTCCAAGCTCCAACTACAGCTCCCCCAGGGGAAAAGAAAAGTGCTGAGAGCCAAGAGAACGAGAATCGTCGCAGACGCCGCCGGCGCGGTGGACGCGGACGCCGCCGATCCGATCGTGAAGAAGGGCTGGATGCAAAAGAAGAAGGCGCAACTACAAAAGAAAAGAATGAACATCAGGTTGCCGGTGAGCCGGTATTCAAGAAACGCCGCCGTCGTCGCAGATCAGGATCAGATGGAATAACTCCTGGAGAGAGCGTTGGAGAAGATGGCGTACTAACTGTAGTTAAAGTACGAGAATCCCGACCGCAGCAAGAGCGGCCCAAGGAGCGAAAGAATTTTGAACGTCGCGATCGGAGAGAAAGATTCCGAGAGCGAGATAGAGGTCGGGAGCGTGGGCGATACGGAGACTATAAGGAGAAACGCCGCCGCGGAACCATTCTTACCGACGCAGAATTTCTAGCGCGCCGCGAATCAGTCAATCGCGAGATGTTGGTTCGGCAGACTGGAGACCGCACTCAAATTGCTATTCTTGAGGATAATATTTTGGTAGAGCATTACGTAAATAGAAGCAGCAATATCTCTTATGTAGGAAACGTATATCTCGGTAAAGTTCAAAATGTTCTTCCATCTATGGAAGCGGCATTCGTAGATATCGGCAAAGGTCGAAATGCGGTTCTCTACGCCGGTGAGGTTAATTGGGATGAATCTGGACTATCGGAGAACAAAGAACGGAAAATTGAAAGAGTCTTAAAGACTGGACAATCAGTATTGGTGCAAGTAACCAAGGATCCCATTGGCCAAAAAGGCGCTCGATTAACAAGTCAGATTTCACTCCCTGGTCGGTACTTAGTCTATGTACCGGGTGGTGGAATGAGCGGAATTTCCAGACGTCTTCCAGATAGTGAGCGCAATCGCCTAAAAGATGTACTAAAGGATTTAATCACCGATGAAGAAGGTGTAATCGTTCGAACTGCAGCCGAAGGCGCCTCTGAAGATGAATTAACTCGAGATGTCGTTAGGTTAAAAGCTCAATGGGAAGACATTAAGAAGAGGTCTGAGACATCTCCAACTAAGTCTCCATCACTTCTATACGGCGAACCAGATATGACGATTAGAGTGATTCGAGATATCTTCAATGAAGATTTTCGAAAGATGACAGTACAAGGTGTCGATGCTTGGGATGATATTCAAAATTATCTTGGCCATATTGCTCCAGAGTTGATGGATAAAGTTGAAAAATGGACCGGCTCTAAAGATGTATTCACTGAACACCGTGTTGATGAACAACTGGCGAAGGCCCTAGACCGCAAAGTATTTCTTCCATCCGGCGGTTCACTAGTTATAGATAGAACTGAAGCAATGGTGGTTATTGACGTCAACACCGGTAAATTTATCGGCAAAGGCGGCAATCTGGAAGAAACCGTTACTAAGAACAATCTAGAGGCGGCCGAAGAGATTGCGCGCCAACTTAGACTTCGAGACTTAGGTGGAATTATTGTTATCGATTTCATCGACATGGTTTTAGAATCTAATCGAGAACAAGTTTTGAGGAGATTAGTCGAATGCTTAGGTAGGGATCGCACTAAACATCAAGTTGCTGAAGTTACTTCTCTTGGCCTTGTACAAATGACAAGAAAGAGAGTTGGCCAAGGCTTGATTGAAGCGTTCTCTACAACGTGTGACCATTGTGGTGGTCGAGGTATCCATGTTCATATGGAACCTGTTGATAAGAAGAAATTAGACCGTGAAATTACGCCAACCTTTGAATCTGGAGTCGAATTAGATTCAGCTGAGGCGAATCCTGAATCAATTCCCGAAGTAAAAGAGGAGAGCGAAGACGTTCGCCCTCGGTTTGGAAGACGACGAAGACGAGCTGCTTCATCAGGGGTACTTACGCCCAAATCATGAACTCAGTTTGACCCTAACAACCATCAATCTCTAACCTAGCCTCCTAATTTGATCGGGGAAGGAAACCGTGTACGCGATAGTGAAGGCTGGCGGACGCCAGGAGAAAGTTGCGGTAGGCGATACTGTTTTTGTAGATCGTATCGACGCTGCTCCAGGTTCAACTGTCACTTTCCCTGCCGTACTCGTTGTCGATGGTGACGCAGTAACTTCAGATCCAAAAGTACTATCCGGAGTAAAAGTAACCGGAGAGATTGTCTCTGAAGTTAAGGGTCCGAAAATAAATATTCTCCGCTACAAAGCTAAGACTGGGTATCGACGTAGACAAGGTTTTCGTTCCAAGAACACGCGGGTAAAAATCACCGCGATTAATAACGTAAGGAGCTGAGATGGCATCCAAAAAAGGCGTATCTTCGACTCGAAATGGTCGCGATTCGAATCCCCAATACCTTGGTATCAAGAGATTTGATGGCCAAGTAGTGAACAGCGGAGAGATATTGGTACGTCAACGCGGAACTAAGTTCCACCCAGGCAAGAACGTTGGAATTGGCAAAGATTACACTCTCTTCGCACTTGCCGCTGGCGCCGTCGAATTTTCAAGCGCACGTGGTCGACGCGTCGTAAACATCGTTCCGGTTTCATAAACTAACGGGCTTTTAATAACGGGTCCGTAACTACGGGCCCGTTTTCGCTTTTCTGAGGAGGGAGCGCAATGGCTACATTTGTAGATCGTGTGACGCTCCATGCTGCCGCAGGAAAAGGTGGGGATGGCTGTGTGTCAGTACATCGTGAAAAATTTGTACCTCTTGGCGGCCCAGATGGTGGCAGCGGTGGCAGAGGTGGCGATGTGATACTAGTTGTCGACCCAGGCGTAACAACTCTTCTGGATTTTCATCATTCGCCACATCGAAATGCAACTTCTGGTCGGCAAGGTTATGGATCACTCAAGAATGGACCCGATGGTGATGATTTAATTTTAGGCGTGCCAAATGGAACTGTCGTGCTTACAAAAGATGGAAAGGTGTTGGCTGATTTAGTCGGAACGGGTTCAAGATTTGTGGCGGCAAGAGGCGGACAAGGTGGATTGGGTAATGCTGCATTATCTTCATCGCGCAGACGCGCACCGGGCTTTGCTCTTCTAGGAGAACCGGGCGAAAAACGAACATTGATTTTAGAACTTAAATCGGTTGCAGATATCGGATTAATTGGATTTCCCAGCGCAGGTAAATCTTCATTAATTGTGGCTATTTCTGCTGCCCGCCCCAAAATAGCGGACTATCCATTCACAACTTTGGCACCAAATTTAGGCGTCGTTCAAGCAGGAGAATCCAGATTCACCGTTGCAGATGTCCCAGGTTTAATCCCAGGCGCATCGGTCGGCAAAGGGCTAGGTTTAGAATTTCTTAGACATATTGAACGGTGTACCACATTAGTTCATGTCCTGGATTGCGGAGCGCTAGAGAGTGATCGAGATCCGATAAAGGATTTCGAAATCATTGAATCAGAATTAAAGAACTATTCAGCAGATTTAAGTGACCGTCCACGTTTAATAGCACTTAACAAGATAGATCTACCTGACGGCAAAGCCATCGCAGATATGATGGAACCCAAATTAAAAGCTCGCGGTTTTCAAGTTTTTCAAGTCTCGGCAGCAGCTCGAATTGGGCTTTCGGAACTTCTTTTTGCAATGGCAAAAACTGTAAATGAGTACCGAGCGGCCCAGAAATTTGATGAGAAAGCAAGGATAGTTCTTAGGCCAACGCCTGTGGATGATCGTGGCTTTGAAGTAATAGTGAACGATGATGGATCATTTACGGTATTAGGAACAAAGCCAGAACGTTGGGTTCATCAAACCAATTTTTCAAATGCCGAAGCAATTGGATATTTGGCGGATCGCTTGGCCAGCTTCGGAGTTGAAAAAGAACTTTTCAAAAAAGGAGCAAAGGCTGGTAGTGAGGTCCGAATTGGAAACGGTAAAGAAGCAGTAATTTTTGATTGGGAACCCACCATTGAGGCTGGCGCAGAACTACTTGCCGGGCCTAGAGGAGATGACCTAAGAATTCCACGTGGGTGGGAGAAGTTTGACGATGAAGCAATCGACCAACTTGATGATGAAGAACTAGCTCTGCAGTGGGAAAATCAAGTTGCTAATCCAACGACACCAAGAATTGAAGGCGAGATTCGATGAGCGAGAGATTCAACAAACTACATCGAGTAGTTATAAAGATTGGCTCTTCCTCATTAACCGGAGCGAATGCTGAAAACTTAAGTCCCATTGCCGTAGATACTTTGGTTGATGCGGTAGCAACTCTTAGAAAAAAAGAAATCGATGTTGTTATTGTATCTTCTGGCGCGATTGCGGCCGGAATCTCGCCATTAGGTTTGGCAGCCAGGCCAAAGGATTTGGCTACACAACAAGCAGCAGCAGCAGTGGGGCAAGGTCTATTGATTCATCGATACACGGAATCTCTTGCTCGCCATTCACTAATCGGTTCCCAAGTTCTTATTACGATTGAGGATATTGTCCAAAGATCACACTATCGAAATATAAAACAGACTTTGGATAGATTATTGCAGCTTGGAGTTGTACCAGTGATAAATGAGAATGATTCGGTGGGAACTCAAGAAATTCGTTTTGGTGATAATGATCGGATAGCTGCACTAATTTCACACCTGGTTGGTGCAGATTTATTACTTATAATTACTGATGTTGATGGCCTCTACGATTCGGCGCCAACAGTCGCAGGGGCTAAATTAATTAGCGAGGTAGAGGATTTTAATGCAATTTCAAACATTCGCATTGGATCCAATTCGCGAATTGGAAGTGGTGGCATTGCTTCAAAAATAGAAGCGGCAAGAATTGCCAGTGTTGGCGGTATCTCAACCATAATGACTTCACTTCCAAATGCGGCAAGTGCGTTACATGGCGACAATGTGGGAACGTTCTTTAGAGGTTCGGGTAAGAAACAACCTTCAAGATTGCTTTGGTTAGCACACGCCTCTACCGTAAGTGGACAATTGCATGTAGACCTGGGTGCAGCTAAAGCGCTTCGTGAAAGAGGGGTCTCGTTGTTGGCGGCAGGCGTAACGAAAGCCACAGGTGAATTCAATGCCGGCGATGCAATTGAAATTGTTGCCCCCACAGGAGAAGTGATTGCACGTGGTTTAGTCGGATTTGATTCCACAGAAATTCCTCAGATGTTAGGCAAGACAACTCGCGCATTGAAAGATGAACTTGGTGCCGAATTTGAACGTGAACTAGTTCATCGAGATGATTTGGTACTGCTATGAGTAATGATTTGTTAATCGCTGATTTGGCTGGAAAAGCGAGAAACGCCTCCATTACTTTGCGGGGAAGTAGTATCGAATCCCGCCGGGCAGCAATTCACGCAATTGCCGGTGCGCTCGAAAGTAATGTGGACGAGATTCTGGCGGCCAATCAGGAAGATATGAATCGCGAGAGGTCTGCAGGCCTTTCGGAAAGCCTTCTCGATAGGTTGGAGTTAACAAATAAACGAATTACCGGAATAGTTGAAAGCAATAGAAAGGTCGCATCTCTTCCCGATCCATTAGGCAGAATTTTGAAATCGGGAACGCTGCCTAACGGATTGAAACAAAATTTAGTTACGGTTCCATTCGGAGTAGTAGGAATGATTTATGAGGCTCGCCCAAATGTAACTATCGATGCCTCGGTCATCCTTTTAATGTCAGGAAATGCTGCCCTCCTCAGGGGATCTGCTACTGCAAGATACAGTAACGAGATTCTCGTTAAAGTCATGAAGAATGCTCTAACTAAGACGAGTATTTCACCTGAAGTAATCCAACTAATTCAATCAGATGACAGAGATACTGTTCGAGCTCTTCTTCATGCAAGAGGAAAAGTTGATTTGGTCATTCCTCGTGGATCCGCCTCTCTAATCAGAAAAGTTGTTGATGAAGCATTAGTTCCCACAATTGAAACTGGTGCCGGAGTTTGCCATGTTTATATCGACCAATATGCGAATTTAGAGAGAGCGATTCCGATAATTGTTAACTCTAAGACCCATCGTCCTTCGGTATGTAACGCAGCCGAGACACTTCTAGTTCACTCAGCTATTTCGGATGATTTCTTAGCTAAAGCTCTCCACGAATTGAGCTCCCGTGGGGTTAAGCTTAATTGCGATGCTCAATCACTAAAAGTTGCGAAAAGGAACAAGATCGCGGCGTCGATGGCATCTAGCGAATCTTGGGGTACTGAATACGGAACATTGGAGATGAATATCGCGTTTGTTTCAAATGTAGACGAGGCTATTGAACACATAAACAAATTCGGAACACAACATACGGAAGCCATAGTTTCCGAAGATGAGCCCACCATTGAGAGATTCATATCGCTCTCAGATTGTGCTGCAGTTATGGTAAATACTTCGACAAGATTCACAGATGGTGAAGAAATGGGGTTTGGAGCTGAGATTGGTATCTCAAACCAGAAACTTCATGCTCGCGGCCCAATGGGTCTAGAAGCGATGACTACTACGACTTGGATAGTGAGAGGCGAAGGCCAAATCCGAGAGTGATTTGGTTTCGGTAAGGTAACCCCATGATTTCTCGTGAAGATGTTGCGAATCTGGCCAAATTGGCCCGAATTAATATGACAGATGGAGAACTAGATCATCTAGCAAGTGAATTATCGGTAATTCTCGATGCAGTGGCGAGGGTTCAAGAAGTAGCCAATTCTGATGTGCCACCAACTTCACACCCAATTCCGATGAGTAATGTCTTTAGAGTCGACGAAAATCGACCAAGCCTCTCTCCAGAGGATGCTCTCTCTGGGGCTCCGGCGAGCGAAGGTCAGCGTTTTAAGGTTCCGCAGATACTTGGTGAAGAGTGATTGTAAACAAGAGTGCGATGGAGATGTCGCAACTTCTCAATAATGGCGAAATCTCATCTGTAGATTTAACTAGGGCTCATCTCGACAGAATTAGTGAAGTTGATGGCCAAGTAAAAGCATTTCTTTTTGTTGATCATGATGGTGCTTTAGCGCAAGCTGAATTAGTCGATGCTAAACGCCGATCAGGAGAGAATCTATCTCCGCTTGCCGGGGTACCGCTTGCCCTTAAGGATGTGATGACGCAACGGGGTATTCCGACAACTTGTGGATCAAAAATGCTAGAAGGTTGGCGGCCGCCGTATGACTCAACTGTCGTAACAAAGCTCAGATCCGCTGATGTAGTAATTCTTGGAAAGACTAATTGTGATGAATTTGCGATGGGCTCATCGACCGAAAATTCTGCTTACTTTCCAACCCGTAATCCTTGGGATCTAACTCGAATCCCTGGCGGTTCTGGCGGTGGTTCTTCTGCATCACTAGCATCATATGAAGCACCGTTAGCAATCGGCACAGATACCGGAGGCTCCATTAGACAACCGGCTGCAGTTACCGGAACCGTTGGAGTTAAACCAACATATGGTGGAGTATCCAGGTATGGGTTAGTCGCATTCTCCTCCTCTCTCGATCAGGCCGGCCCTTGTGCCAGAACAGTTTTAGATGTCGCCTACCTTCATGAAGCAATAGCCGGACATGATCCATTAGATTCAACGTCGATTAACGCTCCAGTCCCGCCGATTGTCGCTGCTGCAAAAGATGGCAATGTGAAGGGAATGAAAATTGGCGTAATCAAAGAACTACAAGGTGATGGATACCAACCAGGAGTTCTCAAGCTCTTCAATCAATCTCTTGAAGAATTAGCAAAGCTCGGCGCTGAAATTGTTGAAGTTTCTTGTAAGTATTTTGACTATGCCTTAGCCGCTTACTATCTAATAGCCCCAAGTGAATGCTCTTCAAACTTAGCTCGATTTGATGCAATGCGATACGGCCTACGCATCGGAGAGGGTTCTGCTGAAGAAGTTATGAATTCAACGCGATCTGCTGGTTTTGGTAAAGAGGTAAAACGGAGAATAATTCTAGGAACTTATGCTTTATCCAGTGGTTATTACGATGCCTACTATGGAAGTGCCCAAAAAGTTCGAACGCTAATTTCGCAAGATTTCAAGGACGCTTTTGAGAAAGTTGATGTATTAGTCTCGCCAACCGCGCCCACTACAGCTTTTAAGATTGGTGAGAAATCAAATGATCCAATCGCCATGTATTTAAATGATATTGCGACAATACCCACGAACCTAGCAGGAGTTTGCGGAATGTCTCTGCCATCAGGTTTAGCGGAAGAGGATGGACTGCCCGCCGGTTTTCAAATAATGGCAGGTGCGATGAAGGATGATCGACTCTATAAAGTTGGCGCAGCTTTAGAGAGCGCTCTGACGAAAAAGTGGGGCGGCGGTATTCTCGGTAAGGCTCCCAAATTGGTGGCAAAGTAATGGCATTAACTTACGAGGATTTACTTACAAAATATGAACCAGTTTTGGGACTAGAAGTCCACGTCGAACTGGGAACAAAATCAAAGATGTTCTGTGGCTGTAGCACAAATTTTGGAGCGGAACCAAATACTCAAACCTGTCCTGTCTGTTTAGGTCTTCCTGGATCTTTGCCAGTTGTAAACGAGAAAGCAATTGAATACACGATAGCGATTGGATTGGCGTTAAATTGCTCAATTGCACCTTATTCTCGCTTTGCGCGAAAGAACTACTTCTATCCAGATATGCCCAAGAATTTTCAAACTTCGCAATATGACGAACCAATCTGCTCCAACGGATTTCTAGATATTTCAGTAGAAACTGAAGATGGAATGCAAGATTTTCGTATTGAAATTGAACGAGTTCATATGGAAGAGGACACAGGCAAGTCTTTACATATGGGAGGAGCTAAGGGAAGAATTCACGGCGCTGACTACTCTCTATTGGATTACAACCGTGCTGGAATTCCTTTAGTGGAGATAGTCACAAAACCAGTCGAGGGGACTGGAAAACTTGTCCCTGAAGTCGCGCGCGCGTGTGTGGCGGAGTTGCGAGATATTTTAAGAGCTCTTGGTGTCAGCGATGTGAAAATGGAGCAAGGCTCACTCCGTTGCGATGCAAATGTTTCTCTACGACCGATCGGAGAGAGTAAATTTGGCACACGAAGTGAAACGAAGAACGTTAATTCACTTAGAAGTGTTGAACGTGCAGTTAGAAGCGAACTGTTGCGTCATGGCTCACTCTTAATTGATGGAAAGCGAGTCATCCAAGAAACAAGACATTTTCATGAGAACACTGGCGAGACTACTTCCGGACGTTCGAAAGAACAGGCAGAGGATTATCGATACTTCCCGGAACCAGATTTAGCTCCGATTACACCCAGTAAAGAATTCATCGAAAAAATTCGTTCTTCACTCCCTGAAAAACCTTCAATCCGAAGAAAGCGTCTACAAGAGAATTGGCGAGTTCCTGATAAAGAGATGGCGGCCATGATTAATGCTGACGTACTTGATCTCGTCGCTGCTACAGTAGAACTGGGTGCTGATCCAACGAGATCACGCGGCTGGTGGTTGGGGGAAATTGCCCGACTTGCAAATGAACGCGAAGTCTCTGCAGGTGAGCTTCCGATTACTCCAAGAGATGTCTTTGAAATTGTTTCACTTATTGAAGCAGGAGAATTAACGGACAAATTAGCTCGGCAAGTCGTAGAAGGAGTTATAAACGGAGAAGGTAGGCCGAAAGACATCATTGAAAGCCGTGGCATAAAAGTTGTGAGTGATGATTCTGCGCTATCAGCTGCCATTGAGAAGGCGATCGCAGCGCAACCTGAGGTTGCTGAGAAAGTCCGGGGAGGACATATTCCGGCGGCCGGTGCGTTGATTGGCACGGTTATGAAAGAGACTAGAGGTCAGGCAGATGCCGCTAAAGTTAGAGAATTGCTTCTAAGACATTTAGGGCAAGGCTAGTACGAGATTCATAAAGGGAATAGGAATCATGGCGCGTAATCCGATGAAACCAAGGTCTTACCTTGTTACGGATGGACTTGAACGCGCGCCGGCTCGCGGCATGTTGCGTGCTGTTGGAATGAAGGATGAGGATTTTGAAAAGCCGCAGATTGGAATTGCTTCATCTTGGAATGAAGTAACTCCATGTAATCTCTCACTCGACCGTCTTGCCAAAGCCTCTAAGAAGGGCGTTATTGAAGCTGGCGGATTTCCGATGCAATTTGGCACAATTTCAATTTCTGATGGCATTTCTATGGGACATGAAGGAATGCATTTTTCTCTAGTCTCACGCGAAGTGATTGCTGATTCAGTCGAGACTGTAATGGAAGCCGAGCGCTTAGATGGAATGGTCACGTTTGCTGGATGCGATAAATCGCTTCCAGGAATGATGATGGCTGCCGCAAGAATAAATGTCGCTAGTGTCTTTGTATACGCGGGTTCAATTATGCCGGGCAAAGTTGATGGGCGAGATGTAACTATTATCGATGCTTTTGAAGCAGTTGGAGCTTGCGCGCGCGGGTTAATAAGTGAAGCAGAAGTTGAGAAGATTGAACGAGCTATCTGCCCAGGTGAGGGCGCATGTGGCGGTATGTACACCGCAAATACCATGGCATCTATTGGAGAGGCTCTTGGCCTTTCACTTCCAGGTTCGGCCTCGCCCCCATCCATTGATCGGCGTAGAGATGATTACGCAATCAAATCTGGCGCTGCGGTAGTCGAACTTATTAGAAAGGGAATCCGCACGAGAGATATTCTGACCAAGAAAGCATTTGAGAATGCCATAACCATTCTGATGGCTTTAGGAGGTTCGACCAACGCAGTACTTCATCTTCTTGCTATTGCTCATGAAGCAAAGGTGGATTTGACCCTCGAAGATTTTCATAGAGTTGGCGCGAAAGTTCCTTTACTTGGCGATCTCAAGCCCTTCGGCAAATATGTTATGAACGATGTAGATAAAGTTGGCGGCGTACCAGTTGTCCTTAAATCACTTTGGGATGCCGGTTTGATTCATGGTGATTGCCTAACTGTTACAGGGAAAACGATGGCCGAAAATCTCTCACAGATTAAGCCACCCGATCCAGATGGAGACATCCTCAAAGCTACAAAGAGCGCGCTCTCCTCAAGCGGCGGTATAACAATTCTTGGCGGATCTTTAGCACCAGAGGGCGCTGTCACAAAAGTTGCCGGTGTTGGCGTGGATATTTTCGAAGGTCCAGCTCGAGTATTTGATCGCGAACAAGGTGCGATGGACGCCTTAGAAAATGGAACTATTCAATCTGGTGATGTTGTTGTAATCCGATATGAAGGTCCAAAAGGCGGACCTGGAATGCGTGAGATGCTAATGATTACTGGCGCAATCAAAGGTGTCGGATTAGGAAAGTCAGTCCTCTTACTTACTGATGGAAGATTTTCTGGCGGCACAACAGGTCTTTGTGTCGGGCACATTGCTCCCGAAGCTGTAGACGGTGGTCCAATTGCACTTGTGAGAGATGGCGATCGCATTCGTATTGATATCAAGAATAGAAAGCTGGATCTCTTAATTGATGATTCAGAATTAACAGAACGACGAAAAAGCTTCAAGCCACTCCCAAGCCGATATGACTACGGGGTCCTCTCAAAATATGTGAAATTAGTCGGCTCGGCCTCGCGCGGGGCGGTCTGCGACTAATTCCACATCCTGAGATAGGTATCTCAGGGGTTGACTATCACTATTTAGTCGCGGAATAATGCTCACATGACAACGAAGACATCTTCACTTTCAGTGGTGGTGATTCGTTGCGCGTGATCTAAACTAGAGGTCACGCGCACCCTCAGGAAACTGGGGGTTTTTGCATTAGTGGGGCAAATTAGATTTAGTAGAAAGGAGCAGAAGATGAGCGAACAGATCTCTGGTGCGCAATCACTTGTTAAGTCTCTTGAGAGCGCCGGGGTTGAAGTTATGTTCGGCATTCCAGGCGGCGCAATCCTTCCTGCCTATGATCCAATCTTCGACTCCAAGATCAGACACATATTGGTGAGACATGAACAAGGAGCGGGCCATGCTGCGACTGGTTATGCCCAAGTAACAGGAAAAGTTGGAGTCTGTATCGCAACCTCTGGTCCGGGCGCAACTAATCTGGTAACTCCACTCGCAGATGCGCATATGGACTCTGTGCCTATGGTCGCAATTACCGGCCAAGTGCCTGGTCCAGCTATCGGAACTGATGCATTTCAGGAAGCTGATATCCGTGGCGTTACTATGCCGGTGACTAAACATAATTACTTAATTACTGATCCAAATGAGATATCTCGAGCCATCTCAGAGGCTTTCTATATCGCTAAATCTGGAAGACCAGGGCCAGTTTTAGTGGATGTCGCAAAAGATGCTCTGCAAAAGATGACTGGATTTAGTTATCCGAAACGACCAGAACTTCGAGGCTATCGTCCACAAGTCGAGCCTAACGAAGAATCTATTCGTGATGCGGCAGCACTAATTGCGCAATCGTCAAAACCAGTCCTTTATATCGGTGGCGGCGTAATAAAAGCGAATGCCGCTAAAGACTTACTCAAGCTCGCTGAATTGGTAGGAGCCCCGGTTGTCACAACGTTGATGGCACGCGGGGCATTTCCTGATAGCCATCGCCAACATTTGGGAATGCCGGGCATGCATGGCACAGTCGCGGCTGTAACTGCTCTTCAAAAATCGGATCTCTTAATTACCTTAGGTGCGCGATTCGACGATCGAGTTACGGGAAAGCTAAGTACCTTCGCTATAGGTGCCAAGATAATCCATGCAGATATCGATCCCGCGGAGATTGGAAAAAATCGTTATGCCGATGTACCAATCATCGGAGATCTCGGTCCTACGATTCGTGCATTAATCCCAGCGGTCACCGCTGAGTTTAAGAAGAGGCAACCAGATTATTCGACTTGGTGGCGCCAAATGGATTCACTCCGTTCTACCTATCCACTCGGTTATAATGAGCCGGAAGATGGCTCGCTTTCTCCTCAATATGTAATTGAACTTATCGGAGCGATTACTGGCCCAGATGCCGTCTATGTCGCCGGCGTGGGACAACATCAAATGTGGGCTTCGCAATTTATCAAGTATGAGAAGCCTCGAACCTGGCTCAATTCAGGCGGCTTAGGAACTATGGGATATGCAGTTCCGGCCGCCATGGGTGCCAAAGTTGGCGCACCTGATACTCCGGTTTGGGCAATTGATGGTGATGGTTGCTTCCAAATGACAAATCAAGAGCTAGTTACATGTTCTTTGAATAATATTCCAATCAAAGTTGCCATTATAAATAATGAAAGTTTAGGAATGGTTCGACAGTGGCAATCACTTTTTTACCAAGGTAGATATTCGAACACCGACCTGCATTCAAAACGCATTCCTGATTTTGCAAAGTTGGCGGAAGCGATGGGCTGCGTGGGCCTTCGCTGCGAAAGCAAAGGCGATGTAGACAAGATTATTAAGGAAGCCAATGCAATAAATGACGCACCAGTCGTAGTCGACTTCAATGTTCATCGCGATGCCATGGTTTGGCCGATGGTTGCAGCTGGGACTTCAAATGATGACATCATGATTGCACGAGAGCTAGCGCCAGACTGGGATTCACAGGAGCTATAAATGGCACAACACACACTCTCTGTTCTCGTTGAAAATAGCCCAGGCGTACTTGCTCGCGTTGCAGGATTGTTTTCCCGTCGCGGTTACAACATTGATTCTCTAGCGGTCGGACCAACGGAGGATCCAAAAGTTTCGCGTATGACTATTGTTTTGAATTTAGAGGGTCACGCTCTTGATCAAGTTAGCGCCCAATTATTTAAATTAGTGAACGTAATTGGTATTCAAGAGATGAAAGATTCAGATACCCGACAGCGTGAACTAGCATTCGTGAAAATTGCTGCTGATCGTGGCAAATTAGAGCCATTGCTCGCCGGATATCAAACAGAAATTGTCGAAGAAAAATCCGGCACCTCGATTGTTCAAGTAGTAGCCAACAATAAGGATTTAGTTGCTCTATTGAAGAGACTAGAATCGTTAGGCATCAAGGAATTAGTACAATCTGGTGCAATTGCAATTGAATTGGGTAGCCAAACATTGGTCGAGCAGACTGCGCGAGAGACTGGACTAGCAAGCTCGGATAACCAATCTCAATTAGAGGATTATCAGAACTAAATCGAAACCAAATAGAAGAAACAACTAGAGGAAAGAGGGAGCGAAGATGGCAACCATCTACCATGACGAAGATGCGGATCTATCTGTAATCCAAGGAAGGAAAGTGGCCGTCATAGGCTATGGATCTCAAGGTCATGCTCATGCACTGAATTTGCGTGACAGTGGAGTAGATGTTCGCGTTGGCTTAGCCGAGGGTTCAAAATCTCGAGCGAAAGCAGAGCAAGAAGGTCTTCGCGTTGTCTCGGTTGCAGATGCAGTTAAGGAAGCTACGGTAATAATGCTTCTCGCACCTGATCACAAGCAGCGCCACATCTACAAGGAATCAATTGAACCTAATCTAAAAGCTGGTGACGCTCTCTTCTTCGGCCATGGTTTCAATATCCGATTTGGTTACATCAAACCTCCTGCGAATGTTGATGTTTGTATGGTTGCACCGAAGGGGCCAGGTCATTTGGTGCGCCGTGAGTTTGTTGCAGGAAGAGGCGTGCCGGACATTGTGGCCGTTGAGCAAGATGCAACCGGAAAAGCATGGCCGCTAACTCTTTCTTACGCAAAAGCAATGGGTGGACTTCGCGCTGGCGCCATCCTGACAACTTTCACCGAGGAAACAGAAACAGATCTCTTTGGTGAACAATCAGTCCTCTGCGGTGGAGCTTCTCAATTGGTTATGCATGGATTCGAGACTTTGATTGAAGCCGGATATCAACCCGAAGTGGCTTATTTCGAATGTCTTCATGAACTCAAATTGATTGTCGATTTGATGTACGAAGGAGGAATTGCAAAACAACGATGGTCAGTTTCTGATACAGCTGAATATGGAGATTACGTTTCTGGACCAAGAGTTATTGACCCACGCGTCAAAGAAAATATGAAGACTGTGTTAGCGGAAATTCAGAGCGGTGCTTTTGCAAAGAGATTCATCGACGACCAAGATGCAGGGGCCCCAGAATTCAAAGCGCTTCGAGCAAAAGGAGAAAATCATCCAATTGAAAAAGTTGGACGAGAACTTCGTTCAATGATGTCTTGGGTTAAAGCAAAGGATGATTATCGAGAGGGCTCTGCTGCGCGTGAGTAAACCAGTTGTTTTGATAGCGGAGGAATTGAGTCCGGCCACGGTGAGTGCGCTCGGCCCTGACTTCGAAATTCGCAATTGTGACGGGTCTGATCGCGACGAACTCTTAGGAGAATTGAAGCGCGGAGTTGATGCTGTCCTAATTAGATCTGCTACCAAGATGGATAGTGAGGCGATAAGTATTGCCAAGGGTTTGAAAGTCATTGCGCGTGCCGGCGTTGGACTTGATAACGTCGATATTCTAGCCGCAACAACTGCCGGCGTTATGGTTGTAAACGCTCCCACCTCAAATATTGTAAGCGCTGCGGAATTAGCGATTGCTCTGCTTCTTGCATCGGCACGAAACATTGCACCAGCTTTCGCAACATTAAAAAAAGGTAAATGGGCTCGTTCTAAATATACCGGCGCTGAACTCTTTGAAAAAACCCTAGGCATCGTAGGTTTTGGAAGAATCGGTCAATTAGTGGCGCATCGCATGCAGGGATTTGGCATGAATGTAATTGCATACGATCCATATCTTCAACCAGCCAGGGCTGCACAACTCGGAGTGGATTTAGTATCGCTAGACGATCTATTAGCCAAATCGGACTTTATAACCATTCACCTACCAAAGACTAAAGAGACTGCTAACTTGATTGGTGTTGAGGCGTTAAAGAAAGTTAAGCCGACAGTGCGAATTATCAATGCGGCCAGAGGAGGCGTTTTGGATGAGAATGCACTTTTCGAAGCGCTTAAAGAAAATAGAGTGGCTGGCGCGGGCCTTGATGTTTTCGCGACTGAACCATGTATCGATTCGCCACTCTTTACTTTAGAGAATGTAGTTGCAACGCCTCACCTGGGCGCATCTACCGACGAAGCGCAAGAGCGAGCGGGCATCGCTGTTGCAGAATCCGTTAGAAAAGCGTTAGCCGGTGAGCTTGTGCCAGATGCTGTAAATGTTAAAGGCGGAATAATTCACGAAGAGATTAGACCTGCGCTCCCACTAGTTGAGAAATTGGCTCAAATTGCCACAGCGCTAATTGATGAGTTACCTGTTGCTATTGAAGTTTTGGTAAAAGGTGAAATAAGTGCCCATGATTGCTCTGTGCTTGCTTCATCTGCTTTGAAGGGTGCGCTAGCAGCGACAGGTGCCGAGGATGTTACTTATGTCAACGCACCTGGTTTGGCGCAGGAACGCGGATTAACTTCAAACCTAATCGCAGATCCAGTAAGTCTTGAGTATCGAAATGCGATTGAGATTCGAGCAGCATTTAGTAATGGCGCACATATCTCTGTTGAAGGTACCTTTATGGGTATTAGACAAGTTGAGAAGATTATTGCGATTGACAAATTTGATCTAGATTTACAACCAGCTGATTATTTACTTTTCTTGAGATACACAGATCGACCAGGTGTCGTAGGCATTGTCGGCGATACTCTTGGAAAAGCCGGAATCAACATTGCCAGCATGCAAGTTGCTAGAAATTCAGCTGGCGGAGATGCCTTGATGGCAATCACAATAGATTCGGCGGTTGCCAAAGATCTAGTCAAAAATGTCGGCGATGCTACAAAAGCAAATCTTGTCAGAACGGTCACATTAAGGTCATGAGTAAATTTAAACTAGCAGTTATAGGCGGCGATGGCATCGGCCCTGAAGTTGTCGCTGAAGGGTTACGAGTTCTTGAAAAAGTAAGTGAGAAGTACAAGTTGTCCTTTGATCGGAAAGAATTTGAACTAGGAGCTAAGTTCTGGCATAAAACGGGTGAGACGCTTCCCGATTCTGTTCTTACCGATCTCACTAATTTTGACGCAATTCTTCTCGGCGCAGTGGGCGATCCTTCTGTGCCAAGTGGAGTTCTTGAACGTGGCTTGCTCTTAAAGTTGCGTTTTGCATTTGATCACTACATAAATCTTCGTCCAGCCAGACTCTATCCTGGCGTATCTGGTCCACTTGCAACTCATTCACCAATTGATTTTATTGTTGTGCGAGAGGGAACAGAGGGATCATATGTGGGAGCAGGAGGCGTTCTCGCAGAAGGAACCCCTTCTGAGATAGCTACCGAAGAGAGTTTAAATACTCGCCGCGGAGCAGAACGAGTAATTCTCTACGCCTTCGATAAAGCAATGGGGCGACCGCGCAAGCAGTTAACCCTGGTGCATAAAAATAATGTGCTCACTCGAGCTGGCGGACTTTGGACTCGTACATTTACTGAAATCGCAAAGGATTTTCCACAGATAAAGACAGATTATCTCCACGTCGATGCGGCTTCTATGTTCTTTGTGACTAATCCGGATAGATTCGATGTTGTTGTCACTGATAATTTATTTGGCGATATTTTGACTGATATCGCGGCAGCAATCTGTGGTGGAATTGGATTGGCCGCATCTGGAAATATAAATCCCGAGGGTAGATTTCCATCAATGTTTGAACCAGTCCACGGCTCAGCTCCTGATATCGCAGGTAAAGGAATCGCAGATCCAACCGCAACCGTGATGTCAGTAGCGATGATGCTGCGACACTTGGGTCAGGAATCTGCAGCTGTTGACGTAGAAAAAGCTGTGGCTCACGATCTATTTAACCGTGGTGATAAGAAGCGCAGCACATCTGAAATTGGTCAAGCGCTAGCAGAGGCAATCAAATGAAGATTAATATCCAGCCAAATCCAAATCGGGTAAGAGATTCTGACCGTGAGCGATTTGTTGCCGCACCGGGTTTTGGAAAGTATTTCACTGACCATATGTTGATAGCGGAATGGAATCAAAATTCGGGATGGAATGATGCAGAGCTAAAGAGTTACGGCCCAATTTCATTAGACCCAGCGGCTATGGTTTTTCATTATGGCCAAGAGATTTTCGAGGGAATGAAGGCGTATCGCCAACCGGACGGTTCCGTCGCGCTATTTCGCCCTGATGCAAATGGCGCGCGATTTATGAGGAGCGCTGCCCGAGTTGCACTTCCAGAGTTACCGGTCGCTGACTTCGTTAAATGCGTGGAAGAGTTGGTCAAGCTGGAATCAAAATGGGTTCCAAGCAAAGTAGGTGAGTCGTTGTATCTGCGGCCATTTATGATTGCAACCGAAGTGGGCCTTGGTGTGCGTCCATCCAATAAGGCGATGTTTTCCATAATTGCCACCCCGGCAGGCGCATATTTCAATGCGGAAAAAGCTGTCACGGTCTGGATCTCTACTGAATATGTCCGTGCCTCGCAAGGAGGAACCGGCGAAGCTAAATGCGGCGGTAATTACGCTGCTTCACTTCTCGCTCAACAAGAAGCGGCGAAGCAAGGTTGCGATCAAGTTGTCTGGCTAGATGCCATTGAGCGGCGCTGGATTGAAGAGATGGGTGGGATGAACCTCTACTTCGTTCGCGGTCAAGGCAAAGATGCAACAATTTTTACGCCCAAACTGACCGGAACTTTATTGCCAGGGATCACTCGGGACTCAATTCTCTCTGTCGCCAAAGATCTTGGTTATAAGACAGAAGAAGGAATGATAAGTATTGAAGAGTGGCGCGATGGCGTTGCCTCAGGTGAAATCTCTGAAATATTTGCATGCGGAACCGCTGCCGTCATCGCACCGGTTGGAACTGCTAAGAGCGTAAAGGGTACTTGGGTAACCGGCGATGGTAGCCCTGGGAAAATTACGATGCAGATAAGAAATCATTTATTAGGAATTCAGCACGGAACGATTCCTGATAAGCATGGCTGGATGAGAAAAGTCTGCTCATGATCTCTGACTCCTTTCATGTTTACGATACGACTTTGCGGGATGGTGCACAACAAGAAGGACTTAATCTTTCTGTTCACGATAAGTTGACGATTGCCCAACACCTAGATGATCTAGGCGTTGGTTTTATCGAAGGTGGCTGGCCAGGAGCTAATCCAAAAGATACTGAGTTTTTTAAATTGACCAAGAGTGAATTAAAATTGAAGAACGCAACGTTTGTAGCTTTTGGAGCTACGAGACGTCCAAATATTGCGGCTTCAGATGATCTCCTCCTTCGAGCGCTTCAAGATTCAGGCGCCCCCGCAGTTACCTTGGTTGCCAAATCTCACGACCGTCATGTCGATCTTGCGTTAAAGACTTCACTCGATGAGAACTTATCCATGATTCGGGACTCCATAAAGTTTCTTCGTGATGGAGGCCAACGGGTATTTCTTGACGCAGAACACTTCTTTGATGGATATCGCTCTAATCCAAATTATGCTCTAGAAGTAGTGCGAGTAGCCGCAGAGGCTGGCGCTGATGTTGTGGCGCTTTGCGATACAAATGGCGGCATGTTGCCTGATGAGCTCTCACAGGTGGTTCATGAAGTACTTGGCATGAGTTCAGCTCGACTTGGCATCCACTGCCACAATGACACCGGATGCGCAATCGCAAACTCTCTTGCCGCGGTAACTGCCGGTGCAACCCATGTACAAGGAACCATTAATGGCTATGGAGAGAGAACGGGCAATGCTGATCTGGTATCAATAATTGCGAACCTTCAACTTAAGCGGAATCAACAGGTTCTTCCACCTGGAAAGTTAGAGGAAGCATTCAGAATTTCGCACGCAGTTGCTGAAGTAACAAATGTCTCTCCGAGCGCTCGCCAGCCTTACGTGGGAGTTTCTGCCTTTGCCCATAAAGCTGGACTTCATGCATCTGCAATTAAAGTCGATCCTGCCCTTTATCAGCACGAAGATCCGGAGCGAGTAGGAAATGACACGCGAATGTTGGTCTCTGATATGGCAGGCCGCGCTTCGATTGAATTGAAATCACGGGAATTGGGTATCGAGCTTGGCAAAGATAAGGCAATATCTTCGAGAATTGTGGAGCGAGTAAAAGAACTCGAAGCAAAAGGGTTCACCTTCGAAGCCGCTGATGCCTCATTTGAATTACTTTTACGAGAAGAGGTCGATGGCAAACGACCGAAATACTTTGAGATCGAGAAGTGGGAGACCACAGTTGATCGGAATCCGGATGGCTCAGTAACCTCAAGAGCAACAGTTGTAGTTTTTGCTAGAGGAAGCCGTATTGAATCAAGCGGAAATGGAAATGGACCGGTCAATGCAATCGATAATGCGCTCCGCAGCGGACTTGGCAATATTTTTCCAGAGTTACTCAATTTAGAGTTAACCGATTACAAGGTGAGAATTTTGGAGGGACGCCTCGGCACAGGCGCGGTGACTCGCGTTCTTGTAGAAACCAGCGATGGAAACGGGGAGTGGAACACAGTCGGCGTCCATGAAAATGTTATCGCTGCCTCTGCTATGGCGCTGGCAGATGCTCTAACCTATGGGCTAATCCGGAAGGGCGTTAGTACGGAGTAGGAGAAGTAGAGATGACGGCAACAAAACGTGGCGTAAGGCCTAGTCCGCAAGAAAGTGTGGAATGGCTCCGCACCAAGATGAATCAACTCGGTATATCGGGGCTGGACGAACTACAGCGCAAAAGCGGCAAAGATAAAGGATTAATCTCAAGATATTTTCGACAAGAAAGAAATGCCGGTATCGATGCGATCGCTCCTTAATGGAGAGCTCTGGAAGTATCGCCCGAGACCTTATTAATGGCGCTCGGTGCGATCGAGCGAAAATCGCGTTAATCGCGGGCGCGAATTATTAGCGCCTCACCTTCGCGAGTAAAAGTTCTCGGGCAGTTATCGTCCGCCCAGAGCTTGTGGCCCAGTGATAATTCTTCGTTCGTCAATACCCCACTACATAGATCGAGAATCTTGTCGAAGTCGTGACTTCGGCCCATTACAACGCTTATCCGATCCTGGTCACGCCGAATCTCAGGAACAAAGCAATTATCGTCAACTATTAGTTCTATCAACACCAGACTCCTTTCGCTCAGTGCAATTACTTCATCTTCATGTCATAAAGGCTCTGGATACTCCACAAACAAGGTTTTTTGTCGCTGACGAAGTGTTGCGCATTAGCAACGCTGTATCTATTCATGGAGACAGATTTTTTTGCGGAGGCTGAGTAGTCTTTACTCATGGCGTTAGATCAGGGTCTTACAGATTCCTATACGGATCATTTGCGCAACGATAGGAATCTCTCGGAGAATTCAATTCGCGCCTACCTTGCCGACCTCGAATCTTTAGTGACTCACCTGAACGCGATGGGTATAGCAAGTTTTGCAGAGTTAGATATCAACCACATACGATCTTGGCTCGCGAATCTACAAAGTAGGGGCGGTGCGCGATCTTCAATAACAAGAAGAGTTGTCTCTATAAGAGCATTGACTTATTGGGGAGCGAGAAATGGCTGGCTATCTCGAGATATAGGGCGTGATCTAGTCGCACCGAAACCAGAGCGAATTCTTCCAGAGATTCTCGACGTCGCTAGTGCAGAACTGGCAATCGCAGGTATGACATCGCGCGCAAGCGAGGAGCCGTCTCCGATTTCTATTAGAAATTTAGCCATGATTGAAGTTTTGTATGGATGTGCTATTCGCGTATCTGAGTTAGTCGGATTGAATTTGCATGACATTGATCGCGAGCGGCTAACCATAAGAGTAATTGGCAAAGGTGAAAAAGAACGTGTTGTTCCAATTGGAGCTCCTGCATTACGTGCTGTAGAAAGTTATCTTTCAATAGGACGATCAGAATTAGCTAATAACAATTCTGGAGTAGCGCTATTCCTTGGCGAGCGAGGTAAGCGAATAGATCAAAGAATCGTTAGAGAAGTTGTATATGAGGCAACTTCGCTTATTGGCGCAAAGACCAAGCTCGGCCCACATGCCTTGCGTCACTCGGCGGCAACTCATTTATTGGAGGGCGGAGCAGACCTTCGAACAGTCCAAGAAATACTGGGACATTCATCCCTTTCCTCTACACAGATTTATACACACGTCACGGAAGAGCGCATTAAGAAGGCGTATGAGCAGGCGCACCCGCGGGCCTGATTGGATTTTTTGACACCTAAATTTCAGGTATTATTCCGACCGCACAAAGAAACTCTGTGAATTCACGCGTCTACCGCTCATTCGCCGCTCGCGAGTGACACGGGAAACCATTTCGGTCCGGTGAAAACCGGTCGGTCTCTAGACGCTAGCGGATCAACAAATCGTTGATCCATAACCGATGCGAACTTAAGTTTGCACAAAGGAGCGTGCCGCCATGGCGGTAGTAACAATGCGAGAACTCCTCGACAACGGAGTCCATTTCGGACATCAAACCCGTCGCTGGAACCCAAAAATGAAGCGCTTTATTTTCACCGAGCGCAACGGTATCTACATCATCGATATCCAACAATCACTCTCATTGATTGATAAGGCATATGACTTTGTCCAGGACGTAGTTGCCAAAGGTGGACATGTTCTCTTTGTGGGAACGAAAAAGCAGGCCCAAGACCCAATTCAATCTCAAGCTAAACGAGTTGGCATGCCATTTGTTACCGAGCGCTGGCTTGGTGGAATGCTCACTAATTTCCCTACTGTCTACAAGCGAATTCAGCGCTTGAAAGAGCTAGAGGCTCTTGAGGCTTCCAACGACCAGGTTTTAACTAAGAAAGAATTGTTATTGCTCCGCCGTGAGCGAGAGAAATTACATAAGAATTTGGATGGCATTCGTAATCTGACCAAGCTGCCGTCAGCCGTCTGGGTAGTTGATACCAAACTAGAGCACCTCGTGGTGGCCGAAGCTAAAAAACTTGGCATACCCGTCATCGCTATTTTGGATACAAATTGCGATCCAGACGAAGTAGATTTCAAAATTCCTGGAAATGATGATGCAATTCGCTCCGTAACCCTTTTAACGCGAGTTATCGCTGATGCAGTTGCCGCGGGCCTTCAGGCACGATCGGCAAATGTTGTTAAGCAAGCCGCGAACGCAGCGAAAGCTGGCGTAGAGGAAGTTGCCGCTGGTGAACCTCTGGCTGATTGGGAGAAAGAATTACTCGGCGCCAAGGAAACTTTTGGCGAGAGCGCAGGTTCGTAAGTGGCCTATACAGCAGATGATGTAAAGCGACTCCGCGAAGTTACCGCTGCCGGAATGCTTGATTGTAAAAAGGCGCTCGATGAGACTGGTGGTGATTTCGATAAAGCTATTGAAGTCACACGAGTAAAAGGTCTTAAAGGTGTGACTAAACGAGAGGGTCGAGCTACGTCAAATGGCTTAATTTCTGCCAAAGCAAGTGGCGAGGTTGCCGTAATGCTTGAATTAAATTGCGAAACTGACTTCGTTGCAAAAGGAGAGCGATTCCAAGCTGTTGCAGAAGAGTTAACCTCTCATCTTTTCCAATCAAAAATTTCAGATCTGGCAGCCTTCACTACCTCTAATCTCTCCTCGGGAAAGAGTGTCCAAGCGGCAATTGATGAAGCAAATGCCACCTCAGGTGAGAAAGTTGAACTACGAAGAATTGCGGTAATTGCTGGCCCAAATTCTTTATATCTTCATAAGACAAGCCCGGATTTACCGCCGCAGATCGGTGTTCTTGTTGCACTAAGCAAGAGCGATGATCTAACTGGAAAAGATATTGCTCAACATATTGCTGCTTTTGCTCCTCAGTATCTGAATCGTGACGAAATCCCGGCCGAGGTAATAGCTAATGAGCGACGGCTTGCTGAAAAAACCGCTCGCAACGAAGGCAAACCAGATGCTGCGATTGCCAAAGTCGTAGAGGGTCGTGTCACAGGTTTTGTAAAGGAAGTTTCATTGCTCGAACAGTCTTTTGCAAAAGATCAAAAGAAGACGGTAGACCAAATTCTCAAAGAAGCTGGAAGTACCGTAACTAAGTTTTATCGTTTCCGAGTGGGCCAGTAAGTTTTATGACAAAAGAGCGAAAGAGCTTCCAGCGAGTTCTACTAAAGCTCTCTGGTGAGGTTTTTGGTGGCGATAAAGGTCTCGGGGTGGATCCTGATGTAGTGAATGATGTTGCAAAGCAGATTGCCGATGTAGTTCGCACTGGTGTTCAAGTAGCAATTGTGGTCGGCGGTGGAAATTATTTCCGCGGCGCTGAGCTACAACAACGTGGAATGGATAGAGCACGAGCCGATTACATGGGAATGCTTGGCACAGTTATGAATTGTCTTGCGCTTCAGGATTTTCTTGAGAAAGAGGAAATTGATACCCGAGTGCAGACCGCAATAACAATGGGACAGGTTGCCGAGCCATATATACCCCGCCGCTCCATCCGCCATCTTGAAAAAGGCAGAGTTGTAATTTTTGGCGCTGGAGCCGGAATGCCATTCTTTACTACTGACACAGTTGCCGCACAACGCGCTCTGGAAATCGGAGTTGATGCATTACTTCTAGCAAAGAGCGGAGTCGACGGCGTTTATTCATCGGACCCTCGTCGAGATAAAGATGCCAAGAAGTATGACGAAATTTCCTACGATGAAGTTCTCTCAAAATCACTTGCAGTAGCCGACGCAGCAGCTTTCAGCCTCTGCCGGGAAAATAAGCTTCCGATCATCGTCTTTGACCTCCTTGAAAAAGGAAATATTGCGCTTGCCGTACGTGGTGAGAAGATTGGAACCCTGGTCAACTAGGACAAGGGAGAAATATGACAATCCAAAGCGTTCTAGCTGACGCCAATAGCAAGATGAATAAAGCGGTAGATGTTGCAAAGGAGGACTTTGCAGCAATTCGAACCGGACGAGCGCACCCATCCATGTTTGCCAAGATCATGGTGGATTACTACGGGACTGCCACGCCGCTAGCTCAACTAGCCACTGTGCAGGTTCCGGAAGCTCGACTAGCGTTAATTACTCCGTACGATAAAGGCGCAACTGCGTCAATAGAAAAGGCGATTCGAGAATCAGCTCTCGGGGTAAATCCAAGTGGGGATGGAAATGTAATTCGAGTTAACTTTCCACAACTTACCGAAGAGCGGCGCAAAGAGTTCATCAAAGTTGCCAAATCCAAGGCTGAAGAGTCAAAAGTTTCAATTCGCGCCATCCGCCGAAACACTAAGGAGGCGATGGAAAAACTCGAAAGGGACGGTCAAGTAAGCAAAGATGAATTAACTCGAGGCGAGAAAGAGCTTGAAAAAGTGACCTCTGATCACGTCAATAAAATAGATGAGATACTCAAATATAAAGAGAGTGAACTTCTCGAAGTCTGATCGAGAACGCCAATATGAGCGACCTGCACTCAATAAATGAGGCGATTAATAAACGCGCGGGGCGAAGTTTAATCTCTTCAATCCTGGTAGGCCTAGGACTTCTTGCAATCATTTTCTCCACGATGGCATACATTCCATTTCTATTCGCGGTATTTGTCTTAACCGCGATCCTACTGGCGTTACGGGAAATGTCTATAGCTTTCAAATCGCGTCTGATAAATATTGACTTTAAGCAGCATGCCTTACTTACCACTGGGGTAATTGGAAGTACTTGGTTCGCAGGGCTGCCGGGACTTGCTGTATCGATAGTGCTATCTGTAATTGCAGTTCTTTTTCTAGCTCTACTGAGGGGAACTTCTGGCTTTATTACTAACGCTACCGGTGGAATATTTGCACTTATATATCCCGGATTCTTATCGGGGTTCATATTTCTTTTGGCAAGATCCGGAGATGGATTTGAATATATTGTGGCATTAGTAATTTTAGTCGGATGTAATGACACTTTTGCTTATTTAACTGGAGTTCTAATTGGTAAACATCCACTCGCTCCCAAGATTTCTCCCAAGAAGAGTTGGGAAGGTTTCGTTGGCGGACTTATTTTTGCTGCGATTGGATCTGCACTTACTTTCTATTATCTCTTAGATCAAGAGCCAATTATTGGTGCGCTTGCTGCAATCTGTGGCGTACTCGCTGCCACTATCGGAGATCTAGTTGAGAGCGCCATAAAGCGCGATCTTGCGCTAAAAGATATGGGGAAATTACTCCCTGGCCATGGTGGAATGCTCGATAGATTGGACTCAGTTCTCTTCGTAGCTCCAATTATGTGGTGCATGATTGAACTACTAAAGCGCTTCGGATGAGTCGAGCAAAACCACCCCAACACTTCGCAGATTTTTCGAGAGAGGATCGAAGGGGTTGGATACAAGACTTAGGTTTGCCAGCATTTCGGGCCAATCAAATCTCCACACATTACTTTCAACATCATAATGATGATCCTGATACTTGGAGTGATTTTCCAATGAATGCTCGCGAGTTGGTTAAGGAGAAGGTCTTACCAAAATTGCTAACTCCAGTACGGTCAATTACTTGCGACGGTGGAAAGACCCGGAAAGATCTCTGGCGACTAGATGATGGTGTCTTAGTTGAGTCAGTTCTAATGAGATATACCGATCGGGCAACCGTTTGTATTTCATCACAAGCTGGCTGCGGCATGAATTGTCCATTTTGCGCAACAGGACAAGTGGGACTGACTAGAAACCTCACAGCCGGTGAGATCACTTCTCAAGTAGTCGCTGCAGCTCGTGCCTGTGAGTCCGGAGAGATTGCTGGTGGTCCAATTAGATTATCGAATGTTGTGTTCATGGGAATGGGTGAACCGCTCGCAAATTACAACGCAGTTCTTCAAAGCATCAGAAATATCACCACAGCAATCCCCGATGGTCTTGGTATCGGTGCACGCTCGGTGACTTTATCGACAGTGGGAATTGTTAGTGGAATCGAAAAGCTTATTGAAGAATCGATACCGGTCACTTTGGCGGTTTCACTACATACGCCGGATGATGAACTTAGAGATACCTTAGTTCCCATAAATGAGAGATGGAAAGTTAGCGAAGTTCTTGCAGCTGCGGATAAGTATTCTGATAAGACTGGTCGCCGTTATTCCATCGAATACGCTCTGATTCGAGATATAAACGATCAAGCTTGGCGCGCGGATTTGTTGGGCAGGCTTGTGAAAAATCGTAATGCGCACGTGAATTTGATTCCTTTAAATCCGACTCCTGGATCAAAGTGGACCGCCTCGCGCAAGGAGGACGAGCGAGCTTTTGTGCGAACCTTAGAGAATTATGGAGTTCCGGTAACAGTTCGTGATACTCGAGGTCGCGAGATAGATGGTGCCTGCGGGCAACTTGCCGCGTCGGAGACCTTGATACCAACCCGCACCGATAACTAAACTCCCGTCAACTGAGCCGAAGAATTGGAGAATGGCGTGAAAACACTTCAAAATTTTATTAATGGAAAAAGCGTTCCTTCAACATCAGATAAAACGCAAGATTTGATTAACCCGGCAACGGGTCAAGTCTTTGCTAAAGCGCCAATCTCTAATGCAAAAGATATTGATAATGCAATGAACGCTGCCGCCGACGCCTTCGAGACTTGGCGTGATTCGACTCCAGGCGAGAGACAAAAAGCAATTAATAAGATTGCAGATGCAATCGAAGCAAAATCTGAAGAATTGATAAAGATTGAATCAGAGAACACCGGTAAGCCAATTGCTGTCACTAGACAAGAAGAAATTGGACCGATGCTTGACCAGATTAGATTTTTCGCTGGCGCAGCTCGACATTTAGAAGGACGATCTGCTGCTGAATATTTCAAGGGCCATACTTCATTCATTCGCCGCGAACCAATTGGAGTTTGTGCCCAAGTCACTCCATGGAACTATCCAATGATGATGGCAGTGTGGAAGTGGGCTCCAGCGATTGCTGCCGGAAATACCGTTGTGCTCAAGCCAAGTGATACCACGCCGGTTTCGACGCTCTGGATGGCTGAGTTAATGCAGGAATTTTTGCCTGAGGGCGTTATAAACGTTGTGACGGGGGATAGAGAAAGTGGTCGACTCTTAGTTGATCATGAAATTCCACAATTTGTCTCTATTACTGGTTCGGTCCGCGCCGGTATGGAAGTTGCAAAAGAAGCATCAAAAGATCTGAAAAAGGTTCATCTTGAATTGGGCGGTAAGGCTCCAGTCGTAATATTTGATGACGCTAACCTTGAAGCGGCTTGTGAATGGATTGCGGTTGCTGGTTACTTCAATGCCGGCCAGGATTGCACCGCTGCAACTCGAGTGATTGTTGAGGCAAGCGCATACGAAGATGTGGTCTCACTTCTTACCGAACAGGCTAAGAACAATATAAAGGTTGGTATGCCAGATGAAGATGTGTTGGTTGGTCCGGTAAATAATGCAAACCAACTTGCGAGAGTCCAAGGTTTCCTAGAGCGAACCCCGTCACATGCTCGAGTTACAGCTGGCGGGAAGAAAGTGGATCGCCCGGGTTACTTCTGGTTTCCGACCGTTGTTGCTGACTTGCGCCAAGATGATGAGATGATTCAAAATGAAATTTTCGCACCCGTAATTACTATCCAGAAATTTAGCGATGAAGCCGAAGCTGTTCGGAATGCGAATGGCGTTAAATATGGCCTAGCTTCAAGCGTATGGACTAAAGACCATGGGCGCGCAATGCGAATGGCCAAATCATTTGATTTTGGTTGCGTTTGGATTAACACCCATATTCCAATGGTCGCGGAGATGCCTCACGGCGGTTTCAAGCACTCCGGATACGGCAAGGACCTATCGGGCTATGGATTCGAGGAGTACACGCGCATCAAACATGTCATGACCAACCTAAACGCATAGTAGATTTCCAACATCAATCAGTTCTTACGAGAGGAAGAAAATGACAAGAGAAGAGATAGCACCTGAGACACAGGCCCTAATTCGCGCCCAAATGACCCGTCGCTCACTGCTCGTTGGCGCCGGCGCAGTCGTTGGTGCTGGAACTTTGGCCGCCTGCGGAACCGGTGGCTCAGAGTCAACAGAGGGCGTTGTTGATGTTAGCGATACCGAGAAAATTGTTCGATGGGCAAATTGGCCGCTTTATTTAGATTTCGATGAGGATTTGAAGGAATACCCAACTCTCAAAGCTTTTGAAGCGGCAACTGGCATAACCGCTACATACACAGAAGATATTGATGATAACAACACCTTCTACGGCAAAGTGCAAGGCCAACTCTCAATTGGCACCGATATTGGCTATGACGTTGTAACACCTACCGACTGGATGGCCAGCCGCTGGATCGAACAAGGTTATGCTCAGAAATTAAGCGCTGAAAACATTCCTAATAAATCAAATATTCGCCAAGTTTTGCAAGATGTTCCTTTTGACTCGGGAAGAAACTACTCTTTAACTTGGCAATCAGGATTTGCTGGCTTTGGTTGGAATGTCGAAAAGATCCCAGCAGGAGTTAGAACGATTGAGGACCTTTTCAAGCCAGCCAACAAGGGAAGAATTGTTGTGCTATCTGAACTCCGTGACACTATGGGCATAATTTTGCAGTATCAAGGTGTTGACCCATCGAAATCATTTACCGAAGATCAATATATGAATGCCATTGATTTCCTTAAAGAGAAAATTGCTGATGGCTTTATCCGAAAGGTTCGAGGAAACTCTTATTCTGAAGATCTCGTAAACGGCGATGCCGTTGCAGTGATTGGCTGGTCCGGCGATCTATTCATTCTGAAATCTGAAAATGATGGCAAGTTTGACTTCACCATACCTGAATCAGGTGGCACGTTATGGTCAGACAATATGTTGATTCCATCCACTTCAACTCATAAGAAGAACGCTGAGTTGCTGATGAATTACTACTACGAACCAGCTGTTGCTGCTCGAGTGGCGGCATATGTTAATTACATTTGCCCAGTCGAAGCTGCGCAGCCAGAACTCGAGAAAATCGACCCAGATCTAGCAGCCAGCACATTTATTTTCCCTGATGCAGCGACGTTACAGAAGGTAAAAGTCTTCCGTCCGCTTACAGCTGACGAACAGACTAATTTCCAAACTGCATTTGACGAAGCCATCGGAAATTAATTCCAGATGGCGGGACAGAAGGTCGCTCAAGATACCGGTGATCTAGTCTTAAATCGGGTCTCCAAGTTGTTCGGAGACCTTCGCGCAGTTGATGATCTCTCTTTGACCATTCCGGATGGTTCATTCTTCGCGTTACTTGGACCATCTGGTTGTGGGAAGACTACGACGTTGAGAATGATTGCTGGTCTTGAGGAACCAACTTCGGGAACAATAAATATCGGAGACACCGATATCACAACCCAGAAACCGTATAGACGAAATGTAAATACCGTCTTCCAGAACTACGCACTATTCCCTCACCTCACAATCTTTGAAAACGTAGCCTTTGGTTTGCGGCGAAGGGGGATTAAAGATGTCAAAGGCGAGGTTGACAACGCCTTAGCTTTAGTTGAGCTGGGCCATCTTGCCGAACGAAAACCTTCTCAATTATCGGGCGGTCAACAACAGAGAATTGCTGTCGCACGCGCGATAGTAAATAAACCCAAAGTACTTCTATTAGATGAGCCGCTTGGAGCCCTTGATCTAAAGTTGCGGCGTCAGATGCAGATCGAATTGAAGAGAATCCAAACCGAAGTCGGCATCACCTTTATTCATGTCACTCATGACCAAGAAGAAGCTATGACGATGGCGGACACAATTGCTGTCATGAATCAAGGCAAGATTGAGCAACTAGGGTCAGCGACTGAACTGTACGAATCTCCAAGAACCGCTTTCGTTGCTAATTTCCTCGGACAGTGCAACTTAATTAAAGCCAAGGTACAGAGTCGATCTGGTGGCAAAGCTGTAGTAAGCGCTAAAGGTCTTAACTTTGAAATACCCCTAACGAGAGTCTCCACTGATTCTGAATCAATTTTGATGGGAATAAGACCAGAAAAGTTGCGGCTCGATGATCACGGAACGAACTCCATCAAAGATTGCGTTGTTACCGATCGCTCTTTTGTGGGTACCTCAACCCAATACTTGGTTAGAACTCCTTGGGATCTTGATCTCGTTGTTTTTGAACAGAACGATGAGGGTCTCCACAACCTAAGAGTCGGCGACAAAGTCTCTTTGGAGTGGGACCCAGAACATACCTTTGGTCTTGATGGCTCCCAAGATGTTAATGCCGGTGCCGATTTAGATGATGATGAGTGATGGCATTTCTCCATACGGTTGCTAACTCCACAACTGGACCTCGAAGTGGTTTGAAGTCTCGCTCTTGGACGCCGTACTTATTGCTTGCTCCAGGTTTAATTTGGCTTGTCACGTTCTTCATTTTCCCAATCCTCTCTCTGGCAAGTACTTCAACCATGGTTCGACCCGAGGGTGCGCAAATCGGAACTTATGTTCAAGAATTTCGTTTAGCAAATTACATCGATGCTTTTCAAGCTAATCAAGAACAATATTTACGATCCTTCGTCTACGCAGGTATCGCCACAATTTTGGCGCTAGCAATCGCGTACCCACTTGCATACATGATTGCCTTTAAATCTGGAAAGTATCGAAACATTCTTCTAGTTTTAGTTGTGGCACCATTTTTTACCTCGTTCTTATTGAGAACTGTTGCTTGGACTCAAATTCTTGGAGATGAAGGTCCGATTGTTCAGACTTTGAAGTTGTTGCCTTTTGTCGGAGATTCCATGCGCTTAACTTCAACTCCGTTCGCTGTTGTCTCAGGTCTTACTTACAACTTTTTGCCTTTCATGACGCTGCCGCTCTATGCCAGCCTCGAGCGGATCGATCCCAGAACCTTAGAAGCTGCCGGTGACCTTTACGCCAATGGATTAACTACATTTCGCAAGGTAGCAGTTCCTTTATCGATGCCGGGTGTTGTTGCTGGAACTCTTCTTACCTTCATTCCAGCCGCCGGTGATTATGTAAATGCAGCCATTCTCGGTAGCCCCAGCACAAAGATGATAGGGAATGTCATCGAATCTAGATTTTTTGCGATTGTAGATTATCCAACAGCTGCCGCCCTTTCATTTACATTAATGGCAACAATTCTAATTTTGGTAACGCTTTATATTCGACGCTCTGGAACGGACGAGCTGGTATGACAACACTTGATTTGCCCCGTCCATCGTTCTCACATCGAACTAGCCGTTGGATCTCACGTAATCTAATTCGAATCTATGCTGGACTAGCCTTTATCTATCTTTTTATTCCGGTTGCTTACACATTTGTCTTCTCTTTCAATGACTCTGGAAAAAGTAATTTAGTCTGGCAGGGATTCACTTTCGATAATTGGCAGAATCCTTGCGGAGCTCCACAAGTCTGTACTGCTGTCGTGAACTCGCTACAGATCGGATTAATTTCCACAGTGCTTGCCACGATCTTGGGGACGATGATTGCCTTCGCAATCGGCAGACATAAATTCAAGGGACGTTCAACCACAAATCTTTTGATCTTTTTACCGATGGCGACTCCTGAAGTTGTTCTTGGAGCCTCGCTGCTTGCTATGTTCTTAAACCTGCGAGTAAATCCAGGTTTCTGGACCATTGTTATCGCCCATGTCATGTTCTGCATTTCCTTTGTAGTTGTAACTGTTAAAGCGCGCATTGCCAGCCTTGATCCGAAATTGGAGCAAGCTGCCATGGATCTATATGCCAATGAGCGAGAGACCTTTAGATATGTAACTTTGCCGCTGGTAATGCCGGGAATAGCCGGCGCCGCATTACTAGCCTTCTCGCTCTCATTTGATGATTTCATAATCACCAATTTCAACTCAGGAATCGAGAGCACCTTCCCTAAATTCGTTTACGTTTCGGCAGCCCGAGGGATTCCAGCACAAGCCAACGTAATCGGTAGCGCGATGTTCTTTATTGCGCTCATAATTGTCATTGTGGGCCAGGCTGCAAGCCGCCGGCGCAGCCGACAATAACCCCCTACCGCACGGGACCCAGCGCTACTACTATTCAGGACCCAACGTCACCACGGAAAGGATCGTTATGGCACTCGATAAGAGCCCAAAGTCATTCACCAAGATAACGCTCGATGAAGGTGAAATGCCTACACAGTGGTACAACATAATTCCTGATCTTCCTTCACCACCTCCACCACCACTTCATCCAGGCACACTGCGACCTGTTGGCCCAGACGATCTCGCTCCACTTTTCCCGATGGATTTAATTCTGCAAGAAGTTTCAAGTGAAAGTTATATTGATATTCCAGGTGAAGTTTTGGACATCTATAGACAATGGAGACCATCTCCGCTTTACAGAGCACGTGGATTAGAAAAAGCTCTTGGCACTCCTGCACGAATTTATTACAAGTACGAGGGTGTATCGCCAGCTGGTTCGCACAAAGTCAACACCTCAGTCCCACAAGCCTTTTACAACAAAAAAGCAGGTAAGAAGAAGATAACTACTGAAACCGGAGCAGGTCAGTGGGGAACTGCGCTTTCCTATGCTTGTTCACTTTTCGGACTTGAGTGTGAAATCTGGCAAGTAGGCGGTTCTTTTGATTCCAAGCCGTATCGCCGTCTCATGATGGAGGTTTTTGGAGCAAAGGTTCACCGTTCACCCTCTAACGTCACCGAAGCGGGGCGTCGACTTGGTGCAGATCTAAAGAATTTCTCGGGATCTCTAGGAATTGCAATCTCTGAAGCCGTTGAAGTCGCCGCTCAAGATCCAGATGCAGCTTATGCACTTGGTTCTGTGTTGAACCACGTGTTACTCCATCAGACCATCATCGGTGAGGAGGCGCTTCGTCAATTTGCAAAGATTGAAGAGACGCCAACAATGCTTGTTGGTTGCACAGGTGGCGGTTCGAATTTTGCTGGACTTTCATTCCCATTCATTCGCGAAAAGTTGAAGGGGAAGATGAATCCTGAAATTAGAGCTGTTGAGCCAGCCTCTTGTCCATCTCTGACACGTGGCAAATACGCTTACGACTTCGGCGATACCGCTGGCATGACTCCACTAATGAAGATGCATACCCTTGGCCACGATTTTATCCCAGATCCAATTCATGCTGGTGGACTTCGTTACCACGGTATGTCCCCGTTGATCAGCCATATCTACGAACTCGGATTGATGACTGCCTCATCAGTACAACAGACAGAATGTTTTGAAGCGGCAATCAAATTTGCAAGAACGGAAGGAATCGTTCCAGCCCCAGAGCCAACTCATGCAATTGCAATTGCAATTAGAGAAGCGCTGGAAGCGAAGAAGACGGGTGAAGAGAAGGTAATCCTTACCGCGCTCTGCGGTCATGGCCACTTTGATCTTGCTGCGTATGATCAATTCCTGCGCGGAGAGATGGAAGATTCGGTCTTAAAGGATTCTGATTTTGAATCTGCTTTGGCTGCGCTACCACGCGTCTAAGCAATTTCATGGCCAATATCGGCAATATGTATGGCCCGAATTTCACATTTCTGGGCGTGCCTGCGTGCGATTTGGAGAAACCAGAAACATTTAAGGGCGCCGACGTTGTAATAGTTGGCGCCCCAATCGATAGCGGAACTTCACACCGTTCGGGCGCGAAGTTTGGTCCACAGGCAATACGGATGGGCGACTATCTGCCCCATGATGGCGAGCGTCCGCATCTTGCTCTACGAATTGATGGATTAAAGAGTTTAAAGGTAGTTGATGCTGGCGATCTTATGATGCTACCGGGAGATTTACTTTCTTCTCTTGCAGTTTTAAGAGCGGCAACTGAAAAAATTTCACGCGCTGGCGCCATTGCGCTAATCCTTGGCGGCGATCACTCAATCGCCTCTGCCGACGTTGCAGGTATTGCAGCGCATCGCGGAAACGGGAAGATATCAATGATTCATTTTGATGCCCACGCAGATACAGGTGAAGTTCAGTTTGGCACGCTTTTTGGACATGGAACTCCAATGCGCCGATTGATTGACTCTGGAGCTGTTCGAGGAGACCGATTTTTGCAACTTGGCTTACGCGGATATTGGCCAGATGCGAAGACTTTAGACTGGATGCGAGAGCAAGGAATGCGTTCCTATGAGATGACAGAAATTCACCATAGAGGACTCAACGAAGTTCTAGATGAATCTTTCGCTCGCCTCACCGATGGGTGTGATGGTGTATTTCTATCGGTAGATATCGATGTTGTTGATCCTGGCATGGCGCCTGGTACTGGAACGCCAGAACCAGGAGGGATGACTTCTCGAGAATTATTAGAAGCGGTTCGCAGAATTTGTTTGGAAGTACCAATAGTCGGAATCGATGTGGTTGAAGTTTCACCGCCATTTGATAACGCAGATATCACAGCGATACTTGCAAATCGAGTAGTTCTTGAAGCCCTTAGTGCAATCGCTAAGCGAAGAAATGGTGAGAGTTATTCACCAACTCAGAATTTATTGGACCGTTAAGCTTTAGAAATCGCTTCATCGAGTATAGATAGCGCTTCCTTTAAGAGATCTTCGGGCATTACTAGCGGAGGAAGTAATCGAATTACATTCCCATAAGTTCCGGCTGATAAAAGAAGAACGCCTTTTTGCAGACAATATTTAATAATTGAGGATTGGGCTTCAGTATTCGGCTCTGTCGTACCAGGCTTAACAAACTCCAGCGCCTGCATTGCACCTCGGCCACGAACATCGCCAATGATTGGATATTTCTTCTTCATTTCCTGGAGTGCGGAGGAAATAATCTTGCCTTGTTCGCGAGCTCTACCGACAAGATTTTCCTCTTCAATTGTTTCAATCGCGCCTAACGCCGCAGCGCAAGCAATCGGAGATCCGCCATATGTTCCACCGAGACCACCAGTGTGAACCGAATCCATAATTTCAGCTCTTCCAGTTACGCCAGCTAGTGGTAATCCGCCTGCGATGCCTTTAGCGGTGGTGATTAAGTCTGGGACGATTCCTTCGTCATCGCATCCGAACATATCGCCGGTACGCGCAAAACCAGTTTGAACTTCATCTGCGATAAAGACGATTCCATTATCTTTGGAAAACTTAACAAGCCCAGGTAGAAAGCCTTTTGGTGGGACGATGAATCCGCCTTCTCCGAGGATTGGTTCAATAACGATACACGCCGCATTTTTCGCGCCAATTTCTTTTTCAATTTTATGAGTAACCGTGTCGAGTGCATCTTTGGCACACGCATCGGCACCACCCGGCCAACGATATGGATAGGCCATAGGCATCCGATAAATCTCTGGGGCAAAGGGCCCAAAACCATCTTTATACGGAATATTTTTGGCGGTCATGCCCATTGTGAGATTTGTTCGGCCGTGATAGCCGTGTTCGAAAACCACAACAGCCTGTCGATTCGTAAATTTGCGGGCAATTTTTACTGCGTTCTCCAACGCCTCTGCACCGGAGGTAAAGAGTGCTGACTTCTTCTTATGTGAACCGGGCGTTAATCTGTTTAGAGCCTCACTAACTTCTATATAGCCTGTGTATGGTGCGACCATAAAACATGTGTGAGTAAATGCTTCAACTTGCTCGGTCACTCGCTTGACGACACGAGTAGCAGAGTTTCCAACACTTACAACCGCAATACCGGCGCCCATATCTATTATTGAATTTCCATCTACATCGATTATTACGCCACCACCAGCGCGCTCGACCACTACGGGCACGGCCATACCGAGGCCTGCAGAAACTGCCTCGCCTCTGCGCCTTACCAAAGCTTCTGATTTTGGACCAGGGATTTGCGTGACAACTTTACGAACTTGAGCGAGTTTTGGGCCGGATTCCATGTCCCAATACTATCTCGAACTTAAATCAAACCAATTGCCAAGTAAACTCTCTGAGAGGATTACGGCGTGCGGGATATTGTGATTTTAGGCTCTACCGGTTCCATCGGGGTCAAAGCATTAGAGGTAGTAGCCTCACATCCGCAAAACTTTCGCGTTGTCGGACTTGCAGCTGGATTGCGAAATATTTCTCGATTGGCAGAACAGGCGAAAAAATTCGATGTGCCAATTATTTCCACAACCGGATCTGGAAAAATTACGTGATTCTCTCTCTCATGTATCGAAGTCATTGATGGTGCAAATTCTGCACCGTTTAAAGGAAGTCATGCCAATAATTGATTGGCGGACTAAACACAGCTGGAATTTCGAGCCAATAGATAAAAATAGATTCCCAAGTATTGAATTAGCCCGAAGATGTGGGGCACTTGGCGGTTCGGTCACAGTGATGTTTAATGCGGCTAACGAGGTCGCAGTCGAAGCTTTTCTCAAGAAACTCATTTCTTTCACAGCCATCATCAAGACTGTAGAAAAATCATCAGTATACTTGCAGCCTCTGCACGAGATCGAGTTCGAGACATTAGTATTGTCACCGCAATCGAGAATGATGCGCGACGGGTAGCGCTTGAGGCGCTACCGAAAGGCTAGGAGCTTACTTGGGATTAATCGGAGTTCTGGCTTTTGTCCTTGCCCTGCTTTTCTCGATTATGGTCCATGAATATGGACATTACATAACTGCCAAGCGTTACGGAATGCAAGTTACTGAATTCTTTTTAGGATTTGGTAAAAGAATCTGGTCGACCCAGCGAGGAGAAACTGAGTTTGGCATAAAAGCAATTCCAGCAGGTGGCTATTGCAAGATTTCGGGTATGTCGGTGCGAGATGAAATGCCTGCCGAGATTGCTCATCGCGCCTTCTATAAAGCTCGAACGCGAGAGAAACTAATCGTTCTAGGCTCCGGTTCCGTACTACATTTCATTCTCGGATTCATTTTTCTCTTTATATTGTTTACCGGAGTCGGAGTTGTAAAATCCCTTCCGACAATTCAAGAGGTCTTGCCTTGCGTCCCCGCGAAGTCTGAATGCGCTCCCAATGACCCAATCTCTCCAGCAAAAAAAGCCGGATTACAACCTGGTGATGAAGTTATCGGAATAAATGGAGAACGCGATCTTGAATGGAGTGAAATATCTTCCGTGTTACGAGCATCCGCAGGTAAACCAATCTCCTTGCTAATTCTTCGAGATGGCACTGAAGTAAATGTAGATTTAGTTGCTGCAACTAGAGCCGTTGATGGAGAGGAACGAGGCTTCATCGGAGTCATAAATAAGTATGGACTAGTTAGAGAAAATCCAATAAGTGCCATCAGTTCATCAGCTGAAGCAACAGTTCAACTATTTGTTGGTTCAACGAAGGCGCTAATGAGTCTACCGCAACAGATTCCTACTTTGATTAGACAGACTTTTCTTGGTGAAGAGCGCAGTTCTTATGGATTAGTGGGAATCGTGGGTGTAGCTCGAGCTACTGGCGAGACGGCATCGAGTTCAAATCTAACGATAGGTGAGAAAATTGCAACCTTTCTGTTGATTATCGCTTCCTTAAATATTTTTGTAGGAATATTCAATTTGATACCAATACTGCCACTTGATGGTGGACACATTGCGGTCGCGTTATATGAAGGTGCTCGTCGCCAGATTTATCGAATTAGAGGTCGGTCCGAGCCTGGCAAAGTTGATATAGAGAAGTTGACACCAATCACCGTCACAGTTTTGATTGCCTTGATTTTTCTTACCGCACTGCTATTAATTGCGGATATTTTGAATCCGATTAATTTCAACCTCTAAGACTTAGAATCCGTACACGTAAGTGACTAGAAGCAGTGCAATAATCAGATAGCTCACAAACATCCATGGCTTCATTTGAGCAACTATAACGATTGGGGCAGAATAAGGACATGGTCGAACTCGGAATGCCCCAGGCACCTCTGCCGACTTTGGCGCCTCGTCGCAAAACAAAGCAACTCAAAGTAGGAAATGTTCTAGTAGGTGGCGACGCCCCGGTAAGCGTCCAATCAATGTGCACCACGTTAACAGCCGATGTAAATTCAACTTTGCAACAGATCGCAGAACTGACCGCATCCGGTTGCCAAATTGTAAGAGTGGCTGTACCGAGTCAGGACGATGCAAATGTGTTAAGCCAGATTGCGAGGAAATCACAGATTCCAGTGATCGCAGATATTCATTTTCAACCAAAATACATTTTCGCAGCGATTGATGCGGGCTGCGCCGGTGTTCGAGTAAATCCAGGCAACATTAAACAATTTGATGACAAGGTTAAAGAAGTTGCGAAAGCCGCCGGCGATGCTGGCATTCCGATTCGTATCGGGGTAAATGCGGGCTCCTTAGATCCAAGACTTCTAGCCAAATATGGGCAGGCAACCCCAGAAGCTTTAGTTGAATCAGCAATGTGTGAAATTGGTTTATTCGAGGAGCATGGTTTCACGGATATAAAGATTTCAGTAAAGCATCATGATCCGGTAACCATGGTAAAGGCATATCGCCTCCTTGCGTCAAAGTGTGAATATCCATTACATCTTGGAGTGACAGAGGCTGGACCGATATTTCAGGGAACAATCAAATCTGCTACAGCATTTGGCATTCTTTTATCCGAAGGCATCGGAGACACGATTCGTGTTTCACTCTCAGCTCCGCCCGTTGAAGAAGTTAAAGTTGGAATCTCAATTCTGGAATCTTTAAATCTTCGCCAGCGAAAATTAGAAATCGTTTCTTGTCCATCATGCGGAAGAGCTCAGGTTGATGTTTATAGCCTCGCAGAAAAAGTTCAGGCCGGTCTTGAAGGAATGACTGTTCCACTCAGGGTTGCTGTGATGGGATGTGTTGTTAACGGACCGGGTGAAGCGAGGGAAGCAGATCTAGGTGTGGCATCCGGAAATGGAAAAGGCCAGATTTTCGTAAAGGGTCATGTAATAAAGACAGTACCCGAAGCACAAATCGTGGAGACGCTTATTGAAGAGGCAATGAAAATTGCAGATGAGATGGAAGCTGCTGGAATCGCTTCCGGAGAACCACAAGTAACAGTTAAGTAGTAGGTAGGCTATCGGCCATGCTGCGGATGTCTACTCTTTTCCTGCGCACTCTTCGCGATGATCCTTCTGATGCTTCAGTTGCCAGTCATCGATTATTAGTAAGAGCCGGTTACGTAAGACCTATTGCAGCTGGCATCTTCTCTTGGCTCCCTCTCGGCGTTATCGTGTTGAGAAATGTTGAGCGAATAGTTCGAGAAGAAATGGATCGCGCCGGATTTCAACAAGTTCACTTTCCCGCACTACTGCCGAGGGACCCCTATGAAGAATCAGGCAGATGGGAAGAATACGGACCAACACTTTTTCGTTTAAAAGACCGAAAAGGTGCCGACTATCTTCTTGGGCCAACGCATGAAGAAATGTTTACCTTGATGGTTAAAGGCGAATACTCCTCATACCGCGATTTACCGCTGCATATCTATCAAATTCAAACAAAGTACCGCGATGAAGCCCGGCCTCGCAGCGGCATTATTCGCGGTAAAGAATTCGTGATGAAAGATTCTTATTCTTTTGATTTAGATGAAGCGGGATTGGAAGTTTCATATCAAAAGCATCGTGCGGCATATATTTCAACTTTTGATCGACTTGGATTGAAGTACAACATCGTTTCTGCGATGGCAGGAGCTATGGGAGGTTCCAAATCTGAAGAATTCTTGGCGCCCTGTGACACCGGTGAAGATACTTATGTACTCTGTAATAAATGTGGATGCGCAGCCAATGTAGAGGCTATGACGACAAATATCAAAAACAAAAAGATTGAAACGCCTCCAGCAATAGAAATTCTAGATACTCCAAATACACCTACTATCGAGACGCTTGTCGAAGTTATGAATAAGAAGTACCAGGCAAATGTGGCTTCCTCTGACACGCTGAAAAATGTTCTTTTGATGGCTGACAGCAACCCTATCTGCATCCTCGTGCCGGGCGATCGAGAGGTTGATTTAAGGCGAGTAGAGGCCAATCTTCCGGGAGTAAAAGAGCTAAGATTTTTTGAAGATGAAGACTTTGCAAAGCGTAAAGAGTTTGTTAAGGGTTATGTTGGGCCTCAGGATGCCAAGAAATTTGGGATCAAGTTATATGCCGATCCGAGAATTACGGTGGGCTCTCACTGGATAACGGGAGCAAATATCAAAGATCGTCACGCGCGCTACGTTACGCACGGACGAGATTTCCAAGTTGATGGATTTGTTGAGGCAGCTGAAGTTCGAGCGGGTGATGCATGTCCTAAATGTGATTCCCCAGTAATTATTGATCGAGCAATAGAAATTGGACACATTTTCCAACTCGGAAAAAAGTATGCGGAAGCTTTAGAACTAACAGTTTTAGACGCTGCAGGAAAAAATAGAACGGTAACCATGGGATCGTATGGAATTGGCATCACTAGAGCCGTTGCAGCGATTGCGGAGCAGAATCACGATGAGATTGGCTTGGTCTGGCCAAGAGAGATTGCCCCGGCGCTCGTGCATATAGTGGCAACTGGAAAAGATGATCGACCCTTTGAAGTCGCAGAAAGTATTGCGACTGAATTAGAGAGCAAGGGTATATCGGTACTTTTTGATGATCGTAAAGAAGCGAGCCCTGGTGTCAAATTCAAAGACGCTGAGTTAATCGGAAATCCTATATTGGTAATTGTTGGAAAAGCTCTAGTCGATGGAAATGTGGAAGTACGCGATAGGAAAACTGGATCCAAAGGTGAAGTTCCTGTCGACCGCGTCGTTGCTCAACTAATCAATTCACTAAAATAGTGGAAGTTTCTTTTGAAGTTCTTTTATTGTTAATTCTTGCCTCAGCATTTGCCGGTCTAGTTGATTCGATTGCTGGCGGCGGAGGATTGATTCAGCTGCCTTCATTATTGGTGGCTTTACCTGGAACACAACCCGCAGTCATACTCGGTACAAATAAATTGCCGGCCTCACTAGGCACAGCGACCGCAACGATTACATATTTAAGGAGATTACGTCCTAACTTCAGGATCGCGTCTCTTATGGCCGTTCCGGCATTTATTGGATCGGCGCTTGGGGCAAGAGTCGCCACTCAGATACCTAGAGAGGTATTTCAGCCGATAATTCTTATCGCACTCATTCTGGTGTTTACTTACACTTTTTTTCGCAAAGAATTAGGGTTGACTGAAGCAAAATTAGAGAGAAAAGGGAGTCAAGGAATCAAAGCTGCATTCTTCGGATCAGCAATTGGTTTTTATGATGGAATTTTTGGACCAGGAACTGGATCTTTCCTCATGCTCGCACTGATTGCTGTTTTGGGTTACGCATTTCTTGAAGCCACGGTTACGACCAAAATAGTGAATCTATCGACAAACATCGGGGCACTCCTGGTGTTCGGTTTTTCTGGGAAAATTCTCTGGAGTTTAGGTCTCTGTATGGCTATTGGCAACATAGCTGGTGGTTTACTCGGGGCGCGCTTAGCAATTCGAGGAGGTTCTGGATTAATCAGAAAAATATTTCTGCTCGCCACCTCGCTCCTAATAATTCGGCTCGCAGCGGACACTTTTCTTTAGTTGCGATAAGCGCTATTCTTTGCAGACACAACTTAAAAACAAAAAAATAGCAGGTGGTGAAGAGTGTCTAATTCTGATGACTTGACCTTACTAATTAATCCTGTCGTAGTTTCCAGTGGATTTATCTTGGAAGAGATAAAAGTAAACTCAAGCGGAAAACGAAGTCATCTCTCCGTGATAATTGACGGAGTCGAAAGAAATCCCAATCTTGATGAAATCGCGTCAATATCTCGCGCAATTTCCGACGAATTAGACAGAATCTCAGTTTTGGGAGACCAGCCGTTTACTCTCGAGGTAACAACGCCAGGAATTGATCGTCCATTAAGTCTGCAACGCCATTGGGTAAAAAATCTGGGACGCCTTGTTGAAATTCATTTGAAAGAGGATAAGGAGATTGTCGGAAGAATTAATGCTGTGGCAAGTGACAAGGTAGAGATTGATGAAGCTCTAATTTCCTTTGAAGCTATCAAGTCTGCGAGAATTCAGGTCGAATTCAATCGTAAGGATTTACGATGAATGTTGATATGAAAGTTCTAGAAGCGTTGACTATAGAACGGGATATTCCACTCGAAAAATTGATCGATGCCATCGAAGTAGCCGTCAGAAGCGCTTACATAGAAATTGATGGCGCTAAACCCTATGCCTATGCTCGTCTAGATCGAGCCACAGGAGAAATCAAAATGTTGGTTCCAGAATTTGGCCCAGACGGAGAAAAAATTGGGGAGCATGTTGACGAGCTTCCCGGATTTAGTCGAATCGCTTCTTCAACTGCGCGCAAGATAATCAAAGAGAGAATGCGTGCTTCACGAGATGCCGAAATAGTTGGTGAATTCAGCGCATCGGTTGGGGATATCGTCTCCGGAGTTATCCAGCAAGGTAGAGATCACCGAATGGTTTATGTAGATCTAGGTCGCGTTGAAGGAAAAATTCCGCCACACGAACAAGTGCCAGGAGAAATTTACAAGCATGGCGAACGCGTGAAATGTTTTGTCATGGAGGTAAAGCAAGGCGTTAAAAGACCCGAAGTACTGCTATCTCGAAGTCATCCGGCTTTAGTTAAGCAACTATTTGCTTTAGAAGTTCCTGAAATTCGAGAGCATGTCGTTGAGATTATGGGTATTGCAAGAGAGGCCGGTCATCGAACAAAAATCGCGGTGCGCTCGTTGCGTCCCGCAGTAAGCGCTAAAGGAGCGCTGATTGGACCAATGGGCGCTAGAGCACGTTCTGTTATGGATGAACTCCATGGAGAGAAAATAGATATCGTCGATTGGTCAGAGGATCCCAGTCAGTATGTTGGAAATGCGTTGGCCCCAGCCCGTGTCTCTAATGTTGAAGTTGTGAATCAGGAACTTCGCTCGGCCAAGGTGGTGGTACCCGATTACCAACTCTCACTGGCAATTGGTAAAGACGGCCAGAATGCTCGCCTAGCTGCGAGGCTAACTGGATGGCGCATCGACATCCACTCTGACGCGGCATCCGAAGGGGTTTAGCCGAAATGCCAAACTCCCGGTATGGTTCTCACTAGATCCGCTTACGGATTCACTTATTAGGAGCGAAGGCAATGGCACTCAAATGAGCACCCCTAGATCATGAGTAGGTCAATTTAGGCTTCGCGCAAAACTATTTCGCGGGGCCACAGAAGGAGAGAAGTGGCAAAGGTCCGCGTTTACGAATTAGCAAAAGATGTTGGCATGGAGAGCAAAGATGTCCTTGCCAAGCTCCAGGAGATGGGCGAGTTTGTTCGCTCTGCCTCCTCAACGGTCGAGCCGCCAGTAGTCAGAAAATTTCTAGATAAATTTCCGCCGGTAAATAAGCCGGCAGTCGAAAAGCGCGCTAAGAAAGCTGCTGCAAAAAAGAGCGATGTCGAAATTCCAGCTATTGAAAAAAACATCCCAGAAGTTCCACCTTCAGTAAATACAAAAAATTCAAATATTCCTCAACCACTGCGTCCACCTGCACCGCGTCCAGGAAATAATCCATTTGGAACATCTGGTCCACGTCCACTGCGACCACTTGCGGCGCGTCCAGGAAATAATCCATTTGGCACAAGCGCTGCCAGACCTCCACGTCCAGCGCCTCGCGGCGATAGAGGACCGTTAGCAGGACCGCGACCGGGATCGGTTCGTCCTGGCTTTGCAGCGCGACCACAACGCCCAGATCAAAATCGCACAGATGGTCGCGGACCAAGAACAACTCCAGGTCGTGGCGCACCAACAACATCTCCCTATCGCAATCAAGGTGGCGCGCCTCGTCCAGGTGGCCCAGGAGGTCCAGGCCGTCCTGGCCAACGACCAGGAGCTGGTGGCGCCTTTGGTAAAGGTGGCGGAAAGAAAAAGAATTACAAGAGCAAGAAAGCGCTTCGCGAAGAGATAGATAACATGGAAGCTCCAACGATTGGCGGCGCCATAGTTCCGCGCGGCAACGGATCAACTCAAGTGAGATTAAGACGAGGCGCTTCACTTGCAGATTTTGCCGAGAAAATTGGCGCAGATCCCGCGGCTTTAGTATCGGTTCTATTCCATCTTGGTGAAATGGTTACCGCAACTCAGACTGTAGATGAAAGCACTCTTGAGATGCTCGGTAACGAGTATGGATACAAGATCACCATAGTTTCTCCAGAAGATGAAGATAGAGAGATTTTGGAGCAATTTGATATTGATTTGGATAAGGAATTGGCAGAGATCTCTCCGGATGATTTAGAGATCAGACCTCCGGTTGTGACTGTTATGGGCCATGTTGATCACGGAAAGACGAGACTTTTGGATGCGATTCGCCAGACAGAGGTGGTAAAAGGCGAAGCAGGAGGCATCACTCAACATATCGGTGCCTATCAAATCCACCACGATCACAACGGAATTAATAGAGCGATTAGTTTTATCGATACTCCTGGTCATGAAGCTTTTACCGCCATGCGAGCTCGCGGTGCGAAAGTTACCGATATCGCCGTACTCGTAGTTGCCGCCGATGATGGAGTAATGCCTCAGACTATAGAAGCGCTCAATCATGCCCAAGCAGCCAGCGTTCCAATAGTTGTTGCCGTCAATAAAGTTGATAAAGAAGGTGCAAATCCTGGAAAAGTTAGACAACAATTAACCGAATACAATTTGATCGCAGAGGAATATGGTGGTGATACCTTATTTGCTGACGTCTCTGCAATTTCCGGAAAAGGTATCTCAGAATTAATTGATGCAATCTTGTTAACAGCCGATGCCGCAATTGATTTGCGCGCAATTCATGATGATGATGCTCGTGGCGTTGCTATCGAGGCTCATCTAGATCGTGGGCGTGGCCCAGTCACAACCGTGCTAGTTCAACGCGGAACATTACGTACCGGTGATGCAATTGTTGCTGGATCAGCCTCTGGTCGCGTTCGTGCAATGATGGATGAATTTGGAAATAATGTTGAAATTGCTGGCCCATCCAGACCGGTTCAAGTTTTAGGGTTTACCTCAGTTCCAAACGCGGGTGACAACTTTATTGTGGCTCCTGACGATAGAACGGCGCGTCAAATTGCTGAAAAGCGCCAGGCAGGAGAGCGACATGCCGCATTAGCTAAAGCCCGTAAAAAAGTTTCGCTTGAGGACTTCCTTGAGAAATCGAAGGTCACGACACTTAATCTCATTTTGAAGGGCGATGTGAGTGGATCTGTAGAAGCCTTGGAAGATGCACTAGTTCAATTAGATGTTGGAAGTGAAGTTGACCTTCGAGTAATCCATCGAGGAGTAGGCGCGATCACAAAGAGCGATATCACTCTAGCTTCTGCATCGGGTGCCGTTGTTGTTGGCTTCAATGTAAAACCGGAACCACAGACCGCGACTTTTGCCGATGAAGAAGGAGTTGAAGTTCGCTTCTACTCCGTTATCTATAAAGCAATCGAGGAGATTGAGGCAGCACTTAAGGGTCTCTTAAAACCAGAGTATGAAGAGGCAACAATCGGCTCTGCCGAAGTTCGCGAGGTTTTCAAGTCCAGCAAGTTCGGCACTATTTCTGGATCATTGGTTAGTTCCGGAATTATTCGCAGAAATGCAAAAGCGCGCGTTCTTCGTGACGGCGTCGTTGTCGGAGATAATTTAGTGATTGAATCTCTGCGGAGATTTAAAGATGATGCAACTGAAATTCGCGAGGGCTATGAGTGTGGTATTGGTCTTGGTTCCTTTAAAGATATCCAAGTAGGAGATTCTGTCGAGGTATTCGAGATGCGCGAGAAGAAGCGTGCATAATGGGGAAGTCGCATCGGGCGGCTAAAGTCGCCGACCGTATTAAAGTGGTCGTTGCCCAAGCTCTTGAGAATCGAATCAAAGATCCACGCCTAGGTTTCATCACCATAACTGATGTCCGCGTGACCGGAGATCTGCAGCAAGCCTCAATCTTCTACACAGTTCTCGGTGACGACGAGGCGCGAGCAAACACTGCTAAAGCTTTGGAGAGTGCAAAAGGGGTTTTGCGAACGGAAGTTGGAAGAGAACTTGGAACCCGAATTGTGCCAACTCTGACCTTCATCGTGGATGCGCTCTCCGAATCAGCTAGAAATTTTGAGGAATTACTAGATCAAGTCAGAAAACATGACGAAGAAATTGCGCATCTTAGAGAGTCGGCTAGGCCAATCGGAGGCGAAACTCCATATCGAACGGCCCGCGATTTAGCCTCTGAATGAAACTTCAGCACGGGTTTCTAGTAATTGATAAACCAAGCGGATTAACAAGCCATGGCGTTGTTGCTCAAATTAGACGTAGATTTGCGACCAAACGGGTTGGCCATGCTGGAACACTCGACCCGATGGCAACGGGAGTTCTCGTAATTGGAATCAATAACGGGACTAAATTTCTCCAATACATAATGGAAGGTGAAAAACGTTATCTAGCAACCGTACAACTTGGCGTTGCAACTTCGACAGATGATAAAGAGGGCGAAGTAATTACAAGACAAGACGCTAGTCAGATAACAGATCTCCAGATTGAAGATGCGCTTCAGAAATTTGTCGGCGTAATGAGACAAGTACCGAGTTCAGTTTCAGCGATAAAAATTGCCGGCAAACGTGCTTACGAGCTGGTACGAAAAGGTGAGAGCGTTGATATTCCTGCTCGCGAAGTAAATATAAAATCCCTCACAATAAATGGCATTCTTCGCAATGAGGGAGTTGAGGTAAGTATTGATGTAACTTGCTCAGCAGGAACATATATTCGAGCAATTGCTAGGGATTTGGGAAGAGATTTAGGCGTAGGCGGTAATCTCATTGCTTTGCGTCGAATCGCTGCCTATCCATTTGAAATAAATGTAGCTGATACGCCAGAAAATGCCGGATTACTTCCTCTTACAGAAACAATAAGCAAGATTCTTCCGATTCGTCACATGAAAGATGACGAAATCGCCAAAATTAAGCATGGACAACAGATTCCTCAATCAGATTTCTCTGGCCCGGGCGTTGCGGTGAATGATCTTGGAGAGGCTATAGCCATAATCAAAAATACTTCTACAGTGGCTCAACCGACTACAGTTCTAAATCCATGAAAGAATTATGGGCATGAGTCAGCCCTTTGAGATCGAGTGGCATGGCGTCCCAACTCTGGGATGCGCGGTTGTCATTGGTATTTTCGATGGCGTCCACAAAGGTCACCAGCTGATAATTAATAAGGCGAGAGAAAGTGGAGAAGTTGTTGCATTAACTTTCTATCCGCATCCTGAAGAGGTTTTAAATCCAACAATTGCTCTAACCGAATTACTACCTCTTAATGAGCGCATTAGTTATTTAATCGAAAGTGGAGTCTCAAGTGTTGCAGTTCTTTCATTTACCAAGGAATTATCCGAAACGTCTCCTAAAGAGTTTATTGACAAAATTATAAAGGACAATTTGAATGCAAAGTCAATTACCGTAGGAAGTAACTTCAGATTTGGCCACAAGGCTATGGGAGACGTTGCATACTTACAAGAATTTAGTGGAGTTGCAGTTACGGGTTTGGATTTAGCTGTTGAATTAGGTACTTCAATATCGTCCACTCGTATCCGTGAAGCAATTACAAATGGGAATATCGAGATTGCGCGGGAGCTTCTTACGCGACCTCATGTGCTTATTGGGAATGTCATACATGGTGAGAAAAGAGGAAGAACTATTGGATATCCAACGGCGAATATTTCTCTAACTAAGCGAAGTACAATTCCTTCAGATGGAGTTTATGCTGGCTGGTTATCTGTTGAGGGAAATAAATGGCCGGCAGCTATTTCAGTTGGAACAAACCCTACATTTGCTGGCGAACGGAATCGCCAAGTTGAGGCTTACGCACTTGATCAAAAAAATCTAGAGCTACATGACAAAGTCGCGCGGGTGGAATTTGGTTGGCGGTTACGTGACACTATTAAGTTTGACGGACTAGAACCTTTACTTGCACAAATGAAGGTCGATTGTGAAAAGGCGAAAGAGTTAACGCGAAATTGAGCGTGAAAATGGCTGGATTTCCGGGTTGCTAAATCCGCTGGTAGATTTCTCCTCTCAAGCGAGAAAGTGTGCGCTCGTGTATAAGACCGAGAGCCCTCGTGAAAGATGTAAAGGAAGATAAATGGCATTAAAACCTGCCGAGAAAAAAGAAGTAATTAATAAGTTTGGCGCCTCTGCATCTGACACTGGTAGCCCGGAAGCGCAGGTAGCGTTACTTTCAAAGCGAATTGATCAACTAACTGATCACCTTCAAACCAACCAGAACGATCACCACAATCGCCGTGGACTTCTGCTTTTAGTGGGTCGTCGTCGCAGAATTTTGCAATACCTTGCAAAGAAGGATATCGCTCGTTATCGCGCGATCATCGACAAACTTGGCATACGCCGTTAGTTTGCAAAAAAGTAAATAGGAATTTTCGCGGACTAGTTGATTGGTCCTCGGTGGTGGCTTCCGGAATGAATCCGTGAGCTTCGATCGAAGATCCATTCTCTAGATGCGGCGAAGATTCAGAGAATAGGAGAGACCCATGGAGGGTCAAGACGTTAAGAATGCCGTTGCAAAGATTGATAACGGTAAATTTGGAAAACGAGAGATTCGTTTTGAAACCGGCCGATTAGCTCGACAGGCGGCAGGTACTGCAGTTGTTTACTTGGATGATGAGACGATGTTGCTATCTGCAACGACTGCGTCAAAAAATCCTAAAGAACAATTTGATTTCTTCCCACTAACAGTAGATGTGGAAGAACGAATGTATTCGGTAGGTCGGATACCTGGATCATTTTTTAGAAGGGAAGGCCGTCCCTCAGAGGATGCCATTCTTACCTGTCGTTTAATTGATCGACCACTTCGCCCATCATTTATAAAGGGACTTCGAAATGAAGTCCAAATTGTTGTAACGGTGATGGCACTGGATCCAAATCACATGTACGACGTGATTGCGATTAACGCCGCTTCGATGTCCACTCAATTAGCAGGACTGCCATTCACAGGTCCAATTGGTGGAGTTCGTGTGGCTTTGATTGATGATCAATGGGTGGCGTTCCCGAATCACAGTGATCTTGAGCGAGCTACATTTGATATGGTCGTTGCAGGCAGAATCGCTGGTGACGATGTCGCAATTATGATGGTTGAAGCGGAAGCAACAACCAGAACTATTTCACTTATTGCCGATGGAGCTGGAGCACCTACCGAAGAGGTAGTTGGCGCCGGTCTTGAAGCAGCAAAACCATTTATTAAGACGCTCTGTGAAGCCCAGCTTAAATTGGCAAAAGTTGCAGCAAAGCCAACTGCTGAATTTCCAGTTTTTCTCGACTATCAACCGGATGCATTTGAGGCTGTTGAAAAAGCTGCAAGGGACAAATTAAGTAAGGCTCTGACTATTGCAGGAAAACAAGAGCGTGAAACTGAGATAGATTCGATTACGTCTTCAGTTCAAGAATCTCTAGATCCCTCGTTTGAAGGGCGTGAGAAAGAAATATCAGCCGCTTTGCGCTCCTTAACAAAGAAACTCGTTCGACAGAGAGTTCTTCGAGAAAAAGTACGAATTGATGGGCGTGGTCTAAAGGATATTCGCCCTCTTACTGCTGAAGTTGAAGTCTTGCCTAGAGTTCATGGCTCGGCCTTATTTGAGCGCGGCGAAACACAGATCCTGGGTGTGACCACTCTCAACATGTTAAAGATGGAGCAACAGTTAGACACGTTGAATCCAGAAGATCACAAGCGATATATGCATAACTACAACTTCCCGCCATATTCAACCGGCGAGACTGGTCGAGTCGGTTCTCCAAAACGTCGCGAGATTGGTCATGGTGCACTTGCTGAACGTGCGCTGTTACCGGTACTTCCGCCGCGCGAAGAATTTCCATATGCAATTCGACAAGTTTCAGAAGCGCTTGGTTCGAATGGATCAACTTCAATGGGGTCTGTCTGTGCTTCAACGCTCTCTCTTCTCAACGCTGGAGTGCCTCTTAAGGCGGCGGTTGCTGGAATTGCAATGGGTCTAATTTCAGACGAAGTTGACGGAAAGACTGAATATGTTGCGCTGACGGACATCCTTGGCGCGGAAGACGCATTCGGCGATATGGATTTCAAAGTCGCGGGAACAGAAGAATTTGTTACTGCACTTCAACTCGATACTAAGTTAGATGGAATTCCGGCGAAAGTTCTCGCAGCTGCCTTGCTACAAGCAAAAGAGGCACGGTTAGCGATTCTCGATGTTATGACTCAAGCAATAGATAGACCTGATGAAATGAATCCATTGGCTCCGAGAATAATGAGTATCAAGATTCCAGTTGATCAGATAGGTGCCATCATTGGACCTAAAGGTAAGGTCATTAATCAGATCCAAGAAGAGACTGGTGCTGAGATTACGATTGAAGATGATGGAACTATTTATATCGGAGCCACCAACGGAACGGCAGCGGATGCGGCAAAGGCACAAATCCTTGGCATCGCAGACCCAAAGCTCCCTGAAGTAGGAGAGCGATATAACGGCTCAGTTGTTAAATTGGCAGCATTTGGTGCTTTCATAAATCTTCTGCCCGGCAAAGATGGGCTCCTTCATATCTCTCAAATTAGAAAGATGCATGGTGGAAAACGCATCGAAAATTTGGAAGATGTAATGAAGGTTGGCGATAAGGTGCATGTTGAAATTGGAGAGATTGACCCGAGGGGAAAACTCTCTTTAATTTCAGTCTTTGAAGATTCGGCTAGTGAGTAATTAAAGATGGCGGTGCGCAAGGCGGTACATCCAAGCGGCTTGCGCATTGTCACTGAAGAAATTCCGGATGTCAGAAGTGCTGCCTTTGGCATTTGGGTAAATGTTGGATCCCGCGATGAAACCCCAAAGGTTGCTGGTGCATCTCACTTCCTAGAGCACCTATTGTTTAAAGGAACTAAACGCCGCTCCGCTTTAGATATTTCCTCAGCTATCGATGCGGTGGGTGGTGAGATAAATGCCTTTACTTCCAAGGAATATACCTGTTTCTATGCACGAGTTATCGATAAAGATCTATCTCTCGCAATTGATGTAATTTCAGATCTAATAACCTCATCAATAGCACGACCTGAAGATGTTGAAGCTGAACGAAAAGTTGTCCTTGAAGAAATCTCAATGAGAGATGACGATCCCTCGGATCTGGTCCATGATCTTTTTTCGGAAACTTTCTACGGTGATACTCCTGTGGGACGACCCATACTAGGTACAAACAGATCAATAAAAAGCATGTCTCGCAATTCAATATTCAATTACTATAGAGAAAAGTATCTCCCGGAAAATATTGTTATCTCGGTTGCTGGAAATTTGAAGAGTAAGCGAGTTGTTGAGGAAAGTGTTAAGGCTATGTCCAATGATAGTTTTCTCGATAATTCAGCCCTATCAGCGAATGGTAAGGATTCACGAAAAGCAAAAGTCAGATTAAGTAGCCAGAATGTGGGTGTGATTAATCGCAAAACTGAACAAGCCCATTTATTTCTTGGCGTGCCCGGAGTAGCAAGAGATGACAAGCGGAGATTTGCCATGAGTGTCTTATCAGCCGCACTTGGTGGTGGAATGTCTTCGAGACTTTTCCAAGAAATTCGAGAGAAACGCGGCCTTGCCTATTCAGTCTATTCATATGCACAGCAATTTTCGGGCACTGGTTTCATAGGTTTCTACGCTGGCTGCAATCCGAAAAAAGCATTTGAAGTCGTCTCTTTAATTCGTGAGACTTTGCATGATGTAGCAAGTAATGGCCTAACTCATGAAGAGCTAGTTCGAGCTCAAGGGGCGGTGACTGGCTCTCTTGTACTAAGCCAAGAGGACACAGGCTCTAGGATGACGCGAATCGGTAAAAGTGAAATAGTCCATGGTGAAGTTCTAGGCTTTGACGAGATTCTAAAAGAGGTTTCAAGTGTGGACTCTAAAGCTGTCCGCGAATTAGCTAGCGAGTTTCTAACCAAGAGCCCTACCCTTGCGGTTGTGGGTCCATTTTCAAGAGATTCGCTTTTTGAGAAGGTGATGCGCTGATGACGATAAAGATTGCAGTCTTAGGCGCGAAAGGTCGGATGGGTAAAGAAGTATGTCGCACCATAAATGGTGAAAAAGATTTAGAACTTTTCGCATCTCTAGATCTTGATGATTCAATTGATCAGATGCGAGGTGCTCATGTCATGGTTGATTTCACTACTCCTGATTCGGTAATGAAAAATATTGATATTGCTATAAGTTTGGGCATCCATTGTGTCATTGGCACAACAGGATTTACTAACGAACGCTTAAAGAAAATTGAGAGTCTACTTTCATCGAATAAGAGTGTCGGTGTCTTAGTCGCGCCTAACTTCGGCCTCGGCGCGGTTCTTATGATGCAGTTCGCTGCAACAGCAGCTCGATTTTTTGAATCAGCTGAGATAATTGAACTTCACCATCCTGAAAAAGTGGATGCCCCGAGCGGAACTGCTTCAAGAACAGCAGAAATAATTTCCGCAGCAAGATCAGAGGCCAATCTCGGATCAATGCCAGATCAAACTGCTAAATCTCTAGATGGTGCACGAGGAGCCAAAGTTTCAGGTATTCCGATTCACTCGGTCCGACTTCGAGGTTTAGTTGCGCATCAAGAAGTTCTCTTTGGTGACAAGGGTGAACTACTCACGATTCGCCACGACTCTCTAGATAGGCAAGGATTCATGCCTGGGGTATTGCTTGCTTGCAGAAAAGTGGCAGAACACCCGGGACTAACAGTGGGACTAGAGAACTACCTTCAGCTCGGATAGGAGAAAAATGTCTACTCAGGTGAAAATGTATGGTGCGGAATGGTGTGGCGATTGCCGTCGCTCTAAGCGCTTTCTAGATTCAAATAACGTTTCTTACGATTATGTCGACGTGGAAGCCGACCCAACTGCCTCCGAAAAAGTAATCGAAATTAATGGCGGGCAACGCTCCATTCCGGTGATTCTCTTTCCAGATGGGACGCACCTTACTGAGCCATCGGACAATGATCTAAAAGCCAAATTAGAATTCTTAAAGATTCTCTAGTTTTAGAGTTTCTGACCATCTTCAAATACCTAGTCGATAAATTAATGCTGAGGTAAATGCTGCAGCCAACATCATGATTGGGAATGGGGCCTTAAACTTGAGTGCGCAAAATGCAACTACTAGTCCACCCATTCGGTGGTCAATCAATATTTCGGCTTCTGAAGTTAAGGTTTGGATGGATACCAGAGAGCAAAGGAGTACCACGGGAATTAATTCATTTATTCGTACTAAGCGTGGCTTAGAGAGAAAAGATGAGGGGACGAGATAACCGGCGAGCTTAAGTAGGTAACAAACAAGGCTTGCGCCAAGCGTTGCAATCCAGAGTGATGTCATCTGGATCGCCATCCGAAAACTAGTGCGACAGAGACAGTGGCAATGATTGGTAATCCTGCTGGAAGAAAAGGAGTGAGCGCGAGTGCTAGAAGTGCGCTAGCTATGGCGGCGAATTTCTTGCGACTTGATTCGAGACGAGGCCATAGTAAACCTAAGAATGCTGCCGGAACCGCAGCATCCAAACCCCACATCGATGGATCACTAATTGAACTAGCACTGACTGCGCCGATTAGCGTAAAGAGATTCCAGAAAACAAAGACACCTATTCCAGTTGAGATGAATCCGTATCGCATCGCCGCTTCGCCTCTAGACTCTTGAGAGAGGGCAACTCCTGTTGATTCATCTATTGTCACTTGGGCTCCTAAAATTTTTGAGATTCCAGAGAATTTGAGAATTGGCGACATACGCAGCGCGTAAAGGCCATTTCTTATTCCAAGTAATCCACCCGTTGCGATTGCGCTAATCGCGCTTCCTCCAGCTGCCATTACTCCGACGACTGCAAATTGCGATGCTCCAGAAAATAGTAATAGTGAAAAAGCGCAAGTCTGCGCAACAGAGAATCCAGCCGTTACCGAAGCGGCACCAAAGGCTGCACCATACATTCCTACTGGAAACGAAACGCTTAGTGAATCTCGTAACACTGCGCGGCGATCAAATGACACGCCGCTATTTTGCCCCATCAAGTCTTGGTCGAACACCACGTCAAAGATAGGGTCAAGCTCGTGAGTAATTCGGAACATCCGGAAATCGTCTTTCGAGATGATGTCACCGTTGAGCTTGTAAAGGCGAACGCAAATGACGGAGATGTGATTTGGGCTGCTCGCGTTTCAACGGCAGGCGAACAATCTCGAGACGAGATTGACAGCGATCCAAATAGGTCAGCTGGGTTAATTAATTACCTTGCTCGAGAGCGACACGGCTCACCTTTCGAGCACACTTCAATGACTTTCTTTGTTAGCGCTCCGATCTTTGTATTTCGTGAATTTATGAGACATCGAATTGCTTCCTACAATGAAGAGAGCGGACGATATAGAGAACTCAAACCAGTTTTTTATGTTCCAAGTCCAGAGCGAAAATTGGTTCAAACGGGCAAGACAGGTCATTACGTTTTCGTTGATGGAACCAACGAACAATATGAGCAGACCGTTAAATCAATGAAAGAAACATATGAGTTGGCCTATAAGAACTATAAGCAGATGTTGGATATCGGTGTTGCACGCGAAGTTGCACGAGCAGTGTTGCCGGTAGCGCTCTATTCATCTATGTATGTGACTATGAATGCGCGAGCATTGATGAATTTCTTGTCTTTGCGTACTAGTCGTGAAGGGTCGCATTTCCCAAGTTACCCTCAGCGCGAGATTGAGATGGTCGCGGAGAAGATGGAGGAGCATTTTGCTCGTTTAATGCCGCTTACCTATGCGGCATTCGAGAAATCGGGAAGAGTAGCCCCGTAGTAGCCTTGGCATATGCAGGCGCCTTTTGGTCGACTAATCACAGCGATGGTCACTCCGTTTAAGGATGACTTAATGATTGATTGGGCAGGTGTTGAAAAGTTAGCGGTTCATCTCCAAAACTCTGGCCATGACGGTATTGCGGTAAACGGAACCACGGGTGAAGCGCCGACCACAAGTGATCAGGAAAAGATTGAGATTATTAAAACTGTCCGCAAAGCAACCGGTGGAAAACTAAAAATAATTGCTGGGGCCGGAAATAATGAAACTTCACACTCAGTGGAGCAGGCCAAACTAGCGGCAGCAGCAGGAGCTGATGGTTTACTGGTCGTCACCCCTTACTACAACAAACCTCCTCAAGTTGGCATCGAAGCTCACTTTCGCGCAATGGCAGATGCAACTGATGTACCGGTAATGCTTTATGACATACCTGGAAGAACTGGTGTACCGATTGAACCTGACACTATTTGTCGGCTAGCTGAACATAAGAATATCGTGGCGCTAAAAGATGCCAAGGGCGATGTCGCATCAACTTCTTGGGTGATAAAGCGTTCAGGCATTCCGGTCTATTCCGGCGATGACATTTTGAACTTGCCACTTTTATCTGTTGGTGCAGTTGGTTTTGTCTCCGTTTGTGGCCATACCGTTGGTTCCCGATTGCGAGAAATGTTAGATTCATGGTTTGCCAATAAACCAGAACTTGCGCTAAAAATTCATCAGGAATTGCTACCCGTCTTTACTGGAACTTTTAGAACACAAGGAGCCATTCTGACCAAAACTGCGCTAAATCTTATGGGCTTGCCAGGCGGGAAAGTGAGACTCCCGTTAGTAGATGCAACTGCTGCGCAAATTTCTCAACTAAAAGAGGATCTCAGTAACGGCGGAGTGAAACTCACATAATGAATCATCCGCACCCAGACCTTGGGTTGCCACCAAAACTCTCCAAACAAACTTTGCGCATAGTCGCTCTGGGCGGCCTTGCCGAAGTCGGAAGAAATATGACTGTCTTCGAATACGAAGGCGAACTTTTAGTTGTTGATTGTGGTGTTCTTTTTCCAGAGGAGAATCAACCAGGTGTTGATTTAATTCTTCCCGATTTCTCATATATCCGGGAGCGATTAACGGATATTAAAGCTATTTTTCTAACGCATGGCCATGAGGATCACATAAGCGCTTTAGGCTATCTGTTAAGAGAAAGAAGCGATATACCTGTTATTGGCTCCCTATTGACTCTGGCGTTTGCCAAAGGGAAATTGCGAGACCATCGAATTTCGCCTATCACTATAGAAGTTCGCGAGGGACAACGTCGCAAAGTTGGCAATTTTGACTTGGAATTTATAGCTGTAAATCACTCGATACCAGATGCCCTAGCAGTTGCGATTAAAACTCAGGCAGGAGTTGTCCTTCATACGGGTGATTTTAAAATGGACCAATTACCTTTAGATGGTAGAACTACAGACTTACCTAGATTTGCCGAATTAGGCAGAGAAGGCGTGGATCTTTTCATGGTGGATTCCACAAATGCCGATATTCCTGGTTACACAACTTCAGAGCGCGAAATTATGCCAGTTCTGGATCGAGTGATCGCGTCTGCGAAACGGAGAGTTATTGTCGCCTCATTCGCATCGCATGTGCACCGAGTTCAACAAGTACTAGAAATCGCCAAATCCAATGGCAAGAAAGCCGCCTTTGTGGGACGAAGCATGATTCGTAATATGACTTTAGCGGCTGAACTTGGTTACCTTAAAGTGCCACCAAATACTTTGATAGAAGAAGATGAAATTGATGATTATGGTGACGACCTCGTACTTATTTCTACGGGTTCACAAGGCGAGCCACTAGCTGCGCTGTCACGTATGGCAAATGGTGATCACAGAATCCGAGTAGGTCAAGGCGACACGGTTATTTTTGCTTCATCACTCATTCCTGGAAATGAGAATTCTGTTTATCGGATAATTAATGAGCTTACGAGATATGGTGCGAAAGTTGTACACAAAGGCAATGCTTTAGTTCATGTCTCGGGGCACGCTGCTGCTGGAGAACTACTTTATTGCTACAACATAGTTCGACCGAAAAATGTAATGCCAGTCCATGGAGAATGGCGCCATATGAGAGCAAATGCCGAATTAGCTATCTCTACTGGAGTGAAACGAGAAAATGTAGTCATTGCAGAGAATGGAGTCGTCGTAGATCTTTCGGCTGGCAAAGCGAAGATAGTTGGCGCTGTCCCATGCGGCATGGTTTATGTTGACGGACAGAGCATTGGTGATATCACCGAGGATTCTCTTAAGGATCGAAGAATTCTGGGAGAAGAAGGATTTATTTCGGTAATCGTAGTCATCGATTCGCAAACTGGGAAAATTGTTGCTGGCCCTGACATACATGCCAGAGGGTTTGCGGAGGACCAAGCTTTATTCGATGAAGTAAAAGGCAGAATCGAGCAAGCTCTAGCAGGAGCCGTCGCCGGAGGTATCAATGGAACGCACCAACTCTCACAAGTTGTGCGCAAGACAGTTGGTAGTTGGGTTGGCGGGGAACATCGTCGAAAACCAATGATCGTTCCTGTTGTAATTGAAGTGTGACGGCGCGCCTTACCCTCTGTGATTTTCAAGTGCCATACGATTTTAGGTTGTGGCAAAGAGTGGCAAAAGGAATTCTAGCGGCCTAATAGGGACGTTATCTCAGTTCCTTGGTTCAATTTGGCGCGCCATAGCTAAAGGTTTGGGCGCTTCCATTCGAGTCGTAACTCGTGGTGCAAAAGATCTAGATGTTGAACATCAACGAGATGGGCTCGGGTTAATTCTCTTAATTATTGCCCTAGTAGCAGCAGCAACCACATGGTGGAAACTTGATAATTTGTTTGGAAATGCAGCTCATGCTTTTTTCTTTGGAGCAGTCGGTCGATTAGCACTGGCCATCCCACCTCTCTTTATGTACTTCGCATTTCGTCTTTTTCGATCACCACAAGATAAAGCAGCGAACGGGCGCATAGTTGTTGGCTCTTTTCTTTTAATAATCAGCTCCACCGGATTAATTCATATCCTTAATCCAAGTTCAGTAGATACAGGCGCTACGGCGATGCGTGAGGGTGGTGGCTGGATTGGGTATGCAATATCTTCACCTCTTATCGCTTTGGTCACTGATCTTTTAGCAATCCCAATTTTGATCTTGATACTGCTCTTTTCTTTGCTTGTCATCACGGCAACTCCTTTTTCTCGAGTAATAGGACTCTTGAGCGGCTTACTCTCAGGGGCTGGACGGAAAGTAAGCGGCGCAATGGAGGAGCGACGAGAGAGAAAAATTGCAGATTTCGAAATTTCAGAAACGCCTCCCTTTGAAACGCCTCTGGTGCAAGAGTTCGCTAGCCATCCTGAAGATGAGATAGATGAAGTTGCATTTGATCAGGAATTCACAGTCGAAATTCCCAAATCCGAGTCAAGTAAGGCCAGCAAGCCGCAACGACCAGTTCAATTAGTACTTTCAGCGACCGATTCCTATATTTTGCCAGAAATGGAACTTCTTCGTTCAGGCCCGCCAAGTAAAGGTAAGAGCAAAGTAAACGACTCAGTTGTTGCGGCTCTCACTGAGTTATTCCGTGAATTCGAAATCGACTGTGAAGTAACGGGATTTATGCGCGGACCGACAGTTACGCGGTACGAAGTCGAACTTGGTAGCGGCGTGAAGGTTGAGGCCATAACTGCGTTGAGTAAAAATATTGCCTATGCTGTCGCGAGCAGCGATGTCAGGATGCTCTCACCGATACCAGGAAAATCAGCTGTGGGAATTGAAATTCCAAATAGTGATCGAGAAATCGTTTCGCTTGGCGATGTGCTGCGTTCCAGCGTTGCTGGCAACGACCATCATCCAATGCTGATTGCGCTCGGCAAAGATGTCGAAGGAAGTTTCATCTGTGCCAATCTTGCAAAGATGCCACATCTATTGGTTGCTGGCGCTACTGGGGCCGGTAAATCCTCCATGATAAATTCACTTGTAACTTCGATCCTGATGCGCGCAACCCCAAATGATGTAAGACTAATTCTTATAGATCCAAAACGAGTTGAGCTAAATGCTTATGACGGAATTCCTCATCTAATCTCCCCGATTATCACTAACCCCAAGAAAGCGGCGGACGCTTTGGCTTGGGTAATACGCGAAATGGAAATGCGGTACGACGATCTTTCAACTTATGGCTTTCGCCATGTGGATGACTTTAATAAGGCGGTCAGATCAGGAAAGTTAGAACCAGGACTAGATGCGGAGGGCCCGCTTGAGTCGTATCCATATTTGCTAGTGGTTGTAGACGAATTAGCTGATTTAATGATGGTTGCGGCAAGAGAAGTTGAAGATAGCATTGTGAAAATTACTCAATTAGCCCGTGCAGCCGGAATCCATCTTGTTATTGCAACCCAGAGGCCTAGCGTCGATATTGTTACCGGTCTCATCAAAGCTAATGTTCCTTCACGTTTATCCTTTGCGACTTCATCGCTTGCTGACTCCAGAGTTATTTTGGATTCTCCCGGGGCAGAGAAACTAGTCGGCCAAGGTGATGGATTGTTCTTGCCAATGGGCGCAACTAAACCTATTCGAATTCAGGGTGCTTATGTCTCAGAACGAGAAATAGAATCTGTCGTTGGCCATGTGAAGTCACAACTGAAACCCGCGTATAGAGAAGATATTTTGCGCCCTACATCAACTACCAAATCAATCGAAAATGATATTGGAGACGATCTCGACTTACTTCTCCAGGCAATTGAGCTAGTAGTCTCAACACAATTCGGCTCGACCTCAATGTTGCAGCGTAAGCTCCGAATCGGATTTGCCAAGGCAGGTCGATTGATGGACTTGATGGAGTCACGCGGCATTGTCGGACCCTCAGAGGGCTCCAAAGCTAGATCAGTAATGGTGAAACCAGAAGATTTAGCGAGCGTGCTCTCCACCATTAAGGGGTGAAGTACCAGGGTTGGGGGTTGTCCTGGTTACTTAACAGGTCTTAAACTTTCTCTCTATTTTCTTCAATAGATGTCGGAGTGGAAATGTCAGTCGGTAACTCTCTTCGCGAGATTCGTAAGGCGAGTGGTTATTCTGTGGCTGAATTATCTGTGCGCACTCGAATACCAGAAAGCGTAATTGAAGATTTTGAGCATGATGATTTTTCTTCTTGTGGCGGGACGGCTTATGCTCGCGGACATATCCGAAATATCGCGAGTATTTGTGGAGTTAGTGCTGACGAAGTATTAATTAAATTTGAATCCCAAACAATTTCGCTGAATAAGTCTATACGTGAATTACTGAATGAAAATAACGCTACCTTGTCGCGACCTGTTAAGAAGAACTTTTCTTGGAAAGCGCTTGCTGGGGTAGCAGCCGGAATATTTATCTTCGCAATCGTTGGCGGCGTGATTATCACATCTTCAAATACTCCAAATTCACCAATCACAGTAACTGGACAAATTGAAACTGGCTCAGTCGCAACTAGAGTTAAAGGCGTCACAGTGAAACTGAAAGGTGTCAACGGACTTTCATGGGTGGCAGTAAGTGATAGCTCAGGTGCAACTTTATTTAGCGGGAGAATTAGAGAGGGCGAAGAGCAGTCATTCCAAGACGATCAACTCATCTATCTCGTTCTCGGAAATGCCGGCGCTCTTGAGTTGATAGTGAATGGAGAGAATTTGGGAACGGTGGGGGCGGTCGGCGAAGTAGTTAGATTAGAATTTGGCCCACAAGCACTCTTACAAAACGGATAAAGACGGGTAATTTAACGTCAAAAGATAGAATCCGTGGGTGCCTCAGCCACTCAGCGTATCCATCGTCACGCTCGGGTGTTCGAGAAATGAAGTTGATTCAGAAGAGCTCGCTGGGAGATTAGCCGCAGATGGTTGGCGACTCGAGAAAGATCCAAGTGCTGCCGATATTGCCGTTATCAATACGTGCGGATTTATTGAATCGGCAAAGAAAGATTCAATTGATGCGCTGTTAGAAGCACACTCGCAAAAAGGTGATGGAACACTTCGAGCAGTTGTTGCAGTTGGCTGTATGGCAGAACGCTATGGAAAGGAGCTAGCAGAAGCGCTTCCAGAAGCCGATAGCATTTTAGGATTTGATGATTATCAAGATATATCCCAACGGTTACAAAGAATTTTGAGCGGAGAACGCATCGCAAGCCATGTTCCAAAAGATCGACGAAACTTGCTTCCGCTGGCGCCGGCTAACCGACAAGAATTTAAGGCAAATCTCGGACAAGGCGGCGCACTTCACAGAGTTCGCATGGGAAGCGAGCCCTTTGCTCCTTTGAAGATTGCCTCAGGATGCGATAGACGTTGTACTTTTTGCGCGATACCTCAATTTCGCGGCTCATTTCTATCACGTCGCCCCAATGAGATTCTCGACGAGACCCGGTGGTTGGTTGATAACGGTGTGAGTGAACTATTTTTAGTAAGCGAAAATACAACTTCTTACGGCAAAGATCTGGGTGATATTCGATTACTAGAAACTCTATTACCAGAAATTGCCAAGATTGAAGGCGTTGAAAGAATTCGGCTTTCTTATCTGCAACCTGCAGAGATTCGACCCTCACTACTTCAGGCCATGATATCTACCGAGAAAGTACTGCCTTATTTCGATATTTCCTTTCAGCATGCCTCTGGCTCTCTTTTGCGAAGAATGAAAAGATTCGGAGATAAAGAATCTTTCCTCCATCTATTGACCCAGATTCGAGCCCTGGAACCTAGCTCCGGAATCCGATCTAATTTCATCGTTGGATTCCCTGGCGAAACGGAATCAGAGTTTGAAGATTTAGAGGAATTCATCAGCGCGGCACGGCTGGATGCAATTGGAATCTTTCCATATTCTGATGAAGATAAAACCGAGGCCATGCAGCTGCCAAATAAACTTGAGACGGATTTGATATCGGAACGGACTGAGCGACTTCGTTCATTAGCTGAAGAGTTGATGATTGCACGTGCCCAAGAAAGAATTGGGGAACAAGTTCGAGTATTGATTGAGGATGCTGAGTTGAATGAAGGTAGAGCCGAGCATCAAGGCCCCGAGGTGGATTCCACCACCTTCATCGGCGGAAGGATCAAATATCGAGTTGGAGAATACGTGAATGCAGTCGTGAGTGATTTATCCGCAACCGATTTGGTCGCCCAACCACTATGAATCTGCCTAACGGACTTACGATATTTCGTATCATTGCACTGCCCTTCTGCGCATGGGCACTACTCAAAGAAAATGGCAATGATCCGACTTGGCAGTGGATTGCCTGGACATCATTTTTTGTTGTCGGCTTAACCGATATTCTGGATGGTCGAATAGCTCGCCGAAGAAATCAAGTATCCCAACTTGGCATTATTTTGGATCCGATTGCAGATAAGGCATTTATTGCTACTGCATTAATCGGATTATCTTTTTTGGAAAAGATTCACTGGTGGGTAACTCTTTTAATTCTGACTCGAGAAGTAAGTGTAACCTTTTTAAGGTTTGCGATGTTGAAGCGCGAAGTCATATCAGCTTCACAAGGCGGAAAAGTGAAGACGCTTCTCCAGAATTTTTCTGTTGGGCTTTATATATTGCCGCTACCCACTTTTCTTTACCTACCAAGAGATATTTTGCTGGCAATCGCAATACTTTTAACCTTGTATACAGGCTTTCATTACTTTAGAAATGTGCTCCGTAAATGAATTCAATCGAAAAAATAATTAATACTCTGCAATATCGAAAAGAGACTATTGCTGTCGCGGAATCTATTACTGGCGGCAAACTGGCGGCCGCGCTAACAAGCGCACCTGGTTCGTCAAAAGTTTTCCTGGGCGGAATTGTTGCTTATTCCATTGAGAGTAAGGTTCAAGAATTGGGCATTCCCAAGCGTTTGATTAATAAATTTGGGGTTTATTCTGAGGAGATTGCTCTTGAAATGGCCAACGGAGTCCGAAAGAAATTCAATTCAGATTGGTCTATCGCATCAACTGGAGTGGCCGGACCTGGTCCAGCTGAGGAGACACCTGCTGGGTCAATCTGGCTAGTGATTATTGGACCACAAGCCACACAGAACATCCGACTCTCCCTACAGGGCAGTCGCGAAGAGATACGCGTCGGCGCGGTAACGAGCGCAGTTGCGACCCTAGAGCGTATCCTTGAGCAGTAGCGAAACGGAGGAACTATGGTCTTGATGAGAACCCATATCGGCCAAGTACTTCGGTCTGCCCGAATTTCCCAGAAAAGGACTCTTCGCGAGGTGGCTAAAGTTGCGCGAGTTTCCCTTGGTTATCTCTCGGAGGTTGAGAGAGGCCAAAAAGAGGCCTCATCTGAACTCTTAAATTCCATCTGTCTTGCTTTAAATCTCTCACTTTCAAAAGTTGTCGCATCAGTAGCTCATCAGATTTATCTGGAAGAAGCGCCACAACTGAGTGTCGTAGACACGAACGCAGCTTAAGGATTTTGCGTTGAGCACCTCCAGCGCTCGCTCCACCTACCAACATCAATCATCGATTCACCGTCGAACCAGAAGTGCGATTATGGATTCGGCAAGAGAATTGCTTCGCCAAAGTGGGATTAGCGCAACCAACATGATTGAAATCGCAGATCGCGCGCAAGTATCTAGAGCTTCTCTATACAACCACTTCCGAGATAAACAAGAAGTTTTCCTGGCATTGGTTGGAACCGAGATTGAAAGAATCGCAACTATCGCGCTAGTTTCAACTTCAAGAGTTGAAGCTCTGTACCAAATTTCACGTGAAATTTCTGAACATGATGGTTTGCGAAAAGCACTGGAGCGTGATGGAAATATTGTGGCAGCAGCTTTGACTACGAGAGATCACCAAATCTGGGAAGAAATTTATGAATACTTAGCAAAGATATTTGCAACTGATGTTGTGGGAGTTGGACTTGTCCTTCGCTGGTTGCTTGGACAAATAACGGCACCTCTCTCGAAAGAACACTCCCGCGAACAAGCTAATCGCATAGCTGAGATTCTCTAACTCTTTGCAAGGTGCGAATCACAGAACTCCGTCGTCGGCTCATTGAGCATTTTGGCGAAAATTGGGCCCCTTCTTATTCAAAAGATTTTGCCTTCGCTGAATTGGGTGGTCAAACTATTGATCAAGCGTTAGATATGGGGATGGAACCAGCCGATATTTGGCGTGCAGTGCTTCGCCACAATCCAGAGATTAAACCTGAGCTCCATTAACCTTCATTGTGACTGGACCTTTTGGCCGATAAGTAGCTCGCGGTTGAGCTTTTGGAAAATCATCAACTAGCTGCAATTTAAATCTTCGCGCGATTTCAAGGATGATGATTCGACCTTCGAGAAGGGCGAATTGGTCGCCTAGACATTTGCGAGTCCCAGCGCCGAAAGGGAAATAAGCCCCATCTGGCAAGGTTTTCTCAAAATCGTTACCCCAACGTTCTGGAAGAAATGAGTCTGGAGAAGTGAAATATCTTGAATCTCGATGCGTTACATACTGACTAATGAGCACATGTGCGCCCTTTGGAATCTGGATGCCTCCAATCAGAACATCTTCGACCGCTCTGCGCGGTGCAACCCAGACCGGGGGCGCTAACCGCAGCACTTCATTGAAAATGGAACCCACGATGGGAGCCGTGAAAAGAATCTTGGCAAAATCCTGACTTTCAGATTGAGAGAGAATTTCAGCGGCCTCTTGGGTCAAAGCGCGCCATAAGTCAGGGCGCTGGTCCAGATACGCAAAAGTCCAGGTAAGAACATTTGCTGTCGTTTCATGGCCACTCAATATCAAAGTTAAAGTCTCATCGGAAATCTCAGATTCGGTTAGCTTCTCGCCATCATTAGTTCTAGCTTCAAGTAATAAACCTAATAAATCGTCACGATTTATCCCGGCCTTGATTCGCTCATCGACAATTCTTCTGGCAATTTGGTGGAGTCGATCTGCAGCGCTTTCGAAACGCTTAAAATATGGGAGCGGTATTTGATCAGTAATCTCTAGACCGGGCAGCATCGTTCGTTCGATTCGGTCAATAGCGATGTGCATTGACTCTTGGACTGCTTTCGTATCACTCTTGATATCAGTTCCAAAAAGGATATCGGCTACTATGTCAAAAGTTAACGACATCATTTCTGGGCCGACTTCAACATGGGAACCAACTTTCCAATTTTCAATGTGCTTCTTCGTCAAATCGAGCATCGTTCTGGCGTACCCAGAGATACGATTAATGTGAAAGGGCGCTTGCATTAAGCGGCGATGTCGCAGATGTATCGGCTCTTCATTAGTGAGCAGGCCAGTCCCGAGTACTTTGCGCATCCGTTCAAAACCCACGCCTTTAATAAAGGATTTCTGCTTACTCACCGTAACTTCATTAACCATTGCAGGATCGAATGCTGCGATAAACAGTTCCCGCCCCAGAAAGAAAGAGGCAATCTGACCGAACTCATCGCGGACCTGCCTCAAGAATCCGGGGGTATCTTTTTGAAAGTTCAAAGTAAGAATTAGCGAGCGAGGTCCAGGCGGCAGCTGCAGTCCGCGAGCCCGCCCACGATGAATCGGCTTTGGGATTGGCAGGTATGAATCAGGCCGCGGTGAGCGGAACGGGGTTTGTCTCAGAGCCATAAGGCACGCTAAGGCGGGGCGTGTCTTGGTGTCATTAGAACAAATGTTCGGTAATCTAAGGTGGTGATGGCGGTAAGCCATCACGCCCAACCAGAGCGGTTCCACAGCTCCGCCCGAGTTCGCTCGGGCCGTCAGTGGTACTCCGTACCTTCTGGACCAACTTACGATCAAGAGAAAGGCAAGACAGTGGCAAAACCTGCCAAAGACCCTGCAGAAGAAAATAAACAATCAGCTAGCCCTGAAAAGCAAAAGGCCCTGGATACCGCGCTTGCCCAGATCGAGCGTCAGTTTGGTAAGGGCTCCGTAATAAAAATGAGTGAGAAAACCGCCACCCCAATCGAAGTGATTCCGACAGGATCAATCGCCCTCGATATGGCGCTTGGAATTGGTGGAATTCCGCGTGGAAGAATTATTGAAATCTTCGGCCCAGAATCTTCTGGTAAAACGACACTTACTCTCCATGCAATCGCAAATGCGCAGCGCGCTGGCGGAATTGCTGCATTTATCGATGCGGAACACGCCTTTGATGCTGAATACGCAAAGAAGCTTGGCGTTGATATCGACGCTCTCCTTGTTTCACAACCAGATACTGGTGAACAAGCACTTGAGATCGCAGATATGTTGGTCCGTTCCGGAGCCCTCGATTTAATTGTGGTCGACTCCGTTGCAGCCCTGGTTCCTCGCGCAGAAATTGAGGGCGAGATGGGTGATTCACATATGGGTCTCCAGGCAAGATTGATGTCGCAAGCGCTTCGAAAGATAACAGGAGCTCTTAGCCAATCCAAAACTACCGCGATATTTATCAACCAACTCCGCGACAAGATCGGCGTCTTCTTTGGTTCACCAGAGACAACTACCGGTGGTAAAGCTTTGAAGTTCTATGCCTCGGTACGTATGGATATTCGCCGTATTGAAACCCTCAAAGATGGACAGGATGCAGTTGGAAATAGAACTCGCGTTAAAGTTGTAAAAAACAAGATGGCGCCCCCATTCAAGCAAGCAGAATTCGACATCCTCTACGGAATCGGAATCTCGCGTGAAGGTGGACTCCTTGATCTCGGTGTAGATCTTGGAATCGTAAAGAAATCTGGCGCTTGGTTTACCTATGAAGGTGACCAACTTGGACAAGGTAAAGAGAACTCACGCCAGTTCCTCTTAGATAACCCAGATCTCGCCAATGAGATTGAGTCAAAGATCCGTTCTCATTACGCAACAGCCGATATTGATCCAGCTCTAGTCGCTGCGATTGATGAAGCCGCTGCTGATGTCGAGTTCTAACGAACTTCTTGAAGAGATAGAGAGCGACCCCTACTCAGTGGCTACGACTATTGTGTTATCTGCGCTTGGTCGAAGGGCTCGAAGTAGGGGAGAGCTCTTTACTCTCCTCAAGAAGCGCGGAGCCACTGAAGAGGTGGCAAATGCCGTCCTATTTCGCCTCCAAGAGCAAGGCTTTGTAAACGATTATGAATTTGCCCGGCATTGGAGCGAATCTAGACAGCGAACGAAGAAATTAGCTCGTCGAATAATCGTAAGCGAACTCCGCTCAAAAGGCATCAGCGATGAAATCATCGAATGGATTACAAGTGATATCTCTGATGAAACAGAATTTGAGAATGCCATGAAATTTGCGCAACGGAAAGCGAACGCTTACCAAAGAGTTGAGGCTGAAGTGGCCTATCGCAGACTCCACGGAGCGTTGGCTCGACGAGGTTTCTCTGGATCAGTTATCTCACGAGTACTAGGTGAATTGGGTATTTCGCGTTCTTAACCCGCCAGAGATAAAGTCTCCACATGTCTTCTATCCTGGATTACAGAATCTTGCCGGTTCTGGTAATTCGTGATGCCTCGCTAACTTCAGATTTGGCCAGGGTCTTAATAGATTCTGGACTTCCACTTGTCGAAGTGACTTTAAGGACCGACGAGAGTTGGAGCGCTCTAGAAGCAATCGTTAAATCTGAAGAATTAACTGTTGGTATTGGTTCGGTGAGTCAAGAGAGTGAATTACGGCGTGCTCTAGATCTCGGCGTGAAATTTGCCGTCTCCCCAGGTTTTTCACCGGAACTATTTTCTATTGCCCAACAGTTAGAAATTGAATATATACCGGGAGTTGCTACGCCTTCAGAAATACTTAATGCGAGCCGGATGGGCGCACAAAATTTAAAGTGGTTTCCCGCAAAAGCGCTTGGCGGAGTTCCAGCACTGAGAGCGGCATCTGCCCCCTTTCCAAAGATTAATTTCATACCGACGGGCGGCTTAGATCTTTCAAGCGCATTGGAATTTCTCAAAGAGCCCAATGTGAGACAGGTAGGCGGCAGTTGGATGTTGGAAGAGGAATGGTTGGCAAAACGTGATTTTGTTGCAATTTCCAAGTCGATCACCGAGAGTCTCGCCAGAATCAGTAGCGAGATTTAGAGATGCTGGCGCCGAGAAAATACTTGATTCAGACCCTGGGTTGTCAGATGAATTCACACGATTCAGAGAGAATCGCAGGATCACTAGATGCTGCAGGGTACATCCCAGCGCGCTCCGGCGAAGAACCAGACTTAATAGTTTTCAATACTTGTGCGGTTCGAGAGAACGCTGACAATAAGCTCTATGGCCATTTAAGTTTCCTTGCTCCACTGAAACGCACTAAACCCGATTTGCAAATTGCCATTGGCGGTTGTTTAGCCCAGAAAGATCGAGGTTCGATAATCGAACGCGCCCCCTATGTTGACGTGGTTTTTGGAACGCATAATTTAGCTTCACTTCCTTCATTGCTAGAGCGAGCTCGTATTGAAGAAAAATCTCAAGTTGAGATAAAGGAATCTTTGGAACATTTTCCTTCCGTGCTTCCGGCACGTAGGCATTCGCCATTCTCTGCCTGGGTTTCAATCTCCGTGGGGTGCAACAACACATGTACTTTCTGCATCGTTCCCGCCCTGCGGGGACGCGAAAAAGATCGCCCTACTTCTGAGATTCTTGATGAGATAAGAGCGCTAGTTGATCAAGGAGTAACTGAGGTAACCCTGCTTGGTCAGAATGTAAACGCCTACGGAGTGGATTTCTCTGACCGAGAAGCCTTTGCGAAACTTTTGCGTTCCTGTGGCCAAATAGAGGGACTTGATCGGGTCCGATTCATGTCACCTCACCCAAGGGATTTCACGGATGAGGTAATTGATGCAATGGCAGAGACTCATAATGTAATGCCGCACCTTCACATGCCATTGCAATCAGGATCCGACAAGATCTTGCAGGCTATGCGCCGCTCTTATAGAAGTGATCGCTATCGAACTATTATCGATCGAGTTCGAACCAAGATTCCTGATTCCACAATTACGTCCGACATCATTGTTGGTTTTCCCGGCGAGACGGAAGAAGATTTTCAGGCAACTCTTGACATCTGTTCGGATTTGAAGTTTCTGGCCGCTTATTCCTTTAAATACTCGAAGCGACCAGGCACATCTGCTGCGACTATGCCTAATCAAGTTCCCGAGGAATTAGTTAGCGAGAGATACGACAGACTTCATAATCTCCTTAACCGAACCTCTTTAGAGGTAAATCAAGCCGTCATTGGAAAAGAATTGGAAGTATTGATTACGGATGTAGAAAATGGAAAAGCTCAAGGAAAGAGTCGTGACTTTAGGCTTGTGCATTTTGAGTTGAATCTGAGAGCCCATCCGGGCGATCTCGCTATGGTAAAAATTACAGATGCAAAGCCACATTTTATTTTCGGAGAGCTAATTAGTATTCGTGAGACTAAAGGAGGTCTTGCTTTTCAATCTCGCAAAGCCGAGGCTGAGATTAGTGGTGTATTCCTCGGAGTGCCCGAGATGAAGAGTGTGCTGCTTAAATGACTCTGATTTTCATCGTTGGAGCGACGGCGACGGGGAAAAGTGACTTAGCGATAGAGGTAGCCAAGAGATTGCATGGGGAAATAATTAATGCCGATTCCATGCAACTCTATAAAGGAATGGATATTGGGACAGCAAAGCTGTCGAAAAATGAACGGCAGGGGATTGAACACCATTTGATTGATATTATGACGGTGACTGAAGAATCTTCGGTAGCTCAGTATCAGGCTCAGGCCCGAGCGAAAATTGACGAATTAATCTCAAAAGGAACTCCGGCGATAGTGGTAGGTGGCACCGGACTCTACGTAAAGGCAATTTTGGATGAATTGAATTTCCCAGATACCAATGAAGAAGTTCGGGCTCGATTACAGCGAGAGAGCGAATCAACTGGAGCGATGGCGCTTCATGCCAAATTAGCCAAACTTGACCCCGTTGCAGCAGCAGCAATACCAGCTCAAAACGCGCGCAGAGTTATCAGGGCTTTGGAGGTAATTGAGTTAACTGGTAAACCGTTCACGGCAAATCTGCCCCGTGAAGGAAGTTTACGATACCCAGATGCCAAGCAGTTCGGACTAGTTATGGATCGAGAGAAGTTGTCCGCAATTATCTCTAACCGTGTAGAAAGAATGTGGGAGAAAGGTTTTATCTCTGAGGTGGAGGAACTTCTTGCGCAAGGACTTCGAGAAGGGAAAACGGTTCGGGCAGCTCTTGGCTACTCTCAAATAATCAGGTTTATCGATGGTGAAATTTCAGAAGAAGAAGCTAAAGAAGATACCAAGCGGGCCACTCGCCAGTACGCAAGGAGACAAGAGACTTGGTTTTCGAGAGATTTCAGAATTGCTTGGTTAAAAAGTGGTATCGAAGAAAGGCTTGAAAAGATCACCTCAACTACCATTGGTGGTAGATGATGAGCCTCTTGGCAACATATGGTCACGGAACAGAGAATGATTTTGTCTTAATATTCGATCCTGATGACACCCAGCAACTTTCTAGTGAAGAAGTTGCTCAAATCTGCAATCGTGAAAGAGGTATTGGCGCCGATGGCCTAATCCGAATTTTAAAGCGTGATGGAATCTGGTTCATGGATTATCGGAATCGAGATGGATCAATTGCGGAGATGTGCGGAAATGGCATCAGAGTCATGGCTCGATATTTAGTTGATAGGGGGCACCGGCAGCCTGGAATCTTTCCCATCAACACCCGGAGTGGAAAAAAGTTCTTAAGCGTTCCGGAGGTTGGCGACATCACAGTAAATATGGGTCAAATTGCGATTGAGCCAGGAGAAGTAATCTGCGACGACATCAACGAAAAAATCTCTGGAATAAGAGTGAATGTGGGCAACCCGCATGCTGTCTTTTTTGTCGAATCCTTCGAGAGAGTTGGCGATTTGAAAGAACCGCCTCGCCTCTCTCCAACATTTCCAGATGGGATAAATGTGGAATTTGTTCAAGAGCGCAAAGATGGTGAATTGGATATGCGAGTTCATGAACGTGGCGTTGGCGAAACTAGATCCTGCGGAACTGGCACCTGCGCAGTAGCCATGGCTGCCACTTTTAGAGAAGGTGGAAATTTGCCAAGCAAGTGGGTAATTCATCCCCCCGGCGGCCGTTTAGTGGTTGAAATTGATTCTCACTCAAATGCGATTCTGACTGGACCGGCACTTCTCGTACGAGATGTTGATTTAACAGCATTTTTAGATAAGAGGGCTAAATGAAAGATAAATTCGATGAACTTTTTAATGAGACCCAGGAGGTAGTTTCTGAGTTTGAAGCATTCGCCCCAGACTCCTTTGATTCAACTCAATTAGATTTGAGTGACCGCGCTGCTCTCAAACGCGTATTTGGATTATCAACTGAATTAACCGATATCTCAGAGGCGGAATATAGAAAGCTCCGTTTAGAGCGAGTGGTTCTTGTAGGTGTCTGGACAGACGGATCCGATCAAGATGCCCAAAACTCTATGGCGGAATTAGCGGCTCTTGCGGAGACCGCTGGCTCGGAGGTGCTAGATGCAGTAACACAGAGACGGGAGAAGCCTGATCCAGCAACTTACATCGGTTCAGGAAAGGTGAACGAATTGAAGGGGATCGTTAGGGCAAATGGCGCTGATACCGTGATTTGCGATGGAGAATTAAGTCCCAGCCAATTACGCAATCTTGAAGATAAAGTAAAAGTTAAAGTCGTAGATCGAACTGCGTTAATTCTCGATATTTTCGCACAGCATGCAAAAAGTAAAGAGGGTAAAGCTCAAGTTGAATTGGCCCAGATGAGCTACATGCTCCCGAGACTTCGAGGTTGGGGTGAATCGCTCTCTCGACAGGCAGCGCGAGCGGGTGGGATTGGCGGTCGTGGACCTGGTGAAACAAAAATTGAGATCGACCACCGCCGAATTCGCGACAAGATGGCTAAGTTAAAGCGAGAGCTTGGCGAGATGAAGACAGCTCGTGACACAAAACGCCAAGAGCGTAGGCGTAACTCGATTCCCTCAGTTGCAATTGCCGGTTACACGAATGCTGGAAAATCTTCGCTGCTAAATCGCCTAACCAACGCAGGTGTTCTAGTCCAGAACGCGCTATTTGCCACCCTCGATCCCACAGTTAGAAAAGCTGAGACGGCCGACGGCCGAATCTACACCTTGACCGATACCGTTGGATTCGTCCGACACCTGCCCCATGAATTAATTGATGCTTTTAAATCAACTCTGGAAGAAGTTTCTTCTGCAGATCTAATTGTCCATGTTGTAGATGGCGCTAGCGCCGATCCGCTCGGAGAGATGGCGGCTGTCCGCCAGGTTATTCGCGATAGAGGTGGGGCTGGTATCCCAGCGATTATTGCTCTCAATAAAGTAGATATTGCTCAACCAGAAACTATTCGCGCAGTAATGAGAGAAGAGCAAATGGCGGTAAAGATCTCAGTCCATACCGGATTCGGCATCCAAGAACTAACTCATTTGATTGAAGCTAGTTTGCCGAGGCCGAAAATTGAGATTTCTGCCTTGATTCCATTTAGTAGGGGAGATTTGCTTAACCGAGTCCATGAAAGTGGAGAAGTGATAGCATTCGAACATACCGAATCTGGTACGAAGGTAAGGGCCCGCGTCGATGAGGCCCTGGCAGCTAAATTGAATATTTTTGCAGCCGCTGTTAACTAATTAATTTCTAACGAACTGACCTAAGTACTGCGGATACTTTGCCAAGAATTTCGCAATTGTCACCATTTATTGGCTTATATGCCTCATTTGCCGGTAATAGCCAGATATGGCCATCTTTGCGTGAAAAAGTTTTTACTGTAGCTTCGCCATCAATCATCGCGGCGACAATCTCACCTTTATTGCAATCTTTTTGTGCACGAATTACAACGTAATCGCCATCGCAAATAGCAGCGCCAACCATCGAATCTCCAACAACTTTGAGCATGAATAGTTCGCCTTCTCCGACTATGGAGGCAGGCAAGGGGAGAAGTTCTTCAACGTTCTGTTCCGCCAATATTGGGCCACCGGCAGCAATGCGACCAACAAGGGGGACATTATGTGCTCGCTCTAGAGAGATATCTTCAAATTTGTCATCTGGTGTTAGCACTTCAAGCGCGCGACCTCTTGAAGGGTCTCTACGGATCCAACCTTTTTCCTCGAGAGCTTCAAGTTGGTACTTCACGCTAGACGGTGAGGCGAGACCAGCAGATTCTCCAATCTCTCGCATCGAGGGTGGATAGCCGTTATCTTCCATAGCGCTCTTGATTGCTTGCAGGATCTTTAGTTGACGGGGCGTTAGGCCATTATCATCAACTGGACCATCGGGCAGTTCGGTAACGCGAGTAAGTGGTTTCTTTGCCATACCGGAAGTTTAGGACAGATTTACGAAAAATTCAAACAAATGTTCTAAATTGGCTTGCCGATGTCGGTGGTAAGGGGTAGCCTTCTCTCTAGAACAGACGTTCGAAGAGTATCCCCGCTTTCAACGTTCGTTCTTGATGAGGAGAGAACGATGACGACGATCGCCATCAATCCGTCAATTAATGTGAGTGGCCCCCGCCTAACTCGCCGCGGTCGATTCTTTGCCCGCCTTGCGCTTATCGCATCGCTCTCGATCCTCCCTCTGGCTGGCTTCTACCTAGTTACTGGCTCGCAAGCTTCGAGCGAGAGCTCTGATTCACCCTATGTAAAGGTCACAGTTCAACCTGGTGAAACGCTCTGGTCGATCGCCGCGAAGATAAGTGATGGCGATAGACGTGCCCTGGTTGATGAGATCCTTGAAGTGAATAATTTGAAGAACTCAGAATTGATCGCGGGCCAGAAGTTGTATCTACCGACACGCCCCTAAGCAATCTCTTACCTGATTGAAAACTCTAAATCCTTGCTTTACTCTTACCCCTAGATATTGGGGTTGGAAGTTGATATACTTCCATAAGTAGTGGTTCGAGGGAAAGCCACCACTACACCCAAATCCTAGAGATTTTCAGTATTGAAAGGAACGACACGCCGTGAATTGCCCCTTCTGCCGAAATGAGGAGTCTCGAGTAATCGACTCTCGCCCGGTCGATGAGGGCACCTCAATTAGACGGCGCCGTGAGTGCACCAACTGCGGTTCGCGCTTCTCGACCCAGGAGACCTCAGTTCTCTCCATTATCAAGCGAAGTGGGGCGGCCGAGCCCTTCAGTCGCGAGAAGGTAATCAATGGTGTCCGTAAGGCTTGCCAGAACAGACCGGTCTCAGATGATGATTTGGCGCTCTTGGCCCAGCGAGTCGAGGAGACTCTGCGCGTTACCGGCCAGGCTGAAATAGAGGCTCAAGAAGTCGGTATGGCAATTCTCCCACCTCTTCGCGAATTAGATGAAGTGGCTTACCTGCGTTATGCCTCTGTATACCGTAACTTCTCCTCCCTTGAAGATTTCGAAGGTGAGATCGCACTTCTCCGCGCTATACCGTCAGAGAAAGCTTTAGCAACAAAACCGCAAGTTTCTTCCCCGCAACTAAAGTGAAGTGTCCGATAAGTAGTTGAGAATAACTTAATACCGCAATACCAGCAGTAAATAAAAAACTTAAGATTCCTATAAGAAACGGAGAAAAAAAGAATGTCGGACACGGTGACGAATCGCCAAACGGCCAAGAACAAAGTTGGAAAAGGACTTCAAATCGAACGAGTCTTTAGCACCCCTGGCGTGCATCCATATGATCAAGTCATTTGGGAGCGTCGAGATATCTTCCAAAGCAATTGGAGGACTGGTGAGACTGTCTTTGAACAGAAGGGCGTTGAGTTCCCAGACTTCTGGTCGGTAAACGCTTCCTCTATCGTCACAACGAAGTATTTCCGGGGCGCTGTCGGCTATGACAATCGTGAATGGTCGCTTAAGCAAGTTATCGACCGAGTCGTTCTTACCTACACAAAAGCTGGCAAAGAGTATGGTTATTTTGCTTCACCACAAGATGCTGAAGTTTTTGAACATGAACTTACCTACATGCTCCTTCACCAGATCTTCTCATTCAATTCTCCAGTCTGGTTTAACGTAGGCACTACCGCTCCACAACAAGTTTCCGCTTGCTTTATTCTCTCTGTTGACGATACCATGAAATCAATTCTCAACTGGTATCGCGAAGAAGGAATGATTTTCAAAGGTGGCTCTGGGGCTGGACTTAATCTTTCGAGAATTCGTTCTTCGAAGGAACTTCTCCGTTCCGGCGGAACAGCATCTGGTCCAGTTTCGTTTATGCGAGGCGCTGATGCTTCTGCTGGCACTATCAAGTCCGGAGGTGCTACACGTCGTGCCGCCAAAATGGTGGTTCTAGATGTTGACCACCCAGATATCGAAGAGTTCATCGAAACGAAAGTTCGCGAAGAGGACAAGATTCGCGTACTTCGAGATGCCGGATTCGATATGGATCTTGGCGGCAAAGATGTGATCTCCGTTCAGTACCAGAACGCAAATAACTCGGTTCGTGTAAATGATGACTTTATGCGCGCTTATGAAAGTGGTTCAAAGTTCGGTCTGCGTGCTCGTTCTACTGGCGAAATCATTGAAGAAGTCGATGCCAAACAACTATTCCGAAAGATGGCTGAAGCTGCTTGGGCTTGCGCTGATCCTGGAATTCAATACGACACAACAATCAACGATTGGCACACCAATCCTGAGACTGGTCGGATTAATGCATCCAACCCATGCTCTGAATATATGTCGCTTGACAACTCATCTTGCAACCTTGCATCTTTAAACTTGATGAAGTTTCTACAGAGCGATGGTTCATTTGATGCGAAGAATTTCGTAAAGTCAGTCGAACTAATTATCACCGCGATGGATATTTCAATCTGCTTTGCTGATTTCCCAACAGAAGCTATCGGCGTAATTACTCGCGCATATCGCCAACTTGGAATTGGATACGCAAACCTCGGCGCCCTATTGATGGCATCTGGACTTGCATATGATTCCGATGGCGGTCGCGCACTTGCTGGCGCAATTACCTCTCTGATGACAGGAACTTCCTATCGTCGTTCCGCAGAAATCGCCGGAATCGTTGGTCCTTATGAAGGGTTTGCACGAAACGCGGCTCCACACACTCGTGTCATGAAGAAACATCAAGCCGCATCGCTATCTGCAAAGTCGGTATCAACGATAGATCACGATGTATGGACCGAGGCAAATAAGCAATGGGATAGCTGCCTTGCGATTGGTGAAAAGAATGGATGGCGCAACGCGCAAGCTTCAGTTCTTGCACCAACCGGAACCATCGGATTGATGATGGATTGCGATACCACTGGTATCGAGCCCGATTTCTCATTAGTTAAGTTTAAGAAACTCGTGGGTGGCGGTTCAATGCAAATCGTTAACCAGACAGTTCCACAAGCGCTTCGCAAGCTCGGTTACACCGAAGAGACAATTGAAGCGATTGTTGAATACATAACCGCTAATGGACATGTCATTGATGCCCCTGGCTTGAAACCAGAACATTACGATGTCTTTGATTGCGCGCTTGGCGCAAGATCTATTGCTCCAATGGGCCACGTCCGAATGATGGCTGCATGCCAGCCATTCCTATCGGGCGCTATCTCCAAGACGGTGAATCTGCCTGCTGATGCCACCACCGAAGAGGTAGAAGAGGTCTATTACGAAGGCTGGAAATTAGGCCTTAAAGCAATCGCGATCTATCGCGATAACTGCAAAGTTGGCCAACCTCTCTCTGATGCTAAGGCGACCCCAAAGAGCGATACCGCTGAAGTTTCAGCGCCCGCCCCTGCAACTCGCAAGCGACTTCCAAAGTCACGACCATCGAGAACTACCTCGTTTGCTGTAGGTGGCGCCGAGGGCTACATGACTGCCGGTACTTACGAAGACGGCCAACTGGGCGAGATTTTCCTAAAACTTGGAAAACAAGGCTCAACCCTTGCTGGTGTGATGGATGCCTTTTCAATTGCAGTATCGGTGGGGATGCAATATGGAGTACCACTTGAGACTTATGTCCAGAAATTCACAAATTCACGATTCGAGCCAGCTGGCATGACTGATGATCCAGATATCAGAATGGCTCAGTCGATGATGGATTACATCTTCCGCAGATTAGCTCTTGATTACCTGCCACATGATGTCCGCTCTTCATATGGAATTTTTACTTCCGCAGAGCGTGCCAACTCATTGGAAAGTGGCGAGTACGCAAAAGCCCAACCGATAGAAGCTCTTGAGATCGAAGCCGCACCAAAGAGCGAGAAGAAAGTGGTTGAAGTGAAGATTGAATCTGCGCCGATTAACGTCGGATCTTCTACCGAACTTCTAGAGAAGATTTCCGGAGTCAAATCAGATGCTCCACTCTGCGTCTCATGTGGCGTGAAGATGCGAGCTTCCGGAGCGTGCTATGTCTGCGAAGGTTGCGGTTCAACATCCGGCTGTAGTTAATCAATAGAGCGCTGACCCTTTCAAATAGGGTTCCATCGTGAACCTAGATCGAGTCCGCGAAGCTTTAGATGCAGCAGTCTCTGCCATCAACGGTTCGCCACGTCCTGGCCAACTTAAGATGGCAGAAGCTGTCGCTAATGCCCTCTCCGATAGACATCATTTACTCGTACAGGCTGGAACTGGAACGGGAAAATCACTTGCATATCTTGTTCCTGCATTGGTTCACGGAAAACGAATCCTCGTTGCAACTGCAACGCTCGCACTCCAGAGACAGCTCGTAGAGAGAGATTTGCCGCGGGTAAAACCCACGCTGGAAAAAGTATTAAATCGAGAGATCTCTTTTGCTGTTTATAAAGGAGTCGGAAATTACTTATGTCTTCAAAAAATGAGCGTTGCTGAAGAGCAGCCAGATGGCGAAATCCTTCTTGAAATTTCATCACTAGAAAAAGATGCAAAGCGGTTACGCAATTGGGCCGTAAAACCCGGAATTAGCGGTGATCGGGATGACGCCCCAGATGTTGACCGCCGAGTCTGGTTAGCTAACTCAACTTCCGGGCGTGAATGTCTTGGCGCCGATGATTGCGCTTTCGGCTCAGAATGTTTCGCAGTGAAGGCAAAGGAAAAGGCTCAAGATGCAGATATCGTCGTCACTAATCACACTCTGTTAGCGATTGAGATTGTCGATTCACACCCAATTTTGCCCGAGCGCGATGCTGTAATTTTGGACGAAGCTCACGAGTTTATGGATCGCACAACTCAAGCCGCAACAGAGGAATTAACTGCGGGGAGAGTTACCCGAGCTGCAACAATGCTTCGCCGACATATGCCAGGCAAGTTGGCAGAAAACTTCAATAAAGCCGGAGAGAGTTTCGGCGAGGCGCTATCAGATTTCCTCCGTGAGTTTGCCGTTAGTGGCGATGAGGAGAGGCGGCTGACTGAACTACCTGACTCGCTCTTTGCTCCTGTTAGAAAACTCAAGGAATCAGCTGAAGCAGTTGTTAGTGCATTTAATTCCGATGAAGCGATTATCGACCCAGATGCCATGGCAGAGCGCGCGAGAGTTAAAGGCGCTATCAATGAGATAAAGACAACTTCGAGCAAGCTCCTCAAGTCGGGAGATGGAAGCGTGTTATGGATTGAGCCCAATTTTGCAACGCTCTATCTTGCGCCACTAGAAGTCTCCAAAGTCCTGCGAGATAACTTATTTTCAAAGTCACCGGTTATTGCTACAAGCGCCACACTTATCGTTGGCAATAGTTTCAAATCCATTTCAAAGAATCTTGGAATACATGAAGATTCTGAAGGTTATGAAAGTGGCCAGAGCGTAGTTGATCCATCAAATGTTCAGACGATGGATATTGGCTCACCGTTTGATTTTGCCAATCAAGGAGTTCTTTATCTACCACGAAATCTTCCCGAGCCGGGAAGAGATGGCCCAAGTAAAGAGGTGTTAGTCGAACTTGGCGAACTTATCGACGCTGCTGGCGGTAGAACTTTGGCTCTCTTTTCTTCTTGGCGAGGGGTAGAGATGGCTGATGAGCATCTAAGAAGAGTGCTTGCTGAATTACCGATTCAGATTATTACACAACGTAAAGGCGATAGTGCCGGAGCTCTAGTGGAACGTTTTGCCGAAGCTCCAACTTCGATACTTCTTGGGACCTTAAGTCTTTGGCAAGGCGTTGATGTCCCAGGGCCATCCTGCACTTTGGTTGCAATCGATCGAATTCCATTTCCCAGACCTGACGATCCTGTTATTTCCGCGCGAGCGAAAGAAGTTGATGAAGCAGGTGGCTCTGGTTTCATGGAAGTTTCGTTACCGAGAGCCGCACTCTTATTGGCGCAAGGAACCGGCAGATTAATCAGATCTATAGATGATCGGGGAGTGGTCGCGATCCTTGATTCTCGAATTGTTACGAGGCGATATGGCTCAATACTGTTAAATTCGATGCCACCACTCTGGCGCACAAGCGATGGCCAAATCGTGAAGGATTCATTGAGAAGACTTCATCAACAGTTCTCTTAATCGGGGCCAACTTCTTGAAAAACTAGGGTGTAATTGTGTAGAACCAACCTCTGAGAGCTTGAACCACTTTAGATCGAGCGTCTCATGATTCTTCTGAAAATCACCTAAATCTCCCGTTACTCTCGCAACGATCGTCTCGTATCGCCAATCGACATGGTCATCAAGATGGCTGAACATTGCTATTACCAGGCTGGTGTTGATGCCAATCTCCTCAAAACTTTCACGTAAAGCAGCATCTAACGAACTCTCATGAGAATCTCGTGCGCCACCCGGGATTCCCCAAGTATCTCCATTGTGAACCCAGGGCGCTCTATGTTGCAGCAGAATTTCATCGCCACGATAGATCAAGAGACCAGCGGCACCATGTTTGCCCCAATGGCGATCTCCGCATCTGCATTCCACCCAACCATCGCCATCGCGCACCGCCATAGCGAGAAGTTTTGCACAACTATTAGATATCTCTACTTGAGTTAACTTCATTGAGAATAACTTCCGATTGTGAAATTTGTAATTTATCTCCAAATGGCCTTAATGCTCACATTTATGACCCGCCAGCGCTAAACTCGTCGCAACACGCAGGTTGGTGCAGCTAAAAAGGGTATCTAAACAGTATTGGTTGTGGATCAATTAGAAGTACCACTGAGAAAAAATTTTTTGAGGATTTGGGTGTCCAACTTGCCCATCAGGTAGCCCGCATAAACCATATGTGTCAAGAGCATTTGATGTTCCTCGCCAAATGGTCCTTAATCTTCGTCTCGTAGGCTTTTTGTATAAAATTTTAAGGCATTTCAATACGTTCAAAAGCGCGCCTGGCAGGAATCGAACCTGCGACCTCCTGCTTAGAAGTGGGCGCGCAAGGAGCTACACGCCAAAGTCTGTGATGCAATTTTCTCAGGTAACATGTCGGCATGAACATCGGCGTTCCGCGCGAAGTTAAGAACAATGAATTTCGAGTTGCTTTAACCCCTGCGGGCGCACGCGAATTAGTGAATAGCGGTCATTCGATCTCTATTGAAGCCGGAGCTGGACTAGGTTCAGCAATCCGTGACGAAGATTTCCAAAGAGTCGGAGTAAAGATAATCTCCTCTCCAGATGAACTTTGGTCGAGCTGCGATTTAATCTTGAAAGTTAAAGAGCCAATTGCATCTGAGTATCCTCGAATGCGCAGCGGACAAGTACTTTTCACTTACCTACATCTCGCAGCCTCTAAAGAATGCACTGACGCTTTGCTATCAAGCGGTATAACTGCGATCGCATATGAAACTGTCGAAGTAAATGGAACGCTTCCTTTACTTGCTCCGATGAGCGAGGTCGCTGGCCGCATGGCACCTCAAGTCGGCGCTGCTATGCTTCAGAAAAGTGCAGGAGGACGAGGAGTATTGCTCGGTGGCGTTCCCGGCGTTGGCCCCGGAAAAGTTCTCGTAATCGGGGGAGGAACCGCTGGACTTGCTGCTGCCACTATTGCTCACGGCATGAGAGCAAAAGTTACCGTGGTCGATACCAACCAGAGGAGATTGCAGAAAATCGACAATATCTTTGGCGGCTCAGTCACAACGTTGATGTCTAGTGCACACATTATTGAAGAAGAGGCTTTGCAATCAGATTTGATTATTGGAGCAGTCCTCGTCCACGGCGCAAAAGCCCCAAAACTCATCTCAAATGATTTAGTCAAGCGAATGAAACCTGGCTCTGTTCTGGTCGATATCGCGATCGATCAGGGTGGATGCTTTGAGGATTCTCGCCCCACAACTCACGCAGAACCAACCTTTAAAGTTCATGATTCAGTCTTATACTGCGTGGCAAATATGCCGGGAGCAGTTCCATTTACCTCAACTTACGCACTCTCTAATGCAACTTTGAAGTACACCTTGGCACTCGCCAATCTCGGGTGGCGTGAAGCGTTGCGCGCAGATGCCGGATTAGCCCTTGGCCTAAACACCTATGAAGGAAAGATCTATTACGAAGCCGTGGGCGCTGCTCACGGCATCAAATCCCATAAGTGGATTTTTTAGATGATTTTTTCTAAAGTTAGATTCGGTCACGAGTTCCAGATACAAGGCTCAAAGAGACTCAAGACTTTATTAAACGAGTTCACGAAGCTGGACGCCTCTAGGGCGAACTAGACAAGAAATCTGGTTTAAGGTACTTTTTGCGTAGGTCATGAGTTCCAGTTCATAGCCCCGGCTAACTGGACGGCAACCCTCCACCACGGTGGGGTGCTCCGGGTGAAGACCAGGTCAACTGCAAGGCGCCGTTGACAAGCGTGGGTCTGAATTAAGGACCCCTTAACTTTTTGAGGAGGAGAAGTGTCTACTTTTTCAGTTAGCAATGCCGAGTTCGAAACGCGTCAAATTCACGCGGGACAGGTTCCTGATCCGGCAACCGGAGCAAGAGCATTACCGATTTATCAGACAACTGCATACCAATTCCGTGACACTAAACATGCGGCTGACTTATTTGGTCTAGCAGAACTAGGAAATATCTACACCCGCATAATGAATCCAACTCAGGATGCAATAGAACAGAGAATTGCCTCACTTGAAGGGGGCGTTGCTTCGCTTCTTGTATCTTCCGGTTCAGCAGCAACGGCCTTCTCAATATTGAACGTTGCTGAAGCTGGCGACCATATAGTCTCTTCTCCATCTCTATATGGTGGCACCTATAACTTGTTCCATTACACCCTGCCTAAATTTGGAATCGAAGTCACATTTGTTGAAAATCCAGATGATCCGGAGAGCTGGAAAAAGGCGATAAAGCCCAACACGAAGGCTCTCTTCGGCGAGACTATTGCCAATCCGAAGAACGACGTTCTCGATATCGAAGCTGTCGCAAAAATCGCCCACGATTTTGGTGTACCGCTAATCGTAGATAACACAGTTGCTACACCATTTTTGATTCGACCGATTGATTTTGGCGCCGATGTAGTTGTGCATTCAGCCACGAAGTTCCTTTCGGGACATGGTAACGCCGTAGTTGGCGCTATCGTAGATGCCGGCCGATTCGATTATGCCAAGTACCCAGATCGTTTTAAGAATTTCAATCAACCGGATCCAAGTTATCACGGGTTGGTCTACGCCCAGGCTCTGGGAGTTGGATCCGCATTTGGCGCAAACCTCTCCTATATCTTCAAGATTCGACTAACTCTTCTTCGGGATATTGGCGCAGCCGTCGCCCCCTTTAATGCATGGCTACTTGCTCAGGGACTTGAGACTCTAAGTATTCGAATTGAACGCCATGTTGCGAATGCCAAGACAGTTGCAGAGTGGCTAGAGAAGCACCCACAAGTAGAGAAGGTGAATTACGCATCACTTCCTTCTTCACCATGGAATGCGCTTGCCAAAAAGTACTCACCAAAAGGAAGCGGAGCAGTTCTCTCATTTGAGATTAAAGGCGGTCTTGAAGCTGGAAAGAAATTTATTGAGGCGCTAAATATCTTCTCGCATGTAGCAAATATCGGAGATGTTCGCTCTCTTGCAATTCATCCTGCATCAACGACTCACTCCCAGTTGACGCCTGAAGAACAGGCAACAGCGGGCGTAACGCCCGGGTTGGTCCGATTGAGCCTGGGAATCGAGAACATCGCCGACATTAAGGCGGACTTAGAGAGGGCCTTTTCGGCTGCGAAGTGAGCTCTCTGAAACATGAAGTAACCGGCGCCTGGTTGGAGCATCATCCGCCAGGCGAACGGTTGTTCTTGGAGTTAGGTGATCTTGAACTTGAGTCTGGTGATGTACTACCAAAGGTAAAGATCGCATATCAAACTTGGGGTGAATTAAATTCGGATCGATCAAATGCAATTCTAATCAACCATGCCTTAACCGGTTGGTCTGATGTGCCGGCCTGGTGGCCCCAGATGGTTGGCCCGGGTCTACCTTTCGATACCGATAAATTCTTTATTATCTGCCCAAACGTAATAGGAGGCTGCCAAGGCAGCACTGGACCTTCATCTCTTGCACCTGATGGGAAGCGCTGGGGTTCACGCTTTCCATTCCTTACCGTTAGGGATTTGGTTAGAGCTGAAATTGAACTCTCAAACCAACTTGGAATTGATAGACATTTACTCGCGGTTGGGCCATCACTTGGTGGAATGCGATCTTTGGAGTGGGCGGTTGCCTATCCAGATCGCGTATTGAGCATATGCACCATTGGCTCTTCTGCAGTTGCCACCGGAGATCAAATTGGAGTTTGGAGTACCGAAATTCATGCGATCAAAGCTGATCCAAATTTTCTTGGCGGGGATTATTATGAATCAGGTCGAGGACCAATCGAAGGTATGGGGATAGCTCGCAAAATTGCTCATCTTTCTTATAGAACTGAATATGAGATGGATACGAGATTTGGTAGGGATCTTCAAGGCGATGGCTCTGGTCGATTTGCCGTCACTTCATACCTAGATCATCAAGCCAATAAACTCGCTAAGAGATTTGATGCCAATACCTACATCTCACTTGAAACGGTCATGATGACCCATGATGTGGGTCGAGATCGCGGCGGAGTTGAAGCTGCGTTAGCAAAGGTTGAGGCCTCTGTTGTTGTGGTCTCTATCGATACCGATCGCCTCTTTCCCCCTCGCCTACAAGAAGAGATAGTGCATTTAACCCCCAAAGCTCAGCCGCTACGTCAGATCTCCTCGCCATTTGGCCATGATGGATTCCTGATTGAAGTTGATCAAGTTGGAGAAGCTGTGCGTGAAGCCCTGGAATTAGCCCTGGAACGGGCCTAAAAAATGCTATTTAGCCTGTGGACAATTTATAATATAGCTATAGCCACCTAGTGGCAGAGAGCTAACAATTCGTTAGCTGAAAAGCAAAGGACAATTTGTGCCGCTGTCTCGTGCGCCCAAAAAAGGCCAGAAGGCTTCATTTAAAAGCGCCGTGAAAAAAGCAAAGAGTAAAGATAAGAAGAAGTCAGGTCCAAGACTTTTCCCAACCAAAGCCGAATTAGAAGCTATGAAGGCGGCTCGAGCTGCCGGCAAGAGTAAAGAGGATAAACCTAAAGGGCCAAGACTCTTTCCCTCTAAAGCTGAATTAGAGGCTATGAAATCTGCCAGCAAAACTGTTTTAGAGAAACCACAGGGTAAAAAAGTTGTAAAGATTGATGGTGAAGAGGTAGAACTCGAAGAAGTTGAATTAGAAGATCTTGAGAAACTTGTGGCGGAAACTGGCGAAGAATCCGGTGAAGCTCAATCTGATGTTCGTGTTGTAAACCTTACCGAAGAGGCAAAGCAAGAAGAGGGCGAATTTACCCTTAAGGATTCAGAGGAAGACGACGCTCCTCCTCAGACAGTTTTAACTGCGGGTGCGACCGCAGATCCCGTAAAGGATTATTTGAAACAGATCGGTCGCGTTCCTCTACTTAATGCAGAACTCGAAGTGGAGTTAGCGATGCGAATCGAGGCCGGATTATTTGCCGAAGAGAAACTTAATTCGGGAGAGAAACTGGAGAGATCAAATCGCAAAGAGCTCCAATTGATTGCCCATGATGGGAGGATTGCTAAGAATCATCTGTTAGAGGCCAACTTACGTTTGGTCGTTTCTCTTGCGAAGAGATACACCGGTCGTGGAATGCTCTTCTTAGATCTAATTCAAGAGGGAAATTTGGGATTGATTCGTGCAGTCGAGAAGTTTGATTACACCAAAGGTTACAAATTCTCGACATATGCCACCTGGTGGATTCGCCAAGCAATTACCCGAGCGATGGCAGATCAAGCAAGAACTATTCGAATTCCAGTTCACATGGTGGAAGTAATTAATAAATTAGCCCGCGTTCAGCGCCAGATGCTCCAAGATCTTGGCCGAGAACCGATGCCAGAAGAATTGGCTAAGGAATTGGATATGACCCCAGAGAAAGTAGTGGAAGTTCAGAAATATGGAAGAGAGCCAATTTCACTTCACACTCCACTAGGCGAGGAAGGCGATTCAGAATTCGGCGATCTAATTGAAGATTCTGAAGCGATAGTTCCTGCTGATGCAGTCTCTTTCACCTTACTTCAAGAACAGCTCCATTCAGTTCTCGATACTCTCTCTGAGCGAGAAGCCGGCGTCGTCGCTATGCGCTTTGGGTTAACCGATGGTCAACCCAAGACCTTAGATGAAATCGGGAAAGTTTATGGTGTTACCCGTGAGCGAATCCGTCAAATTGAATCAAAGACGATGTCAAAATTGCGACACCCCTCGCGATCCCAAGTTCTACGCGACTACTTAGACTAGGAGTTAGAGATGGAAGAGCGCGCAAAAATCTTTATTAAGCCAAATGGTTCAATCAGAGTAAGCGGCAAGGTCGATTTCGTTGATAGTGAAGGAAAGTTGATCGAGACGAAAGAGAATTTTTCTCTCTGTCGATGTGGCCATTCAAAAGAGAAACCATTCTGCGATGGATCTCACCGAGATGCTGGATTCCAAGGCTAATAATTCTCTCTGGGCTGACTCAAAAGAGAGATTTGAGGGGAAGTCTCTAGATTCAAATTTAGATTTTGATGTTGTAGTAATTGGCGGTGGCTTCTCAGGGCTTTGGACTGCTTTTCACCTAAATCATCTAGAGCCATCTCTTCGGATTGCAATCTTTGAAGCGCGAGAGATTGGTTTTGGCGCTAGCGGAAGAAATGGTGGCTGGACCTCCTCTGAATACCCCGTCTCTAAGAAGACTCTGATTCGCAAAATCGGATTACCTTCTACTGAAAGATTGTTCTCAGCGCTTAGCCAGTCAATAAATGAAATTGGTAAATTTGCGAAAAAGTATTCGCCAGAAGCGAACTTTACGAAATCGGGAAGCCTCTATTTCGCCCGCAACGAAGGACAACTACGACGACTAAAGGCGAAACCTGAGATTGGAGAATGGCTTAGTGAAAATGCTCTGAGGGATTTGATAAGTATTGAAGGGGCGCTTGCCGGAAGGTTTAATCCAGAGTGTGCAACCGTCCACCCTTACAACTTGCTGCAAGGGCTGGCCAAATCTCTCAATAAAAAAGGAATATCGATCTTCACAAATTCATGGGCTACGAGAGTCGACGGCGGAATCCTGGCAAGTAGCTTCTTTATAGGCGCTCCTTTAGTTGTTGAGGCCACTGAAGTTTATGGAAAAACTAATCGAAACTTTATTCCACTTTATTCACTCATGGTCGCAACCGAACCACTCTCAAACTCAATTTGGAGAGAGATTGGGAATAAAGAGAGATTTACATTTGCAGAGAATGCCCACGTCATTAACTACGCACAGCGCACTGCAGATGATCGTTTGGCGATCGGAGGTCGAGGAGCCACTTTGCCATTTGGATCGAAACTGCAAGAATCACGCGAGTCCCATCAAAAAGTTCATAAACGATTGATAGCTCTTGCAAGGTCTTGGTTTCCCGCTCTTACCAATGTCGAATTTACGCATCGCTGGGGTGGCGCGGTAGCAATAACGCGTGATTGGGAACCCTATCTGCAGTTTGACCGAATCTCTGGCTTCGGAAAATTAGGCGGATACGCAGGCGATGGGGTAACTATGAGTCATCTCGCCGGAAAGATCATGGCGCACGAAATTCTTGATTTAGATTCAGAACTCCGAAGTCTCCACTTTGTAAATAGGAATATAAGAAAATGGGAACCTGAACCAATTAGATACTTGGGAGTAAATGCTTTGATTTACCTAAGCACAATTTCGGACCTTGAAGAATCCCTAACGAATCGTTCTAGCAAGGTCAACCGATTTATCGAGCCGGTGATCCTTCGATAAGGCGATCCGTCTCATCTTGGATTCGCTTGGCTGATGCATATAGCCCTTCTTGGTATTTCTTGGCATGGTGACCACAGAAAAGTAACTCGAATCCGTTTGACATCACGGCGCGTACATACGCCTGGGCGCAACATCTATCGCAGCGGTCTAACGCATTTAATGGAGCGGTATCGAGGACTATGTTTTCAGTCATCATCCTGCCTTTCCTTAAGTCAAGAGAACATCAAACCATCCCGACTTTATTCCCGCACGATAAAGTCCCGGAAAGCGGAGAAATTTCGCGAAAATAATTGCATTTACGGGTTTTATGCACAATTTCACAGTGAATTCGGCGCGTAATCCCGGTATGTGGGATTTTGGGAGATACCCTTCCCAATCGTGGCTGAAAATGATTCGCGATCTGTTGAAAATAGTTACACCGCCAGAGATCTCTCAGTGCTCGAAGGCTTGGATGCTGTTAGAAAACGTCCAGGTATGTACATCGGTTCTACCGATGGCCGAGGTCTCATGCACTGCCTCTGGGAAATCATTGATAACTCGGTCGACGAAGCTCTTGCAGGTCATTGCAAGAAAATTGAAATTAATTTAGAACGTGATGGCTCTATCGAAGTGCATGATGATGGACGTGGTATTCCGATTGATAAAGAACCCAAAACTGGTCTGACTGGAGTTGAAGTTGTTATGACAAAACTTCATGCGGGTGGAAAATTTGGAGGCGGTTCTTATGCGGCTACTGGTGGTCTGCATGGAGTGGGTGCATCTGTTGTAAATGCTCTTGCCTCTCGACTTGATGTTGAGGTAGATCGAGGTGGCAAAATCTATTGGATGTCATTTAAGAGAGGCGTCGCCGGAATTTTCGATGGAGATGGTCCTAATGCCGAATTCAAAGCTCAATCAGGTTTACGTGTTATAGGAAAAGTATCATCGAAAATAACTGGCACCAGAATTAAATGGTGGGCTGACAAACAAATATTCATCAAAGATTCCCAATACGATCTCGAAGATATCTATGCTCGAGCGCGCCAAACCTCTTATCTTGTCCCGGGGCTTACTCTCGTAGTTAATGATAAAAGAAGTAAAGAGAAAACCAGCGAGAGTTTTATTCATAAAGGTGGCATTTCCGAGTATTGTAATTTTGTTCAGCCTGATGCTGCCGTTGGGGAAGTAATTCGGCTGACTGGCAAGGGGCACTATCAAGAGACCGTCCCAGTTCTTGACGATAAGGGCCACTTAGAGCCTAAAGATGTAGAGCGAGATATGGATGTTGACATCGCGATACGTTGGGGAAATGGTTACGAAACTACGCTTGGCTCATTTGTCAACATTATCGCTACTCCTAAAGGTGGAACTCACGTACAGGGGTTTGAGCGGGGACTAACTAAATCCATAAACGAGTACCTTCGAAGTAGCGGTACGCTAAAAAAGAACGAGCCAGATGTTATAAAGGACGACATGCTCGAAGGTTTAACCGGAGTCATAACCGTGCGTATGCAGGAACCACAATTCGAGGGTCAAACTAAAGAAGTTTTAGGAACTCCCGCTGTTGCAAAAATTGTAAATCAAGTCGTGGTAGATGAACTGAAGAATTTCTTCACCTCAAGTAAGCGGATTGATAAGGCAACTGGTCGTTTAGTCTTGGAGAAGATTGCTAACGCAGCCCGAACGAGGATTTCTACTCGAGCCCATAAAGAATTACAGCGCCGTAAAAACGCTCTAGAAAGTTCATCTTTACCGGCGAAACTTTCAGATTGCAGATCCGAAGATGTTTCGCGCACCGAGCTCTTTATTGTTGAAGGTGAATCAGCTCTTGGCACAACTAAGGCCGCTCGCAACTCTGCATATCAAGCTATTCTGCCGATACGTGGAAAAATCTTGAATGTTCAAAAGGCCTCGCTCTCACAGATGTTAGACAACGCAGAATGCGCAGCAATCATTCAAGTTATTGGCGCAGGCTCGGGCAAATCTTTCAATATAGAAGATGTTCGCTACGGTCGAATCATCCTTATGTCTGATGCAGATGTCGATGGAGCGCATATTCGATGTTTACTTCTAACTTTAATCTATAGATATATGCAGCCACTTATAACCGAAGGACGCGTTTTCGCTGCCATACCTCCATTACATCGAATCGAAGTTCTCGGTTCAGGCGGCAAGAGAGGCGAATTCCACTACACATATTCTGATGATGAGATGAAGAAGCGCCTTAATGAATTGAAGAAGCAGGGCAAAAAATGGCGTGAGCCAATTCAGCGATATAAAGGACTTGGTGAAATGGATGCTGATCAACTTCGCGAAACGACAATGGACCCTAATCACCGAACCCTGCGCCGAATTACGATCAATGATGCCTCAGATGCTGAAAAACTCTTTGAACTATTAATGGGTAATGAAGTCGCGCCTCGTAAAGATTTTATCTCAGCAGCAGACGTCGATAGAGAGCGTATAGACGCTTAAAGTATTAAGGTTCTACGTGGTGTTGCAAATTTAGCAGAAACTTCCTTTAACTCTTCCGAAACCTTTTTTCTAAGTGCCTCATCATTCTTAAGAAGCGCAGTAAGAGAAGAAATTTCACTCTTTAAACTCTTCTGCTCCGTTTCGAGTTCCACCTTTGACATTTTTGTTAGTCGGCGGAGTGGCATGTCGAGAATATGGTTCGCTTGTTCCTCCGTTAACTTGAAAGCTTTAATCAGAGCTGCTTTTGCAGAGGCAGCATCATCACTCCCGCGCACAATCTTCACCACTTTATCGATATCTAAAATGGCCTTAAGAAGTCCGTCGACCAGATATAATCTGTCTGAGGCTTTTGCTTTTCTAAATTTCGAGCGCCGTGTTACTACATCTATGCGATGATCAATAAAGACTTGAAGGAGTTCCTTTAAGCCGAGCGTCCTAGGTTTGCCTCCAACAAGAGCCACTGCGTTGATAGAGAAGGCGTCCTCGATAGGGGATAAGCGATAGAGATTTTCCAGCACTTTTTCTGGTTCGAAACCATTCTTAACTTCTATCACGACTTTAGTTCCGTTTTGGCCGTCCGTTAAATCTATGATGTCGGAAATACCTTGAATCTTCTTTCCTTTAACAAGATCGCTAATTCGCTCCACTATTTTCTCGGGCCCAATATTAAATGGTAATTCTGTAATGGTTATTCCCTGTTTTCTTGCTGAAACTTTCCCAATCTCTGATTTAGCTCTTACTTTGAATGCGCCTCTCCCAGATTGGTAGGCCTCGAGCAAACCTTCTTTATTAATTAGCGCCCCTCCTGTTGGGAAATCTGGACCAGGAATATGTTTCATCAACTGCTTGACTGTGGTATTCGGATTCTCGATTAGGTGAATGGCAGCAGAAATAACCTCCGCTAGATTATGGGGAGCCATATTTGTAGCCATGCCAACAGCAATTCCAGTCGCACCATTTACCAATAAGTTTGGAAATGCTGCAGGAAGTACGGTTGGTTCCAGAATTTGTCCATCATAATTTGCGCCAAAATCGACAGTATCTTCATCTACTTCATCAACCATCATTTGCGCTGCCGCAGCTAGTCTCGCTTCGGTATAACGCATAGCCGCTGGACCCGCGTCAAGAGATCCAAAGTTTCCGTGACCATCAATTTGTGGCAATCGCATCGAAAATGGCTGAGCCATTCGAACCAGCGCATCGTAGATAGCGCCATCGCCATGGGGATGAAGTTTTCCCATTACTTCACCCACTACTCGTGCGCTCTTAACATGGCCTCGCTCAGGGCGTAAGCCCATTTCGGACATTTGGTGGAGAATTCGCCGCTGCACGGGCTTTAGTCCATCTCTGGCATCTGGTAACGCGCGAGAGTAAATAACAGAATAGGCATATTCTAAGAATGATTCAGATAATTCATTAGAGACATCTATATCAACAATTTTGCCCGCAAATTCCCCAGGTTTGGGCCCCGTCTTGTTTTCACGCTTCGCCACGGCGCGATTCTGCCAACCCTCTACTCGTTTCCTAGGCAATGACGCTCGGTCTGGCCCCGATATTTGCAACACACTCGGCTGCAACTTTGCATCCCGATTGCAAAGCATTTTCAATTTCTCCTGAAGTGAGCCAACCGGCTATAAATCCGGCGGCAAAGGCATCTCCCGCTCCAGTGGTATCGACAACTTCAACAGATCGCGCATTCACTGAAGTTATAGAACCATTTCGGATTTTTGCACTGGCGCCATTTCTGCCGCGTTTTATCACAGTGCAAAATGAATAACGTAGGAGGAAATCTAACATTTCCTCAATAGAGTCGCGTTGAGAAAGGAATTGCGCCTCCTCTTCATTGAGAAGTAAAAAGTCGACACCGTCAATATCCTTCAAAAGCCTCTCTCGATCATAACCCCTCATCAGGCCAGTAGAAGCGGGGTCTAGAAAAATCAATTTGTTTAGTCGCTTAACTTTTTCAAGAATCATTAGAGCAGAGTCTGATGACTCCTTATCAAATAATGAATACCCTGAAAGATATAGCGCGTCAAATTCGATATCAGGAAAATCTGAGATGGTTAAATGTGAATTTGCACCCCTTGAAGGAAACATGGTTCTTTCGCCACTCTCGTCGACCAGCACTACAACGGTTCCAGTGCTACTGCCTTTGGTCTCAATATCTTCAAACCTAACTGAATTATTTTTTAACTCTGAGGTGAAAGATTTACCTGTTGCATCATCTCCGACGCGGCCAACAAAAACCGAATTGATGCCCAAACGCGCCGCCCAAACCGATGTATTAGCAGCTGCTCCACCCCTCCGGATAGATATGATCGAAGGCGTATCACTATTGAATTGAATTTCACCTTGGTATTTGACAACGACATCAATCATGGCATCGCCCACGCAGATTAATCTCATTTGGATAGATGAACAGCTATTTCAGCAGCTAGTTGCGCATTTGCTTTAATAATTTCAATATTGACCCGTAGAGACTCCCCATTGCTGTTTTTATGAAAATACTCTAGGAGAAATGGCGTTACATCTTTACCTGAAACTCGATTTGTACTCGCTGAATTGAGTCCTTCTTCAAGTAATTTGGAATGAAGCCTAGGATCCATCTCATTAATTACCGGATTCGCTACAACTAAACCTTTTTCCGTAATACCAGCGGATATCTGCCCCTTCCACAACCGAGCAATTTCTTCCGGGGTATCTAATTGGTGCTCAAGGGCGTATCCGCTATCAGCGAGATAGAAACCAGGAAACTTAGAGGTCTGAAAGCCAACGATTGGGACAGAGTAAGTTTCAAGTCTCTCCAGAGTGGCTGGAATATCAAGTATGGATTTGGCACCTGCGCAGACAACTATTACCGGGATACTGCTTAGAGAGTGGATATCTGCTGACTCGTCCCAAGTTTGTTCGGCGCCACGGTGGACGCCCCCTAAACCGCCGGTCGCAAAGATTTGAATATTGGCCAATCTGGCAATGTGAGACGTTGCCGCGACCGTAGTTGCGGCACTGCTTCCACGAGTCAAATGGAAAGGTATATCGCGTATCGATGCCTTTGCGACATTATTGTCATTAGCTAGTAGCTCCAACTCTGCATCTTCCAGTCCAATATTTATTACACCATCAATGATTGCAATGGTTGCAGGTGTTGCTCCGTGATTTCGAACCACAGCTTGTACTTCCAGCGCGACCTCTAAGTTTTTAGGTCTAGGTAAGCCATGCGCAATAATTGTGGATTCTAGAGCGACAATTGGACCTTTAGCCGCCAAAGCGCTCTTTATCTCGCTTGAGTATCGGATCATCAAGAGAAAGATTACTGGAAAGATGGGCACATGGAATTAACTCTCGGAGATGTAAGCGATTCCATTTTTGCCTCGCTCGGCGTCTCAGGATGTAGAAACGATTTGAGAATTCCAGCTCACAGCGAAGCCAGGGATTGTCTTGTGCTTATCGATGGTCTTGGTAAAAATGCGCTCGAGGAATACGCACAAAAGCAGAAATTTGTTACTGAATTCGAATATATTAGAACGCTATCAGCAACGTTTCCATCTACTACCGCAGCTGGCCTAACCACATTGGGAACTGGGTTGCCCGTCGGGAAGCATGGCATGGTTGGTTACACAATGCGTGTCCCTAATAGCGGAAATCCAGAGAGAATTCTTAATGCGCTTAAATGGGACGAAAGAGTAGATCCCGAAATCTGGCAACCAAATCCAACCCTGTTCCAACGCGCAACCAGTTCGGGAGTGGCAGTCAGTCATATTGCGGCAGCGCGGTACGAGAATTCCGGATTCACAAGAGCCGCACTTCGTGGTGCGGTCTATAGAAAAGCAAATACAATCTCAGAGCAAATAGCAGCAACTCTCGAAGCCCTTAGAGCCCCACGCAGTTTTTCGTACGTCTATATGAATGATGTAGATGAAGCATCGCACGCCCACGGTATGGGTTCAAAGAGATTCTTAAATGCATTAGAGAAGGTTGAAGCTCTTATTTCAGGATTGATTAAAGAACTTCCATCTGGAGTTCGTATTTGGATTACTTCTGATCATGGAATGATCAATAAACGGGATCATGTTGTAATTGGAAAAAATAATGATCTATTAACTGACGTAAACTTAATGGCAGGTGAACCCAGGGTTCGTTATCTCTACCTCTCGCTTGAGAATATGGAGAAGGTAGCAAAGAGATGGCTTGATTACTTTGGACCAAAGATAGAATTGAAAACTCGTTCCGAAGCTATCTCTCAGAAACTTTTTGGAGATTCAGTCTCAGAAGAATTTTTAGAACGTATAGGAGATTTGATCGTGATTGCTAAAAACGATCTGATTCTGGTTGAACAAGAGCGAGAGTTACTGCAAATAGCGATGGTTGGTCATCACGGAGGATTGACACGAGGCGAGGTGGAAATTCCTCTCCTATTCCATGAGACTTAGTTGTCAGTTTCCTCTTTTTTCTTCCTTCTGCCGAACATAATGTCATCCCAAGATGGAATTGAGATTCTTTTAGTAACCCCATCCTGTTGCGCATCCACGGGTATTTCTTCAAGTTCGGGGGCCTTATCGGTGCGGACTGCAACAAGTCTCGGCGGAGTCGGAGTTTCTCCATCCGCGGGGAACAAGACTCCATGCTCCGTCAATCGATCAGGTTTAGTAGATTGCTTCGTCGGCTCCTCGCCGCAAATCCACTTTGCGCCATCATCTGAAGCGACCAGAGTTCTCATATTTGAGTCGAAGATCCAAATAGCTTGACGCGCGCCCTCGCTGGCTGGATAGGTAAGAATTAAATGCCACGCGCCATTCTCTAGTCGCCACGTGTTCCAAGAAACTTGATTCATATTAACACCGCGAGGCGCCAAGCGCGCCACGACTAAATCATGAAGATTTAACGAAGTACCTTTTGGGGTCGACTTCTCAGCCTGTTCAATTATCCAGACACGCTCTTGCAGTATTGGACTTGCATACCTTTCAATCTTTTCAAGTGGTAGGCCTGTTGCTCTCGAAACTCCTTCAAACGTCTCTCCAGCTCGTAATCTTGCTTGAATTTCTTTGACAGAAAATGTAGCGGCATCATCACGAACTGCACTTAATCTTCGATCGATAATTGAATTCTTTAAGCCATCAGTTATGCGAACTTTGAAAGAATTGCCTAGATCATCTGAGAACTCAAGGTAATCACCGTCGAGTGAACGACCTGAAAATCTAAGTTCTGACACAGGGGTAGGTTGCCATATCGAACAGTCACTTTTGGGGAATTTAACGCGATGTCCCTGAAATCTTCATTTTCCATACAGCAAGGAATGGAAGCAGCGAGGCTACTGATAGAGCCATACAGGCCAATGGAACAATAAATGCGACAGAGATACCTTGTGTGTCAATAATGTAACCAGTTAGCGCGGGCGGTATTGCGCCACCAAGACTCAAGGCCGAAATCGCCCATGCCAATACTTCAGTTTTACGCTCCTCCGGGACGGAACGCTCCGCGAGCGCAAATCCAGAAGTAAGTAAAGGAGCAATCGCAAGCCCATTGAGAAATAGCGAAAAACTTAACAAAAGAAAATTTCCAGGCAGAATTACAGCGGTAATGTAAATGGGAATTGTAAGAAGGAATAAAGCCAAAATTGATTTAATAAATCTGATCGAATCACTTCGCTGCCATTTGATGGAACCAATGGCAATAGCTGATATTCCGCTACCTAAAGACCAAACTGCAACTAAGAGACCGCTAAATTCTCGCTCGCCAAATTCATCCGCATATCCAACGATTACTAACCCGGCAGCGCTAAAGAAAGATCCGCAAAGCACGAGAGGAAGGAAGACTGCTTGAACTAGCCTCTCTTTTATTAAGAGAGAATGATCGGCGTCCGGATTCTTTGGATGCGGTTTTGGTTCACTGGATTTTTGACTTGAGAAGAGATATGCACCAGTTGCAACAAAGAACATAGCAGAAAAAATCGCATATTCTGGAGCAAAAGTAGCAGCTAGCAACGTTGCGAGAACGGGTCCTAAAGTAAAAATTACTTCGTCTACAAAAGCTTCAAACGAGTATGCAGTATCAGTGAGAACTTTATCTTTTTCTCCAATGGCGTAAATCCAACGACGTCTAACCATTTGACCGGAACCGATAACAAAAGACTCAAAGAGTAAGGCGCTGGTGAACCACAAAACAGTTGGCGCGTCTGTTTTCAATAATATTACGAAGGCAGCCATAAAAAAAATATGCAAGGGTGCTGTAATCTTTAGTATTCGAGATTGGCCATATTGATCGGCGGCTCTCGACCAGAGAGGCGCTGCAATAGAAATCACGATTGAACCGGCCATGGACAGGACTCCAGCCATTGAATAAGAGTCGGTTTCAGCGACCACAAATAGAACCATCGCTAAATAGAGCATTGAGATTGGCAGCCTGAGAATAAATGCAGCGAATGAGAATTTCCATCCACCAGGTACACTAAAAAGTCTACGATAGTTGTGTTGCATTTCGAGAAGTCTACTTGTGATTAGATTCCTCTATGACCGAGATTATTGAATTACGTGATATCGCTCTAAGAATCGCCCTTGAAGCCGGTAAGTTGTTATCAGATCGACCTGAAAACTTTAGTCTCTCAGAGAAAAGTGGAGTTTTGGACTTTGCAACTCAGATGGATCAGGCGAGTGAGGAATTAATTGCAGACTTGATAAAGAAGATAAGACCAAACGATTCTATTTTAGGCGAAGAGGGAGCCACCAAAACTGGGAAAAGTGGATATACCTGGGTCATAGACCCAATTGATGGGACTGTTAATTATCTCTACGGAGTTCCTGGATGGTGTGTCAGTATTGCGATAAAGCATGATGACAATGTGGTGGCAGGAGTTGTCCATGCTCCATCACTAGGTAAAACGTGGAGCGCAGTGCTCAATCAAGGAGCGGAATGCAATGGCAAGGCCATTAAATGTAATGAACCAATTGCCCTTTCAAAGTCTCTGATTGGGACCGGGTTTTCTTATGATTTGAGTTTGCGAGTTGTGCAAGGAGAGATGTTTAATCATCTAATAACACGAATTCGTGACATCAGAAGACTGGGAGCATCCGCAGTGGACATTTGCTTTGTTGCCTCAGGAGTTTTGGATGCCTATTATGAAGCAGATGTTTACGAATGGGATTTTGCTGCTGCCGGCTTAATTGCACGCGAATCAGGAGCTAAATTTCTTGCAGTTCCCACAATGCCTGGTGGATCACAATATTTTGTAATGGTCGCTGGCCCCTCACTTTATCGGGAGTTGGGCCAGGAAATGATTTCGGATGGGCGCTGGATAAAGGCAATTTAGCGCTTAGCGCTGCCTTATGGCAGGATACGCCGGTTAGCCCAAGACCAATCTTTAAGGAATTAGACATGAACGTATTAGACGCGGTAGACGCAACATCGCGCCGGAAAGATATTCCAAATTTCCGCCCTGGCGATGAGTTAAAAGTTCATGTTCGAGTCATTGAGGGAAACAAGAGTCGTATCCAGGTTTTCCAAGGCTTAGTTATTTCCAGAAAGGGCTCGGGAATCCGCGAAACTTTTACCGTAAGAAAAATATCCTATGATGTTGGCGTCGAACGCGTTTTTCCAGTTCATGCGCCTGTTATTGAAAAAATTGAATTGGTGCGAAAGGGAGAAGTTCGAAGATCGAAGCTTTACTACTTAAGAGATCTGCGAGGTAAGGCAGCCAAGATTCGTGAGCGCAGAGATGGAACAGATCTTGAGACAATTTATTCAGAGAGCCCTTCCGAAAGCTCAAATACTGAAGCGAATATTGAGCCAACAGCAGTCGCGGACATTAATGAATCTCCGGCCGAAGTAACTCCTGAGTCCGAAGAGAAAACCCAAGCTTAAATAATGGCCTCTCGCAAAGGCTCTACCCTTCGCGAACTTCCGATACTTGTCGCATCAGCATTAATACTTTCAATAATCATAAAAACGTTTCTTATTCAATTTTTCTATATCCCATCGGGATCAATGGAAAATACCCTGCTGGTAAATGATCGTGTTGGCGTAAATAAATTTGGTGCACTTTTTAGTGAAGTAAAACGCGGCGATGTGGTTGTTTTCCGTGATCCAGCAGATTGGTTGCCGCCTGCCACTGATGAAAGTACTGGGTTGGGCAAGGCAATAAAGGATTCACTAGTTTTTGTTGGAGTTCTCCCTGATCCAGCCAAACAATTTTTGATTAAGAGAGTAATAGGAGTGAGTGGCGATCGAGTTGTTTGTTGTAGTACAGAAGGTAAACTTGAAGTTAATGGCGTTGCGGTGGACGAGCCCTATATCTATCCGGGCGATGCTGCATCTGAAATGAAGTTTGATGTTAAGGTTCCAAGAAATTTTGTATGGGTAATGGGTGATCACAGGGGAGCCAGCGCAGATTCCCGATTCCATACTGACGATCCAAACAAGGGCATGGTGCCTTTAAATCGCGTAACGGGAAGGGCGGTTGTTGTTATTTGGCCAGTTTCGAATTTGGGACTAATTGAGCGTGGCTTTGAGTTGGCGAAGATCCCAACAGCTAAGTGATTGATAAAAAACTCCAAAAGGCGGGCATCAAGAGAATTGCCGGAGTAGATGAGGCTGGACGAGGCGCTTGTGCCGGACCACTTGTTGTTGCTGCGGTAATAATTGAAGACTTAGATAATCAGTTCACTGAAGGCATAAGAGATTCTAAAGAATTATCTCCCACTGAGCGCGAGATGCTTTTCCCCAAGATACTAGAAATTTCAACCTCCTTTGCAATCATTGAAATTTCTCCTTCCGAAATTGACGCGAAAGGACTGCATAAGTGCAACATTGAGGGAATGCGAAGAGCAGTTACTTCGCTAGCAGTGCGGCCAGATTACGTTTTGACCGATGGATATGAAATACCTGGAATTGAAGTTGCGAACTTAGCTGTTTGGAAGGGTGATCAAGTATCACTTTCGATATCTGCTGCTTCCATAATTGCCAAGGTACATCGTGACAGATTGATGATTGAACTTGATCGGGAATTTCCAGGCTATCGCCTGGCAGAGCACAAAGGTTATGCGACAGCCGCCCATGAAGCAGCCATAAATAAGTTAGGCATCTCAAGTATCCACCGAAAAAGCTATTCAAATGTAGCAAAATTTCTATAATCCATAGATTTCTAATTGGCAATGAATTTCGGAAATCGTAAGTCTATTTTGCGTTGATGGTTCTGACGCCCAAGGCATCAGAACTAGGTAAGACCGGAGAGATTTCTAACTAGAAATAGATTGATAGCCGCGTACGCCAAAGCCACCATCGTTGTCGAAGCAGCTTTCAGAGGTGGCTCACTTAGTACAGCGCGCGACGCAGCGGAATTACTTCGGATTGTGCTTGCAGTGCCAGGACCAATTAACTCACCTTCAAGTGATGGCTGCCATCGACTCATAGGCGAAAGATGTGCAGAAATAGTGACCTCAGTAGCGGATGCAATGGAATTTCTCTCTGATAAACCATGTACTCTTTACTTAAATGCCTCATAAATCAGCCTTCATTTCTATCGTGGGTCGACCCAACACTGGTAAATCAACGCTCTTAAATACTCTTGTTGGTAAGAAAATTTCAATTACTTCTCACCATCCCAATACGACACGATTAGCAATCAAAGGAATTCTCACCGAAAAGGACTACCAGCTTATTTTTATCGATACACCGGGTTTACATAAGGCCAAAACCTCGCTCGGAACAACTTTGAACCAGGTCGTGCATAGCAGTATCAAGGATGTGGATATCGTAATTCAATGCTTACCTGCTATTGAGTCTATTGGCTCAGGGGACTTGTACATAGCCCGGCAAATTTCTGCACAAAGTTCAATGAAACGAATTTGTGTAATCACTATGGTCGAAATGGTAAATAAACAGGATCTAGCAAAGCAATTAATTTCTGCCCAGGATTTGGCAAATAAAGCTGGCTTCTCCTGGGATGAGATTGTCCCGGTCTCAGCCTTTACCGATGAGCAGATTCAGCTCCTCATTGATCTACTGGTCAAGCATGCGGAAAATGGGCCGGTCTTCTATCCCTCAGATATGTTGTCAGACCAAGATAAATTGATTTCAGTTGCCGAACTAATCAGGGAATCTGCAATCTCCAATCTCAGAGAGGAAGTTCCTCATTCAGTTGCGGTTAAAGTGGACGATTTGCAAGAGAGACCCGATGGAAAACTTGTAGATATCCATGCCTCAATCATCGTCGAAAGGGATAGCCAAAAAGCAATTCTCATCGGAAAAAGGGGCTCGAATCTCAAAGAGATTGGTACGAATGCTCGTAATGAAATTGAAAAGATTCTATGTAGGAAAGTTTATCTCGCTCTTCATGTAAAAGTTATTGAAAATTGGCAAAAGGATTCAAAAGCACTTCAGAAATTGGGTTTTATTCAAAACTAAGAGGCGAAAGTTGCATTTCTTGGCTTCCGACTTGCAAAGTAAGATCCAATTAATACAAGTGGTAATCCGATCAAAATTGCGAGCGTGATTGGCTCATTCAAAATCACTACACCAAGTAAGACCGCAACTGCAGTGTTTGGATAGACCACCAACGAAGCTCTGGCTGGACCAATCTCATCCAGCACAATGAAGAATACCCAGAATGCGATACCGCTACTCAGGACACCTAGCCCAACGGTTGCTAGAACTGAATTAAAAGAGGGAGAAGTTACAGGAGCATTGACTAAGGCAAACGGAGCGAATAGCAATGCTGCTGCAGTCATAGCAACACCGTTAATTGCGACACCAGGTACGTCATTTACTTTGCGAGAGATCATATTAGTTGCCCAGGCATAAGCGGCAGCGGCAATCAAAACTTGAAGTAGAGCCCAGGAATTACTGAAGTCCGAAACGCTTTCAATGCCGACAATCAAAACAATGCCAACTAGACCGATAGCGATTCCAATGATTCTTATTCGATGCGCAGCCGTTGAATCACCTGTGTGATGTGCGAATAACGTAGCCCAGATTGGAACAGTCGCCACAAGTAGAGCGACTACTCCAGACGAGAGATTTCGTTGAGCATTTGTAATCAAAGTCCAAGGTATGACCATTTCAAGGATGGAGTAAAAAAGAATATATTTCATATAGGGCCGAATATTTCGAAAAGCTCCTTGGTGAATCGCGATTGGGATCAAAAGAGCCGCTCCTATTGCTAATCTTGCAAAGACAATTACCGAAATAGACAACTCTTCTACAGCAACTTTCATGAACAGATAAGGAACACCCCAAAGCACTCCAACAAGCGAGAATAGAAGCCAACTGCGTCGCGACATTAAATGCTCCGATATACGTTAATGGTTTGTGCCACTACTTTATCCCAGCCAAATTCAGCAATTGCGCGAATCCGCCCATTCTTTCCAAAACTTTCTGCGAGATTTGAGTCACGCATGACTTTGAGCATGCTCATTCGAAGGGATTCTTCAAATTCTTCATCTACGCTTGAATGTTCTACCAAGACACCTGTCATGCCATCTAATACCAATTCAGGAATGCCACCCACAGCGGTCGCTACGACAGCTGTTTCGCATGCCATTGCTTCAAGATTAACAATTCCGAGGGGTTCGTAGATTGAGGGACATACGAAGATATCAGCATGGGTCAAGAGAGAAATTAGATCTTCTTGGGGTAACGTTTCTCTAATCCAATCGAGAGTAGGCATGATTTGGGATCCAACATAATCTCTATGATGACAAAAGATGGGGCCGCAAAAGTATACGATTTTGCGAACAATATTGTGCCTGAAGAAACTGCTAGAGATAAAGGCTATTGGCGTGATGTGGGAACTATAGATTCACACTACGACGCACATATGGATCTTGTCTCAGTTCATCCAATTTTTAATCTTTACAACAGAAATTGGCCAATACTTACAAATCCACCTTCATTACCCCCAGCCAAGTTCTCCGAGAATGGTCGCGCATTTGATTCCGTAGTGGGGGCCGGTTCAATAATTGCAGGAGGAGTCTTGAGCTCCACAGTTGCCCCATATGACGTGTTGGTTGGAAAGGATTCAGTTATCGAAGGATCGGTTTTGATGCCTTCGGTTCGCATTGGCGATAAAGTAAAGATTCGAAATGCCATTCTTGATAAGAACGTAGTTATCGAGCCTGGCGCAGAAATAGGTTTTGATGAAGAGCGGGATCGAGCACGATTTACAGTTTCCGATGGCGGAATTGTTGTGGTTGGCAAAGGGGAGATAGTAACTCTCTAGATCTCTCCAGCAAGAAGCCCTTCAATTACTTCATTACCGCGAGTAATCGTCGCTTCGATATCCCTCAATTTCTTCATCCCATTTAATTGTTGAAACATTCTATGGTTCTTCTTAAAGTGATCACGGTTCCTATATAAGTAATGCCAATAAAGTGTCGTAAATGGACACGAATCATCTTCAACTCTAGTTTTTGGGTTATAGGCGCAGTCACCGCAGTAATCTGACATCCGGGAAATATATGCGCCACCAGCGATGTAGGGTTTTGTTGACATCCTTCCACCGTCCGCATGCATGCTCATCCCAATAACATTTGGAACCATCACCCAATCAGCAGCGTCAATAAAATTATTTCTCATCCATGTCAATAACTCAACAGGGGATACATCGCAAAGTGCTGCGAGATTGCTTAAAATCATTAGCCGTGGTATGTGATGCACCCAACCTCGCCGTTCCACCCCTGCAATTGTCTCTGAGACGCATTTCATTTTCGTCGATCCGGAATTTTCAAATAGAGGGAGTAGCGGATTCTTAGAATTTAAGAAGTTACTTTCTCGATACTTCTCACCGAAATACCAATACAGACCATTTATGTATTCACGCCACCCGATTATTTGTCTAATAAAGCCTTCACAGGATGCTAAAGAGATATTTCCTTTTTCAAATTCTTTTAATGCAGCGTTAATGATTTCATCTGGCGTCAAAAGTCCAATATTTAGATAAGGACTCAGCAGAGAGTGATGAAGAGCCCAAGATTTGACAGTCATCGCATCCTCAAACGGTCCAAAATTAGCAAATGAACTTTTGAGAAAACTCTCAAGTTGAGCTAAAGCAGCTTTTCGAGTCGTACCCCATATCGTTTCATCAAGTGATCCGCTAAGATTTAAATCTCTTAACTGGACGATAACTTCTTCGTCAATACTGTCTCTCTTGTGATGCGGATAGGTTGGCCAACGATAATCAGATTTTGGGGGAGGCTCACGATTTTCATCATCATAATTCCACCTTCCTCCCAAGGGTTCGCCATCAGAAATAAGTATTCCAAGTCGCTGCCTTTGCCATCTATAAAAATTCTCCATTTTTAAACTCTTCTGACTCTTCGACCACTGCTCAAAAAGTGCTCGAGGAGTCAAAAAGAGATCATTCGGGACGAACCGCACCCCAATATCAGCGAGAGAATTGGTTAGACGGTACGAAGAAGGCTCTACGCAAATAATCTCTCTATATTTTTTGGAGAGACTCTGAATACCACTGGCGCTATCTTTTGATTTTATGTACATAACTTCAAAACCCTCGGTTTTGAGCTCATCGGCAAAATGACGCGCAGCGGACAACAAAAAGAAGAGGCGCTGGCGATTCCATCTTGCACCCTTGATCATTTGCTGGCTTTCAACAAATACAATTGAGTGGGTCTCGGGTTGCGCGCCTGCCAGTGCACCTTTATTTCGATTTAGATTGTCATGCGCTACATAAATTAGAGTCTTGTCCATCGCCAGAAGAGTAGTCCGACCTTGCTAGAATCGCGTGCTGGATCGATGAAGATCACAAGCTCGAGAGTCGGAGAAATCGAATGCGGTTTGGTGTCCTCACTGGCGGAGGAGATTGTCCAGGTTTAAACGCGGTGATTAGAGCCGTTGTCCGTAAAGGTGAAAAAGAGTACGGATATGAGTTCATTGGTTTCAGGGATGGCTGGAAAGGTCCGCTTGAGGGATTGACCATGCCACTCAACATAAAGGCAACGCGCGGGATACTCCCACGCGGAGGAACGATTCTTGGGTCATCAAGAACCAATCCATTCAAAATCGAAAATGGCGTTGCAAGAATCAAAGAGAATTTAGCCAAAATGAATGTTGATGCGCTCATTGCAATTGGCGGAGAAGACACGTTAGGGGTAGCCACGAAACTAGATGCGCTAGGCGTAAAAGTAATTGGCGTCCCAAAAACAATTGATAATGATTTGAACAACACTGATTACACATTTGGCTTCGACACCGCAGTAAATATTGCAGTTGAAGCGATTGACAGATTACACACGACTGCCGAATCGCATCATCGCACTTTGATTGTTGAAGTTATGGGAAGGCACGCAGGATGGATTGCACTTCACTCGGGAATGGCCGGAGGTGCATCTTGCATTTTGATTCCTGAAATTCCTTTTGATATCGAAAAAGTTTGTAAGTATGTCGAATCTAGATTTAAACAATCGTATGCCCCAATCATTGTTGTGGCTGAAGGCGCATTACCAAAAGATGGAACGATAGTTACCAAGGATGGATCTTTAGATGCGTTTGGTCATGTGAAGCTCTCGGGTATTGGCGAATGGCTGGCAAAAGAAATTGAATCAAGGACCGGCACAGAAGCTAGAACTTCAATTCTGGGACATATTCAAAGGGGCGGTACTCCAACCGCTTTTGATCGAGTTCTAGCAACTCGTTTTGGTATTCACGCAATAACTGCAGCCCACGCTGGAGATTGGGGAAAGATGGTGGCGCTACATGGAACCAAGATTGAGAGAGTGCCGCTAGCTTCTGCAACTGAGAAGCTAAAAACCGTAGATCCAAGCCTGCTCGCAGAAGCCGAAGTCTTCTTTGGATAATTGTGTAGCAAGAATCCTTCAAACCTATCTACCCTTATGCCATGAGTAATTTAATTGAGAAGCTCTTCGACAACTCTCTAGCTATTTCACAACAACCTGCTTGGCCAAACCGTGAGAAATTAACGCAAGTCGTAACGGAACTTCAAACTTTTCCGCCACTTGTTTTTGCTGGGGAGTGTGACAATCTAAAAATTAAAATTGCTCAAGCTGCTTCCGGTGAAGCATTTTGGTTGCAAGGTGGAGATTGCGCGGAGACTTTCGCGGCGGCGACTGCTGACTCAATTAGAAATCGAATAAAGACCATTCTTCAGATGGCTGCGGTGCTTCAGTACGGAGCGAGTATGCCGGTGATAAAGGTCGGTCGAATGGCCGGTCAATTTGCAAAACCTCGAAGTAATGACATGGAAAAGCGTGGAGACGTAGAGTTACCGGCGTATCGAGGAGATGCCGTAAACGATCTCCAATTTACAAAAGAGGCTAGAACGCCTGATCCAACTCGTTTGCTAAAGGTTTACCACACTTCTTCCGCAACACTTAATTTAGTTCGAGCCTTCACTCAAGGCGGCTTCGCAGATTTGCGACTTGTTCATGAGTGGAATAAAGGCTTCGTGAGAGATTCAGAAATTGGATCTAGATATGAAGCCCTCGCAAAAGAAATAGGTCGCGCACTTGAATTTATGAAATCTGCGGGCGTAAACCCAGAAGAGTTTAAGACTGTTGATTTTTACTCGTCGCATGAAGCTTTAATTCTCGAATATGAGAAAGCACTTACACGGATTGATTCAAGGTCTGATCAGCCATACGACGTTTCAGCTCATTTCCTCTGGATTGGTGAGCGCACAAGACAGGTTGATGGTGCGCATATAGATTTTGCAAAGAAAATCCGGAATCCAATTGGTGTAAAAATCGGTCCAAAAACTTCTCCAGCCGATGTTATGGCTCTCATAGAAACTTTGAATCCACAAGAAGAGCCCGGAAGATTGACCTTCATAACACGAATGGGTGCAAAAAATATTCGTAATTCACTGCCGCCGCTTGTTGAAATGGTAAAGAAAAGTGGCAGAAAAGTGCTTTGGGTTTGTGATCCAATGCATGGAAATACTTATGAAGCGCCTACTGGTCATAAGACTAGAAGTTTTGATGACGTTATGAATGAAGTTCGAGGATTTTTCGAAGTTCATCACAAACTTGATACCTACCCAGGAGGTATACATGTTGAGTTAACAGGTGATGACGTGACTGAGTGCGTTGGCGGCGGTCTAGACATTTCTCATGAAGACTTAGCAATGCGTTACGAGTCGGCCTGCGACCCGAGACTTAACCACACCCAATCGCTCGAGTTGGCCTTCCTAGTGGCGGCAATGCTTAGGGACGGGAAGCGGTAATCAGCGAGGTGTAGGGTAGGGGAGTGCTTACCCAGTCTATTTACAGGACACCGATTGGAAATTTATACCTGATTGCACATGATCAGAAACTCCTAGCTGCAGGTTTCTCCAATTTCGCAAATCTAATTTCTAATCTGGATAAAAATGATCGAGCAAGCAAGTTGAATCCGCAGAAAAAGATTCCAGTCATTACGGATCTCTTAAATGATTATTTCGAAGGGAACTTGAACGCTTTGGACGGGATTTCAGTAAGTCAACCAGGGGAGCGTTTTTCACAAGCTGCGTGGCGAGCGATGCGAAAAGTCGCACCGGGGAGATCTATCTCTTATGCGGAGTTGGCAAAACGAGCTGGCTCGCCTGATGCCGTTAGGGCTGCCGGGAGTGCTTGCGCGAGAAATTTAATTGCACTGGTTGTTCCATGCCATCGCATCGTCAAGACCGGTGGCGGCCTTGGGAACTACGCATATGGATTAAAAGTAAAGGAGTGGCTACTTCGATACGAAGGCTTGCTTAAGTAATTTTTGTAGAACTTTAACAGCAAATTCAATTCCAGAATCATCAATATCAAGGTGGGTAACTAGTCTTGCGTAAGTCGGTCCAAGCGCGCCCATCCAAACCCCCTCGGCCCTAGCTTGAGCAACGAAATCTTCCGCGGAGATGTTTGCACCGAGAAGTTCAAGGCCAACTATATTTGTCGAAACTCGAGTTGGATCAATTACATTCGGAATTATTTCATGACAAGCTTTTGCCAGCTGCTTCGCTCGCAGATGATCTTCCACAAGCCTAGAAATATTATTTTCGATTGCAAAAAGTCCTGCGGCAGCAATAATTCCGACCTGGCGCATTCCACCTCCGTAACGTTTGCGCCATACTCTTGCTTCTGCGACTCTCTCTTTCGTAGAAATCATTAGCGAACCAATTGGCGCACCTAATCCTTTGGAGAGACAGACGCTTAAAGTTTCAAAGTGTTTTCCATATTCGGATAACGGCACGCCACTAGCAATATGGGAATTCCAGATTCGAGCACCATCTAAATGAAGTTTAACCCGATTTGGTTCGGCCCATTTCTTTAAAGCTTCAATTTCCTTAATATCGTGAATAGTTCCGCCCCCGAAATTATGCGTATTCTCAACAGCAACTGCAGTTGTCGAAACCAAATATGGGCCAGAGTTTGGGCGTGCAATTTCAATTGCGCGATTTGCGGAAAGTTCACCGTACGGGTCAGTCCAGGTTCTAGTTGTTATTCCGCTAAACGCTGCGGCAGCGCCCAATTCAGCGCGAACAATATGCGAATTAACCTCGCAAATTAACTCTTCCCCAGGTTTAACCAAAGTTCTAATACATAGTTGATTTGCAAGCGAACCTGACGGTGTAAAGACGGCCGCTTCTTTCCCAAATAATTTGGCTACCTTTTCTTCAAGGAGATTTACGGTCGGATCATCTCCATAAACATCATCGCCAACTCTTGCTGTTGAGATTGCATTGCGCATAGCTGGAGTGGGCTGGGTTACCGTATCCGAACGGAGGTCAACAATCATGTTTGCAGTATGCCATCTTTTGATGGCGAAACTCTAGGTTGAACAATCATGATCATCGCAACCAAAATCATCGATCCCCCAATTATGATTCGAATGGTCAAGGGTTCGACTCCGAGTAAGACTGAGAATAATGCCGCGAACACCACTTCTGTCGTCAGAATAACTGCCACTCTGACGGCGGAAATTCTCGCTTGAGACCAGGTTTGAACTATAAACGCGAGGAAAGTCGCGAATACAGCGGTAAAAGCGACAACGTTCCAAGTCTGGCTATCGGGCGGCAGAGTAAAACCATTTATTGCGGCCGGGACGCCAGCGACAAGTGCACAAGTAAATAACTGAACAAAAGTAAGCAGGTAAGTATCGAAGTGCTTACTCCATCTACTCAGAAGAATTATATGAATTGCAAACATAATAGCTGAAGTTAAAACGAATAACTCACCGACTCCCATGGACCAACCGGAGATTGAGAGTACGCCAAGTCCTATCGTTGCCAAAACGATATAGAACCAGGCTATTCGCGTTATGTGATCTCGAAAAACTATAAGTCCGATCAAAGGCGTAAAAACAACGTAAAGTCCTGTGACAAAACCAGTTATTGCTGGTGTGGTTCTCTCCAGTCCTAGCGTTTGAAAAATATACCCAGTTCCAAGCGCGAAGCCCGCAAGTGAACCCCGTGAGATCAATTTCCAGCTCAAATTCTTTAAAATTGCTGGACGGACGAGAACCATAGTAAGTGAGGCGACAATAAATCTACAGAAAAGAAAACTAAAAACATCTTGTTGATCCAATACGTCCTTCATCCAAACGAAGGAGATTCCCCAGACTGCCGCAACAGCCAGAAGTGCCCATGACGCTAAAAACAACATCTACTTCCTCATTTTCTTCAGAAGTAAAACTTCTCGGCCATGTTCTGGCTCTTCACCGGGTGTCTCCAAGATTAATGGTGCATTTAGAATCGCGGGATGGACAAGCAATTCTTCAAACGGACCTTTGCCTATTTCACCCTCACCTAAGTTCTGATGACGGTCCTTCAGCGATCCAAGTACATCCATGGAGTCATTTGCGTGAATTAGTTGAATTCTTTCTGCTCCAACAATTTCTACAAGTAAGTCAATAGTTGCCGTCATGCCCCCCAGTGACTTAATGTCGTGGCCCGCAGCGAATACATGACATGTGTCGAGACAAACCCCTACTTTGGGATGCCAATCCAATGCATCAAAATAGTTCTTTAAGTCATCTAGTTTTCTAACTAAAGATTGACCTTGTCCTGCGGTAGGTTCAAGTAGTAACCAAGGATCTGAATCCTTTAACTTAGCCACAATCGGCATGACGCCTTTCTCAATCTGCTGCCAAGCCTTCTTTACGTGGTTCTCGTCCACAGCAGAACCTGTGTGAACTACCACGCCTTTTGCACCTATTTCGCGACCTCGCTTAAGCGAATACTCAGTTGATGCCAGTGAATTTTCATAAGTGCTAGTTGTGGGAGATCCTAAATTAATCAGGAAGGGTGCATGGACATAAGTCTCTAAATCAAGCTCTTCTGATAACTCTCGAAATTTTTGATCAGCTTCAAGATTGGGATCGGGCATAGCCCAGCCCCTTGGATTCGATGCAAAAACTTGAATCGCCTCCGCTTGAATTGTTTTTGCATATTCGATTGAGCGTTTTGCCATGCCACCTGAAGTTGGGACATGCGCTCCGATACGAGGCATTTTCACTGACTCACCCTACAGTGATAGTTACCTTGGAACCTCGCTTCACTTTTGTGCCCACCTTCGGCGAGATATTTGTAACAAATTTCTCCTTCTTGGTGCCGACCTTCTTTACGATAACTCTTAAGTTCTGATCTTCAAGAGCCGTAATTGCCTTAATTTCGCTAAGCGCAAATGCATTTGGGATAAAGACAAATTCAGTTCCTTTGGATACCAACAAAGTCACTCTGCTCCCTTTATCCGCTGCGCCAGCGCTTGGATTTTGCGAAACTACTGCGCCGGCTGGGAGGTCTTCACTAAAAACATATTTTGTGTCCACTTCGAAACCGCTTTCAGATAATTCATTTAGAGCTTGTTCACCGCTCTTGCCTTTGTAATTTACTATTTCAAGCTTTTCAATTCCTTTCGAAATAATGAGAATGACATTTGAATCTCGTTTCACTCTCTCACCTTCTGCGGGAATGGACCTTATGACTAGGCCACTTGAGATTTCTCCAGAAAACTCTTCAGTAATTTCACTTACGACTAAATTATTCTCTTCAAGCAGTTTTTGTGCGGCCACTGGCGGCATTCCGATTAAATTTGGAACTAATATGCGCTCCTTGCCTTGAGATGTGATAACTGTTACTTCTCCACCTTCATCAATACGGCCCCCTCCAGCAGGATCGGACTTGATAATTCTTCCTTCTAGGATATCTTCACTAAATTCTTCCGATCCAATTTTTAGAGTTAGTCCTAAATTCTCGAGGACAGCTTTTGCCTCTTTGACAGTGGCGCCTGCGAGTGATGGAACAACGATTTTTGAACCTGGGCCAGCGAATGCATACCAACCAAGGCCAATAAGTGAAAGTAACAAAACTGAAGCGATACGACGATTACGTCGAACGCGATTAGAAACTCGCTTAGTCTTACCAGTCTTCTCTCGCTTCACTTCGTTCTCACTCTCTAGTGGAGTTATTTTTGCATTGTGTGATTTCTTCTTTCGTTCCTTTTCTTTGACAGGCTCTTTTAAGGGAACGGGGGGTAGATCTAGTTCCAAGCTAAGTTGACGCTTGCGTGGGTCTATTTTCTCAGAGAGTTTGCGCAATTCCTCAAGCAGCGCGGTTCCATCTGCCGGTCGCTTATCGGGATTTACATCGGTAGCTCGTAGCACAAGGTCGTCAATTTCAATTGGTATGTTGGGATTAATGGATGAGGGAGCGGGGACTCTCTCATTTACATGTCTAATTGCAATTTGTACCGGGTCCTCACCTTGATATGGCTTCTGGCCAGTAAGTAATTCAAAAAGGACAAGTCCGAGTGAGTAGATATCGCTCCTAGCATCAGCAACTCCACGTTGCACTTGCTCGGGTGAAAGGTAAGAAACGCTGCCTAAAATAACGCTTGACTCTGCAGTCATAGTTGTACCGAGGAGCGCTCCTCTAGCCAACCCAAAATCTGCAATCTTTATCCGACCTTCATTCGAAACTAAAATGTTTTCAGGCTTAATATCGCGGTGAACAATTCCCAATCTATGCGCGGCCGAAAGTGCGCTTGCGACCGGAATGATCATTTGTAGTGCATTTGGGAGAGTTGTTGGACCTTGCTCAAACATGTAATCCCTAAGAGTGGCACCTTCAACCAACTCCATAACTATAAAGACACATGGAGTTCCACCCTGATTCCAGCCTTGATCAAGCACGGAAACTATGTTTGGGTGTGAAAGCGCAGCTGCTGCCTTTGCCTCTCGTATAAATCTTTCTACAAATTTTTCATCCTGAGCCAAATGAGGATGCATAATTTTTACTGCAATTAGGCGATCTAATCGGAGATCGGTTGCCGCATAGATTGTCGCCATACCTCCGGAGGCAACAATGCGATTTAACTTATATCGCCCATCAATAACTTCACCAGTCAGATCAGACACAAGAAGATTTTAGATGAAGAAGTTACCGTCGAAGCGGAAGGTGGCACAATCTCGAGTGTTTTCGAGTTCAAAGTGGGACTGTTCTCGCTGTTGCCAGATTCTCATTTCATTCTCAAGGTAGTCGCCATCACGACGAAGCACTCGCTGCAATCCGACTTCTTGCTCAATATCAATCCAGATGATCTGATCGAGATATTTACGAGATGCCTTCTGGGCACTTCCAACTCCCTCAAGCAAATAAAGGCTCGCAACAGGCAAATCACAAAAATCTCCAAAACTTGAAGTTAACCAATTGAATTTACGAATTGAAGCTCGTTTGCCCAGATGAAGCGGCCTTAAAATCTGATTTTCCAGCGTTCGGGTTAATGTATCTGTGAGTGCGTTTTCCCAGCCGTCATAAATATCGTCCATATGAATTGTGCAGACCTTGCCGTATTTCCAAGAACCACTTATGCGAGCGGCTAAGGTAGTTTTACCGGCCCCTGCTGGGCCATCAATTGATACTAGATAAAACTTCTTATTCAGCGGAGGTTCTTTGATGATCGCATCTAACACATCGCCTAGTGACTCGGCCATCTAGACCTACTTTGCCAACGCAAGAGACCATAAATCGCAATTACGGTAAAAATTGAATAGAGCAAACTAGTGAAATAGAGATTTTGACGGAAATAGTGCCAAGTTCCGAAAGTATCAATGATTATCCATAAAATCCAAGTTTCATTTCGCTGTAATACCATCAATATCTGGGCAATGGCGCTCGAAACTAACAAGAAGGAATCGGGCCATGAAGCTGCCGCTCCCACTTCACCAAGTATTGGAGCAGATGCCGTCCAAATTACAACTAGCGCAAGTATCCAGAGAACTCGTTCCACCCAAGTCATTGATCGAGGCTCTACTCCCGTTGCCTTCCAACCAAATATGCCCCAGATAGCCGCCGCAATAAAAATTAGCTGCAGAAGTGCACTGGCAAAAAGTTCAACTTGCAAGAAGAAGATTCCGTAAAGAGCGCTACTCAAGATCCACCAGGGCCAAACAATGCGAACGCCACGGGCCCCTAGATATACGGCAATAAGCGAAGTTAAGGCTGAAACCAATTCCAGCAATGTAACTTTATAACTCCACGCTTCGAAAATTATGGTCATCTCGATCCTTTCCAATCCGCATTATCAAACTGGTCCAACGGTCGACCCTAAGGTCCTCTCAGCCAACTTTTGGCTCCCGATTACTCCGAAGGCTAGCATAAGGCGTGCTGCGATACTCATATTTTGTGATGCTTCTCTTCACTGTTGTGGGTTCCTCCTGGCTTGAAATTTTCCTAAAAGTTGGAGTACTGAGAAGAATGAAAAGAGCGCTACTTTCGATTATTCCCACAGCTGTAGTTTTCTTAATTTGGGATTACTACGCCGTAACAAGAGGACATTGGTGGTTTGATAAAGAGCAAGTAGTTGGAATTTTTGGGCCAAGAGGAATTCCACTAGAGGAATTCCTCTTTTTCTTAGTCGTTCCTCTCGCCTCATTATTGACTATAGAAGCTGTGCGCACTCAGAAACGCTACTGGAAATTTGGTGATGAATCTTGACATATACGCAGCTGGCTATTCTTTCCGTCTTAATTGTGTTGCTATTGGATCTATTAGTTATAAGAACTCGCTTAGTTACGAGAAGAGGTTTTTGGACGGCTTATGCAATCATTTTATTCTTTCAACTGATTACTAATTGGTGGCTAACCTCTAGAGGCATTCTCACTTACGATGAATCTGTCATTACTGGATTGCGAATTGCTTCCGCTCCGGCCGAAGATTTACTTTTTGGATTCTCGATGGTCACGCTTACTATGTCGCTCTGGATTTATTGGGGGCGAAGAGGAATTCAGCGCTTTTAACGCGATGCAACGGCCCTGGCCCAAGCGGGCAATGCCACTTTTACGCGACGCATCGCCGAAGTCCTCGCTCTTCTCTCGAATACTTGGTAGTCGATATTCTCCACCTCATCCACAATTCCGCAGTAGAGCTCACTAGCAGCTTCAATACATGGTTGAGAACTTTTTTCTAAATACTTAATGCCAAACGCCGCCTTGGATTGTAAATCACGTACCCTTGTAATCTGAAATGCGATTGCTTTTGATAATTCTGTTGTCACAACACGCTTCTCGAGCATTTCTCTGTCTACGCCAAAAGCTTTCAACTCATTTAAGGGTAGATAAATGCGGCCACGATCTAAGTCCTCGCCTATATCTCGAATGAAATTTGCCAGCTGAAAAGCGATTCCTAGATTTTGCGCGGCACTTTTTGAATCTTGCTCGCGGTTTTGGTCAAAGCCCAGTATGGGGAGCATCTGAAGTCCAATTACCGCAGCTGAGCCATACACGTACTCCATCAGAGACTCATAGTCAGCGTACTCAGTAACCTCTAAATCCATTGCCATTGAGTATAAGAAAGCCTCAAAATAAGCAATAGGAATTTCAAAACGTTTGACAGTATCTACGAGAGCTATACCAATTAAATCCTCGCTCTGACCGCGCTTAATATCTTGGAGCATCTTCCAACTCCATTGCTCAAGTTCCTTGCGCCGCGAGGCGGGAGATCTGTCAGAATCCATAGCATCTACAATTTCATCTGCGTATCTTGCAAAGCCATAAAGAGAATGCACAAAGGGTCGTTTTGTTTTAGGTAAGAGCAAAGTTGCTAAAAAATATGTTTTCCCATAAAGCGAATTTAAACGTTTGCATTCTAAATATGACTTTCTAAGTTCTGGGTTAGTTATGCCAGCCGCGGTTAATTCATCCACGTTTCGCACCGAGTATGCGTTCTGCAGCTAACTTGCCTGAAATTATCACCATTGGAACACCAACTCCCGGTTGAGTTCCACTGCCCGTGAAGACCACATTTTCAAAGCCGCGCGCTAAGTTATTTGGCCTAAATGGCCCGGTCTGAGTAAATGTATGGGCGCTCGCAAAAGGGGCGCCCATTTCAAGTCCCATCTTTTCCCACTCAAGTGGCGTCGTGAGATGTTCGATTTCAATGGAATCCCCAAATCCTTCATATCCTCGCTCTTCTAAGACGCGCACCATTTCGTCGCGATAGCGCGAAGATTCAATTTTCCAATCAATATTCGCACTTAGATTTGGGGTTGGAAATAAAACGTAGTAGCTCTCACGATCAGCTGGAGCCAAAGTTCTGTCATCTTTGCTCGGCACAGTGACCATGAGACTAGGGTCACTCATGAGTCTCTTCTTTTCAATCAATTCTTCAAACACACCATCCCAAGAGTTACCAAAATGGATGTTGTGGTGTGCGATATGTGAATATTTCTTTTTGGATCCAACTAAAAGAACTGCGCAAGAAGGTGAATACTCTAACTTCTTAATTCTTCGTAACGGCTTTTCAAGTAGCTCAGTATAAGCAACTGGTAAATCAGGATTAAGCATTACGACATCGCATTCATATCGAGATCCATCTTCCGTGATAGCGGCAACCACTCGTTTACCCTTTTTTTCTAGTCGAGTAACTTTCGAGTTATAATGAATGTGTGCACCATGCTTAATCGCAATTCCAGCCAAGGCTCGCGGTACTGCATGCATTCCACCTTTTGGGAAAAAAACGCCGTTTACCGCATCCATATATGCAATAACCGCGTAAATCGCGAGAGCCTGTTGAGGCGAGACTCCGGCATACATGGCTTGAAATGAATAGATTCTTTGCGTCCGAGGATCTTTTAAGAATTTTGCCACCTTAGGTGCGAGTCGCCGAAATCCACCAATAGCAATCAATCGGGCTAAGTTAGGGGTAAGTAAATCGAAAGGAGTATCAATATTTTTATCTATAAAATCATTCATTTCGTACTTATATAACTTTGATACGAATTCAACATATTGTCTATAGCCAGCAGCTTCCTCGCTACCAATAACTTTGGAAATTTCTTCTTCCATTTCCTCGGTATTGGAGTGCACGTCAAGGGTGCTGCCATCGCTATAGAATGCTCGGTAGAGAGGTTGAAGTGGCATGAGAGTCAGCCAGTCGGTTAAGTTTTCTCCTACAGATGCCATAACATCTTCAATAAGAGAGGGCATCGTCAAAACTGTAGGGCCAGTGTCGAAGGCGTAACCGGATTTTCTTAAGAGGCCATTTCTTCCTCCCGGAACTGACTCGCGCTCCAAAATTGTCACGTCGCGACCGGCCCCAAGCAATCTGATGGCAGCGCTCAATCCCGCAAGCCCAGCGCCGACAATCACTACTTTCTCCGTTGGGCCAGTCACAGTGCGCACTTTGACTATTTCTCCCTCTGTGTCGTGGCCTCAGCCATTTCTTTCAGCAACCCTTTAATCTCTTCCCGGCAATCTGATCTATCCAGATTAGCCATCGCCTCATTAAAGAGCGCGGAAATAAGTCTCTCGCACTCACCCCCAGCTCCGCATCTTGAAATTAACTCTTGGATATCAGCAATTTGGGAGTTATCTAAAGATTTTTCCCCAAGGGACCTCTCTAGAAGTTTTCGCTCTTTTTCACTGCACATCTCTAAAGTCAGGGCAATAAGGAGAGTTCGCTTTCCCTCTCGAATGTCATCACCACTTGGCTTGCCAGTCACGCTTGGTTCTCCAAAAATACCTAGAAGATCATCCCGCAGCTGAAAAGCCTCTCCAAGCGCGAGACCAAAATTCGAGAAGTCAGCTAATAGCGTCGAATTAGCACCGGCAAGTGCAGCGCCAAATTGAAGTGGTCTTTCAATTGAATATTTACCGGATTTAAGTCGAGCAATCTTGGAAGACCTAATTTTATCGGAGTCGCCTCTAACACTCTCTAAAACATCTAAATACTGTCCTGCCATTAACTCTTCGCGCATCTCGTGAAAAATAGGAAGAGCTAAATAATGTTGCGCTTGGCTAATTCCAGAGAGAAATATTAACTCGTCGCTCCAAGCTAATGATAAATCTCCCAGTAGTATGGCTACAGATGCGCCATAGTTCGCAGCGCTACCAAGATATTTCAATTCATCATGATGCTTTTGAAATTGACGATGAATAGATTCTCTGTTTCTGCGCGTGTCCGAACCGTCCATCAAATCATCGTGTATCAGGGCGCAGACGTGAACTAACTCAAGCGCAGCGAAAGCTCTAGCAATCTTTGGGTTGGCAACACCCCCTGCCCCCAAAAAGCCTAAGTATGCAAAGATCGGCCTAAACCTTTTCCCTCCGGCCAAAATATATTCAGATAATGATTTGGCAATCGGTTCCAGAAAATCATCGATTTTGTTGAGCTTTTCAGTTTTCCCCTTTACGAATTCGGCAAGTGCGCCCTCGGTTTCGTTTCGGAGAGAGTTCAGAGAGGTACTTGGCACGGCGTAACGGTACCCTCAACTCGTGATGGTAAGACCCTCCTTCTCCTTGGAATTCTCTCCGCCGCGAGATAGCGAGGGGGAGGAAAGACTTTGGAGTGCGCTTACATCACTCTCTCAAATTGAACCAGACCTTGTATCGGTTACATGTGGAGCTGGCGGCAGTGCCCGAGACCGAACTGTAAAAGTTACCGGAGAAATTACGAAGAGAACCGGCATCCCTACCGTTGCCCACCTTACCTGTGTTGGAGCGACCAAATTGGAATTGGAATCAATTCTGGATAGTCATCGTCTTTCTGGAATCAAATATATTCTGGCATTGCGCGGAGATCCCGAGGGCGAACCAAGCGCAGAGTGGACCCCAACGCCAGGCGGTTTTGACCATTCGGATGAATTGGTTTCACTTGCCCATCAAAAAAACTTTGAGGAAGGTGTAGCTGCGTTTCCTGATGGCCACCCAGCTTCTTCAAGTTTCCAGAAGGATGTAGATGTGTTGCTTGAAAAAGAGCGTCGCGGTGCCACATTCTCAGCGACACAATCTTTCTTTACAAAGTCCAAATATCAAAAACCTCAAGATGCCTTGAAAGCTGCGGGTTCAAAACGTTCTCTAATCGCAGGAATTTTACCAATTACCAACTTTAAGCAGCTCAATCGCATGGCTCAGCTAAGCGGAGCTGAAGTTCCAAATTTCATAGTAGAACAATTGAAATCTATATCTGACCAGCCAGAGAGAGTGAAAGAGCTAGGAATCGATATTGCGGCAAAATTAGGTTCTGAATTAATGGAAATAGGTGCGCCCGGACTTCACTTCAATACGATGAATTCAGCAACCTCGGCTACAGAAATCGTCAAGAAAATAGGCTTACGATGAGAATTGAAACTTTTTACGAGAAATGGAGCGAACTTCACGGTAGTGCTCAGGTAAAAGGTGTTGTCAAAGTCTGGCTCACTTTAAGCTATTGGCTATCACGCCCCCTAGTAGCATTGCTAATTACTCCTAATGCACTCTCATATATTTCGATTCTTGCCGGCGGAACTTTTCTACTTTCAGCAAAATCTAATTGGGCAATACTCCTTCTAGTTTTATCCCTTCTTCTCGATGGTATTGATGGCTCAGTTGCCATTCTCGGGGATAAAACCACGAAGTATGGAGCACTTCTAGATTCAGTTGCTGATCGAATCGTTGAAGCTTTCTGGATTTTAGGACTTTATGTCATGGGCGCGCCTTGGCAGCCACTATTTGTCATATGGCTTGCTTCCTATATTCAGGAGTATATGAGGGCGAGATCGAGCAGTCTCGGTGTCACGGAAATACTTTTAGTCACCTGGTCTGAACGCCCAGTAAGAGCCTCACTGATTTTTATCGCGTTGATAGCTCGGGCATTTGAAATTCAAGTATTGGATTTCACAACTGGCGTCACATATTTATTACTCATCTTGCAAGTATCTAGTTCGATTCGTCTATTTCTCGCTCTGAGATTGCATTTGCGACAATCTCTGCGCTAATAGCAACAAGAGGTAAACCACCTCCAGGATGTGCAGAGCCGCCAACGCAATATAAGCCGTGAATCGGACTTCGATTTTTTGCTCTTAAGAACGCTGAACGGGCCCCGTTACTTGAAGGTCCGTAAATCGTGCCTCCCGGCGAATTACTTTCGACTGCAAGATCGTATGGAGTTCTTATTTTCATGAACCGAATTCGACTTCTAATCGAAATTCCTCGTTCTTCGATTTTAGAAAGTATGGTTTCTGCGTACTTCTCTTTAATTCCGGATTTATTCCAGTCAAATCCATTCTTTGGATCATGCAAGGGAGCGTTCACTAAAACGAACCAGGATTCCGAATCTTCATTAGGCACCAGAGCTGAGTCGTCAGGGTTACATATGTAAATAGCAGGGTCCATAGGTGGCGTCTTCTCATGGAAGAGCGCATCAAATTCGTCATCATAGTTTTCAGGGAATAGAACGGTATGGTGATTCACATCTGACTTACCATTTAATGCAAGCAAGAGACTGAAACCGGAAAACGATTTAGTGGTTCGAGCGATTGATCTTCGTTGAGCCCAAGTCTTATAGTTACCAAATCGCTTTGGTATAAGTTTGTTATAAAGGAGTTCAGAATCAATATTTGAGACGACGATATCTGCTGAAATTTCCTCACCGTTTTCGAGAATTATTCCACTGACTCTGCCTTCATTTAGTGTTAATTCCGTTACTTGCGAATTAAGATTTATTGAACCGCCAAGTTTTTGAAATCTATCTGCCAGGGCAATTGGAAGTTGCCCTAGACCTCCTCGAACGTGCCAAGCTCCAAAGGCCTCCTCAACGAATGCAATCGTCAATAGAACTGCGGGGACTTTTCTCGGATCGGATCCAGAATACGTTGCATATCTATCGATAATTTTGGAAATTTCGTCGCCAGCGCCCTCTTTCTTAGTTAGCTTGCGGAGTGAGAGCCAGGGTGCAATAGTTTTAATATCGCGTAGCAATTGTTTTCTTCGAAGGAAAGATAAGAGGCTTCGTAACTCACCTTCAATAAAGTCTTCTCTCGATGCATCCCACATCAATTCAGCCCGCTTTAGTAATCGATGCCAGATAACACCCTGGTTGTCACCAAGTTCTTTACTGATTGAATCGACAACGCCTGAATGAGAAAGATTTGGAAAACGGATGACTTTTCCATTAGCAAAGTGGTAAGCGAATGCCGGATTAACTGGCACCAAATCAGCAATCAACTCAGAAGGGCCACCGGTCTTGAGGAAAAGGTCTTTATATACCGCCGGAAGCGTAAGTAGCGATGGTCCGATATCGAACCCAAATCCTTCAATCCAAAGAGTTCGACATTTTCCACCAACTTGATCGCTGGCTTCGAATATTTGTACTTCATGCCCCAATTTTGCAAGCCTCGTAGCGCAGGCTAATCCAGCCATACCGGCGCCGATCACCACTACTTTTTTGGGCGAGGAAGTTTTCCGTTGATGTTTCACAGAGGACGACCTCGCCATCGAAGTAGCCCTCTTTGCTTGAGAACAATTGAGTAAATAATTATGAAAATCCAGATTGTAATTGAAAGGGGATGAAGAAATGAACTCCAAATTACTGATTCGGTTTTCCAAGCAGCAAGGAGGCGAGTAATAATGACTCCGATTGATACTAATGCCGCGAGAAAATCTCCGGATATCGCGAATGCAAACGGTGTTATGGATGTGAGAATGAGAAATAGAATTGCAGAGACGGCTCCCAAGTTTGATCCAAAAGCGCGCCACTGTGATTTCGAGTAACCCTGCAACAATTGAGAAAATTTTGGATACATAAGGCAAGTTGCAATTTGAGATCCATCGATTACGCTTCCACGGAAACCATGCTTTCGTAGCAATCTTGCAAGCTCCAAATCATCAAGGACCTCATCACGAATGCTTGAGTGGCCGCCAACTGCTTTATATGCCAGGCGTTTTACGATTAAAAATTGACCATTAGCGACTACGGTTGAGCGGCGAAGGCTCCTCTCGGTGCGTCGAATTAGCAGAGTTGAGAACCAGGACCATTGAAGAAGCGGCTGGATTAACGCGCTCGGGCAATCGCCCACTAATTGTCTTGGATAAGGGGATAGATAATCGAGATCCAATTCTTCTAATAGCGAAATGGACTCAGCAACTGCATTTGGTGAAAGTCTTACATCTGCATCTAAAAATATTAAATATTCTCCTGTGGAAGAATTTGCTAGTTCGGACATTGCGTAATTCTTTCCAAGCCAACCATCTGGGAGCGCATCCCCAATTTGAATAGAAAGCCGATCATCTGAGATCTGTTGTATAAGTTTCAGAGTGGAATCTGTTGACTGATCGTCACGGACAATAATCTCAAGATTCGGCAAAAACTTTTGATCTAGTGCCGAACCAATCGCGCCTGTAGCATTTGACTCTTCATTTCTCATGGGCATCAAAATGGATACCTTATTAAGTATTACTTCTTCTCTTTGGTGTGTTCTTCTAATTGTGAAAGAATTATAAATTGTAATCGCGAGCATTAGAAGTACTAGGACTGTGGAAGTGAGAGTAATTAATGTATACAGCATTAATCACTAGGTCCAAATTTCATAGCGAAGATATACCAAAGGACAATTACGCCAAGAGCGACTCCACCAATTAGAGCTACTCCGGGTCTCTCAAAGAAGTACAAATTTCCGATGATGCCGCTAATCCAACTCCAGAAAAGAAAAATTTCGGGAATGGCTCGGCTCACACCTACTGATCGTCGCTCCTTCTGAATAAATCGATCAAGAATTGCCATTAATCCCATACCAGTGAGAAACCAACCGAGTGTATTTGAAAGAGGAATTTCTGGTTGAAACGGGACGGTTCGCCCAGTAATTTTCCAAGTCCAATGTCCAGCAGAGACCATCAGCGGGTCAAGAAATAGGTCCCATGACATCAATCCGTAACCACCAACTAAAAAGACCCAATTGGGAGCAATTCGTCGAGCCGCGGTAAAAAGAGGATAAGTCATCATCACCCATGCAAAAGGAACTACTAGAGGTACGCCAAATATTTGATAACCAAGAGATCCAGAATATTCATAAGCTCCAAATGGCCAAGTCGTTCTAAAGCCAATCTGCTCAATCGCTAGGGAATATGTAAATGTAATCAGTAGAAAGCGAATCGCAAATCTAAAACGGTAAGCAAATAGAGCATGCAATAACATCGTCCCTGCTGCCCAATACACAAAAGCAATTGTGATCAATCGCAAAGGCTCATCCTCTAGAAGCGGGTAGGAGATTTGAAGCCCAATAGCTACCGTCAAAACTGCAATTGAAATAGCACTTTGAATTGGCGTGATACGTCGCCTTAAGTCTCTCGGCGGTCGGAAATTTCGTATCGTCATAGGCTAAGTCTGCCCTAATCCGACTAGAACTCTCCGCTCGACTCAATTACTGCAAACCTGCCAAAAAGTTCCTCGGCGTACCACTGCTCTCGAGCCGTTGCCGAAATTGCTGCTTGGTGAGCCGCACCGCGGTAGGCGAATGTGCTGACTGCAAGTGGATCTGACCAAAGTGAGAAAGTTCCTTGTAATCCAATGGGAGCTTCACCGATGCCGATGGCGCGGATTAATCCTTGAGCCGCTAGCAAACTCGTCGTCACCGGGGGTACTGCTTTCCAAAAAATAAAATTCTTTCTCAACTTAATTCGCGCTCTTGTGATTGTAGCTACTTGCCCCTGCCAAACTCGAGGATCGACCTCATAAATAAAAGGCTTTTTTCTGGACCATGAGCCATGAACTGAGATGCAACGGAGCGTCGCAGAGAATTTTGAGGTAGCTCGCTGATTCCAGGAGGTAATAACGGAAGAAGATTCGAACTCTTTTAGTGAATTCTCGTCTATTACCACTAGAAGTCCCCAGCGTGTTGGGTCTGCGTCTCGGGGAGTGAAAGTCAGTCCCTTACCAGTTCCCAACAATTTCCAAAATTTAACCTGATTATTTTTCTTCAATGGTCTGCGGTTTAGCCACATCCGAAATACTGCCCACATGAGTAATCGTTTTGGAATACTCCAAAAATAGATACGAGTAATCATTTTCTAATACGAGTTGTCTGGCGGATCGCGGCAACTACATCGCTTGGCGAATCCCACATGGGAGCATGGCCAGTTTCGGGGAAGATGATCCACCGGGCATGAGAGGGGGCGACGGAACGCTCCTGGCAATTTGTTGCTGGCAAAGTGCGGTCCGTATCTCCAAATATTATGGTTACCGGAATTTCACTTGATATTTTTCCATCGAAACGTTTCATCAGCATGCCGTCCCAAGCCGGGTAGTAACCATCAGCTTTACCCATCGCTTCAACGGCATCAAGACATAGTTGGTAGGAAAATTCTCTCCACCTTGGACTCATGTCCCAAAACCCCAGGGCGCGTGCCCATTCAAAATGAAGCGCTGTCGGAGCAATCTTCGCCGTGTATTTTGCAACAAAACGTGCCAAAGCGGTTGCGGGATAACGAACATTGTATGGGTGCAACCAGAGTCCAGCCGGAGCTAATCCGATAACAGAATTAATTCGATTTGGTGCAAGAGCTGCCAGTTCAAGAGCGACCCAACCACCTAGTGAATTTCCACAAACATCAAATCGCTCGATACCTAATTCGTCCAATTCATAGAGAACATATCGAGCCAAACTATTTGGATCCATAGCAGAGCCTTCCACAAGCAGAGTTTCACCATGTCCTGGTAAATCCACTGTAATGACTTTGTAATCGCTTATTAGTTCGGACTTTATCAATTTCCACGCTGTGCTAGCAGATCCCATTCCATGTATCAGTAATAGCGGATCGCCTTCGCCTTCAATCAGATGATTTAGTCTCTGCATTAATCGCCAACCTGTTCGACTCTTCCTAAAGTTACTCTCTGTAATTCAGACAAACTTGTTGGGAAAACTGCATGAGGATGACCAGCAGCCGCCCAAACTACTTCGTAATCTGATAGCGCCTTATCAATGATTATATCCTTGGCTCTATTTAGCCATCCAATTGGAGCGACGCCTCCTACGGAGTATCCGGAGAATTCCTTGACAAAATCGGCATCCGCCCTCGATAAAGTTTCAACTTCTACAATTCGAGCCAACAAATCAGTATCCACTTTATGGCGGCCTGAAGTAATTACAAGTATCGGTTCACCGCTCGGAATTTTGAACACTAGAGAGGATGCAATCTGGCCTACCTCGATTCCGAGGGCAGTTGCTGCGTCAAGAGCTGTTCGAGCGCTGTCAGCGAGAATTTTAATCTCACCTTTGATGCCTAGCTCAGTCATAGCCATTTGGGCTCGCTTGACTGCGGACTTCTCAAGGATTCCTTCCATAGCTAAATTCTAAGTCCAAGTTTCAAGCAAAGTGAGAAAAGCAATTGCAAAAACCGTACCAGCGAACCATCGCTTTAAAGTTACAGTCTTGAATCGCCTGCTTTGCTGCGCCGCTAATCGACTAATTAGAAGCGCAGAAACGGCAATTGTGATTGGGAGCGACCAAGGAACCTTGCTCCAGTGCCTTGCGTGAGCAAAGAAACCGGTCAAGGTGTTTATCATGATTATGAAGAGGGAAGTGCCAGCTGCCTTACTTGGCGACACGTTGTAGAAAAGAATTAGCACAGGTATCGCGACAAACCCACCACCGATTCCAAATAGCCCCGTCATGGCTCCGATGAGTAGAGATAGCGCCACTACAGCAATAACAGACATCCGTCGTTCCGGTCGCTGCGGAACTTGCTTTAACAGCATAGAAACACCTGCGCTGATAAGGACCAGAGAAAATCCAGTAAGTATGAACGCTTCAGATAGCCGGGGCAGAAGATATGCTCCCGCAAAATTTGTGCCAAGCCCAATAAACCAAATGACTAGTCCATCCCGAACGAGCACATCTCTACTTTTAATTTTTGAGGTGAGTCCGGAAGTGGCACCTGCAAAAACAATTAACAACGATGCGGTAGTTGCTTGAACGGGAGTAAAGTCAAAGATATATATGAGCATGGGTACAGCAATCATCGAGCCACCTGCTCCTACCAGCCCGATAATTGATCCGATCATTGCGCCGCACAAGGCGGCGATCAGAATTTCCATTACATAAAGATACCGGCCTTGGTATCGCTACCAGGGCCGGTCTTTGCAGATGATTTAGAGGTTAAAGAATCCATCTGTAATGCTTGGACCGAAATCGACTCCGGTCCCGACCATTCCAAAGATAATTAGAGCCGCGCCAGCAAGAGAGAGATTTTTGAAGAAGTTTACGGTCTCACCCTGTTTGGCTTGCGCATCTTGAATCGTCCAGAAATCATGCATTTTGAATGCCGATAGAACTAGGAAGAGTGCAATCAGAATTGCGCCAAGGTCTGCGTATACGCCGAGAGCGATATACAGACCTCCGATAATTAGCATCAATCCGGTTACGATTACCGAGAGCTTCGGTGCTGGCACTCTCTTAAATTGTGCGTAGCCAGTCATCGCTTGCAACTTGGTGATATGTGCGATTCCGGAGTTGATGAAGATCAGCGCAAATAGCACACGACCGATGATTAAGACGATATCCATTTTTCCCTTTCGATTAAGCGGACGAAAAAAGTATATGTTAAATAATTGAAGATTCAACTAATTTCGAGGTAAGACACGCGAGGGTTGCATTTAGTCGGTAGCTCTCGCTAAGGTTCGAACAAATGTTCGAAAGACCAAATATCTATATATCCGGAGGCGAACCAATCGAGTTCACCTTCCGCGGTAGGCGATTTCGCATCCATACAGTTCTCTCTTCTTGGCGTGAGTCAGGAGCCTGGTGGAATCGAGCTGGCGATGGTTTTTATCGCCCAGATGATGGCTCACGAATTCTCTGGCGAGTAGAAGCAGCTCCATTAGGCGCTATTTCAACCTTTGAAATTGAACGGGAAGAGATAACCGATCCAGCAAATCCAATCTGGCGAATCCGCCCTACATCTAGACCTGCTTAATGATGAGCTTTACCCATCTACATCTAGCAAGTGGCTACTCCTTTAAATATGGGACGACCCATCCAGAAGTGATGGTCGCCAAAGCTGCGGAGTTAAATATGAACTCGATAGCTTTGACTGATCGCGACACTTTAGCTGGCGCAATTAAATTTGCAGTTAGTTGTAAAGAGAATTCGATAGCGCCCATTATCGGAGTCGATATTGAGTATGAAAACCAATCTCGAATTACCTTACTCGCAACACCAGGCAAATGGCGATCTCTAGTAAGGCTTATGACTGCGATTAAGAAATCGGGTATCGCCAACTACCAGCTTTTTGAGGCAAATCAGGGAGATACTAAAAATCTATTAGCGCTATTTGGGCCTAACTCGGATATAAGTAGATCAATCTTATCCCATAGAGAAGATAGAGCGTTAGCTCTATTTAATAGGACTAGAGATATTTTTAAGTCACAAGCGATTGAGTGTGTTTCCCATTTAGAGAAATCAGGATATAAATCAACTGCTCACGCAGCTCGAATGCTTGGATTTGCACGTTCTAATGAGATTCCTGCTTTGTTGACCAATGCTGTAAGGATGAAGGAGCGTAGCGATGCTCCTATCGCAGATATTCTCGATGCTTCTCGCAATCTATTGCCTCTCCATAAAAATGTAGTAGAGCGCAAAAACGCTGAAGCTTTTTTGAAAAGTAGCGATGAAATGTTCCAATTAGCTGAAATAATCTCAAAAGCTGCTGGAGATAGGGATAGCAGAAAACTGATTAGTACTACTAAGGATTGGGCCCAATCATCCCAACTATCGCCATCAGATGACATCGGAATCGGCTCTATCCAACTGCCAGAACCATTCCTATCTGGAGCTAGAGACCAGGTTGAGTTGGCGCGGATTCTTAAAGAGCGCACTCATGCTGAAATATCGAGTAAGTATCCAGATACTTCTAATCACTCCGCAGTTTTAACAAGACTTGAAAAAGAGTTAGTAATTGTTAATCAACTTGGCTATGAGTCTTATTTCCTAACAGTTGCCGCCATAACCGATAAAGCTAGGTCAAGCGGGATAAGAGTTGCAGCTCGCGGCAGTGGCGCAGGCTCGCTTATCTGTCACTTACTTGGGATATCTGGGGTCGAGCCACTTTCTCTAGGACTTTTGATGGAGCGCTTCTGTTCGCCTCTAAGAAATGCCCTTCCCGATATTGATATCGATGTCGAATCTGCTCGCCGACTTGAGATTTACGATCAAGTCTTCGCAAGTTATAAAGAGCGAACTGCGACAGTTGCAATGTTCGATACGTATAGAGCAAGGCATGCGATTCGCGATGTTGGAGCTGCGCTATCGCTCCCTCCGATGGAAATTGATTTAATTGCAAAATCTTTGCCTCATATAAGAGCTAGGAATATTAGTAAATCACTTAACGAACTACCTGAATTGCGTAATCTAAATCTAACCTCTCCCATCTGGAAGATGGCTATTGGACTTGCTCAGCGACTAGATGGTCTTCCTAGAAATCTTGCGATGCATCCTTGCGCTGTAGTTCTCTCTAACGTAACTCTTTACGATCGCGCACCAATTGAAGAGAATGCCAGCGGTTACCCAATGATTCCTTGGGATAAAGATGATGTAGAAGTAATTGGGCTATTAAAGCTAGATATTCTCGGAGTTCGGATGCAGTCAAGCCTTGCTTACGCCGTCAAAGAAATAGAAAGAGTTGAATCAAAAAAGATAGATATAGATGCAATACCTCTTGACGATAATTCAACTTTTGAATTAATACGCTCAACTAATACCTTGGGCTTATTCCAGATTGAAAGCCCTGGGCAACGCGAACTCGTAGGAAAATTTGCTCCAGAAACTTTTACCGATTTGATAATAGATATTTCGCTCTTTCGACCAGGCCCGATGAAGAGCGACATGATTACACCCTTTTTAAATGCTCGCCAAGGCTGGAAAGCGCGCTCGATAATTCACCAAGATTTAGAGCCAATTCTCCGTGAAACCGAGGGAGTGGTCGTATTCCATGAACAGGTAATCGAGATAATCGCTCGACTAACTGGAATCTCATTGGCACAAGCTGATGAGAAGCGACGCGCCCTCGGCGACCGAGAGAATCAACAAGCAATCTGCGATTGGTTCTTCCCGGCAGCAACTAAGTTGGGCTATCCATTAAAAGTAGTAACTGAAGTTTGGGAAGTGTTACGAGCCTTCGCATCATTTGGTTTCTGCAAAGCACATGCGGCCGCATTTGCTCTTCCTACCTATCAATCAGCTTGGTTGAAGAAACACTATCCAGCAGCCTTCTTTGCCGGGATTCTCACCCATGAACCTGGGATGTACCCGAAACGATTGATGTTAGATGAAGCTAGAAGATGCGGAGTGGCAATAGCTCCCTTAGATGTGAATCTATCTGATCGAACTTATCGTGTTGATTCCGGGGCCATTCGAATATCGCTCAAAGATCTCTCTGGAATAACAGATGCCGAGATTGACTCAATAATTAACTCTAGACCATTTATAGATCTCCCAGATTTTGTAGATCGCTCAGGTTCTAGCAAGCCAACAGCAGAAGCTTTACTGATGGTAGGTGCCTTTGATTCGCTCTATGAAGGAAAGTTAAACCGCCGTGATCTGCTGCTTCACCTGAATGATCTATATCGCTGGTCTCGTACTAGCCAAAAAACCAGTATCGCTAGCTCTCAACTTACATTCAATCTGACCCCAGCTTTAGAAAAGACTGGACTACCTGATTTACGAAGAAATGAATTAGTTGAAAATGAGATTACCTATTTGAATATGGATATCTCGCATCACATGATCGAGTTCTACTCAGAGTTTCTAAATGCCATTGGCGCAGTCCGTTCCGACCAACTTCGCCAACATAGATCAAAGAGCGAGGTATTAGTAGCTGGAGTAAAAGTCGCTCTACAAACTCCCCCAATTCGCTCTGGGAAGCGAGTTATGTTTCTTACCTTAGATGATGGCTATGGATGTAATGACTCTACTTTCTTCGAAGATGCTCAAAATAATTATGCAAAAGTTTTGAAAAGTTCCTCGCTCTTATTAGTTAGGGGAGTTATTAGGCGCACTGGGCCGCGGGGTCTTTCGCTGCGAGCCACTGGAGCCTGGAACCTATTTAACGCTCACGCCAAGTGGCGTAACCTTGCCGTTCGATAGATAGCGTTCTTATTGTTTTTGAGTTTCTAATGTTCTTTTTTTAGCGTAATTCTGCTCAATTTGTCTTTCTCGTTCCACAGAGATTTTCTATTTTTATGACAATTTGTGATCAAAAAGGGAACAGTAGAACTTAAAAAGGAAATCTGAGCACGAAAATCAAAATTGTCAGGCAAGATGTGAAATCTCGCGGTTCGATAAGTTAAGTCGATTTAAACTGAAAATCTACTAACCATCACAAGATTCTCTCAACACTCGGCAATTCGTTTACCGGTTCAGAGGGCTAACTAAGTAGCCCTCTGAACCGGAAGTAGTCTTTACTGCTTTGGTGGTGGGCCTACTGGGCCTACTGGGCCTGG
>Ga0194133_10000128_pt1 | contig 153423 bp, 129 predicted proteins | sample TA2KigOf40mmetaG_FD_155448 | JGI IMG/M metagenome (GOLD analysis project Ga0194133, IMG submission 155448) | Freshwater microbial communities from Lake Tanganyika, Tanzania - TA2015055 Kigoma Offshore 40m | ecosystem: Environmental > Aquatic > Freshwater > Lake | place: Tanzania: Lake... | reverse complement strand
TGGCCGATGCTGCTCAGGCTGATCTTCAAGAAGTTCTACGAGACGATCCCCGCGCCTAAACCGCTTCCGGTGCCGTCTTAAGCGCTCAAACTGCCGTTTCTAGGATCAGGAACTGCATCGGATCGCGGCGGTGCATCTGGGGCGGTCTGAAGGAGGGGTAACGTTACAGGCGACGCAGTTGATCCATGAAGCGTGGCTGTGATTGTCGGATCGAAAGTGGAAGAGCCGGACGTACTTTTTGTTGCTGGCTTCAAGGACGATGCGGATGTTGTTGGTGGATCGGGCACGGGCGCGGGCAGCGCAGAAGCGGCCCACTTCACTGGAGCGGCAGGAGCTGGAAGATTCGGGGGAAATTGCGGCCTCGTTGGGGTCTGTGCCGCTCGAACAGATGATTGATCTGGATCGTACTCTCGATGAACTGGCCCAGCTGGATGAGCGAAAGGCGCGGGTGGTGGAGATGCGATTTTTTGGCGGTTTGGAGTTTGAAGAGATTGCCGAGGCGTTAGAGGTTTCTGTATCGACGGTAAAGCGGGATTGGGAATTTTCGCGAACGTGGCTGTTTGCGCGGTTGGGCCAAGCTACTTGAGAGCCGGGCAAAGAGCCGAGAGCTTCTGTGCCTTGATGACTGCGAAGTTGCTGATTTTTGAAACCTCTGGAAACCGCTTGACCAGGCCCATGGAAGTGGCTGCTAAGGCACAGCTTTGCGGCGGCTTGTTCCAACGGCGATCGGTGACCGATAGGTCGGTGAGCGCGATGAGGTATTCGTTTGTCACTTTGATGTTCGCGGGGTCTTTTTCATGGAGCCCACGCATCATCGCAACCGATTGTTCTGCCCAATCCGCAGCCTCCGTATAGGATTTCGCGTTCTGATACTGAAACCGATCCTGGTGATGGAGGCGGCCACGCGCGTGGCGGTCACCATGTCTAAAGGATTGGTGGCGAGGAACTCGCGGCGAAGTTGCAATTGGCGTTTCAGAAAATCGACTGCTTCGGGATAGCGTTTCAGTTGGCCAAGGAGGGTACCCTGCGTGCCCAAATGCTTGGCGTATTTGGCAAGAAATGGACGGGGAGCAGCCTTATAACCGTTGGAGCTAATTTGGAGAGCTTCTTCGTTGAGGGTCAGCGCCTGGTCAAACCGGCCGATATGAAACCAGTTGGTGAGGCGGAAGTCCAGAGCTCTGCATAGCAATAGCTTTAGGTGAATATCGTCGGGAGAAGTCCGCACCAAGCCCCGAGAGATCTCCACGGCCTGGTCGAGGTAACGATTCGAAATGGCGAGGCTCTCCTCGAATTCGAGGAGGGAACCTGCACTCAGCAGAGCCGAGGCAAGCTTGGACTGCAAACCCTTGTCGGAGGCGAACGCGCGATTCAAATCGCCAGCCTGTTTCAGCGCCATTTCTGCCGCCTGGAGCGCTTCCGGGAATTTACCAACTGTCTTGCGAGCCTCGCTCACCGCCATCATGGTTTGGAACAGCAAGACGCGATCCTCTTTGCTAGGGGAGGCCAGTTGATTCAGGCGGGTGGCGGCATTCAGCGCGAGTTCGGATTTGCGAAGAGCGTCGGCTGCATCCCCCAGACTGGCCTGTTCATTATTCTTGCCCTGGATCTCAGCCATACGCATATCGCCGCTGGCGAGGTCGGAGAGGAGATCGCGGCGCTGACCGGAATCTTTGGATAACTGTTCGAGGTAGGGCATGCTCTCATCGATGAGGATCTTGCGTGCGGGAAGAGAGTTCTGAAGTGGCTGAATTGCGTCATGGAGATTGAACATGACGACTTTTGCGAAGGATCTTGCCTGATCGAAACGCTGCTCGGCGAGACGGGCCTGACGCCAGGAGAAGAAGGCGGCAAAGGAGAGCAGGCCAAAGACCGAAACGGCGGTGATTGCGGCGTAGCGATGCTTGGAGAGGAGCTTGCGCGTTTTGTAAGCCCAATGCGGGGGGCGAGCTTCGACTGGATCGCCGGAAAGATAGCGTTCGATGTCGCGAGCGAGATCGGCAACGGTTGGATAGCGTTGGGCCGGGTCGCGAGAAAGGGCCTTGGGAGTAATGGCGGCGAGGTCACCCTTGAGTGCTGTGGAGGTGATTTCTTCGGTGGCCGCGCGACTGATGATGTCCCCAATTTCGAGGCCGGAGAATTTTCGTGGGAGTTGGCCAGAGAGCCACTCGTGAAGCAGGACGCCGAGGGAGTAGACGTCGTCGGTGGTGGAGGCGGGGCGGCCCTGGATCTGTTCGGGACTGGCGTAGTCGAGGGTGAAGGCGTAGGTGTTGGTGGTTTGGCTGCCATCGGTGCGCAGCGCTTTTGCGATGCCGAAATCGAGGACCTTGACGTTGCCATCGCGGGTGATGAGGATGTTGTCGGGCTTGAGGTCGCGATGGATGATGAGGGACTGGTGGGCGGCCTGAACGGCGGAGCAGAGTTGAAGAAAGAGGTTGAGCTTCGAGCGTTCTGGTGCGTCTTTCTGGAAGTCAAGGCAGCGGACGCCATCGATAAACTCCAGGATGAGATAGCGGAAGCCGAGAGAGGTTGATCTAGCGTCGATGAGTTGGACGATGTTCGGATGATTGAGGGACGCGAGGATCTGGATCTCGGAGGCGCGGAGGCTCGAGGTGGCATTGGCGAGGAGGACTCTGATGGCGACGCGTTTGTCGAAATCGCCATCGATGCGTTCGCCATGGTAGACGATGCTCATGCCGCCGCGGCCGATTTCTTCGGAAGCTTTGTAGGTACCGAAGATCTGGCCGCTGAAGTCGACGACCGGTTCGAGGAGGAAGCCGCCCTGGCGTTGCCGGGCATCGAGTGGCTGGCGAACCTGATCGAGGATGGCTGGTTCTTCAGAGGCCAGGGAGAGAATGAAGTTGTTTTGCTCGTGGACAGGGAGTTCGATGGCTCGAGCGAAAATCTCTTCGACTCTGGTGAAATCGGAATTGAACTCCATTGGTTTTATCAACACACAACAGTGGGTCGGCGAAATTGAGGCCGCGGTGTCGATGAGGGCAGGCAACCTGAATGGCTTCCCTGGGCAGAAGCTTGTCCCGCCCGACTAAAAAAATCTCGCAAACCATTCTTCCGATTTCACTCGTCAACCGTTTCCCCTTCATGCGGTTCGACATCACTGTTTTCATTGCCATTGCTTCCGTCTCTGCTCAGTCTCCTGCCCCCGTGGTTCGCGGCGTCGGCCTGAATCTGACCCATGGTCAGACATTCGATGACACGACGCGTGGATACAGCCAACCAAATGCCACTCTCTTCGTCAGTGGCGCAGCGACCCAGCCTGTTGGCGAGCCCGCGACCAACTACAGGTTGCCTCTGAATGGCTATAGCGTTACGCTCACCGAGGATCCCGGCGTTCCCGGGCGATAACCATTTGGCCGTGCGCTTCCCATGGGACCTGGCGAACCTACTAACGGTTGGCCAACGGGCTTTCCTTATGTCAATTTCTATACCGATGCCGATTGGATCACCAAACCGGTTGTTGCTGAGCTCATCAGAGCCAGCGACTTCGTCGCTGTGGCGAGGACTCGCGTGATGCTAATCGACAAGCGCCGTGACCCATCGATCAATCCGAATGCGGGCCCGAGCGTTCTGCAGAAGTCTCTTGGCATCGAACTCACGCAAAGAGGGCTGGACTCTCTCGAGCCCCTGCACGTCGCCACCATGCCTCGGCCGAATCTAACCTCGTTTAACACGACGCTGACGAACAACTTTCGCGGCTTCCAATTTTCTCTGCCCATGGCGACCAACCTCAATAACGCCAGTCTTGGGAATCCACCTCCTCATACAGAAAACGCCGACCGCGCTTGCGTGCCGGTCAATACTTTGCCGGCCGCATTCACCCAGACCAGCAACTATGCCACACTCTTGACCAACGCGTTGGGAAACTACACAATTTACCGTGCCGCTGTCGAGGCCAGAGACAATGGGAGCATCCCGGCCGCCTTGGGATCGGCCATTGCTGGCGGCGCACTTGTGGCTGGCCTCATCTTGTCGGGGTATCAGTGGTTTATCGACAACCAATGTGTTCAGAGCATTCCATTGCCCAGCGACTTTGCGCTTTGCGCCGATGGTCTCTCCGGGTCAGCGAAAACACTGACTCTGGCCAATATTGACCGGATCGAACTTGGCCTCGGGGCCCTGTCTACCAGCCCGCCTCAGCTCACCGCTCAGAATTACCTTGGCCGGCTTGATGGCGAGATCGACGCCAAGCTCACCAACACTTTCTTTCGTTACAAGGGACGGCCCACTTCTGGTTGCAGTGTCCGGCCGCGAGTAGCGATAGCCGAGACTGCCTTTACGACGAATGCCGCCCTCGGCCTGGCGCGAACTTGCCGCAATCTCGAACTCGACTATGCCGCCCCCTTTAATCCCGGAGTGATTCCTTACACGATTGGGAGTGATGGTGGCAGTTCGGAACGTAACCTGCTCGCCGCTGGCGTAGCACCCAACCCGCTGTTTAATCTTGGCGGGAACCGCTCAAAGAATGAGAACAAGGACATCTGCAATCAGACCAACTTTTCCCCTTTCGCAAACACTCTCTTGAATTCTTTTGCGGACCGCGAACGAGACGCCCTGAACCGTACCTGGAACAATGGCTCTCCAGCCACACAGCAAGCGCAAGGCCTCGATCTGATCTTCTCGCGCTGGGAAACCGGGATCTTCGGCGACCTCAACCTCAACGATCACATACTCACTCAAACCTACAACTCGACAAACAGCCTCACGCAATCCGACCGCATTGCCTACTTGATGAACTCCAAGGCCGAACGCATCGGCTCGACCTCGCCAGTGGCAACTGGAATCGAGGCGGATCCCGGTCCCTTCCCCTGCGCCACCAACACAGCACCCTGCGCTCACGGCAGCAGTATTTACAGCCAGCGCTTCGATATGTCTTATAGCGATACCACCGGGGCATTGAATCAGGTGGTGCGCGAACTTTCCGCGACCCCACTGATTGAGTACAGCTACCAACCTACCTATGCCGACCTAAGCATTCCTCCTCCCGTGGGCGTTAACGCTACTGCCGCAGCGCCACTGAACGCGGCCACACTCAGCCAAATCGATTCCTCTTTCGGCGGCCTTCTTAACGAGACTCTTTCGATCTCCGTCCGCACCGGTGGAATCCGTCCCCTCAACTACATCAACCCACAGCCACTCGCCAACCCGGTTCCCATCCCGGAAGGGCGACGGAATCTCACCTACCAATTGCCGCAATACGTTGTAGAGCTCATCAGCCGCGACCCTGGTGACGCCAGTGCTCCACCCGTCGTCTGGATGCGCATTCTCCTGGATTTCTATGATCCGCAGTTCAATCTTTCCATGGGAAGCCAGCCTACTCAAAACAAATTGACGCCTGCCTGGAGCGGTCAGGAAAACTGGACCGAAACCGTGGAGTCCACTCGCCTGGGCAATTGTCCCACCGTCGGCTTCAACCCGCCCCTGTTCGTCGACTTGGGCAACGGCCTCATTTCCGAGCCTCGGTCGGATTGCGCTGGGGGCGTAGCCTCCCGAATGATGGCAGCGCTGAAGACCAATCTCAAAAACAATCTGCTGTACTTGCTAAGCCGCTTTCCCGCGCCAATCCTTTATGATGCCCAAGGTCAAGTTACCAATCAAAACTCGCCGAAGTTTCGCTCGCAAGACAAGTTCCAGCAGAATCAAGTGATTACGTTCTATGGGGAACTGCGACCCTAGTGAATCCAGGAACGGCGGACCGGCTTGAACCCTTTTCGAAGCATATGCAAACCATATTGAAGGCAACTCTTCACCTGGTTTTCACTCAAGCCGGTCTGTTCTACGATCTCTTCCCGGTCCATGCCTTCGAGGTATCTCAGTTTCAAACAAACCCGATGCCGAGGATTCAAGCCAGGAAGCCGCTCGATTGCTTCTATGGCCTCAGCGTAAAGTTCGGCTGGCCGCGCCACCAGGCGAACTTCCCGCTCCGCGGCCTGCAATTCCCTTTGGTTGCGGCGCCAGTGATCGAAGATCAAACGCCGTACCGACGTAATCATCCAACCCGCCGCTTCCGGTACGTCCATTGGCCTGTGATGGGTGGCCAGCGTTTGGAGCATTCGCAGGAAAGCTTCCGCGCATGCCTCCTCCGCTACATCCCGACTCCTGACCAGCCGGATGGCAAATCGCATCACTTGCGGTCTCAATTCCTCGTACAGCATTTCAAATTGCTTGATTTCGGGCTTCATGAACCCCTCCACCTAGAAGCCCGAAATTCAGGTCCCAAAAAGTCCAAAAAAGTTTCTTCCCATTCCGCTGGCTGTCCGTTATCCCCTTGAAATGTGCGCTTTCCTCCTTCTTTCCGTCATCCTCTGCCCTCTTCAGGCCGCCACTATCGGCAACATCACGATCCAGAACAACAGCACCGCCGACTACACCATCAACACCCCGGCGCAGATTGCGGAGTTCCGCTCTCAATCCGCTGGACCTTCCGCGGTGACAACCATCGGAAACACCTCAACATTCACGAACCGCTTTAGCTGGTTGCTTGGCCAGCGTGCGATCAATTCCGATCCGGATGCACTACAAGCCACGGCCAACGTCTCTTACGACATTTCCTTCGATGTGGTCGACCCCACCAATGAAGGCTTTCTGCTCTTGATTGACGCTGCGGGCCGCGGCTGGCTGACGGGTGCCTACGAATCCTCAGCCAATGGCACGGGAGTGATCACGGTCGACGGAACCACGCTTGAGGCCTCCGTTGGTGTTGATGGCAACTTCAATCCCGCCACCGAACTCGACTTCTTAGGTTCTTCGCTATCCGCCGATGAGGCGAACACCATTTTTTTTAACGAGTTCCTTGCCGCAAGCGGGTAGTGTTTCACTTTCGGTTTTGGGTCCCAATCGATCACTATCCGCTTCACGGGCCTCGCCTCCACCCTATCCGCCAACAGCCTGACCACTGGTGAAGGTGCGATTCGATTCGGCTTGAATCCTACGCTTGCAGGTTTCGTCTTGTCCGGAACACCAGGAGTGGATAGCGAAACCGCAGAAATGCTTGGCCACAGCGTCTCGATATCAATGGTGTCTTTGGCTAGCCAGGCGCCACCCTCGAACGTCCCGGAGCCATCCACCCTGGTGCTGATGATCGCGGGCAGCGCACTTGTTGGCTTGCGGAAGCTCAAAACTACTCGCTGAACAGGCGGCTGTCGAACGCCTACTTTTTTGCGAAGGCTTGTTTGAGCCAGGCGGGCTCTTCCGGTTCGTAGACGGGTTTGAGGCCTTTGGTGATGGCCCAGCGGTGGAGCCAGGAGAAACCGGAGGGGCCGTAGTAGGTGTCGGGTTGCTGGTAGGCGGGGTGCTGGAGGGCCTGGTCGAGGGAGACGATCTGGTAGCCGCGCTCTCGGAAGAGTTTCAGCAGGGCGGGCATCGAGTCGGCGTTGAGCTGGTTGGCGTGGATGAGGAGGATCTGGGGGATGTCCTGACCGAGGACGGCCTGGGCGCGCTGCTCGAAGAAGGCCGTGGTGGCGGCCATGTAATCGAGGTAGTCCTTGCGGAACTTGGCTTTGTCCTCGGTGTCGGTGTAGACGCGGGCGAACATCCAGTCGGAGGTGTCGATGGAGACGGGGGCTTCGATGTAGTTGTGCTCTTTGAGGAAAGTGCGGAGACCTTCGCGGATTTCTTTGGTCGGGCCGACGTGGAGGAAGGTGTGGCGGAAGTAGCGGGATTGGGTGCCGCCGCGGGCTTTGCGGATCGCGGGTTCGGCGCGGAGGATCTCGGCTTGGTACTCGGCGAGGGCGATTTTGTTGAGGTCGGGGTGGGTGAAGGTGTGGTTGCCGAGTTCAATGTTGGGGAGGCGGTAGAGGGCGAGGAGTTCGTCGAGGCCCTGATCGGTGTAGTAGCGGGCCTGGCCTGAGTTGACGAAGATTGTCGCTGGGGCGCCGGCCAGGGCGTCGATGAGCTGGCGGGTCATGGCGCGGGTTTGGGCGAGAGTGGCACGGGGAAGGTCGCCGCCGCGGGGGGCATCATCAATGGTGATCGCGAGCAGGCGGGTTTGGGCTAGCGCGAGGGTGGCGGCGAAGAAGAGGAGAAACTTCAGCGGGAGCCTCCGCCGACGAACATGACGATCTCGATCTCGCAGTTGGGTTCGACTGGGGTGGTGGGCCAGTCGGGCTTGCGGATGATGTTTCGATTGAGCTCGATGGCGACGCGCTGGGTGTCGATTTCAAGGTGCTTCAGGAGCTCAAGGAGGTTGAGATTGGGGGGGATTTGGCGGGGTTTGCCATTGATAACAACTGCGATCAACGTGGTTGTAACCTTTCTTGCCCGGAGTACGTTTGACCGCTCCGCGAAACGATCAGTATAGTTAAAGTAAAGTAAGGTTCTCGGCCACTCTCTCAAAAATGCCAACTACATATAGCGAGTTGTACTTCCCAGTACTCGTACAGGTCCTCTTTGCGGCTGTTGTCGCCGCATCTCTGATCGGAGCCGGACTTTTCTTCGGCAAGCGGAATCGCAACTCCGCAAAAGATTCTCCTTATGAATCAGGCATGAAGCCAGTGGGAAGCGCGCGGGAGCGGTTCTCGGTGAAGTTTTACCTCGTTGCGATGCTCTTCATTCTGTTCGACATCGAAGCCGTATTTCTGTATCCGTGGGCAGTGGTGTACCGGGAATTGGGGATTTTCGGCTTTATCGAGATGGTTCTGTTCATGATTTTAGTTCTGAGCGGCTTTTATTTCGTCTGGAAGAAAGGGGCCCTCGATTGGACTCTCAATCCGCAGAGAAAGGCGAAGGATAGCTAGAACGCCATGATCAGTGAAGCGTTGCAAGAAGACATATTGGTGCAGGCGCTGGTTGAGCGCTTTGGGGACGCAATCGAATCGGGGACGGTGCAGAACGAGCAGACGATTCTATATGTTTCGGCAGGGAGCATCGTGGCGGTTTGCGAATATTTGCGCGGCGAACACATGTTTAACCGCGCTTCGAGCGTGACGGCGCTCGATTGGTATCCGCAGGAGCCGCGTTTTGAGGTGGTTTACCTGGTGCACTCGCTGAAGGAAAAGCAGCGGATTCGTTTGAAAGTGCGGGTTTCGGGCGAGAATCCGACGGTGGATTCTGTGACGGGTGTCTGGCCGGGGGCGAACTGGTACGAACGTGAAGTATTCGATCTCTTTGGGGTGAAGTTTACGAATCATCCAGACCTGCGGCGGATCATGATGCCCGAGGAATGGGAAGGTCATCCGTTGCGGAAAGACTTCCCGATCCATGGCCATAAGTACGATTACGGCGAGGGGAACTAACATGAGCGAAACGATCACACCGGGCGCGACACTGGAGCCTGTCGCGAGTCAGGATGGCGGGACGACCCGCAAGATGACCCTGAATATGGGTCCGCAGCACCCTTCGACACATGGCGTGTTGCGAGTGTTGCTGGAACTGGATGGCGAAACGGTAGTCAAGGCGCAACCCGAGATCGGGTATCTGCACACCGGGATTGAGAAGCAGTGCGAGACGAAGACCTACCAGCAGGCGATCACGTTGACGGACCGCGTGGATTACCTCGCCAACTTGTCGAATAACCTCTGCTACTGCCTGGCCGTCGAGAAGCTGCTCGGGATCGAAGCGCCGCCGCGTGCGGTGTGGACGCGAGTGTTGTTGACCGAGTTGACGCGCATCAATTCGCACCTGGTTTGGCTGGGGACGCATGCGCTCGATTTGGGTGCGATGTCGATGTTCTTTTATGCGACGCGTGACCGCGAGGAAGTGCTGAAGATTTTTGAGATGTTCAGCGGGCAGCGATTGATGACGAGCTACTTCCGGATTGGGGGCCTTGCGCTCGATCATCCGCGTGGTGGTTTGGCGGCAGTGAAGAAGTTTCTTGAGTTCTTCCCGCCGAAGATCGATGAATACGAGACGCTGCTCGATAACAATCCGATCTGGAAGAACCGGACGATTGGTGTGGGTGTAATGCCTGTCGAGCAGATGCTGGCGATGGGGTTGACTGGCCCGATGATTCGCGCGGCTGGGATTCCTTGGGATGCGCGTAAGGATGAGCCGTATTCGGGCTATCAGAATTTCGAATTCGATGTGCCGACGCGGACCGAGAACGACGTGTACGCCCGGTATCGCGTGCGGATGGAAGAGATGCGCCAATCGGTGCGGATCATGACTCAGGCGCTCGAAGGTATGCCGGAAGGCGCGTATCAGGCGGATGCGCCGAAAGTGGTGCTGCCGCAGCGCGAAAAGATGAAGACGCAGATGGAAGCCTTGATCTATCACTTCAAGATCGTGACCGAGGGCGTGCATGTGCCGCCGGGTGAGGTGTATCAGGTGATCGAATCGCCGCGTGGCGAGCTTGGTTACTACATCGTGAGCGATGGGACGAGCAAGCCGTTCCGTGTGCATATGCGGACGCCGAGCTTTGGCAACATTCAGGGCCTGGGGCCGATGTGTGAAGGCGGGTTGATCGCCGACACGATTGCGGCGATGGGCTCGATGGATTTCGTTTTGGGAGATACGGACCGCTAAGTATGACATTCACCCCTGAAACCGAACAGAAGTTGCAGGCGATCTGGTCGCGCTATCCGGCGGGCCGCAAGAGATCGGCTGTGATCCCGATGTTGATGTACGCCCAGGATGAAACCGGGCAAGTGACGCAGGAAATGATCGCCGAGGTGGCGAAGCGGTGTGAAGTGACGCCGCTGCAGGTGGAAGAAGTGGTGGGCTACTATTCGATGCTGAACAAGCAGAAGATGGGCAAGCACCACGTGCAGGTTTGTACGAATATCGCGTGCCTATTGATGGGCGGCGAAGAGTTGTGGCATCACACGACGAAGCGGTTGGGCATCGGACACAAACAGGTGACGGCCGATGGTTTGATTTCGCTTGAAGAAGTGGAATGCGCCGGGGCGTGCAGCTGGGCGCCGTGCGTGGTGGATGGGTATGAGTATCACCACCACATGACGATTGAAAAGCTGGATCAACTGCTCGACAGTATCGAGAACAAGGTTCAGTAGGCACAGAGGAGTATCAGCATGTTTAACGAACCACATCCGGATGAAGTAAGAATCATCACGAAGCGTTTCGGGTTGCCGAATTCGGCCTCGATCGATACGTATCTGGCGCATGAAGGCTATGTGGCCTTTATGAAAGCCGCCGAGATGACGCCAGAGGCGATCATCGAAGAGCTGAAAGTTTCGAGCCTGCGTGGGCGCGGGGGCGCGGGGTTTCCGACAGGTTTGAAATGGAGCTTTATCCCACGGGATAATCCAAAGCCGAAGTATGTCGTTGTGAATGCCGATGAGAGCGAGCCGGGGACCTGCAAGGACCGGTTGCTGATCGAGAATGATCCCCACCAGTTAATCGAAGGCTGCTTGATTGCGGCGCGGACGATTGGCTGCAAGCTGGGCTACATCTACATTCGCGGTGAATACCGGTATCTGATCGACATCATGGACAAGGCGCTGGCCGAGGCCTATGCGCATGGATACCTGGGCAAGAACATCAAGGGTACCGGGATTGATTTTGATCTCTACACGCACTCGGGCGCGGGCGCGTATGAGTGTGGCGAGGAATCGGCATTGCTCGAGTCGCTTGAAGGCAAGCGCGGGGTACCGAGAATCCGACCGCCGTTTCCGGCAGTGAGCGGGCTTTATGCTTCGCCGACTGTGTTGAACAATGTCGAGACGTTCTGTTCTGTACCAGCGATTTTGCGCATGGGCGGGCAGGCGTATGCAGACCTGGGTACCCCGAAGAATGGCGGAACGCGCATGTTGTGCGTGTCGGGCCATGTGAACCGGCCGGGTGTGTATGAGATTCCACTCGGGTTCTCGATGCAGAAGATGATTTACGACGTGTGTGGCGGGATTCGTGGCGGCAAGAAGTTGAAGGCCGTGATTCCGGGCGGTTCTTCATCGCCTGTGTTGAAGGCCGATGAATGCGACTTCCCGATGGACTACGACAACTACGCGCGAATGAAGACCATGGCCGGCTCGGGCGGCATGATGGTGATGGACGAGGACACGGACATTGTGAAGGTTGCGCTGCGCACGATGCGATTCTACGCGCATGAATCGTGCGGCTGGTGCATCCCGTGCCGCGAGGGCACAACGTGGTTGCGCAAGATTCTGACCCGCATGGATGAGGGCACGGGCCGCCGCGCGGATATCGACCTGATCCATGAGCTGGCAAAGAACATGCTGGGCCGGACGTTCTGTCCGCTGGGCGATGCGGCTGCGATGCCGACCATCGGATTTGTAGAGAAGTTCCGGGAAGAATTTGAAGCCCGTCTGCGCGAGACCGTTGTCCCGGTGACGTCGCCAGACCAGTTGATTGCGATCGGATAAGTATTATGTCAACCTCTACCGCAGCACCGCCCACTGTCGTCAACTTTACGGTTGACGGCCGCCAGTTGTCGGCCCCTCCTGGCACTTTGTTGATCGACGCCTGCAAGCGCGCGGGCATTGAAATTCCCGCATTTTGCTACTACGAAGGTTATTCATTGCAGGCCGCCTGCCGCATGTGCCTGGTCGAAGTAGAGAAGATGCCGAAGTTGCAGACGGCGTGCACGCTGCCTGTGATGGAAGGCATGATCGTGCGCAGTGAAACGGAGCAGATTCACAAGGCCCGCAAGGGCACGCTTGAGTTCTTGCTAACGAATCATCCGCTCGATTGTCCGGTTTGTGACAAGGGCGGCGAGTGCGAATTGCAGGACATGGTGTTCCGCTACGGTGCGGGCGAATCGCGTTTTACGGAAATCAAGAATCACGAGCCGGAGCGGCAGTGGTCGCCGGTGGTATTTTATGATCCAGCGCGTTGCATTCTCTGCTACCGCTGCGTACGGGCCTGCAACGAGGGCATGGGCGTGGGGGCGCTTGGCGTTACCAATCGCGGTGTGGTGAGCGAGATTGCACCGAACATGGTGGATCACCTGGACTGCGACGAGTGTGGCGCTTGCATCGATATTTGCCCTGTGGGCGCGTTGACTTCAAACACGTACCGCTACAAAACGCGGCCGTGGGAGATGCAGCATGTGGGCACGGTTTGTACGCATTGCTCCAATGGCTGTAAGACGACGCTGGGCGTGCGCAACGACGAGATCGTACGCGGCAATAACCGCGACCGGTCGGGCATCAATGGTGAGTTCCTCTGCGTAAAGGGCCGCTACGGGTTCGATGTCTCAACGAACGAAGAGCGCGTGACCTCGCCCATGATCCGGATCAACGGCAAGCTTGAGGCTGTGTCGTGGTCGAAGGCGCTGGGCTTTGTCGCTGAGAAGTTCCGGAGTGTTTCGACGGCGGGTGGCAGCTTTGGCGTTGTAGCCGGGCCGCACCTGACAAACGAAGAATTGTTCTACCTGCAGAAGTTTACGCGGGCCGGGCTGAAGACCTCGAATCTCGATCATGCGCGCAGCGGCGATCTGGTGACGTTGCTTGATGCGCTGTCGGGTAAGACGGATGCGCTGGCGACGTCGGACGATTGCTACAACACGAAGGCAGCGCTGGTGATTGGCTCGGATCTGTCGCAACAGCATCCGTTCCTCGCGTTCCAGTTGCGGGCCGATGTGCGGCATCACAAAGCCAACATCTACACGGTGACACCTGGGCCGGTGCGCGAAGCGAAGTATTCGGCACAGAGCATTGAGGTGCCGGTGGGCGGCGAATTTGATGCCCTGCGGAATCTGACGGAGACCTTGAAGGGCGAGCAGGAACTGGTGATCCTGTTTGGGGATTCGATCAAGGGTCAGCGCGTGCGCGACCTGGTCGAGTGGGCCTCGGGACTCGGGATTCCAGTGAAGTATGTGTGCCTGGTGGATTACTCGAATTCACGCGGCGCGATGGATATGGGCGTGATGCCGAATCTGTTGCCTGGCTACGAAGTGGATCCGCATCCTGGTATGTCGCTTGGGCAGATGCTCTCGCATGAGACGCTCGATGTGCTGTGGGTAGTTGGCGCGAATCCGTTGCGTGGCAAGACGCTTGCTTCGAAGCAGGCCTTTGTGGTGACGCAGACGATGTTCCTTGAGGAGACGTCAGAGCGGGCGGATGTTGTTTTCCCGTCGGCCTCGGCTTACGAGAAGAACGGAACGGTGACGAACGTGACCGGTCAGGTGCAGCGGCTGAAGGCGGCTGTGCGGACGATGGGCGCGAAGACCGATCTGGAAATCTGTGGGTTGCTGGCCAAGGAACTTGGGCTGGCTGTTGAGATTGGCGTGTGGTCGCACGATGTGGTGTTTAAAGAGATCCACAAATCGGTGCGTGGCTATAATGTTCCTTTGCCAATCCTCATTACTGGCGGTGCGGCGGCGACCAATCCTGTCAATGGGCGCGTTGCTGTGGATGTGCGAATTGAGGACATCCAATCCGCGGGCGATACGTTGTTCACCTCTGGCGAACTGGGCCGGTATTCGAAACTTCTGACCAGCGTTCCTGAGTTTCCGGGCGCACTGTACAAACGATGAACTTTTTTCTGATCAGCCTAATCAAAATGGGCATCGTCACGGCTGCATTCATGACGACGCTCGCATACCTGCAGTGGATCGAGCGCAAAGTGCTGGCGCATATTCAGAGCCGGTTGGGTCCGTACCGGGTGGGTCCGCATGGGTTGCTGCAGCCGCTGGCGGACACACTGAAGCTGCTGATGAAGGAAGGGTTCATTCCGTCACACGTCAACAAGTTCTTCTATCTGCTGGCGCCATTTCTGGCGGTGTTCTTTGCGTTGATTTCGATTTGCGTGATTCCGTTCGGGCCGAGCGTGGAAGTGCTGGGCGTGCGAACGGATATGGGCCTTGCGGACTTGAGCATCGGGGTGTTGTTTATCCTGGCGATTTCGAGCGCGGGCGTTTACGGTATCGCGCTTGCCGGCTGGGCTTCGAACAACAAGTATTCGTTGATGGGTGGGCTGCGCAGTTCAGCGCAGATGATCAGCTATGAGTTGCCGATGGCGATTGCGCTGGCCTCGCCGTTGCTGATCTTGAATGATCTTTCGCTGCGGACGATCGTGAATGAGCAGGCAGGGTTTTATCTTGGAGTGCTGCCGCGTTGGACGATCTTTCAGATGCCGTTTCCGCAAATTTTCAGCTTTGTCATTTTTCTGATTTCGGGATTTGCCGAAACGAATCGCGTGCCGTTCGACTTGCCGGAAGCGGAAAACGAACTGGTGGCCGGGTTCCATACCGAATACAGTTCGATGGGTTTTGCCTCTTTCTTCATGGCCGAATACGCGAACATGGTGACCGTCTGCTGTATGGCGACGGTGCTGTTTTTGGGTGGCTGGCATCCGCTGTTTCCGTCGACACTGGGAAGTGATTTTGTGCCAGTGCTGCTGGCGCTCGCGGCTGGTGCAATGTTGCTTTATCACGGTGTGGCGCAGCCGATTTCCGGCCGGCCCTGGGATCGCTTGACGATGCCTGCGGCGGGTGTGGTTTTTAGCCTGGTGGGCCTGGTGTTTCTGGTGCCGATGCTGAAGCCGTTCTTGATCCCGCTGTTCTGGTTTGTGTCGAAGGCCGGGTTCCTGATGTTTACGTTTATCTGGGTGCGTGGGACGTTGCCGCGCTTCCGCTATGACCAACTGATGAACTTCACCTGGAAGTTCCTATTCCCTGTCGCGATCCTGAATTTGCTGATCACCGCGTTTGCGGTTGCGCTCCAGGAGCCGAAGAGCTAGCGCCATGGATCTGATTCTGTTCATACTCTTTGCCACCATCGCGGTGGTTTGCGGGATTTCGCTGGTGGTGCAAAAGCACCCGATCGGGAGCGCCTTGTCGCTGATCGGCGTGATGGGCTCACTGGCCGTCTTGTACCTGTTGCTGGGGGCGGAGTTCATCGCCGCCGTGCAATTGATCGTGTACGCGGGAGCCATCATGGTGCTGTTCGTGTTCGTGATCATGTTGCTCAATGCGGGCGAGGAAGCGCCGGGTGGCAAGTCCTGGCCGTCGCGTCTGCTGGGTGTCCCGCTGTTGACGGTGTTTCTGGGCCTGCTTGCTTATCTGATGCAGCTCATGGCGCCTTCGATGGGAATGGTGACGTTCGGTTCTTTCAATACGGGTGCCAAAGAACTGGGCCGGAGCCTCTTTAACAACTACCTTTTGCCGTTTGAAGTTACCAGTGTGCTGGTGCTGATTGCGATTCTGGGCGCGATCGTGCTGGCCCGCAAGGAGATCGACTAATGCCTCAACTGAATGCGGTGCCGATGAGCTGGTATCTGATTCTGAGCGCGATTCTGTTCACGCTTGGAGTGGCCGGATTTCTGTTTCGGCGGAACATCATCACGGTGTTCATGTCGATCGAACTGATGTTGAATGCGGTGAATTTGAGCTTTGTGGCTTTCTCGCATCAACTGCGGCAGGTGGATGGACAGATCTTTACGTTCTTTGTGATGGTAGTGGCGGCCGCAGAGGCCGCTGTAGGCCTCGCGATTATCCTGACGGTGTTCAAGAATCGGCAGACACTTTCGATCGATGAGGTCAGCTCGCTGAAAAACTAATGCCGAACCAACCTGACCTTCAACTCTGGCTGATTCTCTTCTTCCCGCTGCTGGGTGCTCTGATTAATGGCACGCTGGGGCGGCGGCTGCCGAAGACCGTGATCTCGGCGATCGCGATTGGCACGGTGGCTCTTTCGTTTTTGTGGGTGGTGCGATCTTTGAGCGAACTGGGCCAGCTCGACAAGCCGCACATTGAACGCTATTTCAACTCGATCGCCTCCGGGGATCTGAAGATTGGTTTTGATCTTTCGGTGGACCGGTTGAGCTCGATCATGCTGTTGGTGGTGACGGGCGTGGGTACGTTGATTCACGTTTACGCAGTGGGCTATATGGATCATGAAGAGGGCTTCTGGCGCTTCTTCAGCTACCTGAATCTGTTCATGTTCTTCATGCTGATTCTGGTGCTGGCGCAGAACTTCCTGCTGCTGTTTGTGGGCTGGGAAGGTGTGGGGCTCTGCTCGTATCTGTTGATTGGGTTTTACTTCCTTGAGAAGTTCGCTGGCGATGCTGCGAAGAAAGCATTCATCGTCAATCGTGTGGGTGACTTTGGGTTTTCGCTCGCGATGCTGTTGATGGTGGTGCAATTTGGATCGCTCGATATGACGACGGTGTTCTCGACGGCTTCGAAGTTGCCGGTGGAAACATCGGGCGGTGTGGTGACGGCGGTGGCGTTGTTGCTCGTTGTTGGCGCTTGCGGTAAGTCGGCACAGGTTCCGTTGTATGTGTGGTTGCCGGATGCGATGGCGGGCCCGACGCCGGTTTCGGCGCTGATTCACGCGGCGACGATGGTGACCGCTGGTGTTTATGTTGTGGCACGGTCGAGCGAAGTTTTCTTGAAGGCTCCCGTGGCAATGGAAGTTGTAGCTGTGATCGGGATGATCACCGCAGTGGTAGCGGCATTGATCGGCACCGCGCAGAACGACATCAAGAAGGTGTTTGCGTATTCGACGGTGTCGCAGCTCGGCTATATGTTTGTGGGTTTGGGTGTGGGCGCGTTTTCTGCCGGTATCTTCCATGTTGTGACTCACGCGTTCTTTAAGGCGCTGTTGTTCCTTGGCGCTGGTTCGGTGATCCATGCGCTGCATGGAGAGCAGGACTTGTCGAATATGGGCGGGCTACGGTCGAAGATTCCGATTATGTACTGGACGCTGATGACGGCGGCGGTGGCGATTGCGGGTGTCTGGCCGTTTGCCGGGTTCCACTCGAAGGACGCAATTCTGCTGGCTGCGCACGCGCATGCGCCCTGGATGTACTGGGTTGGCGTCGTGACGGCGGGGCTGACAGCGTTTTATGTATTCCGTGCGATGTTCCTTTGCTTCTTTGGCGAGTATCGAGGCAAGGCTCATCCGCATGAGTCGCCCGCGATTATGTACATGCCGCTGGTTGTGCTGGCGCTGTTGAGCGTGGGCGGCGGGTATCTGCCGGTGATGGATTGGCTGGCGCCGCTTTATCCGGCGCATGAGCATCCGCACGACATGAGTTTGATTTTGATTTCTGTCGGCTTTGCGATGGCCGGCATTTTTGCGGCTTACTACATTTATGTGCTGAACCCGGGTTCGGCCGATGGTTACGCGAAGAGCCTCGGTGGTGTGTATCGCGCGATCGCGGGCAAGTTCTATGTGGATGAAGCTTACGACGCAGCGATTGTGCATCCGATTGAGCAGGGCTCGCGGGCTGTGTTGCTGGATGGCGTGGAAGACGTCGTCGTGCAGGGCGGTGTGGGCGCGACTGTAGGCGTGACGCGCTGGACTGGTGGGATGCTGCGGTTGCTGCAAAGCGGCAATATCCGGAGCTACGCGGTATACGCACTGCTGGGTGCCGTCATCTTCCTGGGTGTGATGGCGTCGAGCGGAGGTGCCCGCTAATGTATCTCCTGATTGCGTTGTTTCTCCCTCTGGTTGTGTTTTTGGCTTGTCTGACGGCGCTGCGCAAGTCGCAACAGATGGCGTTTACAGCGTCGTTGTTCGCGGCAGGCGTGTCCTTGCTGGCCAGCCTCGCGATGATTCCGGAAGTGATGCAGAATCCGACGAAGTTGAGCCAGGCGACGAGCGTGAACTGGATCCCGTATCCGCCGATTCACTTCTCTGTTGGCGTGGATGGTTTGTCGTTGTGGTTGATTGCTGTGACGGCGCTGTTGACGGTGGTTGCGGTGGTGATGTCTTCGGGCCGCGACTCGATGTTCCTCGGTTGGCTGCTTTTGCTTGAGGCGGGGATCGTGGGTGTGTTCGCCGCGCAGGACCTGTTTTTGTTTTTCGTGTTCTTCGAGTTGACGCTGTTGCCGGTGTTGTTCCTGATGGGGCAATACGGTAAGGATTCGGGCAAGGCGACCTCGATGGGTGCCACGATCAAGTTTTTCGTGTTCACGTTTGCCGGCTCGGTGTTGATGCTGGCGGCGATGACTTATCTGTTCCTGAAGGCAGGGACCTTCGATTACCAGAACATTCTGTTGCAGGTGCAGGCTGGTTCGTTCCGGTTGTCGCCGGCTGAACAGATGCCTCTGTTTCTCGCGTTCTTCCTGGCCTTTGCCGTGAAGACGCCGCTGTTTCCGTTTCATGCGTGGCAGGCGGACGCTTATGCGACAGCGCCATCGCCACTTGGTATTGTGATGGCCGGGTTGATGGGCAAGCTGGGGACTTATGGTTTGTTGCGGTTCTGTCTGCCGCTGTTTCCGAACGCAGCGCGTGAGTGCGCGGGCTGGATCAATGGGCTGGCGATTCTGGCGATCCTCTACGGGGCGCTGGTAGCGATTGTGCAGCCGAACATCAAGCGGTTGCTGGCATTCAGTTCGTTGAGCCACTTGGGCTTTGTTGTGTTGGGGATCTTCTCGTTCCACATCAACGGGCTGGATGGCGCTGCTTACCAGATGGTCTGTCACGCGGTGACGACTGGCGCGCTGTTCGTGCTGGCTGGGGTGCTTGAGGAACGCAAGGGGTCTTGCGAGATCTCGGCATTTGGCGGGCTCGCGTCACGCACGCCCTGGTTGGCCACTACATTTTTGATCGCGGCTCTGGCGAGTTCAGGGCTGCCGGCTTTGAATAACTTTGTGGGTGAATACCTGATCTTGCAAGGTGCGGCGTTTGCTGGATTTGGCTACGCGGCGGCGGCGGGAATCGGTGTGATCCTGTCGGCTGTCTACCTGCTCTGGATGTATCAGCGGACCTTCCTTGGGCCGAACCCTGACGAAGCAACGGCGGACCTGAGTACGCAGGAAGCAATTGCGATCGGGCCACTGATCGTGTTGATGATCTGGATGGGCGTGAGCAGCGGAAACTTTTTGCCGGTGCAGAGCGCGGTGAATCAGAAGATTTTGCAACAAACGAAGATGAATGTCGAATTCCGGGTTGCTGCTCCGGTAGCGGCGGAGGCAGTCCATGGGAACTAACGTAATGCCTTCGGGCGAAGAGTTGCTACGATTTTTGCCGGAGATGATTCTGGCGATTTTCGCGGTGCTGGTGATGTTGTGGGAATCGCGGCACGACGAGCACGGCGAGAGGCCGGGAATGCCGGCTTTTGCGTTGATCGGCCTGGGCCTTGCTGCTGCGGCTTCGATCGTTGCTGGTGCGGCGCCGGGTTATGCATTTCGCAACATGCTGGTGGTGGACTCGTTCGCCACGTTCTTCCGGTTGTTGTTGATGGGCATTGGAGCGATGGCCGTGATGACGGCGAGCCCGTTCTTGCGTGCGCGCAAGGCGGAAGGCGGGGAATACTATTCGCTGATTCTGTTGTCGTTGATCGGGCAGTCGCTGATGGCTGCTTCGAACGAGTTGATCATGGTGTTCATTGGGATTGAGATCTCGTCGATTTCCTCCTATGTGCTGGCAGGGTATCTGAAGGATGACAAGCGGGTGAATGAGTCTGCATTGAAGTACTTCCTGTTGGGTAGCTTTGCGACTGGCTTTTTGCTGTACGGGGTGTCGTGGATCTATGGCTTGACCGGATCGACGAACCTGAATGAAATTGCCTCGATTTTGGGCAATGCCGATATCGCGCCGGATGCGGTGTTGACGGGCGCGGCGACGGCTTTGATCTTGGCGGGCCTGTGCTTTAAGGTTTCGGCGTTTCCGTTTCAGAGCTGGGCACCGGACGTGTATCAGGGCGCAGCGACTCCCGTAGGCGCGTTCTTGAGTGCGGCGCCGAAGGCGGCAGCATTCGCTACTTTGCTGCGTGTGTTTCTGACGGCATTCGATCCGATGGCGGATCGCTGGTTGCCTCTGCTGATCGTCGTTGCATTGCTGACGATGGTGATCGGGAATCTGGCTGCGCTGTGGCAGACGGATGTGAAGCGGATTCTGGGATACTCTTCGATCGCCAACGCTGGCTATGTGCTGGTGGCTGTGGCAGCCCATTCAACGCTAGGGATCAGCGCGGTGTTGTTCTATCTCGCTGCGTATTCGGTGATGAACTTCGGCGCGTTTGCCGTTGTGTCGTTGCGTGAAGAAACTGAGCTGAAGGACTTCGAAGGGTTGGCCAAGCGGCAGCCGGCGACGGCCGCGCTGATGACCGTGTTCATGGCTTCGCTAATCGGGTTGCCGATGACGGCGGGCTTCTTTGGCAAGTTTTATATCTTCCAGTCGGCGATTGATGCCGAGCTGTACTGGCTGGCAGGTCTGGGTTTGCTGACGAGTGCAGTGGCGGCTTTCTACTATCTGCGTGTGATCGCGGCGATGTACATGAAGCCGAGCCCCGAGGGAGCGCCCGAGATGGCGGTTCCGGCGGCGAGCCAACAGGCGGTGATGTTTGTGGCTGCAGCGTTGACGATCGGGTTCGGAATCTTCCCGGGCTGGTTGCTCGATTGGGCCACTCGTTCGAGCGGCCTGCTCCGCTAGCGCGGAATCCCTGATAAATTTTACATATGCGATTTGCAATACTGCTCAGTGTTGCCGGCAGCCTCCTGTTCGCCGCCGGCCCCGATGCGAAGCTCGAGAAGGGCTTTACCAAGATCTTCAACGGTAAGGATCTTACCGGTTGGACGAAGGCGAAAGAGAATGATGACGCGTTCCAGGTTAGGGACGGGTCGATTGTCGCCAATGGCAAGCGGTGCCACTTGTTTTTCACCGGACCTTTCAAAGGCAAGCCATCCAACTTCAAGGATTTCGAATTGAAGGTGGACGTGATGACGAAGACGAAGTCGAATGGCGGGATTTACTTCCACACGGCGTATCAGGAAACGGGTTGGCCGGATAAGGGTTTCGAGGTGCAGGTGAACAACACGCACGGGGACTGGAAGAAGACCGGTGGCTTGTACAACGTTCAGGACAACAAGGAGCCGTTTCAGGATGATGTCTGGTTTACCGAGCACATCATTGTGAAGGGGAATCAGGTGACTGTGTTTGTGGACGGCAAGAAGGTGTCGGACTGGACGCAGCCGGCTGACTGGCAGGGCCCGAAGGGGAACCCCGGACGGAAGCTGGATGCGGGGACGTTTGCGCTGCAGGCGCATGATCCGGGTTCGACGATCATGTACACGAATATTCGGGTGAAGCCGCTGAAGTAGGGATTGTCCCGGAAGGATTCAAAGAAGGGGGGGAGCTTGCTCCCCCCTTTTCTGTTTCATCGCACTGTCCAAAGGGTGGGGGCCAGTTGTGAGATTGCTTCGGGGTTGTAGTAATCGTAGAGCGCGGATGGGGTGGATTTGGCTCTCATGCGGAATCGAGGCGTGAGGAGGAAATCAAATTCAATGCCGCCTGCTTTTGGCCAGAAGTAGAAGATCAGTTTGTCGGGGTGAATCTCGTAGTGATCGATGCTTCTTGCGCTGCCTTCAAGAAGTTGCTCGAGTGTCGTGGTGTCGGGTTGGGTGCCGGGAGGCAGGCCGATTTCAGCGATGAGCATGCCGTAGCCTTTGAAGCCGACGCGTTCGGCTCTGACGCTACAGCGGACCGGCTCACCAACAGCGGGATCGAGCCTGTCGAAACTCACCTTGAACTGCAACTCAGGATGTGTGGAAGGCGGGGCCTCTGCCCAGGGTAGCCAGTAGCTTTCACTGAGGTAGACGAGCGCGGCCGTAGTGCCAGAGACGCTGATGCTGTTCTTGCCGGGATTCAAAGAGGCAGAGAGATCCACCAGTAGTGGCTCCATCGTCTTGGGATCTGATGGGAGCCTGAGAGTTTGGACGAGGCGACCCGCGGCCCTGATCTCAAGCTGTCGGCCTCTGCTCTTCATGTCGCCGAGAACGGGCGAAGCAACGGCGATCGCTTGCATGGTGAGAGCCGTGGCGTGGGTTGTTCCCCAGCCGCCAGACTGATCGCGGTTTCGCAGCAAGAAGATGAGCCCGGCCTTGAGCTCGGTAGCGGCCTGGTCGGGGTGCAGCCGATTCCAGGCGGAGAGTGCGCGCACGACCAGACTTGTGGTTTCAAATCTCCCGGCGACACCCCAGCCATAGAAGGGAGTGTTGGTTCGTGTGTCCCAGAATTTCGCCCCGCGATCGGATTGAGCCGCCGCATTGAGCCTTGCGAGAATACCTACGCCCAGTTCTGACTTGCCCGAGGCCAAGACGGCAAGGAGCAGGTTGGCGAGCAGGTATGGCTCGTTCGTTGTGTCGAGCTGTTGGGAGAGGTGGTGCAGGCCGGAGTGCAGGGTGTCTGCATCGATCTTGAAGCCCGCCGTAGCTGCTTCACCAAGAGCCCGGAGGATGTGGCTTGTGAGAAGAATTGCGTGCCGGTTGTTGGTGTCTGCCTTACCAATTTCTGTTGTCCAGAGCCCGCTCGGCGATTGTGATTGCTCCAGCCAGGCGATGATCCGTTCGATCTGTTCGCGTGCCACCGGAACGATGGGTGAGGAATCGAGGAGAAAGCTGAGCGCATAGGCAGACAGGGCCAGGTCGGGAGTGCCGGATGTCCAATACGGAATGCCTCCATCCCTCGACTGCATGGCACTGATGGCAAGTTGAGCCGTGCGGATGTGTTTGCGTGAAGCGTCCTCAAGCTCAGGGGTGGATTTGCCCGTCGACCGCGCAAACAGCAGAACGGTGAGATTGGCGTAGCCGGCCGAGATGGTTTGCTCGGCGCAACCGTGGGGCAGCTTCAAAATCGAGTGAGCGCTTTCCAGTAGAAGGGAAGTGAAGTTGGGATGAATGCGAAGTTCGGCCCGATTGCCGCCGGGAATTGCATTCGCCGGAATGACAACTTCGAATGTGGAGTTGCCTACCATCAAATCTCCCGAGTCTTTGGAGAGTTGATGGCCGTCGGGATGGATCCGAGAAGATTTCTCGATGGCATCGCCGAGAGATCCTGCCAGGGCCGTAGCGCGGAATAGTGATTTTTGAAAGGTCTTGCCCGCGGTGATGCGGTAGGTGAAGTCACGCGAGGAATTCGCTTCAAGGGTGCCATTCTGCTTGCGGGGAGTTTCGAGATTCATGTCGCCGCCCGGTTGCAGATCCAGGCAGATATCGCGGGCCTGCGGAGAGTAGTTGCGAACCGTTACGGGTAGTTCCAGTTGATCGCCAGACGTTAGATTCTGCGGAGGATTCAAGTCGATGAACAGGGGTTGGAGTGTGTTGATATTCACTTCTGCCTAGGCCGTGAGGCCATCGAGGGAAGAGGCAAAGGCGGCGACCTTCCAGGAGGTGATCGAGTCGGCGAGCTTGATGGATGTGGTGTAAGTGCCTGAGCTGCCGGTGAAGGCTTCGGGTAACCAGAGGAGAGTTTCGGGGAAGTAGTTGCGGAGACGAGGGGTGGAGGTAGCCGGACTCGGTCCACTCGCGGCTGCCGCTGAAGTTTGCAGCATGGGGGCTGTCGAGCTGACTTCGACCGTTTCAAAAATTGTACCCACTGCTAGCTGGATGTCGACCTCAGTGGTTGCAGCGGCCTGAACCGGGATTCCAGTGACTTGAGTCATCGCGAAGCCATTTTGTGAGGCTTCAATGGTGTAGGTGCCCTCTGGCAGGGCGTGAAATTGGTATTCGCCCAAGGCGTTGCTGTGTAGCGTTGAGAGCACTTTCCCTTGTTGAAGCAAAGAGACGGTTGTACGTGCAACGGCTGCGTCTGTCGCATCGGTAATGCGTCCTATGATCATGCCTGGGCCTGACTGCTGAACTCTGGTTGTCGGCTGTGATCCAGATGACGAGGTTTGCTGGATCACGATATCAATGTAGAAGACATCGAAATCGTCCCGCGTGTTCAAGTGCTTGTCGGGGCCATTGCTGTGAATTGCGAAGCGGATGAAGCGCTCCGTGACAGGAATGATGTTGGAGATACGAATCGGCTGTCCACGGTAGACCTGCCGGTTTGTGTAGATGACCCGGTCTTGATAGCGAGAGCGTATGTGGCTCGTGAGTTGGTATGGATTTCCCCACGAGTCGAGTAGGGACTCCACGCGCAGGTCTGCTCGCTCAAGTAGTGCGATGAACTCGTCGCGAGATTCAGGAGGTGTCGGTGCTGCCGCGAGAGCCTTTCGGATCTTTGCTTCTTCGGCTTGGAAGTAGGGCCCACTGTAATGAGCCAGCGTGACGTCGTCCTCTGAGTCGAACTGTTTGTCCGGGCCCGCACTATTTAGATCGACGTGTCGAATGTTGAAGTTGCTCGAGACTCTTGGGCGCACTGGTGTCCCCCAGGCGTCTCGTGTGGTTTTCAGTAGAAGGCCGTGGTTTGCCAAATGAGCTTCGAGCTCCGCAACGGTGGCGGGAAGATCTAGAAGTTCTTTGAGCGCGGACCCGATGAGGGCTTCCGTCTTCTTGAAATAGGGCTTTCGGATCTCGCCTGCCCGGAAGTCGTCGATTGTGCCGTGGGTCTTGTCCGGCCCGGCGCTGTGGATGCTGAGCACGTGATTGGGACCTTCATAGCCGTAGTGAACCCGGTATGGGACACCCCAAGGGTCTGATAGATCCAACTTGGTCGCACTCAGAATGGAATCGAGAGAGGAGCGTTGCTGCGGGAAGGTCAAAGTATTTTCGTAATGTTTGTTGAGGGCTAGAGACAGTTGCTTCAATTGCTCCTGAACGCTTGCAAACTGGGGTGGTTCGGCGATGGACTCGCTGCGGCGAGAATCCAAGGAGACGTTTAAGCCTGCAAGCAGGGCTTCAGCCAGGAGATCCATGTCGGGAGAATTGAAAGTTGCTGCCGGCAAGCGGAAGAGATCCTCAATGCGCAAGCCACTGATTTCGGTTTCGCCCTGGTAATGGCATTCACGGCAGCGGAGCCAGTAGGTTGAGCCGAACTCTGATTCGTTTCGAGACTGTTCGAGGACCGCCTGATCCACTACTGCCACGGCCAATGCGGAATCAACTGGCTTGCCAGCCTGAGTGTTCACTTGAAACTGGATTTTGGCTTGGTCCCCTGGCTTGTATGTGGGTCGGTTGGGGGCGATGGTCAGAGACAGGCCGGATGTGTCCCGGAATGCGACTGTCGTTCTGCCAACCTCGCTCGCTTCCGTCTGCCCCGGGAGCCAGGCCACGAAGGTGACCAGGCGCTGGAACTCGGGTTGATAGGGGAAGTCCACTTCCGCTTTGCCATTGACGAGTTGAACGACCTTGCTTGTAACGAACTGATCGTTCGAGATGGCGTTGATGAGGAGCGTTTGCAAAGTGGTGCCAGTAGTGGAAGTCACCTTTACGCGGACGGACTGCCCCGGGCTGTGAAGTGTCTTTGCTGATTCCAACTGAACCCTGCGTCGATGGCTGAGCCAGAAGGATTGCGATTTGGTTCCGCTGAGGCCGCTCGAGTCAGTTGCGGTGATGTTGAGGGACTGTAAGCCTTGGGGTGGCATTGCCTTCCCAATGCCAAGCCGGTTGGTTTGAAAGGGCAACTTGCCGGTGACGAATTCGATCTGGCCTATAGTCGCTGCCGGGGTGCCGTCGGCGTAAGAGGTGGAGATGTAAATGGCGTCTGGTGCCGGAATGGCGTAAACGTGAATGGGCTGGCGGGAGATTCGAATCGAGAATCGGCTCTGCTCGGTGCGGCGTGAAATCGGGTCTGTGAAGGATGCGATGAAATCGAGGTCAGCGAATTGAGCCATCGTCTCGTGGAGGCTTTCGTGCTCCTTTTGAAGGTCGAGGGTCGCGGTGAAGTTGCCTGAGGCGTCAGAGGTGCCCTCGGCTAAAGACGCCGATTCGGTTTTCGATTTCGCGGCATCGGTGATCCGAATTTGGCCTTTGAATATGGGCTTGCCAAATAGATAGCTGCCATTGATCAAGACTCTGGTTGGTTGATCTTTGAGGTAGGCGGTGCGGTCGGGTTTCGCGAGGACGCGGAACGTTGGCAGCTCATAGCGTTTGACCTAAATGGAGTGCGTCGCGATGGTTTGATCGGGTGAGCTTTCTCGGCAGAGGGTGATTTCATAGGTGCCAGGGGTGGCTGAAGGATAGATGGGCCAATCTTCATGCACGATGCCGAATCGGGATGCCGTAACTGGCGAGCTGTAGAGTAGCTCGCGACTCGAGTTATGCAGGCGCATAAGGAGTTTCTCATTCGCAGCTGGCTTCTTTAGCGAGGTGGTGACCAAGGCTCGGGCATGAAGGACTTGGCCTGGTTGGTAAATACGCTTGTCGGTCACGAAGCTTGCCGACAGTTGGAAACGACGGGAAACGCTGAGAGACGCAGATTGTGAAAAATCGCCCTCGCTTGCTTGGATTTCAAATTCCAGATCCTGCTCCTCGCTGGAATCGAGCCCTGCCGGAAGATCAAAGGTGACGGCGGCAAAACCGTCCTTCAGAAGTTGAATCTTGCCAGCGATTGGTTCTGCGTCTCTGATGGTGAGCTCACCTTTCCAACTAACGGCATTGAATCGCTGCCGAGAGATGGGATGAATGGCTTGCGCAAGAATGGTGACCGCCTTGCCTGTTTTGCCAGCGCCGGCAAGATGGGCGTGTACCTCGAAGACATGAGAAGCGATTTTTGGGAGCGCCGCGATTCCCGTGATCGGACGAACGATTCGAAAAGAAGTACCGACCGGGGAGAGCCGGTATCGAAGCCTTGTCCAGATGGAAGGTTCTACGATCGGGAACGGGAGCTCTACGCGGGATTGCCTGGGTGCGATCTCGATGTCGAATTGCTTTTTTGCGAGCGAATGGTCGTTGCTTTCGATCCATTCCAGCGTGAGGCGTGCCTTGGCTGGAGAATCAGTCGGGTTGCTGAATGGGAAAGAAATTACAGTGGCGTTAGAACGAAGCGAGGCCTGAATTGAGGATTCGTCGAGAGTGATTTCAGATTGCGCTAACAGGCAGGATAAAGAAGTAAGCCCAAGTAATATGTACTTCACGCGCATACAGGATACTGCGATGCGGATTCGAGGGCAATGGGCCGCGAGCAGGGCTAGCCGAGGATGTCGATGGTTTTGCTGGCGAGTTCGTTGGCGGATTCGACGAGCTTGAGGTTGGCCTGGGTGGCGACTTTTGCTTCGAGGAGGGCGACCATGGTGGCGCTGAGGTCGACAGTGTCGCCAGCAATGTCGCCGCCGTAGGGGGGAGCTGAGCCGGAAGTACCGCCGGCAACGCCGCTGGAGAGGCGCTTGGCGACGGCCGCCAGTTTCTCTTGCGCTTTTTCAAGCCCCGCTAAGCCGATTGATTGTACTTCCATAGTTGTCGTATCGTCCCAGGCACTGCGACCTTTAGAAAAATTTGCTCAAGTCGCCAAAATTCTCGACGATGTGGAGTTGGCCCGGCCCTGCGGGGCGAAGTTCTGTGTTTTCGAGAGTCCAGGTGCGGGCGTAGGGAACGAAGATCGCGTTGAGGCCCGCTTCGAGGGCCGGGTTGATGTCGCTTTTGGGGGAGTTGCCGATCATCCAGGTGATTTCCGGCTGAAGATTGTGGCGTGAGGCGAGGTCGCGGTATGCGGCAACATCTTTCTCGCGGACGATTTCGAACTCGCGGAAGAACTCTCCGATGGGACTGCGGTCGATCTTGAGGCGTTGTTCTTCAGGGTGCCCCTTGGTGAAGAGAATTAGATCATGATTGCGTTCGAGCAGATAGGCCAGGGTGGACTCGACGCCGGGGAGCATCTCGATGGGCTGGTGGAGGATGCGGTCGGCGAAACTCATGACGCGGTCGAGATCGCCCGGGGCGATGTGACGTTCGACGAGGTGCTGGTAGCACTGCACCATGTTGCGCGCAAAGTTCTGAGCGCCGTAGCCGTGGATCTTGATGTTGGCGATTTCGATTTCATCGAAGATGTCGCGGGTTTCCTGAGGCGTGAGCGTGGAGTGATTGAGAAAGTCGAGGAATTCCTCCCAGGCTTGCTCAAAGTAAATGTTGTTTTCCCAGAGTGTGTCGTCGGCGTCGATGATGAGGGACTGCGGAGCGTCGCGGCGCATCAGGCTTCAGTGACTTCTGTCGCATGCTTGGCGTGGCCATTCAAGGGAGCGACGCGGCGGACGTGGCGGGTGAGCTTTTCGCGTTCGAGGTAAGAAGGAAGATAGGCGGCGAGGGCCTCCATGCGTTCCTTTTCGCTGGGCAGGGAGAGGAGTTGCTGGCGGAAGTCGACGTCTGGGATTGATTGAGCGACGAGGAAGCTGAGGCCGGGGCGAGAGTCGGATGGCATTTCCTCAACCATGCCGCCGTGCTCCATAACCATGAGCTTGACCCAGGCGCTAAGGACGCGCTGGCGAATCAGGTCGCTGGCTTCGTCCTCTTCGTCGGAGATCATGGCGACCGAGGCGCGGAGATAGTTGCGTTCTTCGTCGACCAGGATGATTTCAAAGCGGCGCTGACCGCGGACGACTATGTCCATGCGGCCATCGGGGTATTGCTTGAGGATGCGGTCGACAAAGGCTGTGCAGCCGATGTTGGCCATCCCTTTTTCGCTGGCGAAGACGATGCCGAATTCGGACTTGTCGCGCAGGACGTCGCCGATCATCTCCTTGTAGCGCTCCTCAAAGATGTGGAGCGGGAGTTCGGCACCGGGGAATAAGACCACCCCTAATGGGAATAGGGGCAGTGCGTCTTGAGCCATACGTACTATTATTGACTCTTGTGCGGATCGATGGTTCAAGAACTGTAATTACCGGCGCCTCCACTGGGATTGGGGCAAGTCTTGCCGCGGAAATGCACCGGCGCGGAGCGAAGCTTGTGCTGGTGTCGCGCAAGACGCATACCTACGAATTGAAGGGCGCGGAATGGATCTCGGCCGACCTGACGATCGCTGAAGAGCGCGAGAAGGCCCTGGCTGAGGCGACGCGATTGTTGGGCGGGATTGATGTGCTGGTGAACAATGCGGGTGTGGGAGCGTATGCGCCGACTGTGACGGTGGATGACGCGATGTGGAATCACTTGTACGAGCTGAATCTGAATGCGCCGGTGCACCTGACGCGCAGAGTGTTGCCGGGGATGATTGCGCAGGGGAAGGGATGTGTAGTGAATGTGTCGTCGATTGCGGGAGTGGTGCCGCTGCCGTGGTTTACGCTCTATTCGACGACGAAGGCGGCGTTGTTGAGTTTTACGCATGGGCTGCGGATGGAATTGGATCAGACCGGAGTGACGACGGTGGCCGTGTGCCCGGGGTATGTGAAGACCCCGTTTCAGGCAAACGTGATCGTCGGAAGACCACCGCTGATGTTGCAGAGGACGAAAGCCTTCGCCATCACGCCAGAGAAATGCGCAAGGGATATTGCGAACGGAATTGAGGCTGACCGGAGAACCGTTGTGACGCCCGGGAGCGGGCGTGTGCTGAACGGGCTATATTTCTTGTTCCCAAAGCTGATCGACTGGCAATTCTCTCGATGCAATCGCAACTTGGAGAAGGCTAAGAATTGATCCTGAAGTTGAAACGTTCGCCGGGAATTTATCTCGTGGGCTTTATGGGCTGCGGCAAGTCGACCGTGGGCGCGATGCTGGCCGATGAGATCGGGTGGCGGTTTCTTGATCTGGACGAACGGATCGAGTCGCAACAGACGACGACGATTGCGGGGATCTTTGAGGAGCAGGGTGAAGAGGCGTTTCGCAAGATTGAGACAGCGGCGCTGGTGGATGTGATTCGAGAGACGTTTCGGGGAAGAGCGTCGGTGGTGGCTTTGGGGGGCGGTGCGTTTCCGTGGCCGGGGAATCGGGAGAAGCTGGAAGACGCAGGTGTAACGATCTGGTTGGATGTGCCCCTGGAGCGGTTGGAGAAGCGGGTGGCTGGGGCAGAGCACCGGCCGCTGGCGAAGGATCCGGTGCGGTTCCGCGAATTGTTTGAAAAGAGACGGCCGGAATACGCCAAGGCCGATTACACGATTCCATTTGATAGTGACAACCCGAAAGATGCCGTTGAAGCCATCCTCGCGCTCGGTCTTCTCGACTGAGACGCAAATCCGAAAGCATGCGCTGACGATTTTGAAATCAGCGCTGGAAGCGGCCGACCCATACCGCGCAACGCTGGCGCACCTGAAGCCGCTGCCGGCCTCTGTGCGGCATCTCTACGTGGTGGGGGCGGGGAAGGCTGCTGCGGCGATGGCCAGGGCCGTGGAGAAGGCTTACGGACGAAGGATCAAGGCCGGCGTGATTGTGACCAAGTATGGACACAAGCAGCCGTTGAAGAGGATTGAGTGTTTGGAGGCTGCGCATCCGGTGCCGGATGAGGCGGGGATGCGAGCCGCGCGGGAGATGACGGAGTTGTGCCATCGGGCCGGTGCCGAAGATTTGGTGTTGTGTTTGATCTCGGGAGGAGCGTCTGCTTTGTTGCCGTGCCCGGCACCGGGGATCACGCTCGAGGAGAAGCAGACGACGACGCAGTTGTTGTTGGCTTGCGGGGCGACGATTCAGGAACTGAATTGCGTGCGGAAGCATCTGAGCGGGTTGAAGGGCGGGCAGCTGGCGCATGTGGCGTACCCGGCCAGAGTTGAGACGTTGATTTTGTCGGATGTGATTGGGGATCCGCTGGATGTGATCGGGTCGGGCCCGACGGTGGCCGATACGACGACGTTCGCGGATGCGTGGGAGATTTTGTACAAGCATCGCTTGACGGACAAGGTGCCGGGGAGTGTGCGGCATCATCTGGAGCAGGGTGTGAATTTGCAGATTCCGGAGACGCCGAAGGCTGGGGACCGCGTGTTTGCGCGGGTGAAAAATGTGTTGGTGGGTTCGAATCGTTTGAGTGTGAATGCGGCTAAGGAGCGGGCGAGGGCGTTGGGGTACAAGACGATGCTGTTGTCGACAACGTTGGATGGAGAGGCTTCTGAGGTGGCCAAGATGTTTGCGGCGATGGCGCGCGAGGTGAGGGCGTCGGGGAATCCGGCGAAGGCGCCGGTGGCTGTGCTGGCTGGTGGCGAGACGACGGTGCATTTGTCGAATCATCATGGGCTGGGGGGACGGAATCAGGAGATGGCGCTGGCCGCGGCGATCGGGATTGAGGGGCTGGAGCGGACGGTGTTTCTGGCGGCAGGGACGGATGGGACCGATGGGCCGACGGATGCGGCGGGTGCGTTTGCGACGGGGACGACGCTGAAGCGTGCGGCTGAGATTGAGTTTGATCCGCATGAGTTTCTGACGCGGAATGACTCGTATCATTTCTTCAAGCCGCTGGAGGATTTGGTTGTGACCGGGCCGACGGGGACGAATGTGATGGACCTGTACCTGATGCTGATCGGGTGATGCGGTTGTGATAGATTGAAATTGACGCTGAGCGGGAGTAATTCAGCGGTAGAATGTCAGCTTCCCAAGCTGAACGTCGCCGGTTCGATCCCGGTCTCCCGCTCCAACTTCTTCTTTCCTTTGGCATCACCTGCCTTCACAGCCTGCTGCGAAATGCGACTTGAAGGGGCTAGAGAGTCTAATTTGCACTGTGGCTAAGGCGAGGGAGCGGTACAGTCTGGATTGTTAGCCCAAAAGCAATTGTTGGCACAAAATTTAGGAGCAAGTCAGAAGACGTCGGCGTTCGGCCAACCTTAGAAGGTGAGGCAAAGGGAGTCAAGCCGTAAGACTCGAGAAAGTTGAGAATACCATGGGAGCAGCCGGCCTGGATCGGAGTTGCCTTCGATTGGCTCTAAATTATTTTCCTATTGTCCAGCCTGGGCGACGAGGTGGGGCGAGTCCGATATGGCAAGGTCAAACGCCTCAGCCGGAAGCTGAGGAAGAATCTCTCGGTTGCTACCAAGCTAGAGGGCAATTCCAGACAAGCCACTTGTCAATGTTCTGCTAGTGCGCACGCAACTAGGCCAAGATCTTCTGTATCGAATGGAATTAGGGGTAAATTGCCATCGGGCTGAACCATCAGCCTCACGGGGAGAGACCAACTGACCGATTATCTCGCTTCGACGATTCACAAGCTCTTTCCGCCAATGGCCCAGCCAATGATTTGGAAATATGCTTCTCAAAAAATGTGCTTTATGGAAGCAACACCGGTAATCCTGCTTTGTCGTAGGCGGACTTTAGGCGTTTGTTGTTCTGATCAATTTTCTTACGCGTCGCGTCGCGTTCTTTTCTGGAACTATCCGCTTTTCCCGAAAGAATCTCCTTCTGAGTAGCCGTTTGCTTAATGTCAACTTTCAATTCTGATGGGGATTCTGACTTCAACACTGTAGTCGCGGCGACCTGAGGTTTGGAGCTCAACAATTGCCCTGCGTCAATTCCAGCAGAAATAACCTCAACCACTCCCGCAATGGTCTTCAATACGCTTTGACGTTTCATAGTTTCCTGAAGCTCGAGCTCAACTCGAAGGTATTCCTGATAGGCCTCATTAAACTGCTTTTCGAGGTCTTCGCTTCGCTCAGTCAAGCTGGCGATTTCTGCGGCGTTCTTTGCAGATTTTAGTGCGACGCGGTTCGTTTCCCGCACCTTGACCCAGTGCGTCGCAGCATTGGCAGGAGCCTTCAAGCTTTCTCTGGCCTTTTTGATATCCTCCTCTTCCCTTTTGATAGTCGCTACATTCCTTGCAAGCATCTGCATCTTTCAATGGAACTCGCGCGGGATCTGACAAACCGATGGTCGCGGTCCCTTTTTCAACCATGCATAACTTGTATTTAGCGGATGATCTCCGGACACCGAGGGTTGCGGGCCTCGGGTGAAGAGGTGGTTACTTCATGCTGCCATAGGTTGCGCCGAGGCGAGTTTCCCATCGAGGAAGGCCTGGTAGGGTGTACGGCCCTGAGTCCTGTATCCATGATGGGGACGCTGGCGATTGTAGAAGGCTAGATAGGCATCGAGATCGTCTTGCAACTCCGCCACTGACTGGTAGATCTTCTGGCGGAACTTGACGCTGTAAAACTCCTCCTTGATGGTTCGATGGAAGCGTTCGCAGAAGCCGTTGGATTGCGGTGAGGCGATCTGCGTGCGCTTGTGGCGGATCTGGTTGATCGCCAGGTAGATCTCGAAGGGATGACGGGCTTCGAGACCGCAGTACTCTCTGCCGTTGTCGGTGAGCAGTCGCTCGATGTTGACGCTCTCATCCTCATAGAAGGGAATGTCTCGGTCGTTCAGCGTATCGGCTGCGGTGATCGGCATCTTGCTGAGATAGACCTTGGCGAAGGCTTGCGAGCAATGGGCATCGATCACTGTCTGCATGTAGACCTTGCCGACACCTTTGATGGTGCCCACGAAGTAGGTGTCCTGACAGAGCAGATAGCCGGAGTGCGGCGCTTCGATGTGTTGTTCGGGATCACCGTTACGGCCAGCGTGCTTCTGCAGCAGACGCTTGGCTTGTTCGGTGAGCACGCCGCCTTCGCTGGCCGTCTTCTTGTCCAGCCACAGCAGGCGCTGCAGGCGCAACGTGATGCCGTGGCGAACCCACACGCCACGAACAGCTGGCGCGGAGACACCGATGCCGACCAGACGCAACTGATCGGCGATGCGGATGTAGCTGTAGGTTGGGAACTGCGCCGTCATGTCGAGAATTTGCTGCTCGAGCTCAGGTGGGGTCTGGTTGGGCATGCGTGGCCGCCGGCGTTCTCTCGGCTCCAGGCCTTCAGCGCCATGTTTCTCGTAGGCCTCTTTGATCTCGTAGTAGTGGCTGCGGCTGATGCCCGCTCGCTGGCAGGCCGCCTTGATATTGCCCAGTTACTGGGCCAGTTGCAACAGCCCAATGCGGGCTTTGATAAGCTTCTGTTTGTCGCTCATGAGTGGTGTCCTTTCGGGGGGTGATTTAGGGTTTTGGAAGATTCCAAATCTATCACCGCAAGGACCCGCTCGGAGCGGTTTGGAGCCTCCGGCTCCGGTCGGGCTACGCCCTCCCTTCGCCTACGTCCCCAAACCGCTGTTTCCCATCAATGTGTCCGCTCATCTCCCGCTAATTTCACCTAAAGCTAGAAATGTAGCGATGCCGAAAAGTTGGCGGCGAGTCAACGCTTGCCCAAAAGAGAGAACCGGTAGTGGAGGGCATATTCACGAAAGTCCATACCTTTCTCAAGCCGGGATCTCTGTTTCCTAAGTCCCGTGGCCGATATGATACCGCAAACCAGGCGACTCGCGCCGTGCTTAAGCTAGTTGCTGGGCAATGAGAGCATTGAAGCCTAGCTTTTATTCCAATTCGCTCAGTAGGATCGGACCGCCATCGGAAGTAGATCACGATGGCGGGAATTCGATCTTGAGAAGGCAGTTGAGTGAGAGCTGAAAGGGCTGATCTTGTTCGTCACACCTTGAGTGCTGACCTTTGTACGGATCAATAAAGAAATGCGTGGTGTTATCTCTTCTGGAATACTACCGCTAGCGGCTCCCAAACCCTTGCTCCTCCGAGTCCCAACTCTGAAGGGCGAGGGGTCCTTTGAAGTCCACTGCTGAGGCCTGGGCTTTGCCCAGCCCTGACTGCCTAAAGATCATACTAGCGCTGCTTAGCTGTAAAGGCGGCAATTGCTCAAGTGGCTCTTGTGTAACCGCTTTCTCGTGCCGGAACGGTGGAGCGAGGGCTAGTCGCCCGCTGCTGCGGTCTTCTTCTTTCCGCTGCCGGGGCTGACGGCATTAATCCCCTTTTTCCATCCCTTGATGAGGCGCCTCTTCTCGGCAAGCGCCTCCTTCATGCGAGAGACCTCCGACTCCGTTAGCGCGATCCGCAGTTCCAACTCCTGCGCTTCGGCGTGGATCTCGGGGAATACTTCTTCTGTCATGGTTCCTGTTCTCCTAGCTAAAGTGCCTGACGTCCAGTTCGACTCTTTGGCTGTTGAGCCGATGCTCGGTCGGGTTGGACTTCTGCTCCAAAACTGCTCCTTTAAGCGGAGCCTCGGAGCGAGGCCTTCAAAACAGGGTGTGGTTAATCGCCTTCCATTGACACCGTAGACGCGTATGTTCTTGACTTACAATCTACAGTCGATTTCCCAAGCTGAACGTCGCCGGTTCGATCCCGGTCTCCCGCTCCATTCCTTCCCCCCTTGATTCGCGTCGCATAAACCCCTCCGTCAAACAATCCTTGAGGCAGTCTCCAGCGTTTCTTCCTGTCATGAGGGAGTGCGCCTGAGATCGTCTGTTATGAGGGCTCGCAGCATGATAAGACGAACGGCTTCTGTCGGTACCTACCATTGGGGATGCGTATCATTTACAAAATCGTTTCGATTATGTTACGATTTGGTTAATGCGGCAAGGTTGTCAATTCGTAGCGATGGTCTTCGCCATTACTTTGCCCGCTGGCGCCACGGAGCTTTTTTCCTGGCATACGATGGATACCACGTTGATTCAAAAGGGGCGTTTCGAGTTGTCCTCGCATCATCGGACGCGGACCCGGCAAGAGTTGACCTATCTGGATCAATCGCGCGTGGGTGCGATTGGGCGTTGGACGGCACGGCCGAAGCTGGTGGTGCTGGCCGGGTATTACTTCCAGCCGCAGCAGTTGCGGGATGACCTCTGGACACGAGGGCATCGCGTTTGGGGAGGGGTGGAAGCTCCGCTTTGGTCCAAGCCGGGGCATCTGGTTTCGGGGCGATTGTTGATGGAGCGGCACTTGAGCACGGGCCGAGCGGACTACTTTCGGTATCGGACGTCGCTGCGGTATGTGGCAGGGAAGGGGCGGGTGCGACCTTTCATACAGAACGAGGTGCTGGCGGCTTGGCCGGGCTTTCATTCGACGCGAAATTCGGGTGGAGTGATGATGCGGCTGAACGACCAACTTTCGCTGGACGTGAGCTATCTCTACGACGTGCGGCGGACCTTCTGGGGCGGAGACCGGCAGTCGGTGGTGACGTCGATGAAGTGGACGCCGCGCTGGCGACTGCGTTAGCGGTAGAACGGCTGCCAGGTGAGCCAGCGTGGTCCATAGTGGGGCATGGGCTTGCCGACTTCGAGTGCGCCGAGATCTGGAGCGCGGCCCGTGTGGTCGTCGTTCACGGTTGGGATCAGGACGCCAGCGTCGACGGCCTTGCTCGCGGGCTTGAGTTTGAAGTTCAAATCCATGGCGTGATAGACGGCGTATTTCTGCGCGGGATCGGGGGGCGAGAGCTTTTCAAAGATGTCGAAGTCCACTTCGATGCTGTGTTGCTCACGGCCCGTGGCTGAACGAAGCGCCGCGAGGGTTGGGAAGTTCTGCCAGTCTTCTGGCTTCGCTTCGTAGACGCGCAGGCCCGGCTTCGGCACGAACAGGTAGTACTGATCTGCGACGTCCTTGTTGGGGCGGTAGCCGTTGTAGTCTGAGGACGACTCGGCGGTGGAGTTCGCGAGGCGCAGCACAGGCCGTTGCGGAGTGTCGCGGCCGAGGATCAGGTTGTTGCGGAAGTGCATGTTGGCGGCGGGATCGCCGACCAGGTTCTCACCGATGATCGTGTTGTGCCATGCGAAGAGCCCGGCCGCTTTGGCGGAAAACTTGAAGGCGACGCCGGAAGGCACGTGGTAGAGGAGATTGCGATAGAAGTAGGCGGGGCCGCCGAAGACGGGCTGTGAACTGTAGCCGCCCTGCGCAGCGTTGACGCCGCGATTGTTGAAGACGCGAATGTTGTGCACGCCACCGTCGGTCTCAACGAAGTCGTCGTTGAACAGGTGCATGTCGTTGTTGTAGATGTCGATCGAAGAGGCGCGGCGGTCGGGGTCTTTTTCAGGAGTGCCGTAGGTGGAAATTGAAATGGCGTCGTGGAAATAGGCGATCGAGTTGTGCGCGATCACGTGGCCGGGTCCATAGACTTTCACCGCGTAATAGCTGGTGAGTAAATGGGAGCCGTAGAGTGGTTCGGGCCACTGATTGCCGCCAGGCCGGCGCTGGCGACCGCCCCACCCGATCAGACGGAACCGATCGTCGCGGCCGAGGAAGAGATTGTCGGCGATATAGAAATCTGAGGAGCCTGCGTATTCGGTCCAAACGCCGAAGCCGACGTGTTCGAAGCGGCAGTTCTTGACGGTGAGGCCGACGGCGCCGGTGACTTCTTTTTGTCCGGCGAAGATTGCGACGTCGGTATTGCGGAAGGTGATGCCTTCGAAGATGTGATGGTGCGAGGCCATGACGTCGAAGAGGCGATGATTGCCAGCGCCATCGAAGACGACTTCGCCGTCGCCAGCCGCCTTGATTGTGATCGGCTTGTCGGGCGTGCCTTTGAGCGTGAGCGACATGGAGCCGTCGAAGGGTGCCATCATCGGGTCCACGTAGTTGAGGCGCTCGGGGCGGTAGAGCCCGGCGTGGACCAGGAGCGTGTCTCCAGGCTGCGCGCGGCGTTCCCAGACGGTCGACCAATCGCCAAGGCCGGCGCCGTAGTAGGCGTGCAGGATGCCGGTGAAATCGGGCTGCTGGCGGGGACCGAAGTAGTCGGGCGGATAGACGTGCAGCGTGCGGCCACCTGTGTAGGACTTGGGCTCGGTGCGAGTCTTCACCTTGACGGTCTTCGCGGCCTCGCCGGAGACACCGTCAGGGTCGGCCATCTGGAAGCGGCACTCGTATTCGGTGCCTGGTTCCAGATTGAGAATCGAACCGGCAAAACCTTCGGGCACGGTGTAGTCGAGGTTCTCGACGCGGCGGTAGACATTCTCGCCGCCGATGCGAACCAGGGGAAGAGCATTACGCCAGGCAGAGTCGCCGACCTTGCGGAACTGAACGGTCACCGTCGCGTTGCGGTTGGCGTCACCCGCGATCGACCACTCGAAGCCCAGATTGAGCAGGGTGGGATGTTCAACGTGAAATTTACCAGCCTGGGTCGCATTCTGTGCGGAGACAAGCGTGGGAAGCAGCAAGGCTAAAGGCAGGATGAGTCGCATAGTTGTTGGCGGATGAATTATTTCACAATTCTCAATGGATTCATCGGGGCTCCTCCCCTCTGCTAATCAAAATTGGCCTGGCATTGATTGCCAGAACCGATAAGTCCGGCTGGTGATTATCTAGTGGTGTCGCGGTAGCTGAACCGTTATCCTATAAAGCACATCCACCAGACCCTCGTCAGGCCTGGGGAATCCAATTTTTGAGGTTCCTGTATGCTTCGTCGAGATCTTCTCGTTGGCTCCGCTTCCACTTTTGCTTTCGCCGCACCCGCCTGGGATGCCGGTAAGGTGGCCCACTTGCTGCCCACCGTCAGTGACCAGCGGATGTTGATTAAGGCCTCTTTCACCGAGAATCTCCTTCGTCCTCCCTCTCTCAAGATTGCTGGGAAATTGCATGCCGGACACCAGACGGATCGGCATGGCGCATTTTGGTCCTTCGATGTCTCGGGCCTTGCGCCGGGGCGTCCCTACGAACTGCAAATTTTCGATAGCGCGAAGAAAGCACTCTGCGCTCCTTGGACCCTGAAGACCTTCCCGGCTCCTGAAGAGAAGCCGCAGAAGTTCCGCTTGCTGATTTACACCTGTGCCGGCGGAGATGAGCGTGTGATTGCCTCTAATGGCAAGCCCAATAACTTGAGCCTCGCCCAACGCGGCCGGCTGCTGGACCGCGCGATGACCTTCGCCCCCGATGCTGTCATCGCCAATGGCGACCACATTTATTGGGACCTAAAGCAGACCAATTTCCCTCCCCGATTAGACGACAAGATGGCCGCCTCGATGGGCAAGTTCAACCGCGTCGAGCCGGTCGTCGGTACGCAAAATGAAGACGTGTTGCGCAAGGTGGGTGACCAGCAGATCGCCCGGCTCTATGGTTCGCGCTTTCGCGGGGTGCCGGTCTTCTTCCTGCAGGACGACCACGACTACTTCGAGAACGACGACGCCAATGACCGCATGGTGACGTATCCTCCGGATCACTTCATGCTGCAGCTGGGCCGTGCCACGCGCCGGATGTACTATCCCGAATTTCTGCCTGACGCCCAACGTCCGTCAGGGCTGCCGGGTGCTTCTGCTCCGGACTCGCCGGCGGGTACAGGTGAGGCGTTCGGCACACTGCGCTATGGAAATCTCGCGGAAGTATTGCTCTACGACTGCCGCCGCTATTTGACTCTGGCCGGCCCGAATGCTGTGGTGATCCCGCGCGAAGCGGAGAACTGGATCACGAGCCGGCTGGCTGACACGAAGGTCGACCACGTGGTTCAAGTTCCTTCGCAGCCGCCAGCCTGGAGCTGCGGCAAATGGGGCGATTGGTATCCCGATGCGCGTGTGGGCACCAAGCTTACGCTCGATAAGGCCAAGCCCTACTGGCAGCCGGGTTGGCTCTCGCAGCATGATCGGCTGATGAAGGCCGCCTTCGATGCGCGGACGCACATCCCACTTTTCATTAGTGGCGATATGCACTCCATTGCCGAAGGCCACATCTTCAAGAGCGGTAAGCTCGACTTCCGCTCCAATCCTGTGATCTCGATGTTGCCCGGGCCGATCGGCACGGGCGAGAACTGGCCTTCTGGGTCGCGCGGCATGCGCGCCGTGCCACCACATCATCTCGAAATGGATGAGAAGCAGCCATGCCTCGAAGAGGATGGCTTTTTGATTGTTGACTTCTTACCCACCAAGATCGTGGCGAAGTTCTTCCGCTGGCAGCGTTCGCTGGCTGATTCCACGATTGACACGTTGATGCCGTATCGCGAAAGCGAAATTCCACGCAAAGGGTAACGAGGTAATGAACGCGAAACTCGTTTGTTTTTTCCTGCTCGCCAATACGCTGGCGGCTCAGAACATCCGTTCCAGCTTGTCTGGTCGGATCACGGATCCTTCCGGGGCTGCAGCCTCGGGCGCGCAGGTCAGCATTGTCAACGATGGCAACAACCAGCGGCGCATGGTTACCGGCTCGAGCACCGGTGAATACTCGATTCCTCAGCTTGAGCCAGGCACGTACACGCTTACGGTCGAGCTGACTGGCTTTCGTCGTGAAGTGATTCGCAAGCTGATTCTCGAAACTGGCCAGGATGTTCGTCTGGACGTCAGCTTGAAGATTGGTGCGGCGAGCGAGTCAGTGGAGGTGGAAGCTTCCGCACCACTCATCAACGCCGACAACGCTGCCACCGGCGGCGTGGTGGAACAACGCAAGATCGTGGAGTTGCCGCTGAATGGCCGCAACTATCTGCAACTCGCCACACTGGAGGCCAACGTGCTGCCACCAGCTCAGGGTTCCTCGAACGCTTCGCGCGGCGGCCTGAACATTGCTGGCGGCTCAGAGGTTTCGAATCTGTTTATCAAGGACGGGATCAACAACAACTCGGCCTCTTCTGGTTCCACACACACTCCGATTCTTGATTCGGTGCGTGAGTTCAAAGTTCTCACGGGTACCTATTCCGCCGAATTCGGCCGCCAGAGCGGCGCTCAGATCATGGTGACCAGCAAGTCGGGCACGAATGAACTGCATGGTGCTCTCTGGGAGTTTCATCGCAACTCCGCGTTCGATGCGCGCAACTTCTTCGCACCCAGTAAGCCCTCGTTCCGGCGTAACCAGTTTGGTGGTTTGCTCTCTGGGCCGTTATGGAAGGACAAGACCTTCTTCATGATGGGGTACGAGGGTAATCGCCGCGGTCAGCAGGATGCCACTCTGCGTGCGATTCCGCCGACAGCTTTCCGCGCGGGCGATTTTAGTTCGCTCACCACCCCGATTCGCAATCCAAGAGCTGGCAATGCGCCGTTCCCCGGCAACATCATTCCGTCCAGCATGTTCAGCCCACAGGGCGCTGGGTTGTTAGCGCTCTATCCACAGCCGACAGGCACTGCCGTTACCAACTTCAACTCCGCTGCTGCGAGCAGCTTCACTAGCGAGCAATTTATCGTGCGTGGCGACCACCGCTTTTCTGATCGCGATAGCTTTTACCTGGTTTATGAGTGGCAGGATAGTGGCACGCTGAATCCATTTGCCGGCGTCGGTCTGCCGGGATATGGCACGCAGTCGAGCTCAGGCACGCAACACGCTGTGGCGAGTTGGCTGCATGTATTCTCACCGTCGCTGGTGGCAGAAGGACGCGCGGGCTTCTCGAGGCTCAAGATCCTGAATGTTCACCAGGATTTTGAAGTCGATGTCGTAAAGCGCCTCGGGATTCAAGGGCTTACCGACGTTGGCGTCACTCCGCTCAACAATGGCGCGCCGGCCCTGACCGTCGCGGGCTACGCTGGCTTGGGTGGTGGGGCGAACCAACCCCAAGGCCGCGGCGAAAACACGCACCAGTATGTTGGCGCGATGACCTGGATCCACGGCTCGCACTCGACCAAATGGGGCGGTGACTATTTCACCTTCCCTTACAACTCCTTCCTGACGAGCAATGGTCGCGGGAGCTTTCAGTTTGATGGCCGGTTTACAGGTAACTCCGTGGCCGACTTGTTGCTCGGCATTCCCTTCCGCGGGGATCGGACGTTGGGCGAGCCTTTCCACAATTCGGTGGTGAATTCGACCGGCTTCTACTTCCAGGACGATTGGAAGGTGACGTCAAAACTCACCATCAACCTCGGCGTTCGCTACGATCTTTTTCCTGCCATCTACGAACGGGTGAATAAGATCGCGAGTTGGGATCCGCGCACGAACACGATCCGTGTCGCGGGCGGACGAGAGGCATTCATTGGTACCAATGGCCGCCTGCAATTGCGCGAACGGCCTGATGTGGGCCGAAACGTTTACAAAACGGACTACAACAACTTCTCGCCGCGTATCGGCTTTGCGTGGCGACCCTTCGGAAATGGCGCAACGGTGATCCGTGCTGGCTTTGGCTCGTTCTACAACATGCAATCCGCAGGCAACGGCATCACGCCACTGTCGCGGAACTCACCGTTCCGCGAGTCGCAAATTGCAGGGCCGTTCTCCTTGCCGGTGGTTCCAGATTTGGCCAACATGTTTACGGCTACCAGCAGCACGCCTACGGCGCCTGGCATTCAGGAAGATATCCGGACTGGTTACATCAACCAATGGAGCTTCGGTGTGCAGCGGGAGCTGGCGCGGAATCTCGTAATTGACGTTTCGTACCTTGGCTCGCAGGGACACAAGCTGCCCACGGCATGGAACCTCAATCAAGCGCTGCCTGGCCCTGGTCCGGTGAACAGCCGCCGTCCTTATCCGGGATGGGGTGGCATTTCCGGCGGCTTTGGCTCGTCGATTGGCAACTCCGCTTTCAATTCGATGACCGTTCGTTTGGAGCGCCGCTTCGCCTCAGGCCTGAGCTTCCTGTCCAGCTATTCGTTCTCGAAGATCATCGATCAGACGAGTGGTGTTGCCACCAATAGCGCTGCCAGCCCAGTGTTAGCGCAAGACGCGCGCAACCTGCGTGCCGAACGATCTGTGGCTGACTATGACACGCCGCACCGTTGGGTGCTCTCTTCGGTCTATTCGCTTCCCTTCGGTAAAGGCCAACGCTTTGCGGCAGGCAATCGCTTTGTGGATGCTCTTGCCGGTGGCTGGCAGATGACGGCCATCTATACGCTGCAAAGTGGCCGCCCCTTTACGGTTGTCTCTGGGCGTGACGAAAGCAACACCGATGGCGGTGCCGATCGCCCCAACGTGATTGGCGATTGGCGTGTAGACAATCCCACGCCAGAACGCTGGTTCAACCCCTGTTCGCTTACGGCAGCGGGCGTGCGCCGCAACTGCCTCGCGAATGACACGCCTGCCTGGCAGGTCAATGGCATTGGGACTTTCGGCAACGCTGGCCGCAATATTCTGCGTGGCCAACACGCTGCCAACCTGGACCTCGGCATTTACCGCAACATCAAGATCTACGAACGCTTGAATGCGCAAATACGGGCCGAAATGTACAACATTGCGAACCGTGCCCAGTTCCTGCTGCCGATCGGCAACTCCGCTAACGTAGCCTTCGGCCGCGTCACGTCGGCTGCCCAGGCCGACTTCGGAGCACAGAGGCAAATCCAGTTTGCGCTGAAGCTGACTTTTTAACGAAATGAAACGCCAAACCATTCTGCTCGACCGCGCTTCGCTGGACCCCTTGCTCGACTTGGGTGATTGCATCCAGGCCGTGGAGGAAGCCTTCCGCGCACACGGCGAAGGTCGTGTCGATCCTCCCGGCTTGCTGCATGCCGAAGCGCCGCGCGGTGAGTTTCATGTCAAAGCGGGCGTGATGGATTTGGGGCAGCCGTACTTCGCCATCAAAATCAATGGCGGCTTCTTTCGGAATCGCGCGGATTTTGGCATGCCGAATATCCAAGGGTTGGTGCTGCTCTGCGATGCCACCCACGGCTATCCGCTGGCTCTGATGGATTCAAAGGCGATCACCGTCAAGCGCACTGGTGCGGCGACCGCCGTGGCTGCAAAGTATCTGGCCCGACCGGACTCACGCGTGGCCACAATCTGTGGCTGCGGCACCCAAGGCGCGATCCAACTGGAAGCGCTGTTGAAGCTGTTTCCACTTGAGAAGGTCTATGCTCACTCTCGCAGCGCTGAATCCATGGAGCGCTTCGCGAGCGACTGCCAGCAGCGTTTTGGGGTGGCTGCTGCGGCCGCCCCTTCGCTTGCAGCGGCGCTCGCTGAAAGTGATATCTGCGTTACGTGCACGCCAGCCAAGAGCGCTTTCGTCCAGCACGAATGGGTGCGCCCTGGCACCTTTGTGGCGGCGGTTGGGGCTGACAGCCCTGATAAGCAGGAGCTGGATCCTCGACTGCTGGCTGGAAACCTCGTTGTGGCCGATGTGCTCGAACAGTGTGTGCACGTAGGCGAGATCCATCACGGGATTGCTGCTGGCCTTTTGACCGCTGCCAATGTTCACGGAGAACTGGGTGAGCTGATTGCCGGCAAGAAGCCCGGCCGGACCCATGCTCAGGAAATCACGATCTTTGATTCGACGGGAACAGCGCTGCAGGATCTGGCTGCGGCGATGCTGGTGTACCGCAAGGTGAGTGATGTGCCGGGTGTTCCGGCCTTTGACTTTTTCGCGTTGTATAGCGGAAAACAAGGGTTGGCTAGCACTTACTGGATCGGCCTGCGCGCGGCCGTGTTGTCGTTCAAGAAGCGATCAAACCAGTAGATCTGCCACTCGAGGCTCTCCACCAATTGACGCGGTACGCCTGTTCGAGTTAGGTCATGATCGGCGCCTGGAAAGATCACGAACTCAGACGTGACGCCGTAGCGTTGCAGCGCGCGGAACCACTGCTCGCCCTGCTCGAGCGGGACTCGCTGGTCATTGTCGGAGTGCAGCACCAAGGTTGGTGTTTTCACGCTCGCCGCGAGCCGGATCGCGGAGTACTTCCAGTAGAGATCAAAGTTCTGATAGAGGTCGCCGCCGAAGTCTTTGGCATGGCTGTAGGCTGCGTCGCGTGTACCTTCGATGCTGACGAAATTTGAGATGCTGCGCAGCGTGACGGCCGCTTTGAAGCGCTGCGTCTGCGTCACGATCCAGTTCGTCATGAAGCCGCCGTAACTGCCACCGGTTACACCGAGGCGGCTCTGATCAATCCAGGGATGCTTGGCCAGCGCGGCATCCACACCACTCATCAAGTCCGTATAGGCCTTGCCGCCCCACTCGAGCTCCACCATGCGCTCGAACTTCTCGCCGTAGCCGGATGAGCCTCGCGGATTCGCATAGAAGACGGCCCAGCCTTTGGTGGCGTATGTGTGAAACTCGTGATTCCATCCGACGTTGTACATCGATGCGGGTCCGCCGTGGATTGAGAGGATCATTGGGTACTTCACGCCCGGCTTCCAGCCCACAGGCTTCAGGAAAAAGCCATCGAGTTCGAGGCCGTCAGAGGCGCGATAGCGTATGCGCTCGAGCTCAGGAACTTCGAGTTCGCGCCAGAGCTTCTCGTTGACGTTGGTCAAGCGGCGTTCCCCGCCGCCGTCGAGCCGGGAGACATAGAGATCTTCGAGTGTTGTTGTGCTGTTGGCCGTGTACACCATGCGGCCAGATGCCTCATGGCGTTCTGCGCCGCGTACGGTGCGCAAGCCGGATGTCATGGGTACTGCGGGCGAGCCCGGAGCCCAGCTATAGAAGTGCGATTCGCCGCCCTTCTCTGCGGTAAAGAACAAGCGCTTGCCGTCGCTGCTCCAGGTCAGATCCGTGGGAGCCAAATCTGGCGCACCGGGGAGTTGGATCTTGGTCATCACCCCATCGGCCGCGCCCGCAAATACGAGTTGCTTGCCATCAGGCGTCCAACGCGGAGTTTGTGCATTCGAGAGCTTTTCTGCAATCAGCTTCGGCTCGCCACCGGCGGCCGCTACCGTGTAGACCGCGGCTGCGGAGCAGCACTGGCGATCGGTATGTTCTGCCGTGAATGCGATCTGCCTGCCGTCTGGCGACCAAGTTGGTTCACGGTCGTTCCGATAATCGCCACTGGTTATTTGCCGGGCTTCGGATGCTGTGTCGTCGGTCATCGTCAACACCCAAAGATGTGTACGCAGGCGATCGAAGTAGCCGCGGCCGTTGAATTTGAAGCTGCTGTGCAGATAGTGGCGCGTATTGCTTTCAGGCGCCTTTGGTCCGGAGCGGCTTACCAGCGCGAGGCGCGTTCCATCCGGCGACCAGGAGAAGGCCGTCACACCCTCGGGTAACGATGTCAATTTGCGTGGTTCACCTCCGTTCATGGGCGCGAGGTAGATCTGCCGGTTTGCCAGAAACGCTAACGCACTGCCATCCGGCCGCCAGCGAGGATGAGTGGAGGATGTTGCCGCTGCAAACCGCCGCGGTGGGCGTGTCTGTTCGAGGTCGGCAAGCCAGATGGCTGACTCGCGCCCTGTGTGCTTTTCGCTAACGCTCGTCTGTACGAATGCCACCTGCTTACCATCTGGCGAGATGTGCGGATCTGATACCGAGACAAACCGGTAGTAATCTTCGGGCGTTACGCCGCGCTTGGCCTGCGCATGCAGGGTCGCAGCGCAGAGCAGAATCAAAGCCAGATTGCTATTTCGCATGGGGTTTCTCGTCATAACCAAGGATCAGGAGTAGGGCCTGTTGTAAACCGCGGTAAGCGCCTTCTGGCTCAAACCATTCGGCCATAGAGTGAATGCCGCCGGCCTTACCGCCACCGCCGATCGTCATCGCCGGTAAGCCCGCAGCCATGGCAGCATTCGAATCTGTGCTCGCGGCTTCGAGCACAATTGGCTTCATGCCCAGTGCTTGAGCTGCTGCTCGCGCAGCCGCCAGCATGGGCTCATTTGCTGAGCGCGGAAATGCCTGGCGAAGTGCCAACCGTTTGGGCTCTGCCGTCAGGGGAGCCCCGCGGCGCACGTGTAGTTTGTTTTCTTCCTCAACGCACTGCTTCACTGTTGCCATCAAGCTCGCTTCCATCCGCTCCAGTTCTGACTCTTCGCTGGAGCGCATGTCGATTTCGAACCAGGCTTCTTCCGGAATCGCATTGATCGCGGTGCCGCCACCGATCTTTCCGATGCTGAACGTCGTCCGAGGTTTCTCGGGCACGACAAGGTCGGAGATCTTTGCCATGATCCGGCCCAGGGCATGCGCTGGATTGCCGGTGCCGAAGGCATTGTAGCTGTGGCCGCCTGGTCCTTTCACTGTGACGCGAAAGCGACGGCTGCCGAGTTCGGCGTTGACGATGCGCTCGGGCTCAGCGCCATCGATCGAAATGAAGGCATCGAATAGCTGTTGGTGTGGCCCCTCGCTGACGAGGTAGCGGCTGCCGCGCAAATTCCCCAGGCCTTCTTCGCCGACGTCGCCCACAAACAAGAGCGTGTGATTGGTCTCGATCTTGCCGGCATCCAAAGCTTCAGCCAACGCTAATAGTGCCAGCAGGCCACGAGAATCATCGACGAGGCCCGGACCTAGCAGCCGATTGCCTTGCTTCTTCACTTTCACGTCGGTTGTGCGTGGAAACACCGTATCGAGATGCGCCGAGATCACAATCGTGCGCGGAGATTTGCCTGGGCGCCACCCGAGCACATTGCCGATCCCGTCGATTTCAACACGCTTTAGATTCAGCTTTCGAAACTCGCCGCGCATGAACTCGGCGCGTTCTTTTTCTTCCCAGCCGGGCGATGGGATCTGGGCAATTTCGATCTGTTTGGCAATATGCGCCTCATGTCGTTGTTCCAATAATTCCAAGGCGCGGCGAACACCGGGCCGCTCGGCCAATGGAGTCTGGCCAAACAGCGAAATGGACATGAGAAGAAGGGCTAAACGCATGGTGGTTCTCCGATCATAGCCAGCGCCAACCCATTTGTTCAAACGGAATATCGGGAGCTTGGTTATCGGTTGTGCCGATGCGTTTCTCGGATCGCGTCTTAGTGATCAGCAATGCCGCCGTCGGGGAATCGTAGTTGCTGCCGGTTGTGCGGTATGTACGGCCGCAGTGCCGCTACTTTTTCATCCAGGTCGACGCCGAGGCCGGGGCGGTCTGGCGGCTGTGCGAACCCGCTTTTGTAGTCTGGCCCGCCGCCGTAGAACAGGTCTTTCCAATACTGCTCGTTGCCCCGGTGCGTGATCTCCTGAATCGCGAAGTTCGGGGTTGAAAAATCTACGTGGAGCGAGGCGAGCGTGCTGACGTCGCTCTGCGGATTGTGCGGCGCGAGTTCAATCCGGTAGGCTTCGGCGATCGTCGCGATCTTCTTCATCTCGAGAATGCCGCCGCAGTGAACCACGTCGGGCTGAACGTAATCCACAAGGTGCCGCTGGCAAATCTGCGAGAAGCCATATTTGGTGAACAGGCGCTCGCCGGTCGCAAGCGGGATGCGAGTCGACTTTCGTAAATGAGCCAACTCGTCGAGGTCTTCAATCTGAGTTGCTTCTTCGACGAAGTAGGGCCGGAACTCTTCGGCGCGCTGGCAGAAATCCACCGCCATAGTGGGCGTTGTTTTGCCGTGCAGGTCGATGCAGATCTTGAAATCTTCGCCAACAGCCGCGCGCACTGCCTTCAGATTTGCGATGCCTTCGCTGACCGAGCGCAGCGGATCGATGACGTCGCCTTGTGTTGTGATGAATGCGGCCTTGCAGCCTGTCCAACCTTCTTGCTTCGCCTGCAGCCAGGCCTGCGCGTAGGCTTGTGGCGAGTTGCCGCCGGCGTGCACGTACATCTGCACGCGTTCCCGCGCCTTGCCGCCGAGCAACTTCCAGATCGGTTGCCCCAGCGCCTGGCCCAGAATGTCCCACAACGCAATTTCGACAGCGCTGATTGCTGAATTCAGAATTGGCCCGCCGCGCCAACGTGGCCAGCGGTACATGGCTTGCCAGTGCATTTCGATGTCGGCTGGATCTTTGCCCACCAGGTATCGTTTGTGTTCTTCAATCGCTACGGCCATCGTGGCTTCTTTGCTCGTGACGGATCCTTCGCCGAGGCCAGTCAGCCCCTGGTTGGTGTAGAGCTTGACGAATACATAGTTCACGCCATTGTTGCCGCCCCGGTTGACGATGAAGGTCTTCAGATCCGTGATCTTCAGGTTCAGCGGCTTTGCCTTCTCGCGGGCTTGAGCGAGTAAGCCTTCCGCTCCGCAGATCATCGCCACTCCGGCCGTGGCAGCGCCCCTGGCCTGATCGAGAAAATCCCGTCGTGTCATGGGCGTATTCTATACCCGGCCCCGGAATGCGGGAGCTACTGAATCTGCATCTTGGTCAAGGAGTCTCCGCCCGCAGCGAGAGGCTTGGGGCCGGGCTTGGCTCCGTTGAACTCAAGGATGTAGGCGACGATGTTGGCGTAGACGTCCTTGGGTAAGGAGTTGGGGTCTGACGGGGGCATCGTGGCGGATTTTTCGTAGAAGGCGTGGACGGTTTGTCCGGGCCACTTGTTCTTGAAGTAGGGCCCGGCGAGAGGTGTGCCGAAAGTGCCGTTGGTGAGGGTGCTGCCGTGGCAGACGGCGCAGTAAGATTCGTAGCCCTTCTTGCCGTCGGCGACCTGCTTGGCGGTGAAGTTGGCTGGCGGCATGGTGATGGCAGCCTTGACGGTGGGTGCAGTTGGTTCGGCCTGTGAGGTGGTTGGCGGCTGCGTCGTATCTTTGCCGTCACCTTCGCCGACGTAGGTAAATGCGAGGATGGCGCCACGATCCTGCATGCGGGTGGTGGCGCCGCCCTGCATGGATTGACCCATGCCGGAGGAGTCGGTGGCGATAAAGATGGTCTTGCCGTCGGAGCTGATGGCGGTGTCACGGTAGCGATTTTCTGATCGGAAGTAACGACTCATGGGGCCTGCGGCGCGCTTGCCATCAGGCGTGAGCGGTTGCACGTAGATCGAGCCGCGCTTGAGCGTGGGGACGAAGAGCACCTTGTCCCAACCGGGAATGCCTGCCTTGCGGCCATCAAAGTACTCGATGCTCGAAATGCCGACGGTGGGCCAGCAGACATAGTTGATGCCCTTGCAGGCGGGGTCTTCAAAGTTGAAGCCGGTGGGGACGGTGAACATCGTGGCGATGGGTTCGACGAAGGGTTCCTTGAAGTCGGTTTCGTCTTCGCGCGGGACCGAGGGATGAATCTCGAGGTCGCTGAAGCGGAGCTGAGAGCAAGGAGTTTTGGCCTCGGCCCAGCGGGCGAATTGGTAGGCCTTGTTGTCACGGAGGCCCGCAACGTGCGGCCAGCCGTAGTTGGAGCCCTTGGTGAGGATGTCGATTTCGTCGTCAGTCTTAGGGCCGTGCTCGGCGGCGTAGAGAGTGCCGTCGGGGCCGAAGGCGATGCCCTGGGTGTTGCGGTGGCCGTAGGTGTAGACGTGGCTCACGACGCCCTTGAGCTTGGGGTTGTCGGATGGGATGCTGCCGTCAAGCGCGATGCGGAGAGACTTGCCCTCATAAGCGGCATAGTCTTTGGCTGCGATTTCTTTGGCGGTGGGCAGGCGCTGGGCGAGAACGGGGTGGCAGAAGTTGCCGAGCTGGTTGTTGCCCTGATCGCCAATCGTGAAATAGAGCATGTTGTCGGGGCCGAGCTTGAGGCGCATGGCGTTGTGGTCGTTGCCTGCAGGGAGGCCGCTGATGAGTGTGACGGGCGAAGAAAGCTTGGTGGTGGCGGGGTCGTAGGTGAGCTTGACAATCTTGCCGTAGAGGAAGCGGAAGGGGCTGGCTGGATCGCTGACGCGAAGGTCGGGGGGCATCTTCTTGTCGATATAGGTGTAGGCGACGTAAACGATGTTGGCGGGTCCGAGGGCCATGCCAAGGAGGCCGTCCTGGCCGCCGGGGGCGGCGACTTCGTCAATCCTGATGGCGACCTGGCGTTCGCCGGTGGTGGGGTTGACGCGGGTGACGCGCTTGCCGGTGCGCTCGGTGGCCCAAATCCAGTTGTCTGGCCCCCAGGTGATTTCCCAGGGGTTGGCCAGGCCGGAGACGACAATTCGACGATCGAAACGTTTGGTGGGTTTGAGGACGGAGTCCGGGCTGTCCTGGGCAATCAAAAGGGAGAAGAGAAAGAGGGGGACTATCGAAAGGAACTTGCGCATCAAAACGTCTCTAATAAAGAAGATATCGTAAGACGGTTGAGATGGAAGGCGGGATGCCATGCTTGTCCCCGTCTCTCTGGCTCGATACACTCGCAACTGCATGATGACCCGCCGCGCCGTTTTTGCCTTGGCGGCAGCGCCTTCAACCAGCCGACTGCCCCGTGAACTGGAATGGACACCGGGTCCCGTCAACCGGTTACGTTGGCGGCTGGGGGATTCCACCCTCGCTATCTATTCCGGCCCCGCCGACGTGCTGTTGCTGCCCGAAGCTCGACGTCATGCGATCGGCAATACAGAGGCTCGACAGATTCTCGTCCCTGCCTCTGCGCTCGATCGCTTTCGCCGCACTGCCGCGCTGTGGAACGACTTCGCCACGCAGGGCCGGCTGCACGATTACGACAACCAAACCACCCGCTGGCCCGTTGCCGAAATTCCTGCCGCTCAACCCGTTGCTGCTGGGCAAGCCCTGCGCTTCGCTGGCCAGCCCATCGACGTCCTCGCCACGCCGGGCTATACCCGCGAAGGTTTGAGCTTCGGCTTTACGGCGGGCGGTCAGCGTTTTCTCGCCACCGGCAATCTTGTTCATGCCGGCGGCAAGATCCTCGATCTCTACAGCCTCCAGGACTCGATCCCTGAACCGAAAGTCCGTGGCTATCATGGCTTCGCTTCCCGCATCGCAGCCCTCCGCCGAAGCGTCGCCGCTGTTCGCCAGTGGCGCCCCGATCTCATCGCCCCAGCCTCCGGGCCCCTCATCACAAATCCTGCCGCTGCACTCGACCAGTTGGAGGAGACACTGCTCCGCTGCTATGCCAACTATCTCTCCACCGACGCCTACCGCTGGTATGTCCCCGCTGAAAACACCGCTGCCCGCGCCAAGCGTATCCTCGGCACACGCTCCTACGACCCTATGCCCTTTGGCGAAACGCGGGAGCAGTTGCCCCCCTGGCTTCAAGCCACCGCCAATTCCCGCTTCATCACCGCCCCCAATGGCCACGCCCTCCTGATCGATTGCGGCAGCAAGCCGGTGCCGCCGCAGCTCCGCCAATGGCGTGACGCTGGTCTGTTTACAAAACTCGACGCCATCTATATCACCCACTATCACGACGACCATACCGATTACGCCGCTGCAACAGCCGCCGAGTTTGGTGCTGCTGTCTGGTCTTGCCCCGGACAGGCCGACATCCTGCGTGAGCCTGCCCGCTTCCGCTTGCCTTGCCTCACCCCCAACCCAATCCCCAATCTCGATGTTTGGCGGCATGCCGAGTCCCGAGATTGGCATGGCTTCCGATTGACTTCCTTCGATTTTCCAGGTCAGACACTCTTGCACGGTGCCCTCCTGGTGGAGCCCCCAAATGGTGAGCCGGTGCTCTTCGTTGGTGACAGCTTCACCCCTTCCGGGATGGACGACTACTGCCTGCTCAATCGCAACCTCGTCGGCCCTGGGGTTGGCCTACATCTCTGCCTCGCCCTGATCGAGCGCCTCGGCCGTCCCTGGCTCGTCAACCAGCACGTCGCGCCGCTGTTCCGTTTCACCGCCGAACAAGTCCGCTTCCAACAAAAGCAATTGGAAGCACGCGCCGCCTTGCTCTCCACCCTCACTCCACTGCCCGGTGCCAACTTCGCCGTCGATGAGCAATGGCTTCGTCTCGATCCTTATCTTCAGACTGTTGCCCCTGGTGCCAAAACCACTCTGAAGGCGATCCTTACCAACCACGCCACTACGCCCCTTGAGTTCTCTTTACAACTGCACACCCCATTCAGTTGGTCATGCCAGAGTCCCCGACGTCGCATCCGTGTCGCGCCCGGCCAGACCGCTACCCTTGCCTTCCCTGTCAGTGTTACAACCGCTGGAGTACCCACCCTCAGCGTCTCGGCTGCGGGCTGGAGCCTTCACGCGTGGTCGGAAGCTATCGTCCGCCTAGCCTGATTCGGAGATCAGATCGATGTGTGGGAGGAAAGAGGGGGTGGAGGCGCGGACCGGAATCGAACCGGTGAATAAAGGTTTTGCAGACCTCTGCCTTACCGCTTGGCTACCGCGCCTTGTTCTTTCAGAGTAGCGTCTGGGCGGGGGGCGCGTCAAACCGTTCGTCGATGGCGTCGGCGATGCGGGCGGCGACGTGCTCTGCTCGATGGAACTGGTTGGTGTGTATGGCGGCGTGTCGTCCAATGGAGAGGCGGGCTTCCTGGTTGATCGCCAGCCACGCCATGAAGTGCTCCAGCCCGGCGCGCTCCGAGAGGCCGGGATCGATGCGGATGGCGGCGGCCTCGGGGATGTTCTCGGTTTCGAGACTGCGCGTGAGAATGACTGGGCGGCCGATACCCATCAGGCGTGTGGCGATGCCGCTTGATTCGCCAGCAAGGGGCCAGCGCAGATTGATGGCCACGTCGATGGCGTGAGCTTGCATCCACCACTCGTCTTCAGGCAAATAGCCGCGGTGGATGATGTTCGCCGACTTTAGGCGAGAGTTGAGAGCGCGTCCCAGATCTGGACCGACGAAGCTGCCCTGAATGAGGAGATGGATCTTGAGCCCCTGGGCCAGGAGGGATTCAAAAGCAGAAAGAACGGTGTCGAGGCGCTTTGATTCGCGAAGGTGGCCGAGGACGGCGAACAGACATTCCGTACGTGGAACCTTGAGGACTTGTTCGCGGTAGGTGTCGATTTCGAGATAGAAGTGATCGCACGGGGGCTCAAACAGGTGGGGGATTTCAAGGATCTCCGCCTGCGGGGCATGTGCGCGTACGGCTGCCGCGGCGGCAGGGTTGTGCACGAGGATGAGTCTGGCCGATTCGCAGACGCGGCGGAGCAGAGGCCGCTCGAAGTAGCGAAGATCAGCCGCGCTGTTGCTGCGGCTTTCCCAATAGCGCTCCGCGGTTTGGCGATGCCACTCGCCGTAGTTGAAGACGAATTCTTCGACGTATTGCTCGCGGCTGAGGTGGCCGAGCAGCAGATGGTGAAGGCAGGCGTCATGAAGCAGCACGATGCCAGGCGTGGCGAGGGCGCGCTGATAAATGTCCCAATGGAGATTGTTGTTACCGATCTGATAGAGGTTGGCAGGGGCCTGGGAGACGATTTCGAAATGAGGCTGTAGATGCTTGAGCAGGGTGGCGGCGTATTGAGCGACGCCGGTGGGCGCGAGAGGCAGCGGCGCGTGGTAGGCCAGCTTCATTGCGGTTTCTGACGTTTGCCGAACAGGGCGGTGCCGACGCGGACAATTGTCGAGCCTTCTTCGATTGCGGCTTCGAGGTCGTTGGACATGCCCATCGAAAGTTGGGGTAGGTTGAAGCGGTTGGCAAGGGCGCGAAGCTGCTGGAAGTATGGCCGTGCGGTCTCGGGGTTTTCGTCCCAAGGGGGCATGGTCATAAGGCCGTCGAGCTTGAGGCGGGGGCAAGCGGCGATTGCGTCGATCAGCGGGGGGAGATCCTCTGGGGCGCAGCCGTGCTTGGCTTCCTCATGAGAGAGCTTCACTTCGATCATGACGTTCTTTTGCGTGATGGCGGCTTCATCGAGGCGGCGTGCGAGCTTGGGGGAGTCGATGGTGTGGATGTGGGAGAAAAGCTCAGCCGCCTTGCGGGCCTTATTCGATTGGAGATGGCCGATCAGGTGGAAGCGGGAGTCTGGAAGGTGGCTGACCAGCGGGTGTTTGCCTTCGAACTCCTGGACGTAGTTTTCCCCAAAGTCGCGGAGGCCAAGCGCGTGCGCCTCAAGGATGATGTCGGCGGGGAACACTTTGGTGACGGCCAGAAGCAGCACTTCTTCGCGTTTGCGGCCGGCGCGCTGGCAGGCGAGGACGAGGCGATTTTCAACTTCGGCGAGATGATCGACTAACACTCCTTTGAGTTTGGCATGAGGCTTGCATTGGTAGGAGCGAATGGGACCGGAACGGATTGCTTCAACGATTGAAGATTTTGTCGCGGGATGTGCGTGCCCGGCTCTGCTCGAGCGCGGAGAACAGCCGATGGTGCTGGCGCGGGACCGTTTCAAGGTAGACGTGACGCCGAAGGGCGCATGGCTTGAGGCCTGGGACGATGCGCGTGTCTGGTCCCGGCGGATTCTCAATGTGGGAGAGCCGTCGCGGAAGAAATTGGAACTGGAGGCGTTCCGATTTGGGAAGGCAAGTCTGACGGTGTCATTGGTGGACGTGGCGGATGCCCGCAGCGGGCCGGCGATTGAGAAGACGCGGCGGTCGGCCTTTACCGAGCAGTTCCGGTTGTTTTTGAACCGTCATTTCGGGGCGTGGCGGTGGGAGGCATTCCGGAGCGAGGCGAAGCTCGAGAATTCGATGTCGCCGATCTTTCCGACGGCGCTTTTGACGCGGGGCCAGCAGGCAGTGGCGGCTGTGGCCGCGCCGGATCGGGATACGGGGTTTCATGCCCTGACGTTTGCGCTGGTGTGGCTCGATTGGGTGTTGCGCAACCATGGGCGGATTGCCGCGCAGAAGTTGTTGTTGTACCTGCCGGAAGGGCACGAGCGGAGCGTGGTTTTGCTGGCGCGGCATCTGGACCCGGCGCAGGTGGAGGTGGAGATCTGGCTGTACACGGCGGACGGAGCGGAATACCAACTGGATCCGGCCGATCGCGGGAATGTGGATTCGATGTTGGCGCCACGCTATTCGCGGCTGGCGGGGCCGGAGTGGTGGGTGAAAGCAATTTCAGTTTATCCAGAGCTGGATTGGAATGAGGAACCCGATGGGAGCGTGAGCTATCGGGTTCGTGGCCTTGCGGTGGCGCGATTGAAGGCGCCGACTGGGAATGACCGGCCAAGCCCGGAGTTTGGCCTGAAGCGCAAGCGGAAGGCGAGAGAAGAGGATGTTGGGGCGGTCAAGGCACTGATCGAACAGGTGATTGCCGCCCGGGATGCGAAAGCAGCGAGCCGCATCGACGCCTTGTACCTGGCTGAGCCGGAGAGGTGGCTCGAATCGCAGGTGAGGCGGAATATTCAGGAGATCGATGCGCATGTGCAGCCGGACTGCCTGTACGGCCAGGCATTGGGCAGTTTGCATGGGGAGCGGAGTGCGATCGATCTGCTAGGGATTGACCGTGAGGGTCGCCTGAATTTGTTTGAGCTGAAGGCGAGCGAGGATATACACTTGCCGCTGCAGGCATTCGACTATTGGCTGCGCGTGAGCCACCATTTGGCGCATGGGGATTTCGAGGGAAGCGGCTACTTTCCGGGTCGTTTGATCGCAAGAAACAAACCTAAGGTGTTTTTAGTCTCACCTTCGTTGCACTTTCATCCGATGGTTGGGGCAGTGCAGCAATTCCTGCCGCCAGCCTGCGAGATGATCCGGATTGGATTGAATGGCGACTGGAGGGAACGCAATGATGTTGTGCTGCGTATGTAGAATTAGGGAAGAGTCATGAGTTTTTTTCCTCAGTTGCGCAAGGCAGTCGCCTCGCTGAACCCGAACGAGGTTCGCGAGATGGCCGAACAGCGTGTATCGATTCGACTGGTTGCGGCGCAGGCCGCCTCCTATACCGACATGGCCAGCTGGTTACTGCCGGAGGGTTTGAGTCCCTCCAAGCGCGCCGAAGCTTCGCGGATGATCTATCTGGAGGGGGAAGACCAGAAGCCTGACCACTTTGACCTCGAAATCTATGCTGAGGATGCGATTGCGCCCGTTGGTGCTTTCATCTACCGGCGTGAGGATCCTCGACGTGTGGTGCGCGAGATTCTCGAAAAGAAAGAAGAGCTCGGGTTGCCGTTGGCGCGATTGTTCCCGCCGTTCCGTGAAGAAGTTTGCAGCAGACTGATTCATAAGATTGCCCTGGAGAACGCGACCTTCTCGCTGGCAACCGCATTGCCGAATATCGCCCCGATGCTGGGGCTGGGCTGGGCCGTCGGAGAGTTTGCCTCTGACTCGGTGATTCTGACAATGAACCAGATGCGACTGGCGTTTTATCTGGGTGCCGCCAATGACCGCCCTGTGGGATATGGCGATCAGCGGACCGAAGTGGGCTCAATCATCGCGGGTGCCTTTGGCTGGCGCGCGGTGGCGCGTGAACTGGTGGGCAAGATTCCATTGGGTGGTGGGTTGATCCCGAAGGCGGCGATTGCCTATGCGGGTACCTATGTAGTTGGACGGAGTCTTGAGCGGTACTACCGCTTCGGGTACAAGTACACGCGGGCAGAGCGTCGCGCGGCGTATGAGGCAGCCTTTGAAAAAGGCAAGGAAATCGCGAGCGGTTTGCTCGATCGCATCAAGGCCCGCAAGACAGCCTAGTAACCTGTAAAGATGTCGAAACTAGTGGCGCTCGTCACAGGCGCAAGCCGGGGTATTGGGCGGGGCATCGCACAGAAACTATCCAAAACACATCAAGTAATTGCGACTTATCGCGGCACCGGGAGGCAGCCGAGAGTTTGCGTGCCGAGACGGGGGCTGAGATCGTGCAGAGCGACATCGGATCGGCGGCGGACCGTGCGGCTGTAGTCCAGTTTGCGCTGGATCGCTTCGGAAAAATCGATTTACTCGTCAACAATGCTGGGATTGCGCCGCGGGAGCGCAAGGATGTGCTGGAAGCGGGTGAGGAGAGCTTTGACGAGCTGGTGAATACCAATCTCAAAGGGCCGCACTTTTTGACCCAATTGGTGGCACGGCAAATGGTGGCGCAGGGTGGGGGCCGGATTGCCTTCGTGTCGTCGATCAGCGCCTTTACCAGCAGCCTGAACCGCGCGGACTATTGCATCTCGAAGGCGGGGCTGTCGATGTCGGCTCAGACCTACGCAGCCCGGCTTGCGCCGGAGGGTGTGCTGGTGTTTGAGATTCAACCAGGAATAATTCGTACGGATATGATCGCGAAGGTCGAGGCCGTGTACGACGAGAAAATTGCTGGCGGCCTGCTGCCGCAGCGCCGCATGGGGGAAGCGGCCGATATTGCGAAAGTGGTGCGTGCCATCTCCGACGGGTTGCTCGATTACTGCGCGGGGCAGGTAATTCACGCCGATGGCGGTTTCCACATGCGTACCCTGTAGCTTCGTGTGATACCTTGGGGGATTCTTATGACCCAGGAATCGTCGCAAAAGAGCTTCTACGGCTGGTGGATTGTCGCCTTCGCTTTCTTGACCTTCGGTATCTCCACCGGGATCCCGTATTACGGGATGCCGTTTTTCTATGACTACTACGAAAAGACCTTCGGCTGGTCGCGTAAGGACATCACTCTGGGCTTTCCGTTGGCCGCCACGCTAACGCTGTGGGTCGGCCCGATGATCATGCACCGATTCAGCCCGCGCAAGCTGCTGACCATTGGCACGGGGTTGACGGCGCTCGCGTTTGTAGGCTTCGGCAACATGAACGGTTCGCTGCCGGTTTACTACGTCATCTGGATGCTGTATGTGCTCGGGTATATCCTTTCGGGTCCGATTGTCCACCAGGTGATCGTCAGCCAGTGGTTCAAGAAGAATCGCGGCAAGGCAATGGCGATTGTCTACACCGGTGTGGGTTTGATCGCGGGCATTTCACAGAAGGCCATCGCAAAGCCGCTGACCGAGGGTTATGGATTTCAGACCGCGCTGGTCATGATCGGCGGCATCATGCTGCTGGCCTGGCCGATTGCGCTGATCCTGATGCGCGATAAGCCGTCAGAAAAGGGGCAGTTCCCCGATGGCGCGGCCACGGCATTTGAGGAAGTGAAGGCCGAGCCGAAGAGTGTTTCGTTTCTGGTTTCGCAACGTTCCTTCTGGTTGCTGCTGATTGGCAGCGCCTGCTCGATCGGCTCGATTGGCTCGATCAACCAGCACATGAAGTTTGTCTTCAAGGAGCAGGGGTTCACCGATCAGGGCGTATTGAATGCGCTGAGTGCCGATGCAACGCAGATCATTCTGTGGAGTTCGATTGCTGGCCGTTTGGTGATGGGTTATCTGGCGGACAAGTTCTCGAAGAAGGCGATTATGATGGTGACCTACTTCATGGTGGCCGGTACGATTCCGCTGTTGCTGCTGGTGAAGCCGGGGCAAGACATGAACTTGTACTTGTTCGCTGTCTTGTTCGGGTTTGGCATGGGTGCGGATTACATGTTGATTCCGCTGATGGCCGCTGAGCAGTTTGGTTTGAATACACTGGCTCGGGCCATGGCGATCATTCTGCCAACCGATACAATTGGACAGACGTGGTTCCCATACGGAGTCGCATGGTTGCGTGAGAACTACGGCAATTATGGAGTCGCCTTGAACGTGGTGTTTGTGATGGCGGCAGTGGGGGCGATCGCCGTGGCGTTGTTGCCCGGTTCGAAAAAAGAAAATGAAGTACTTCCAATACAAGACGCTCAGCGAGCTGGAAGCTGAAGCAGCACAGCTCGGTTGCCGGAATATCCGATTTGTTGGGGAGCCGGGGAAAATCTCCGAGATTCTTGGCCGCAAAGTGGCCGTCGGAGGCCGCACCGTTGGCAATAGCATGTGCATCCATCCCATGGAAGGATGCGACGGTGAACTCGATGGCACGCCCGGGGAACTGACGTGGCGGCGCTATGTCCGCTTTGCCGAAGGTGGCGCGAAGCTGCTTTGGTTCGAGGCGACGGCGATCCGCGAAGATGGGCGAGCCAACACGCGACAGCTCTGGATTACTCCGCAGAATGTCGGTGCTTACCGTAAGCTGCACAGTGAGATCGAGTCGCGTCATCAGGCTGTTTATGGGGCGACAGACGACTTGCTGGTGCCGATGCAGTTGACGCATTCCGGGCGCTACGCCGTGCCGCGCAAGACGATCGCCTATCACAACCCGCTGATCGATCAGAAGTCGAATACGCCGGCGGATTATCCGGTAATTAGCGACGATGAGCTGGAGCGGCTGGAAGATCAATATGTCGAGGGGGCCGCGCTGGCCAAAGAAGCGGGTTTCACGGCGCTCGATCTCAAGGTGACGCATGGCTATCTGTTGAGTGAGTTGATGGGTGCCAAGCTGCGCGAGGGGCGCTATGGCGGGTCGATCAAGAACCGCACGCGATTTGCTGTAAATGTTCTGGGCAAGCTGAAGGCAAAGTTTGGAAACTACTTTACGCTCACGATGCGACTGGGCTGTTTCGATAGCGTGCCTTATGTGAAGGATGCGTCCAGGGAGAACATCGGCGTGCCTTTGCCGTATGAGCTGCCTTATCCGCATGGCTTTGGCGTGGATGCCAATGATCCCCTTCGTGAAGACCTCGCTGATGTGAAGGCAGCGATCCGCATTTATCAGGAAGCCGGAATCGACCTGCTGAATGTGTCGATCGGTTGCCCGTATTACAACCCGCACGTAGGACGGCCCTTTGAAAAGCCAGATGAAGGCAACTACGAAATGCCCGAGCATCCGCTGTTGGGCGTGGAGCGCCACTTCCGCATCGCCGGAGAGCTACAACGCGAGTTTCCTGGTTTGCCGATGGTAGGCACGGGCTATAGCTGGCTGCAGATTTACGCGCCGCATGCCGCAGCTGCGAATGTAGAAAGCGGCGACATTCGGTTCTTCGGATATGGGCGCGGCGCGCTTGCGTATCCGCACTTCGCCAAGGACATCCTTGAGAAGGGTACGCTTGACTCGAAGCAGGTTTGCCGCACCGTGACGTTCTGCACCTGGCTGATGCGGCAAAAGCACAACGAGTATGGGCAGTTCGCCAGCGGATGCCCGCCTTACGACAAAGAAGTGTATGGGCCGCTGATTAAGGAAGCACGCGAGCTACTTCGGATTCAGGCAGCAAAGCCGTGAGCTTGATGTAGGCGGTAAGGGTAGGATCGCCGGCCGATTCGATGCGGGCCTGCCGATTCCTGTCTTTGCGGGCCCAGTCGCCAAAGTACTTCGCACTGCGGAACCAGGCGCGGGGATTGTTTTCTCGTAGGCGGCTGTGGACCAGGAAATGAATCCAGGCTTCCACTGCAGGGTCGAGAAAGCGTGTGCCTTCCAGCCGCTGCGCAAATTGGCCATACAGAATAGCTTTGGATTCTTCTGTGCTCTGGTTGGTACCTGGCTTTTGTTCGAGGCGGAACTGTGAAACTTCAGTGAGCATGCCGCGCACCGAAGTATCGTCGGCGGGCGCATTCATGAGCTTATGGGAGAGCACGAATGTGTTTGGCATGACGTCGCGCGTGATTGGGTCGACTGAAGTGACGCGAGCCTGCTCGGGAGCTAAAGGCAGAACGGCGCGATGCCGACGAGCCGCCTGATTGAATTCTTCAAAGATGCCTTCGAATTCCTCACCTCGATTTCCGGCACAACGGCGGCTGGCGAGATTGTTGACGAGGAAGCCCCGGTAGCTGCTCAGGAGCTCCCGCCCAATGTTGACAGGCAGGTTCTGCGAGAGTTTCATCAGGGAGTTGTGAAGGCCAGTGAAGCGAATGCCTTCGACGAATTCGCGATCGGAGCCCACGGCGTTGGAGAGGGCGAGATTGAGTGCCGGAACATATTGCTCAGCGTTGGATTCGAGTACGGCCTCAGCGAGACGGCCTGCCTCAACGGCGGATCGCACGTTGCGCGTGGCCATTAAGAATTCGCGCTGGCCGGCGACCAGCGCCCAACGATAGTAGTCGCGTGGATCGTCGACTTCTACGGTGGCGCAGGTGGCCTTGTTGCTACGCGGGCGATTCGGGAACGCAAGGGCAACATCGATTTCGCGGTCGAAATTGTCACGATAGGCGATCCAGGCGCGCACGGCTACAGTGGAGTCGCCGCCGGCCAGCTCGAATGCCTCCTGGGCCAAAGGAACGATCTGGCGGGGCGTTAGCTTCGCTGATGGCAGCAGCGCGACAATCACCGCGCCGGAATAGGGCGCAGGCAGTGCCCGCGCAAGAGAAAGCCGATACTCAAGCTCTTTGGGGAGCGGGTCGTTGGTCGCAGCTAGCAGGAAAAGCAAGCCAAGCGTGGGCACCATGCCGATTATGTTAGCGCTCTGTGCGGCGATTTGCTGAGCGGAAAGCACGGATCAGTAAGCGCAGCCGTGGGTCTCCCGCTTGCTCAATCTCGGCCATGAGCGGCTCTTCACTACGAGCCATCTCATAGAGCCTGAGGAATTGCTCGACAAATTCGTATTCCGTTGCGGGAGTGCCGCCGCTGCGCAGTACCTTGGCCTTGAGAGTAGAAAAGTTTTCTTCCTCAAGGGAGGGGGTCTGGCCCGAGCAGGATTCCAGGGCCTGATTGCGGGCCTCGAAGTATTGCCAGTTTTCTTCGATGGATTGCTCCGCACTTTCAGGTGCCCTCGATTGGAAGCGGCGAATCTGGGCGCGGAGATCTTTGGCTGCGGCATACTCCTGCCTGGAGGAAGTGGCGCGGCGCAGGCGATCGATCAATTCGAGGCCAGTCGGCACGGCACGCGGGTCTTGCCAGTCACTTAACAGGTCCAGCGCTTCTCCGATTTCGACGGCGGAGCGGAGGGTGGGAATGGCTGCCAGGAATGCCTCCGGACCAGCCCGCAGGGTGAGCTGCAGGTACGTTACCGCGTGGTCTACTTCGCTATGGCTGCACTTTGCCGGTGTGGTGCGGCGGCGTTGGGGGAATGGCGGGATTTGATCTTTTGGCTCCCGATGCTGGCGCACCGCGAGCCACGCCCGGGCCTGAATTGCCTCAGGCGAGCCGAGGGCTTTTAGCGCGCGTGGGTAATCTTTGAGGTCCATGTCAAGATCGGCCTCAAGCGCGGCTGCGTATGCCTCGATCGCAAGCAGCCGTGCCGCTGGGCTAGTGATGCTGTCCTGTTCGATCTGGCCAAGAAGGGCAACCGCTCTCCACAGGGGAGGGAGCTGACGTGCTTCGTCCTGTTGGGCAAAGGCGAGCAGTGCGGCGAGCCAGAAGCTCATGGCCCTAGGTTAACCCTTGGCTTTGCGGATCTCGGCGGTCAACGCGGGGAGAACTTCGAAGAGGTCCGCCACCATCGCATAATCGGCCACCTCAAAGATGGGTGCGTTCTCGTCTTTGTTGATGGCGACGATGGTCTTAGAGCCCTTCATGCCGACCAGATGCTGGATCGCACCGGAAAGGCCGACGGCGACATAAAGCTTGGGCGCAACGGTTTGGCCACTGCTGCCGACCTGTCGCTCCATCGGGAGCCAACCGCTGTCGCAGATGGGCCGCGATGCGGCGATTTCTGCTCCAAGTGCGGCGGCGAGTTCTTCGACGAGATGGAGGTTTTCCTTTTCCTTGATGCCGCGACCAACGCTCACAATCGTCTGCGCAGCGCTGAGATCAACGGCACGCTGCGCTTCGCGGAATTTCTCTTCGGGCCGCTGGCGGGGCTCAGTTGTAGGTGCCGGAAGCGCCTCAACGGCAGCTGCAGCAGCGCCATCCGCTCTGTAGGCACCAGCCTGGAGGGAGAGGAAAACAGGGTGGCCGATGGGGCGGATCTCGGCGTTGAGCTTACCTTGAAAGAGCTGTCGGGTGGCACGGATTTCGCCGGATTCCACGCGGAGGCGGATCACGTCTGAGATCAGAGCCTTGTCGAAACGCGTGGCGAGCTTCGGGGCATAGTCGCGCACCTGATAGGTGTGCGGGAACAAGATCACCTGAAATTGCTTGTCGCGAATCAGCGCGGCCAGAGCATCGGTGTAGGCGTCAGCGGTGTAGGGAATCGTGGGTTCGACACTGTGGACCGGGAGACCGAGTTGGGCACCGAGATCCTGCGCGGCGGCCAGGGTTTCCGCCGAGAGCTTATGCCCGGCTTCGAGAACTGCAAGAATGCCGCTCATAATGCGTGGGCCTCATCGCGGAGTTTGCCGACAAGTTCCGCCACCGTGGAAACAATTTGGGTTTGCTTAGTTCGTTGTGGGACGTTGACTCCAGACACTTCGTAGGAAGCAGCGTTGACAACGCCGAGATCTGCAGCCGACAGCGACTTCACTTCTTTGGTCTTGGCTTTTTTGATGCCCATCAAAGTTGCGTAGCGGAGCTTCTTGATGCCGGATTGGATGGTAAGCACTGCAGGCAGAGGCATGGCAACATGCTGGAACCAGCCATCCTCGAGCTCGCGTTTCACGCGCAGGCTTGAGCCATCAAGTTCTACCTGCATGATGATGGTCGCGTGTGGCAGGGCAAGCAGTTCGGCGACTACAACGCCCGTTTGGCCAGCACCGAGATCGTCCGATTGCAGCCCGGTGAAGACCAGGTCGGGGGATTCTGTGCGAATCGCGGCCGCCAGAAGCTTGGCGGATGCCAGCGTGTCCCAGGAGGTGATGTCGTCGACTTCAATATGAATCGCGCGATCCGCACCCTTGGCGAGAGCTTCACGAATGGTGGAGGAGGCGCGGTCCGGGCCGGCGCACAGGGCGATGACTTCGCCGCCGTGGGCTTCCTTGAGTTGTAGTGCTTCTTCGAGTGCGTAGGCGTCCGGCTCGTTGATCTCGTATTCGAGTGAGGATTCTTCGATCCACCTGGCTCCGGGCGCTGCAGCGAGCAGGGAATCGCGCACGGGGACCTGTTTGATCGCAACGAGGATCTTCATACTACTCAGCGTAACGCTTGAAGATCAGGCAGCCGTTGGTGCCGCCGAAGCCGAACGAGTTGGAAAGAGCCGTATCGATTTTCATCTTGCGGCACTGGTGCGGGATGTAATCGAGATCGCATCCTTCACTAGGGTTGTCGAGGTTCATCGTGCCTGGGGCAATCTGGTCGCGAATCGCGAGAACGGTGATGCCCGCTTCAAGCGCGCCAGTGCCGCCCAGCAAATGGCCTGTCTGAGCCTTGGTGGATGAGACAGGAATCTTGTATGCGCGATCCCCCATGGCTGCCTTGAAAGCCCGAGTTTCGATGATGTCTCCGGCTGGCGTGGAAGTAGCGTGCGCGTTGATGTAATCGATGCTCTCCGGACCAATTCCAGCATCCTTCATCGCATTCAACATCACCCGTCGCGCTCCGTCGCCATCTTCGCTGGGCGAAGCCATATGAAAGGCATCGCCAGACATGCCGTAGCCAATCATCTCGGCGATGATATTGGCACCGCGGGCCTTGGCGTGCTCGAGTTCTTCGAGGATCAAAATGCCAGCGCCTTCGCCAACCACGAATCCATCGCGGTCCTTGTCCCAGGGCCGTGAGGAACGTTTGGGGTCGTCATTGCGTGTCGATAGGGCTCGCATTGAAGCAAAGCCGGCAACGCTCAAAGGTGTACAAGCCGCCTCGGATCCGCCAGCGATCATCGCATCGGCGTATCCGTGCTGGATTAACCGATAGGAGTCCCCGACGCCATGAGCACCGGATGTGCAGGCCGTAGCCACTGCGGAATTGGGCCCTTTGGCCCCAGTGCGGATGGATACCTGACCGGCAGCGAGGTTCACGATCGAGGCAGGAATGAAGAAGGGGGAGACCTTGCTTGGCCCGCCCGCGAGCAGTTTTTCGTGCTCGCGCTCGATCACCTCGAAGCCTCCGATACCACTCCCGATGTAAACGCCGACTCTTTCGGCATTGTCAGGAGTGATTTTGAGGCCGCTCATGGTGAGAGCGTTATCTGTGGCGGCAACAGCAAAATGCATAAACCGCCCCATCTTCTTCACTTCTTTTTTGTCGATGAAGCTTGTTGGGTCGAAGTTCTTCACTTCGCCGGCGATTTGGGAAGTGTGCTGAGACGGGTCAAACAGCGTAATGCGGTCAATGCCGCATTCGCCCGCTTGGATAGCCGACCAGACTGATTCCGTATCGTTGCCGACGGAGCAAATCAACCCAATACCAGTGACTACAACACGACGTGGCAAAGGGAACCGCCTGACTTTACTTTTTCTTTTTGGTTTCGATGTACTCGATGGCGGCCTTGACCGTCGTGAGCTTTTCAGCGTCTTCATCGGGCACGTCGATGCCGAAGGCTTCTTCAAAAGCCATCACGAGTTCGACGATGTCGAGCGAATCGGCGCCGAGGTCGTCAACGAAACTTGCGGTGTCGTCGACCTGAGCCTCATCCACACCCAACTGCTCAACAATAATTGTTTTAACTTTTTCTCTTACGTCCATTGCGTTCGATTCGATTCTAGCAGAGCTATGCTTGGGGGATGAAACCATTTCGCGCGATTCTTGCATTGGCCCTCGCCGCCTCCTGCCTGCTGGGAGCTTCGGCTCGGCAAGAAAAAAAGGGCTGGATCCAGGTGCAATTGTCTGGGACCCCTCGCGAAATGGGCCTTCAGCATGGGCGAATTCTCTCTGCTGAGATCGCCGACGGGCTGAAGGCTATCCAGACCATCATTCAGCACGACACGAAAAAAGACTGGGGTTTTTACCGCAAGGCAGGAAAAGAAATTCTCTGGCCGAAGGTGGAGCAGCAGTATCGTGAGGAACTCGAAGGCATCGCAGAGGGCTTGAAAGAAAAGGGCTCAAAGCTCGATTTATGGGATGTTGTGGCCCTGAATGGATGGATGGAGCTGGCCTGGTACTACGTGCCGGTGTACAACCAAAAGCATGGAATTCCGACCCCATCGACGGTGACCGCGCCCGAGCATTGCAGCGCGTTCATCGCCACTGGTGCCTACACGTCGAACGGCAAAATTGTGGTGGCCCACAACGCCTGGGTGGATTTCGCCATCGGACAGCGATGGAACATCGTGTTTGATGTGCGTCCCGCGCAGGGCATGCGGATGATCATGGATGGCTACCCGGGATTGATCCACTCTGGTGACGACTTCGGAATTAACACGTCGGGAATCGTGATTACCGAGACGACGATTTCGGCGTTTCAGGGTTTCGACGAAAAGGGGATTCCGGAGTTCGTGCGCGCGCGAAAGGCGCTGCAATATGGCAAGTCGATCGACGAAGTGACCGCGATCTTCAAAGAAGGCAATAACGGCGGGTACGCCAATGCCTGGCTGATCGGAGACAACAAGACCAACGAGATCGCGCGACTAGAGCTGGGCCTGAAGAACGTGACGCTCGAGCGGACACGAAACGGATATTTTGCGGGCTCGAACTTCCCGATCAACCCAAAGCTGATTGCTGAAGAGGCGAGCGGATTTGACCCCAAAGACCTTTCGACCTCCCCCACCGCCCGGCGGGTAAGATGGGAATCCATTCTCGAGAAGAATAAGGGGAAGATCGATCTCAAGATGGCGCAGCGGTTTATGGGGGATGACGTGGATAGCTTTGAGAACAAGCAGCAGCCGAATGAGCGGACCCTCTGCGGGCGATTGGATCTTTCTCCACGTGGCAGCGCCGGTTGGCAGCCGCCTTATGGGCCTTGTGGCGCGGTTCAAAATAAGGCTGCGGACGCGAGCATGATCGACAAAATGATGCTCTCAGCTGCATACGGTCCGCAGTGCGGACCAGACTTTAAGGTGGACGACTTCTTCAAGGCACACCCGGAATTCCTGTATCAAAAGGGTGTCCTTAAAGATATGCCGCGTCAGCCCTGGGTCGATTTCAAAGCAGCTCAATAATTTTTTCGAATTTTTGAGTAACTTTGTTCTCGCGCTTGGCGACTTATCCACATATCCCCGTTACGAAGGCGGATGCCTTGCTTTTCACCCCGAACTGCAGGACATCCGCCGACTCCATTTTGGGCCCTAGGGTAAGGCCATCAAATAAGCGGTAATCGCTTCATTGTCACGGGCGTTGAACTTGTAAGACGGCATGGTGGAATCGGGATCATACTTCTGTGGGTTGAGGAAGTGATCCTTCACCCAATCCGCTTTGCGACGCTTGGCGAGGCCATTCAGCGGCGGTCCATTGTTGGTTCCCGCGCCATTGATCTGGTGGCAAAGTCCGCACTGATTCTTCTGATACAGCAATGCGCCGTCTGTGGCGAAGGCAGGCACTTCGGACATCTTCTGGGCATTTTGGGGCGTTAGTTTGACCAGGAACGAGGCGAGGGCATTCATTTCGGCGGGCTTCAGCGCCATCGTTGCCATCGGGACGCCAGGCCGCTTGAAGTGAGCGACCATCCAGGCGACATCATGGGAGACACCGCCGGTGCCCAGGTTGGGGCCGGGCTTTCCTTCATCGGTGAGGCCGAGCGTGTGGCAATTGGCGCAATGTTCCTTTGCGTAATAGCCGACTCCTGCGAGTTCCGTCGGTGTGAGTTGAACCCAGTCCATCGGCCCCATCGACTCGGCGATGGCTGCTTCTTTCGGGGTTTCGAGGATGGCCGCTGCTGTGAGGCCAGACCAGCCGATGGCACAAAGCAGCGCAGCCGCCATAGCGGTGGTGCGTTTGGTCACTTTGATCGCCGGAGCCCGATCGAGAAACGGCACTGCCAACAAGCCCCCTACAGCCAGGCCGGGAAGCACGACTGTGGCGAACAATTCGAGCGGCCCTTCGCAATACTTCAGCAACTGGAACAGGAATTGGAAATACCACTCCGGTCGAGGAATGTAGGTGGTGTCGGTAGGATCGGCCAACCGTCCCAGTGGAGCCTTGGCGGCGATCGCCAAAGTGAAGAGAGCGGCGAACACACCGAAGATTGCGGCAGTGTCTTTGAACACCTGCACCGGATAGAACTTCTGCTTCGGTTTCACTTCGTCGCCAGGTTCCGGGGCCACGCCGTGGCGGCGCACCAGGTACACATGGAAGACGATTAACAGGAAGGTCACAGCCGGCAGGATGAGTACATGCGCGGCATAGAATCGGGCAAACGTAACGACGCCAACGCCGTCCTCAGCGCCCATCAAACGCAGCGCGTAAGGCCCAATGCCGGGGACGCCAGCGGCGATTTGAGTCGTGACGACCGTGCCCCAGTAAGCGCGGTTATCCCAGGGCAACAAGTAGCCGGTGAGAGCGAACGCAAGAGTGAACAACAACAGCACGACGCCTGCAAGCCAGGTGGCTTCGCGAGGTTTCTTGTAAGCGCCCCAGAGAAACACCTGGAGCATGTGAAGCACAACGACGATCACCATGGCCGAGGCTCCCCAATGATGGAGGCCACGGATCAGCGCTCCGCCCGTGAGCTCGTTCATGATGTAACGGATACTGTGATAAGCCTCGCCTGGCGTGGGGCCGTAATTGAGCCCCAGCATGATGCCGGTGAAAGCCTGAGTGAGAAATAGGAACAGCGCGACCGAGCCAAATACCTGATGCCAGCCCGCGCTCGCTGGGATTTCCTCGTTCATGAAGTGGCTGATCGTAGAGATCAGGCCGGTGCGATCTTCGATCCAATCGAGTATGGCGCGCATGTTCAGGCTCCCTTCTTATCACTGACGGGCTTGGCGCTCTCGATGGTGCCGATCAGCAGGCGAGAGCCTTGCACCTTGGTGGGGAAGCGATCGAGCGGACGCGGCGCGGGGCCGCCGAGTACGCGACCGTCGAGTGCAAAATTTGTGGTGTGGCAGGGGCAAACAAATTCGCCCTTGCTCTCATTGAAATGGTAGGCGCAGCCGAGATGAGTGCATTGCGGCGCATAGGCAACCACCTCGCTTTCAGAAAGCTTGACCACCCAAGCGGTGGATTTTTCTGTGATCAACTTCCAACCGTCCTTGCGGACGCGTTGGAAGTTCACCTCTTCCGGTATGCGAAGCTTGAGCTGCGAGAGATCCGCGGCATCGACGAAGCCCCCGGGTTGGATCGTATTCGCAGGCCTGAGCAAATATGCGATGGCGGGAATGCCAAGCCCACCTGCGAGAAGCGCCCCTAGAAATTGAGTCGCCCGCTCGCAAAAACACCGCCGAAGAATGTCGTTTGAAGCAACCATAATAACTTAATTATAACGACGCCAAGGTGAAATTTATCGTTACAACAAGAATCAAAGCCAGAGGAAAAAAGGATGGTCGAGGCGATGTATGGATCGGACGATCCATTCGTAAAGTCTGCCCCCGTTGTCGGAATTGGTGAACACAAAGATTGCTTCGCGTTGAGCGGGTTCGGCAACCACGATATTCTTACACCCGCAGTTGTCTCCCCACTGCCAGGGGAAGATCCGCGAGTTCCATTGCTCGATGCCCCAGCCGAGGCCCCAAGAGAGCATCGGTCGGATCGAAACTTGTGGCTTCGTAATCGCAGGGTTGCCGATGGAAGCTGCCAGAAACTACGCGTAGTCGTTGGCTGAGGTCACCATGCTTGAGGCGGCATTTGGCAGGATCATATTGGGCAGAGAGGTTCCGGCTAGTTCTTGAACGACTGCGGCGTATTCGCCGTACCGCCAGTTGCTGATCGGCGAGTTTCGCTTTTCGGCCGCTTCATGAAGAAGCCGCGCGGGACGGTTCCAGTTCTTGCGGAGGTTGCCGTTTCGATCATGAGGGAGAGCGGTGCGGGGCAGCCAGTCTGGACTCCAGATGAAGCTGGTGGAGTGCATCGCGAGCGGATCGAAGACAAGCCGCCGTAATACTTGGCTAATGCCCATTCCGGTAACTGCTTCGAGCACCCGCTGCAGATAGAAAAAAACCCTCACCCGAGTATTGGAACCGCGAACCTGGATCGAAGGACGGAACGAGTGATTTGCCTTCTTCGAATCGCCAGTTGGGAAAGCCCGAGGAGTGACTTAGGACATGGCGGAGGGTTACTTTTCTCGCGAGAGGGTCCTTGAGGTCGTCGACATAGGAACAAAGTGTTTGGTCGAAATCGAGCTTGCCGCTAGCCTGCAACGCAAACGCGGCGTAAGCAATCACTTGCTTGGTGAGGTTCGCCGCCTGAAACACGGAGTTGGCATCGACGGGAGCTGGGCTATTCGCGCCCAGAACCCCAAGCCCCTTGATCCAATGGGTCTTGCCGTTGCGAATGGCTCCAACGATAGCGCCTGGGATCAGCCCGACAGCCATCCTTGCGAGGGCCTCTTTTTCAAAGGATTTCGATTCGCCGATGGCGAGCAGTGGAGCGGCGAGAGGGGATTTCAGCAAGGTACGTCGAAGCATGTTCTACTTACGCCTCAGCCTCACGAATGTTACACCCGGCCTGTTCAACAGTGGGCCCGGAAGGCGAGAACGGCGTTGAGGCCCCCGAAGGCAAACGAGTTGGAGATGGCGGCTTCTACCTTGAGTGCTCTGGCTTGATTGGGGATCACATCGAGGGAGCAATCGGGATCGGCGGATTCGAAGTTGGCTGTTGGCGGCAGCAGGCCGTGGATGAGGGCTTGTACCGTGGCGACCGCCTCGAGAGCGCCCGCCGCCCCGAGGGCGTGGCCGTGCATCGACTTGGTGGAAGAGACCGGTATCTGATCGCCAAATACCATGCGGATCGCATTGCATTCGGCGGGGTCATTCGCCAGCGTTCCTGTGCCGTGGGCGTTGATGTAGCCAATCTGGCTGGGGTCAAGACCGCCGTCGCGAAGGGCCATTCTCATGGCAGCGGCTGCACCTTCTGGTTTGGGCTGCGTGATGTGGTGTGCGTCAGCGGACATGCCGAAGCCCGCCAGTTCAGCCAAAATGGTGGCGCCTCTCTCGCGGGCATGATCTTCGGTTTCAATCACGAGCATCCCGGCGCCCTCGCCGAGACTCATGCCTTTGCGGCCTAGCGAAAAGGGGCGGCAAAAATCAGGTGAGACTACTCTCATGGCCTCCCAGGCCTTCAGAAGCCCGAAGACGAAAGGTGACTCGCTGCCCCCAGTGAGCGCCACATCCACCACGCCATTCCGAACCATCCAAAAAGCTTGCCCCATCGCGTGATTGGCCGAAGAGCAGGCGGTGGACGTAGTGAACACGGGGCCCTCGACGCCATGCTCCATCGCGATCAAGCTGGCGGCAGCGTTGGCCATGACCTTTGGAATGGTAAGTGGATGAACGCGAGCTTTGTTTTCACGATAGACATCCCAATAGCCTGCGTCCTCCATGTGCTTGCCGCCGACGCAGCAACCTGTGACGATAGCTGCATTCGAAGGAAGCTTCAGCCCGGCCTGCCCGAGTGCCTCACGAGCTGCCAGCAAAGCGAACTGCGCATTACGATCCGCCATCAAAAGATGATCCTTGCTCAGCAGATTCGCCGGTTCAAAGCTGCTGAACTCAGCGCCCGTGACGATCTTCATGCTTGACGTATCGACTGTACTCAGTGGCACAATTGCCGGCTGGCCTTCGCTCAAGCCTTGCCAGAAGGCAGGCACTCCAACACCGTATGCAGTTACGGCACCCATCCCAGTGATAAAGATTCTTCGCATCAGATCACCCTATTACCGGATCGTCAGTGTGCCGCCGTCCACGGGTAAGGCGGTACCCGTGATGAAGCTCGCTTCGTCCGAGCAGAGGAACAGCGCAGCGTATGCGATCTCGGCTGGCTGTGCCATGCGGCCGATCGGCTGGGCTTTGGAAAGTTTGTCGAACATCTCGGCTTCGCGGCCAGCGTAATTTCTGGCGATGAATCCATCCACGAATGGCGTGTGCACGCGCCCGGGGAGGATGGCATTGCAACGGATGTTTTTGTCGAGAAAATCCTTGGCCACCGAATAAGTCATCGAAAGGACGGCGCCCTTGCTGGTGCCATAGGCGAAGCGATCGGCGATGGCCATCACAGAAAGGCAGCTGGCCAAATTGACGATGGCACCGCCGCCATCGGCCACCATGAATCGAAGTGTGGATCGCAAGCAGTTGGCCGGGCCGAAGACGTTGACCCGCTGGACGCGTTCAAAGTCCTCAGGGCTGGTAGAGAGAGCATTGCCGACATGAGCGATGCCAGCGTTGTTGATGAGAATATTGATGCGACCGCGCCGTGAGTGGATGGCGGAGATTACAGAATCGACGCCACTCGAGTCTGCGACATCGCAATTCGTTGCAACCGCATCGCCACCTTCCGCGGTAATTGAGGCGACTGCCTTTGCCATCTCAGCTTCGTTACGGTCGAGAATTTCGATAGCCGTGCCTTCTTTGGCGAAGCGCTGTGCGATGGCGAGCCCGATGCCGGAGGCACCGCCGGTGATGATTGCGATTTTGTTCTGTAGTTGAGCCATGAGACCTTACGATTCTATCCAGCGCTCAGCGTGATTCTGCGCTGATCGCCATCCGCGTAGTCGATTTGAATGCGCGGGGTGGCTTTGGGCCAAAGGGCGGGGAATCGCTCGCCCCATTCAATCAGCGTTAGCGCACGCCGATCGAGCAATTCGTCGAGGCCGAGGGTAAGTACTTCGCGCTCCGTTTCGAGGCGGTAGAGGTCGACATGGAAGACACGAGGAGGGTCGCCATACTCATGGATGAGCGGGAAGGTGGGTGAGCTGACTTCTTCCAGTGAGGCGGCACCGCGGGCTTCGGCGATGCCCTTCACAAGAGTCGTCTTGCCTGCGCCCAGATTGCCAATCAGCAACACAGCTCCTTGTTCTGGCAGCAACGCGGATAGCTGCCTTCCTAAAGCAATGGTCTCCTCAGCCGAAGCCGTGACGAATGTTTGCTCAGGCAAGCTCACGGAGTGCCTCGGGCAGATAGTCGCAGAGCTTTGAGGCAAGGCTTGTCATCTCGTGCCCATGAGACGCAGCCAGTTCGCCGCAACGTCCGTGCAGATAGACGGCGGCCAGGGTGGCCTGTCTGGGCTGTTGCGGATACTGCGAATGGAGTGCGGCCAGCATCCCAGTCAGAACGTCTCCCGAGCCAGCCTTGGCCAGCGACGGAGACCCTGTTGGGTTGATCCAGACATGGCCATCGGCGAATGCGATGATGCTGCGGTGGCCCTTAAGGATGATCGTCGCGTTCACCTTTGCGGCTAGAGCTCGGGCGTCCTCGACGCGATCCTGAATCTCGCGGCCGAGCAAGCGGCGCATCTCTCCGGGGTGCGGTGTGAGAACTCGCAAGCCAGAGCTGGAGGAGGCTTCCTCAAGCGGCGAAAGCAAATTGAGTGCGTCGGCATCGAGGATCAGTGTGCCTGGATGGTTACGGTAGAGTTCCCTCGTAAATTGGCCAGCTTCACTGGATGTTCCAAGGCCAGGGCCAATGGCCATACTGCGATACGGTGCGAGATCATCGAGAAGTTTCGGCCAATCGGCGCGCATCACATCGGCCAGACGCGGTGTGAACTTCGCATCGGGTGAGATCGCTGTGGCCCAACCAGCACCCGCGCTGATGGCCGCTTCGCTGGCCAAATCCAGCGCACCATGTTTGCCTTCGGCTCCGCCAAGGATCGCAACGTGGCCATAGGTGCCTTTGTGCGAATCCCGTTGGCGGGGGGCTCCGATCGAAGTGAGGTCGGCTGGGCTGATGAGGTGCAGCGTGGCTACATCCAACAGTGAATCGGGAGTGCCGATGGGAGCGATCACTAGTTCACCCTGGGCATCGCAATGTGGCGGGAGTGCGTGTTCCGGCTTGGCACTGGCGAATGTGACAGTAAGATCTGCTTTGGTGGCCGAAGCGCTGGGGATGTCGATCGAGACTCGCTTGGCGAGAGGAAGGTTGTTGATGCGCTCGATGCACTCAGCAATGGGAGATCTTGGCTCACCCTGCACACCGGTGCCCAGCAGCGCGTCAACGCAGAGCGTGGTGGTGGCAATGTCCTGCGGCCATTGCATCGTGTAAGCAACTCCGAGCGCGTCGAGCATGGCAAGTTGTTGGGACGCGTCGGGAGAAAGATCTTCCGCTGGATACGCCAGCAAGACGAGCAGATGCGCCGCCTTGTGATGAATGTGAATCAGTCGAGCCAGGGCCAAACCATCGCCGCCATTGTTACCCTTGCCGCAGACGATCGCAATGCGGTGCAGGCCAAGAGGTGCAAACCGGGATTCCATCGCTCGCAACACCGCATAGGCGGCGTTTTCCATGAGCACGATGCCAGGGATGCCGGCGGCAATCGCCGCGCGGTCCGCTTGACGCATTTGCTCATGAGTCAGAACCCTCACGAATTCTTGGCCTCCAGAAGATTTTCAAGTTGCTGCAGTGAAGTCGATTTGCCCATGACGATGAGATGGTCACCCGTGTTGATCCGCGTTTCCGCGTCGGGATTGAAAACCATGTCTCCACCGCCACGGCGGATCGCAAGCACAGCGACGCCGAACTCCTTACGCAGTTCCTTCAAGTCATACAGATGCCGCTCGGCGAAGCTCGAAGTTTCGTCGATCCGGAACTGCTCAATACCCAGATCCACCGCAGGGTCGAGCATGGCGTAATCAAGGAATTGTGTAACGTGGGGCCTGACAATCGATTGGGCCAGCTTCGAACCTGTAAAACCGTAAGGCGATACAACAGAATCCGCTCCGGCGCGGCGCAATTTTGAGGCAGACTCGTCTTCGTTGGCCCGCGTGGCGACATTGATTTTCGGGTTGAGGGTCTTTGCCGATAGCGTCAAAAACAGGTTGTCGGCGTCACTGCCAAGTGCCGCAACCAGCCCACGGGCGCGCTCGATGCGGACACCACGCAACGTTTCGTCCCTTGTGGAATCCGCCAGCACACCAAGCATGCCGGCTTTGATCACCATATCGATTCGATCTTCATTGTTGTCCACCACGACAACGGGCACCTTTGATCGCAATAGCTCATGTGCGGCCCCGCGGCCAACACGGCCGAAGCCGCAAATGATGAAGTGGTCATGTAAGGATTCGATCATGCGTTGTCTCCGCCTGCGGTCAAAGTAATTGTCAAACTGGAGTTCGAAGATGGTGGATGTGAGCATCCCGATGCCAAACAGGATCGTGTTGACACCCACCAGCAGAAGCACCATGTTGAAGACGCGGCCGGCCGTCGAGAGCGCCTTCACCTCGTAGTAGCCGACGGTGGTCAGCGTGATCACCGTCATGTAGAGTGCGTCGAACCAGTCATAGCCTTCTACGAGCATGAACCCCGTCATGCCAAACAGAATCATCGTACCCATCAGGCCGAAGAAAATGAATGCGCGTCTACGTAGGATTTCCATGGCTCAGGCGTGGCGGGCAATCAACATCGTCATGTCGTCCTGCAGTTCGGGCGATCCGGTCCACTGATTGACAGCGTCCATGACGGCATTGATGATGCCGGTGTCGCTTAGATGGGCGTTGCGCTTGACGACCTCGATCAGACGGTCTTCGCCGAACATTTCCCCGTAGTCATTTTGAGGTTCCGAGATGCCGTCTGTATAGAGCAGCAACAGGTCTCCAGGTTCGAGTTCGATTGAGCTCTCACCATATTGGGCGAACGGGAAAGCCCCTACCACCATACCGTCAACTGCCAGGAGCGAGGCTTCCCCGCGGTGAATCAAGATCGGAGGCAGGTGGCCGGCGTTGGTGTAGCGAAGCGTTGAACTGGGCTCGTCGAAAATTCCGAGAAAGAAGGTGGAAAACTTCTCGGGTGCCGTATTGGCGTAGAGCTGCTTGTTCAGCTCGGTCACCACTTCAGACACGCACATCTCGCCAATGAGGCCCTGAATCCGGGAGCGAAAGCTTGATTGAACCGTGGCCATCAGCAAAGCGGCAGAGATCCCCTTGCCGGCAACGTCGCCCATGGAGAAACAAAGCTTGTCTTCAGATAACCGATGGAAGTCGAAGTAATCGCCCGAAACCATGCGAGCTGGCTGGTAGTGCGCCGTGATCTGAAGCTTACCCGAGGCAGGAACCGATTTGGGATAAAGCTGGCGTTGTACCTCGCGTGCAATCTCAAGCTCTGCGTTAAGGCGTTCGTTCTCCTTGGCGACGGTCAGGAGCTGCTCGAGATGTTCAGTCATGCGATTGAACGACTCGCCGAGTTGCGCCAACTGATCGCGGCCGCCGAGCGGAATGCGATGCGAGAAGTTGCCCTCCATCACGCGGGTTGTGCCTTCGTAAATCGCGTGGACACTGTTGGTGATCGTGCGCGTCAAGGTCACGCCGATGATCAGGGCGATGATTTCGAAAACCAGGAAGAGACTGCCAATGGAGATCAGCAGCATCAAAATGAAGTTCTGATCCCAATCCTGCCGGGAAGAGAAGAAGATCTTGAGCACGGCGAGGAACCGTGTCTGGATCATCAGGATGTTGTCGCGGATCCGGTCTGGTTGTTCCCAGACCACCATGGGGATGGTGCGAAAACCCGTCAGTTGGATGTCAAATTGATTGATCGGTGCTGGCACTGCCAGGTTGACGGGTTGGGCCACAGGCGACTTGGGCCTGCGCAAACGAATGCCACCCTTTTGAGATTCGATGCGCTCGCGAAGTGTCACCGGACCCAGGTTGGGGATCAGACTTGAAAGATATTGCGAGGTGAGCGGAGCCATGGCTGTGACCTCACCGGTGGCATTGCGAATGTGGGCCCAGACATAATACTCGCCACCTTTGAGCAGGATCCCCGCGTTGTCATTCAGGCTTGCTGGTGCCTTTTCGATCGAGGCATCCGCAGGATAGAGAAGCGTCTCGACCTCGTCGGCGCGAATTTCGAAATTCGGGAAACGCTCTTCGAAGTATGTCCCAAGGCGTTCAATCGCAGCCATACGGCGATCGGGTGGCACACGCAAGACGGATTCAGCCGCGCCGCGCAGGGTGCCAACTTGCCGCTCCAGTTCGCTGTTCACGAGGTAAATCGCCATTTGTCCGGTGACAAAGTAAGTCGTGACGGCCCCGAGTGTGGCCAGCAGGACAATCGGCACCAGGGCGATGAAAACATAGGCGACAATCAGCCGGTTGCGAAGCCGCCAGATGAGCGAGCGCAACATCACCTTGCCGAAGCGCCAGATCGTCACCGGTGCAGTCACGATCAAGCCGATCAATGAAAGCGCAAAGAAGAGATCTCCAAGCGACCACACAATGGTGGCAACCAGGCAGCCAAAAAAGAGCAAAAAGCCGCGCTGCCACCAGCCAATACGGCGGAAGGCTTCGCTGAGCGTAAGCTTGCGGGGCGGGCTGATGAGTGGCGTCACACGCGGGAACTGGCGATGGCGGGTGTCTTCACCTCAGCCGCCGGCAGTGGAACCTCCGGATTCAAGTATAAGTTTGTCAGACCATCCTTCAGAAGCTGAAACGCAGTGTCGACGTCGTCGGCGAACTGGAACAGATTGAGGTCGCTCTGGCTGATCATTCCGGTTTCGACTAGCGCGTCGAAGTTGATGATCTTACGCCAGAACGAAGTGCCGTAAAGAACGCAGATGATTTTTTTGTGGAGCTTCTGGGTCTGAACCAGTGTCAGGATTTCGGTGAGTTCGTCGAGCGTACCAAAGCCGCCGGGAAACACGATGAGTGCTTTGGCGAGATAGGCGAACCAGAACTTCCGCATGAAGAAGTAGTGAAACTCGAAACTCAGATCCTTGGTGATAAACGGATTCGGAAACTGTTCCATCGGCAGGCCGATGTTGAGCCCGATGGAGAGACCACCGGCATCATGGGCGCCCCGGTTGGCTGCCTCCATGATTCCCGGGCCACCGCCGGAGCAGACGACAAACATCCGTTCGGTGTTGTCCAGGCTCATCGACCATTCCGTCATCCTCTTGGCCAATTCGCGACATTCTTCGTAATAGCGCCCCATGGTGTGGGTGGCAAACTTCGGATCCTCGGGCGAGGGAATTCGCGCGGAGCCAAAGAACACGAGCGTGTCGTGGATGTGGTGCAGCCGGAATTCGCGCAGCGGGTCGAGATACTCGGACAGGATTCGAACGCTCCGGCCTTCGGGTGAGTGAAGAAACTCTGGCTTCTCGTAAGCCAGCGCATCACGAGTTGGTTTTGGGTTCATCGGGTTTCTGGCCCTCCTCCAGGGATTTTAAGCGGCTTTCCAGGTCGCGCACCGTGCGCACAATTTCGCCCAGCTTGGGGAACGCGGTGACGGCGCGCCGCCATTCCCGAAAATCAAATGCCGGCGATCCAGACACGATGGTGCCGGGATCGACGTCGTGTCCAACGCCGCTTTGCGCATACACAACGGCGTTGTCATGGATTGTCAGATGGCCGCTGACGCCAACCTGTCCGGCCAGCAGAACGGACTTCTTCAGAATTGTGGATCCCGCCAGGCCAACCTGAGAGCAAAGAATGTTGTCTTGGCCCACGACACACGCATGGCCCACCTGAACTAGCGAGTCCACCTTGGCGCCGCGCTCGACGCGCGTCTCGCCCATGGTGGCGCGATCAATATTGGTGAGGCTCTGGATTTCGACGTCGTCTTCTACCACGGTAATGCCCGACTGCACGATCTTGTGATGAGTTCCGTCGGCGCGCTTGGCGAAGCCGAACCCGTCGCCGCCTACAACCGTGTTGTTTTGCAGCGTAACGCGATCACCAACGCGGCAGAATTCGCGAACCACCGAGTGAGAATGTGCGAGGAAGTCGTTGCCGATGCGTGCTCCCGCGTAGATCACGACATGAGCGTGCAGCGTGCAATTGGCACCGATCTCGACATCGTCGCCGACATAGCAAAAGGGTGCGATCGAAGCACCTGGCCCGATCTTGGCCGTGGGCGAAACGTAGGCTTGCGGCGAAATACCCTTCGCCATTTGCGGTGGCTGGTAGAAGAGTTCGAGTGCGCGGGCGAAATCGAGGTAGGGGTTGGTTGAGATCAGCGTTGGAAGGTATGCCGAAGGTTGGGCGGCAATGATGGCCGAAGCCTGGGAATCCTTGACCTTGTGCGCGTACTTCGGGTTGGCCAGAAAGGTAAGCTGGCCGGGACTTGCTTGCTCCATGCCAGAGAGCGATTGGATCTCCGGGTCAACTTCTCCTGCAATAGTGCATCCCAGCCGGGCGGCAATCTCCGATAGCAACATACCTTTCCATTGTGCCTGTCAGGAAGCCTTGGTGGAACAGACCTCTGAACAAAACCTGCCGCCGATCAACTGGGCAGCCGGCACATACGTGCCGCAGACAGGGCATTTTTTGAGGGCGGTGGGTGTGGGGCCTGCCGCACCAGCTGGCCCTCCAGGACCCGCAGGTCCCGGCTTGGCTTGGCCGCCAGCCGCATCCGGGTTCACCATCTGCGTCACCTCTTTGGTGATCATGCCAATCACCGCCCGGATAAAGGCGGCGGCGATGGCGGCGATGAGCAATCCAATCAGGGCGCGAATCATGTTGCAAACTCCAAAACAGAAAAAGGGGCGGCTCATGGGAGCCGCCCCTCAGATTGTAACCGCGAGGCGGCTAGTTCTTCTTCTTCGTGGTCTTCGGCGCGGCCGGAGCAGACTTCTTTGCGTCCGGGTTGGTGTAGGTTGTCTGCACCGTGCCGCCCATGGTTTCGATCATGCCCTTAGCGCTGGCGGCGAACTGGCCGTCAGGCTTCAGAGCAAGATACTTCTCAAACGATGCCTGTGTACCTTCGGGGAAGCTCATCTTACCGGACTTGGTGTCGACCTGAGCCTTACCCGTCAGATAGATGCCCATCTGGTAGTGTGCATCCGCGTAGTTCGGGTCTGCTTCGATTGCCTTCTTGAAAGCAACCCCGGCCGGCTCATTCTGGCCTGCATTGACGAGCAATGCGCCCAGGTTGTAGAAATAGCGACCAGCTCCGGGAGGGTCGAGCTGCGCGGCCTTGTTCAGGTTTTCCTGCGCTTCGGGGAACTTCCCGGAGCGGGCCAGCGCGAGGCCGTAGTTGTTGTAGTAAGCCGCATCGTCGGGCTTGAGCGTGATCGCTTTCTGGAAGTTCTCAAGCGACTTCGTGTTGGCAGCTTCCTTCTCGGCGCCAGTCTTTGTCTTGGCAAGTGCGCCGTAGGCATCGGCCAATTGACCGAAGATCACGTGCTGGGTAGCATCCAGCACAGCAGCCTTTTCAAACGACTCCACGGCAGCGGCAAAATTGTTGGCCTTCATCGCTTCCATGCCGCCGTTGAATGCGTCATTCAATTCCTTGTTCTTCTTCATGGCCTCAGAGCGTTCCTTGGTCTGCTTTTCGAGAGCGGCCTTCTGCTCGGGAGTCATGTCGCGTTCCATTTCCTTGGTGACCTGGCCAGTTTCAGCCGCCTTCTGCATCGCTTGCTGGCGGGCTGCCTGCTGCGCCAGATCGAAGTTGACAGGCACGGGATCACCCAGGCGCACGCTCACACCCTTCAGGCTGTCGACGACTTTACCGTCCAGTTCGCAGGCGACGTCATAGGTGCCAAGCGGCAATCCGGCGTGGAAGAATTCGCCCTTCTTGTTGGTCTTTACTTTGTAGTTGCCCTTGATGTCGGTACGTGTGATCAGGATCAGCGCCGCATCTTTGCCGACGGGCTTGCCATCCGGACCAATCACTTTGCCTTCGATGGCACCGGTCTGAGAAAAAGCAGGGGAGGCACTAAGGCCGAGGAACAGGGTGAGTACAGAACTCAAGCCCACAAGGTTCCGAACGATTTGTTTCATGGGGTTCACTCCGATTGTGTTTCCTCAATGAGAATACTACAGCGGGATATTGCCGTGCTTTTTGCGCGGCACGCTGTCAACCTTGTTTTCGAGCATTCGCAGTGCGCGAATCACCCGGGGACGGGTCTCACGAGGCAGAATGACGTCGTCGATATAACCGCGTTCGGCGGCCACGAAGGGGTTGGCGAATTTCTCTTTGAACTCTTGCACTTTCTCGGCTCTCCACTCCTGAGGGTTGGACGCGCGGGCGATCTCATTGCGGTACACGATATTTACGGCACCCTCGGCACCCATCACCGCAATCTCGGCGCTGGGGTACGCGAGGTTGATATCCGTGCGCAGGTGCTTCGACCCCATCACGCAATAAGCGCCACCGTAAGCTTTGCGTGTAATGACGGTGATCTTCGGCACCGTCGCCTCCGCGTAGGCGTAAAGCAACTTGGCCCCGTGGCGGATGATCCCGCCAAATTCCTGTTCGGTACCTGGCAGAAAACCCGGCACATCCTCGAAGGTAAGAATCGGAATGCTGAAGGCGTCGCAGAACCTGACAAACCGGGCAGCCTTGACGCTGGAATTGATGTCGAGGCAGCCAGCGAGCACAGCCGGTTGATTCGCGACGATCCCGATGGTTTGTCCGCCCATACGGGCAAACCCGATCATCATGTTGCGCGCGTAATGTTCATGCACCTCGAAGAAATCGCTGTCATCCACCACTCTCACGATGATTTCTTTCACGTCGTAGGGAAGGCTGGAATCGGCCGGCACGATCGTGTCGAGCGAAGCGTCCATGCGATCCGCCGGATCTTCTGTCGGCTTGCGGGCTGCTTCGTCGCGATTATTCTGCGGCAGAAATTCCAGCAAGCGCCGAATCTGCCGCAGGCAATCCTGGTCTGAGGGCGCGAGAAAATGCGCCACGCCAGAAGTCGCGTTATGCGTCATGCCCCCGCCAAGATCTTCTTTCGAAACCTCTTCGTGCGTAACCGTACGAATGACGTCCGGCCCGGTGACAAACATGTGCGATGTCCCGTCGACCATGAAAATAAAGTCGGTGAGGGCGGGTGAGTACACGGCACCGCCGGCGCAAGGCCCGAGAATGGCCGAGATCTGCGGCACCACGCCGGAGGCGAGCGTGTTTCTCAAAAAGATGTCTGCATAGCCGGCCAACGACACAACGCCTTCCTGAATTCGCGCCCCGCCAGAATCGTTGAGCCCGATCACGGGTGCGCCATTCTTCATGGCCATGTCCATCACCTTGCAAATCTTGAGCGCATTCGATTCTGAAAGAGATCCTCCCAGCACCGTAAAATCCTGACCGAAAACATAGGTCAGTCGCCCATGGATGGTGCCGTATCCGGTGACGAAGCCATCCCCGTCGAATACCTGCTCCTCCATGCCGAAATCGCGGCAGCGGTGGCGTACGAAAGGATCGAGTTCCTCGAAGCTGCCTTCATCGAGCAGGAAGTCGATGCGTTCGCGCGCGGTGAGCTTGCCTCCCTTGCGCTGTTTCTCAAGGCGGTCCGCTCCACCCCCAAGCTTTGCGTTGGCGCGCCGGCGTTCCAGTTCCGCGGCAGAATTTGTATCAGGCATCACGCTTTAGTGTAGTAGCCCGAGCGCACCCGGATCACGGCGTTGCCATGCTTCTTCTTGCCCTGTTTCGATAGGCTCACCTGAATGCGGCGAAAACGATTGGGCTCAGAAGCCGGGGCGTCATAGGTGATCAAATAGCGCTCCCGCAGGTTCCCCAACAGCTTCGAAAAGGCCTCGTCCGCCCGATCTGTCCTCAATACTTCGCCTCCCGTTTCGGCGGACAGCTTGAAAACATCAGCCCAGCTGAAATCGGGGTTTCGCTGTGCGGCATCCTTGTATGGCTTGGGCGGTTCTGCGTTTTTGGTGACGATGGAGTTCACCACCGCGTCGGCTTCAAACATCTGACGCAACACCAACTCGTCCGGCATCCGGTAGTTGAGCGCCTTATTGTCGGTGAGAATGACAACCGCCCGGTGGCCATCAAGTTTGCTGCCTTTTGTAAAGGCCTGTCCGGCGTCGATGAGCGCAGCGTTGATTGAGGTGCCCGAAGGCAGCAGTTCAGGGCGCAAGGCTTGATCGATCGCGTTGGCTGCTCGCTCTTTCTTTGAGGTGAATGGCATCAGATAGTCGGTCTCCTTGGCGAAAATCATGACGCCGACCTTGTCGGCCTCTTTCAGTTCATTCAATAAGGACTGGGCCCGTTTGCCGATCTGCGACAAAAAGCTGCTCATGCTGCCCGAGACGTCAAGGAGCAACAGCAGGTTGAGCGGTGCCTCGTCTCGTCCGAAGTAGCTGATTTTCACCGGCTGACCCTCGTCCTCGATCACCAAGTCCTCAGCCGCCAGAGCCTTGATGAAGCCTTTGTTGTTGCTCGCCAGAATGTCGAGCCGCACTTGAGTAGTGCCTGATTTGAAAGACGGTGTCTCTTGCGCTTGACCGGACCAAAGGCCGATCAGACACAATAAGGTAGCCACGAGCCGCATGAAGAACATTATCGTCGGGACTGCAGGACATATCGACCATGGCAAGACTACGCTCGTCAAAGCGCTCACCGGAATCGACACGGACCGCCTGAAGGAAGAGAAGGAGCGGGGCATCTCGATCGAGCTTGGCTTCGCAAATTTGAAGGCTGCTGATGGCGCTCGAATCTCGTTTGTGGACGTACCGGGGCACGAGCGTTTTGTTCGCAACATGCTGGCGGGCGTTACAGGTATCGATCTGGTTCTGTTTGTTGTTGCCGCCGACGAGGCCATCAAGCCGCAGACGAAGGAGCATTTCGAAATCTGCCGGTTGCTCGGGATCGAGCGCGGGATTATTGCGCTCACCAAGTCCGATCTGGTGGATGCTGACTGGCTCGAGCTGGTGAAGATGGAACTGGAGGATTTCGTTCGAGGCAGTTTTCTCGAAGGGATGCCGATTCTGCCCGTGAGCGCGCCGACGGGCGTGGGCCTGCCGGAGTTGATCGCCGCCATCCAACGCATTGCAGCCGATTTGAAACCGCGTAATCTCGAGCGGCCTGCTCGCCTGCCCATTGACCGGGCGTTCGTCATGAAGGGCCACGGCACGGTCGTGACTGGCACTCTCAAAGAAGGCCGATTGAAATTGGATGACGAAGTCCGCCTCTATCCCGGCGAGCTCACCGCCCGGGTGCGTGGCATACAGGTGCAAGGGCAGTCAGTAAAAGAGGCGCAGGCCGGGCAGCGGACGGCTGTGAATCTTGCTGGTGTTGAAGTGAGTGAGGTGGAGCGCGGCTTCGTAGCGGCGGGAACTGGCTTGTTTGAACCTGTCCAGATTTTCGACGTCGAACTGGAGATGTTGGGCGATGCCCCCGTTTTGAGGGATCGCGCGAGGCTTCATTTTCATACCGGCACCACAGAAGCTGCCGCGGAGTTTCGCGTACTGAGTGAAGCTCGGCGTGCCGAGCCGGGAGCAAAAATCTGGGCGCGGCTGGTAGTCGATCAACCCGTTCTTGTGCTGCCTGGCGACCGATTCATTTTGCGTGGTTCCTCGCCTCTGGTGACTGTCGCTGGAGGGACAGTGATGGAAATCCACCTGGGCCGCCCCAGGCTCCGACGCAAAGGGGCTGTAGAGCGGTTGTCCAACTGGAAGCAACTGGATGCAGCCGGGAGGATGCAGCAACTCGTCGCGGAACGCCCGCTTGGCATGGAGCAGCGCGACATACAGCTCCGGCTTGGATTTCCAGTGAACTACTCGGGCAAGGATCTCGAGCGGATCGGCTCCTGGTGGATCGCCTCATCCAGCCTGAAGCGCATCGCATCCGAATTGGTAAATCAGCTTCGCGCCTATCATCGGGATAAGCCGCTTGAGGCGGGGCTATCCCGTGAGTATTTGCGCACGTCGCTGCTGGCATCGGCTCCCGCAGGCGGGATGGACGCCTTGCTTCGGCACGCACCCGCGGTGAAATCTGAAGGCGATCTTCTGAGGCTCGAAAGCCATAAGGTGAAGCTGGCGGCAAACGAAGACGCCGCATCGCAAAGCATCGAAGGTGCATTCCGCCAAGCCCGCCTGGCCGTGCCTGCTCTTGACGAGGTGCTCAAGTCAACCGGACTGGATGCGGCAAGGTCAAAGTCGATCCTCGCTTTGCTGCTGCGGGAATCGAAACTCGTGCGTGTCGGGCCTGATCTTGTATTTCACGCCGAACCGCTGCAGCAGTTAAAGCAACTCCTTCAGGCGCGGCGAGGGCAAAGTTTCGGAGTGGTCGAGTTCAAGGACTGGACGGGGGTATCCCGCAAGTACGCGATTCCCCTCCTGGAGTATTTCGATCGGGAGCGCGTCACGCGGCGAGCCGGGGATCTTCGCATCATCCTCTGAAAGTCACTGAATCTTTGCGCGTCTCAGTCGATGAGCCAAGGGAAGTGGCAGAACTATACGCAGAATTTCCGGACCTACCGATTCCTCAGGAACTGGATCTTCCCGAGATGCCGATCCTAGTGATCGATCTCCAGGGCGAAGAGTCCGATCGTTCCTGCTTGCGAGCATGGCGGGAGTTCTTCAAACAGATTCACGAGGCAGTCTTTGCCTCCACTCGCATGGATGAAGCACTTCTCGTTGCCGAAGAATGTCAGAAACTCGGCACACCAGTTGGGTTGGCGGTCGTCTTGGCAGATTGTTGGGATGCACGCTCCGCAGCGGCGATTGAGACTCTGCGCCGCAAGGGAAACGAGCAGCAACTGCCTGTCTTCTTCTGTTGCTCACGGCACATTCGCGAGGACCTCTACACCTCGATCGAGGCAGGAGTAAATGATTTCTTTAGCACCCCATGGGATTGGGGTCTGATCGAAAGAAAAGCGAAGCGTGCTCTCCGTTCTTCCGCCGAGTGCTTCCTGCTCAACTCTGAAAAGCGGCAGGCCGAAGAGCTACTGCAGCAGCACAAGCAGTCGGTTTTAAGTCAGGATCTTTGGCGGTTCGACCTTCGCACCCGCAAGGTTGAGTTCAGTCAAAACTTCCGCAAGCTCAGCGGCTTTGCTGCCAATGAGGTCGAGGGTACGCTCGACGAATGCCTCACTCTGATTCATCCGATTGACCTTTCCCGCTTGAGCCAGGCGATCAGTGGCAGCGATTGGAAGGCGCTACCGGAAGAGTTGAATTTCGAATTTCGCCTCAGACACCGGGAAGGGGGTTGGCGCTGGGTTTTGCTGCGCGGGCGCATTGAGCGCGATGAGTATGATGACCCCTCTGCGATCAGCGGCTCGCACACCGACATTACCGAAGCCAAGACGATCGACCCCGTGACCGGCCTCGCCAACCGTTTCATGTTTGAGGACTGGCTCGAAGACGCTTATCAGGCCCAAGATCTCAGTCTCGCGGTCTTTCTGGTGGGGCTGGATCGCTATGCCTTGATTCGGGATTCACTGGGGCAATCCGTTGGCAATCAATTGCTGAAAATGGCAGGGGAAAGATTGGGTGCTGCTCTGAACGGCGGCGATCGGGCTACCGCCAGTTGGATGCTGGCTCGATTGAGCGAAGAAGAGTTTGCGATCGCGATGCCGGGCGTGGAAGATCATGAAGCAGCGATGGGGATCGCCCGACTGATTCAGGACACCATGGCCAAAGGGATTTGGATGCAAGGCAGCGAACTGTTCTTGTCGACCAGCGTTGGTTATGTACTGCAGGAAGACCGCCGTCATGCTGACGAGATCTGGCGCGACGCAGAGATCGCCTTACACTCTGCGAGGGCGGATGGCGGCAACAGAATTGTTCATTTCGACAGGCACATGCGCGACGATGTCCTGGAGCGGATGGCGCTTGAGAACGACCTCAAGCGAGCCATTGAGCAATGGGAATTCGAAGTCTATTACCAGCCGAAAATTGCTCTCGAGAGCGAACGGATCATTGGCTTTGAGGCGCTATTACGCTGGAGGCATCCTCAAAAAGGCGTAATCCCTCCCCGTCAATTCATCCCTCTGGCCGAAGAGAGCGGGCTGATTGTACCTATCGGTATTAGCACTGTGCGCGAGGCCTGCGAAACGATTCACCGATGGCAGCAGGAGTTCCCCTCGCCGAAGCCACTAGAGATCAGCGTCAACCTCAGCGTCCGACAGTTTCAGGATCGATCGTTGCTCGATGAGATTCGGAAAATTCTTGCCGACACCAGGATTCCGCCAGAAACTCTTCAATTCGAAGTGACCGAAAGCGTGCTGGTGCAAGACCCTGTGCAAGCTCTGGAATTGGTGAAGGAGTTGCGTCGTATGGGGGTTGGCCTGAAAATCGATGACTTTGGAACGGGATACTCTTCCCTGAGTTATCTGCACAAGCTTCCCTTCGACACGCTGAAGATTGATCGATCCTTCATCAGCACGATGATGCAGGACCACGCAGCATTCGAGATTGTGCGCGCCATCATCATGCTGGCGGGGAGTCTTGGCTTGCAGGTTGTGGCCGAAGGGATCGAAACTCGAACGCAAGCCGAAGAACTTCTCAGTCTCGGCTGTCCGTATGGGCAGGGCTATTTATTTGCCCCACCGCTCACCAAGGAAGCGGCTCGCCGCATGCTGGAAGCTCAGGCGGTTCGGCAGGCGCCTTAAGCTTCTTGGCAATCCCCATTTGTTAAGGCATCTACAACGGAACATTGCGCATTTTGCTGTCGTCGGCATGGTGCGTCCACTAAGTTCTCAAGCCTCCGGGCGAGCGCCTCATATTCGGCAATCTTGGCCTTCAGGTCTTTCAACTTTCGTTCCGCGAGATTGCACGCATCCTCGCATGTGGCCGCGCCGCGCTCCAGCGAATGGGCAAGCATCCCGGCTTCCGCCAAGGAGAAGCCGAAGCTCTGGCACTGTTTGAGAAACCGAATGCGCTCCACGTGGCTGGTCAGGTACTGCCTGTATCCAGAAACGGGTTTACGAGGCTGCTCAAGCAGGCCCTCGCGCTCGTAAAACCGAATGGTTTCCACGCCCACTTTGGCTTGTTTCGCAACCTCGGATATCGTCATGCCTTAATTGTGGCTACTTCTCTTTGCCAGCGCAGCATGAACATTTGCAGTCAGGATCACCGCACGGGCAAGCCGTGCAGCAGGAACAGCCTCGGGTGTTTGGGTTCTTCATAGCTCGATCCTAAGCTCCGTATCAGAGTACGGAGTCAAGAAGAAAAATCACCATTTGCATTTTGATGGGCCCGTTTTGTTGACGGCACGGAAAAACAGGAACTTTCGCAGAATCGGATTCAGTGGAGGAAGTGTTGCATCCGTTTCGGTCGTAATGCTGCCATCGCGGCGACGCACTTTCACGTCAAATGGTTTCGGCGCGGACTGTGCCCAGCGTTGCAATTCGAAAAAGACGAGCATTTCTTCTTTCATGGCTAACTCGCTGAGCCTGGGATCTGTAGATTCCAACACTTTCACCAAATCGCTTTGGAACGAGAACCATTGCTTATCGGTTGAGATCCAGAGATGATTGCCCGCCCCGCCTTCCGTCCTCAGATTGCTAAACATCGAGAACACCCTCACGGTATGCAACCCCATGTATGGGGCGAAGCCATTCAAAGCAAAAACGAGCAACAGGATCGAAGGAGCCCAGCCCAAACGGAACAATGTTTGTCTTTCGGCTGATCCCGGCCGTCTGAGGCGAAACAGGGTGAGTAACCCCGCAGCAGCCAAGGAAAACCAAACCGCGAGGCCAATCCGAAACGTCCATCTTGGATGTGGTTCAAGCAGCACCGCGCAGGTGGCGAAAATGACAGCTAGTCGTGCTGTTACGCGGAGAAGCAATTCGCTCTTCTCCCCGAATCGGGCGATGAAATCGCTCCACTGCTCTTCTGGAACCCACAGCGACAGAATCGCAATCACCAGCCCGGAGAACGAATAGATTCCTGGGTGTGGATGCAGGGCAAGAATGCTATGAAACGCCAGTCCCAACCAAAGTGCAAGGGGGTAGGATCTAGGCAACAGCAATAGGATCGGGATCAGCATTTCACAAGCGAGCGCACCCCAAATCGAGATCGCCCGCAAGATTGGCGGTGGGCTTGGGAGCCTGAGCCAAAGTGCACCATCGGTCAGCATCTGAGAGGCGCAGCTTACTTCTGGGTTCAGAAAATCGTGGTTCAACTTATGAAAAACGCTGATGCCGTACACCAGAATCAACAACAGTCGAATGGTGGGTTTTGAGGCTTCAAGTGCCCCGGGTTTTCCCCGAAGGAAAAAATGACCAAGGACAACCAAATCGACGAAGGCGCGTAGAACGGCATGATTCGGCGTCCAGGGCGCCTGAATCAGAAAGTGCGTGAGATCCGCAACACAGACAACCAGAAATACCCAGCCTAAGTCAGGTCTACAAGCGAAGAACGCCGCCAAAAGCAACGTCATGACTTCATACGGCTGTCCGCCAAAAGGCTGGCAGAGAAAGTCAAGCAAAAGGGCAACCGCCCACAGCCAGGAGAATACTCTGCTCTGCATCTCTCTTACCAGCATTCTGATAGCCTATTCACCATATGCGTTCCGTGCTTCTCGTCTTTCTATTCGCGTCCCAGATGTCTTACCTGCTCAACGCTCAATCATCTCAGGCAAACATCTCCGGACTCGTCACGGATGCGCAAGGAGCCTTCGTAGTCGGAGCCGAGTTGACGATGCGTAACTTGGCCACTGGTACTCCCTCCACAGTTACCTCCAATGACAGTGGATTCTATGCCCTGCGTGCCCTGCCGATTGGTCGCTACACGCTCACCGTGGAGAAGGCGGGGTTCAAGAAGTTGGTTCGTACGAACATGACGCTCACCACCGGGCAGAGTCTTGAGCTGAATCTTACTCTCGAAGTGGGCGCGGTCACTGAATCCATCAGCGTGGTGGCAACGGCGTCATCGATCGAGACGCGGTCGAGCGACGTCAGCCAATTGGTGGAGGCCAAGACGATCGAAGACATGCCGATCGGAGATCGCCGCAGCATGAATATCATCGGCCTCACCGGCGCTGCCGTTTTTGTCAATTACGATGCCGGTGGCAAGCCGAACTTCTCTCTGGCGGGCGGCCGCACCCAATCGCAGAATTTCTTCATCGATGGCGGCACTGCGCAGAACATGCGCCTGGGCATCGGGCAGGTAGATCTGGATCCCCCGGTGGAAACCGTCGCGGAAGTGAAGGTGCTCTCCAATAGCTACAGCGCCGAGTACGGCGGCAGCGCCGGAGGAGTGGTGATCGCCACCACCAAAAGCGGCACCAACCAACTGCAAGGCACCCTGTTCGAATACTTCCGCAACGAGAAGCTGGACGCTGCCAATTTCTTTGCTCCCATCGCCGATGGCCGCAAAGTTCGCGCGCCGCTGCGTTACAACGTGTTCGGCGGCACCGTGGGCGGTCCCATTCGCATTCCAAAGCTCTACAACGGCAAGGACCGCACGTTCTTTTTCTTCGCCTATGAAGGCAGCCGCCGCAACGAAGGCGTCGTGCGTACGATGACCGTACCAACCATCGCCCAGCGCGAAGGCAACTTCAGCGCCAATTCAAACCCCATCTTCGATCCCGCCACCACCGCGCTAGTGAATGGCCAGAATCGCCGCACGCAATTTCCCGGCAACATCATCCCCCGCAGCCGGCTTGATGCTGCAGCGCAGAAGATCGCCACATACTTCCCGCTCCCCAACCGGCCTCCCGACAACGCCACCGGCGTCAATAACTTTCGGGCAAACTACGTGACGCAGTTTCCAAGAGACAACTACACCGCCAAGGTCGATCACAACCTGACGCAGAACGACAAACTGACCTTCCGGTATCTCTACAACTCAGACGACCGCTTCAACACCACCGTCTTCCCGCTGGATGCCGCTGACACCTTAACCGATCCCCAACGCCACCAGCACTACACCTACCTGAGCTACAACAAGATCCTCACTCCGTCGATTCTTAACGAGCTTCGCTACACCTATGGCAATCGCATCAATTGGGAAAGGTCTAAAGGCCTAGGGCAGGATTGGGGCAAGACCATCGGGCTCAACAATCTGCCAGCCGGGGCCTTCCCCACTCTGAATACCGCTGGTTACACGGCGATGGGAGCCGGCAATCAGGAACGCCGTCAGTTCCCCATCCAACAACATCAGATCATCGACAACTTCTCGTGGGTCAAAGGCCGCCACAACCTGAAGTTCGGCTTCGAATATCGCAAGAGCATGAATTACGAAATTAATCGCCCGAGCGCCTCCGGTAGCTTCAACTTCGTACCGTTCTCCACTGGTCAACCTGGCACCGCCGCCTCCGGCAACGGCTTCGCATCGATGTTGTTGGGTTTGATGACAAATTACACCGTTCGCGAAACGGAAGTTCTGAACCGTTCAAGTACCTACTGGGCCTGGTTTGTACAGGACGATTGGAAGCTCTCCCGTGACCTCACCCTGAACCTGGGTCTGCGTTGGGAACTCGATACTCCGATCGTCGACAGCAACAACCGGATGAATGGTTTTGCCATCGACCAAATCAATCCGGTGAGCGGCACTCCTGGAGTGGTCCGCTTCATGGGGCAAGACGGTTGGCCGACAAGTCCCTACCGCACCGATCTGAATAACTTCGGCCCCCGTATTGGTCTGGCCTACAAAGTATTCGGCAAGGACACCACGGTTCTTCGCGCCGGCTATGGCACGTACTTCGCGCATCCGTTCGATGCCGGCGCGCCATCAAGCGCCAGCCTTGGCTTTGAGAAGTCCATTAACCTCGTGAGTCCAGACCAAGGGATCACGCATCCTTTTGTGTTGAGCCAGGGGCCAGGATCCAGTGCGCTCGCCTCCTCGGTGCTGAACGATTCCTTTGGCTCGGTCCGCGTTGGCGCTGCACCGAATACCGCCGTTACCTTTTACGAATTCGGCCGATCCACAGGCTACTCGCATCAGTTCAACATGGGCTTGCAGCATGTGGTTCGTGGCGGGATTCTTCTGGAAGCTACTTACCTCGGCAACATTTCTCACAAGCTTGCCAGCACAAACATCTCTCTCAACCAGATTCCGCTTGAGCAAGCCGCAGCAGGTCAAAACATACAGCGGTTCCGGCCATTTCCGCAGTTTAGCGGTGTCACCGCGGTGTTGCCGAGTCTCGGCGATTCCAGTTATCACGCGCTCTCCACCCGTTTTGAGAAGCGCTTCTCCGGCGGGCTAAACTTCCTTGGCACTTATACCTGGTCGAAATTTCTCAACAACACGAGCGAGGGCGGCGGTCAGGTGGGAGCCGATGGCGGTCCCTACTCTGACTTCTACAATCGCCGTCTCGACTACGGCTACAGCGGCAACGACGTGCCGCACCGCATGACTTTCGCGAGCGTTTACGAATTGCCCTTCGGGACGGGCCGCCGTTTCCTCAATGGGAATTCTCCCGTCCGCTGGGTGCTTGGCGATTGGAACCTTGGCATCAACGCACTGCTCCAGGCTGGTGCCCCGTTCACGGTGACGACTCTGGTTGACACCCGCAACAACTTCTCGGCAGGTGCTTTGCGGGCGGATCTGGTTGGCGATCCAACTCTGCCAACCGATCAGCGTAACCCTTCGCGATGGTTCAATACGGCGGCGTTTGCGCAGCCCGCCGCTTTCCGTAACGGTACGGGCGGAGTTGGCATTGTGAGGGCCGACGGCAAAATCAATTTTGACGTCTCGTTGCTGAAGAACTTCCCGATCGGCGAGCGTCGCAAGATCCAGCTTCGCGGTGAATTTTTCAACCTCACCAATCAAGCGAACTTTGGCAATCCCGGAACTGCCTTGGGTGCTCCTGGATTCGGCGTCATCAATTCGGCCGACCCTGGACGCCGCGTGCAGTTAGGCGCCCGCATGGTTTGGTAGCCGACCGGCTACTTCACATGCACGGGCTCGGCATAAAGCAAGTCGCCCGTCACGCCATCGAAGTACTGAATCACCACGTGAGGCTTGGGATACGCCACCCAGCGAGTCTTGCCCTCCGGCGTGGGGTTCGGAAACACATTGTTGATCTGTGCCACCGCATAGATCGGCCACCAGCGCAGCCGCGCTGGCACATCGTTGCGGATGTAGCTCGACCAGCGAATCTCACAGTTGCGTCCGCGGGAATCGAACATGCCGTTGGGTGGTCGGCTGCCTTCGCTAATCGCGGGATGGTTCTGCGAGTTGTGGGGGCCGGCGGCAAACTCCCACACTCGATCGGTGACCTTCACGGCAAAGCTGTTGTGCAGGTCCCCGGTCATCACCATCACAGGCTTGCCAAGGTTCTCCCAGAACGCAAGCAACTCTTCGCGTTCAGCGAGAAAGGCCGTCCACGCGTCATCCTTTCCGGCGATTGGATCTTTGGAGTTCGGTGCGCCCACATGCGGAATCATCAAATTCACTGACGAGGCGAGGAAGAAGAAATCGGCGTCAGATTCTTTCATCGACTTCTTCAGCCATTCATGCTGCTTGCGCCCCAACATTAGCGGACCGCCACGCCTCGGATTGTCGAAGTCTCCCAGGTCGCGCGTGCCCCTCGTATCGAGCAAGTACACTTCCACGTTGCCGACTCGAAAGCTGCAATAGTTTTGCCGGCCGATGGAATAAGCTCCCGAGCCTGCTTGAGCAAAGCCAGGCTTCACTCGAATGCGTTTGTCGTCGAGCACTGCGACAATTTCATAAACCCCCGCGTTCGGGTTGCCGACAGGTGGCTTCTTGCCCGGCGGCGTACCCGCCAACTGGCCACCCCAATGCACGTGCACGTTCGAAGCCTCAGCCAGATCGATTTTGCGAAAGCTTGCGGAAGGGTCTGTCAGAATGTATCCTTCAAACTTGGCTTCGCCAAACTGCATTCCTTGTTTTGTCACCAGCGGATTTGAACCCGCGATGTAGTCATACCAGCCGCGCAGCGCAATATCGCGAAAAACCGCCTCTTGCGTTTTCACGCCAGCCGTTCCGGTGCCCGTGACATCGTTCAGGATTTCGTGATCGTCCGGCGTGAAGTACCCGGGGACATCGCGATGCCAGGCTGACAAAGTCTTGCCGCGATCGAGATACAACTTGAAGTTCTCCCAGACGCCAGTGATGCTGGGCGCAAGCTTCGCGATCGCAGGCGTATTTTCTGGCGTCAGGCCGCACTGCTTCAACCATTCCGCTACTGGGTAATCGCGCTTCTCTTCGTACACCCAGTCGCCATTCATGATCGAGAACAACACCTTCGACCCATGGCGCTCCCGCATCGTCTTATATGCAGGCAACGTGGCGCCTTTCGCCCCGCCAACCTTCTGGTCCGCGCAGGATCCGAACTGAAAGCTGAAATTGAACAACCCCTTGGGATTTGTCTCCGCATCCCGGTAAGTATCGGCGGAGGGCAGCGTTAGAAATGTCCCACTGCGCTCGGGGCTGTTGGTTCCCTCGAGCTTGTAGTAGTAGCGGGTTCCTGGCTGCAACCCTTCCAGCTTCAGCCACGCCGCATTGTCATGCGAGGCTTCCGTGGCGCACAACTTCGATGTCGAGCTCATTGCTTCCGGGCTGGTGCCGTATTGCACTCGAAAGCCCCCGGCGCGAGCCGTGCGGGCCCAAACATGCACATCCGTCATTCCGACGTGTCCCAAAAAAGGGCCGTGCGTGATGTCCGTAGCCGCTGCGCTTGCTGCGCCGATTTGCGATCCCGCAACCAACAGTTCTGCTGCTCTTCTTCGATTCAGTTTCATAAGGTTCTCAAAAACGAATTCGTAATCCACCCCAAACCCCGCGCGGTGCGCCTGGCGCGAGAAAGGTGCTGCCTACCAGAGGGTACTCGCCGTTCACCGGCGCAAAGGGACGCGCGATAAAGTTCCCGCGATCCGTAAACCCGGTCGACCCCAATTGTGCCGCAGTATGGAACCTGCGGTCCAGCAAATTGTTTGCTTGCACAAATAACTCCGCGCGCGGAACCAGTTGGAAGCGCAACCCTCCATTCAACACCGCGTAACCAGCCGAGTTGCTTCGGCCCACATAGAATCGCCCGTCGGCTTGATGCGCGTTGTTCTCGTTGCCGCGCGCCACTGAGCTCGAAATTACCACCAGGCCGAGGTCCAGATTCAGCCTGCGAGTGAGCCGTGCGTCCAGCCTGCCCTTGCCAATATGCGAAGGCGTGAGTGGGATACGGTTGCCCGGCCGGATATCGATGGTGCCCTCAAATCCCAGGCCTTCTTCGTTCGTACTGTTTCCAGTGCCGTTCACTTCTTCAGGGCTCTGAAACGTCGCGTCGAGATACGTGTAATTCATCCCGGCATGAAAGCGGCCCAGCTGTCCCGATAGCCCGCTTTCGAATCCTTGCCGTCGTGTTCTGCCAAAGTTTCTAAAGTAACCAAACCCGGTTTGCGGGCTGGCTACAAACAAAAGATCATCGCGGTTCACGGCCCGGAAGAACCCGGCATTCCACTTCCAGTTGCCCTCCACATTGCCGCGGACGCCAAACTCGATGGTTCGCGTCACCACTTGATTCAAAGGCGGGTCGCCTGCCAACGCATTCGGCAGACGGCATGGCGAATTCGGATCGGCGCAACCGAGCTCGATTGCCGTGGGTGCCCGGCTGCCTTCTGAGTAACTGGCATAAGCCGTGGCATTGCCCGCGATCCGAGTCGTAACTCCAACCGCCGGATTGAATCGCTGGTAATTGTGATCGCCATCGAGCGAGCCCGTCCCGCCTCCAGGTAGAATCCGGTCGCGATTGCGAATCATGGTGCGGTTCCAGCGGCCTGAAAAAGTAAAGTTCCACCGGTTGCCGACTGACATCGTGTCTGTGGCGTAAGCGCTCACCGCCTGAATCCTGCTCCGCAAGTTCACGCGCGTATCGAAAGGCTCCCCATCTATCTCGCCTCCGGTGACCCCATCGGCGAAGACTCTTAAGCCCGTCACGCTGCGGTCGGGGTTGAGATAGCCCAGCTCGCTCGATTGCAGGAATCGTACGCGGTTCCCATCGAAAGCGCCGCCCATCGTCAATTGATGACGCGTCTTTGCGGCGGTTCCCCGCCAGCTCAATTGGCCAGTGAAGCCATAGTTGTGCTGCAACGTCTCGGACCGGTTCAGCAACCCATTGCATTTCTCTCCGGGTTCATCCACCAACAAAACTTGCGCGATGCACCTCCAGAACGGGAATGGCGTATTGGCGGCGTTCGCACCCGACGTAGGAAATCCACTGAAGCCGGCCGCTCGTAGCGCGGCCTGTTCCTGCGCATTCAAGCTGTAGAGAGACTGATCGAGCGACTCCTCGTTGATGTCCCCGTTCAAAACTCTTGAGGGAATTCCTCGATAGTAAACGTTGCCCGCCGCATCCCAGCGAGAGCCTAAATCCCTTCGAAGTTGCACATTCACGAATGGGCTCTTCTGATTCGTAATATCCGGCTTCGTGTAGATGCTGCGGTAATCCCACTCCAACAGGCGTTGCTCCTGCAGGCCATTTCCAACCATAGAGTTATTCGCAAAGCTGGTGGTCACCGAGATCGATGTGCGCGCCCTCTGCCACCCACCCTTTGCGTAAAACTGCCGCACACTGGAGGGCGAGCTTTCTCTCCAACCGTCTTCAAAGAACAGGCTGCTGCCGAGCAACCAGTGCCAGCCTTGTTGCGTTGCGCCACCATGCTCCAATTCCGCCATCTTGCGTCCGAAGCTTCCTCCGCTCAACTGAAGCGAAGTTCCGCCGTGACGCCGCCCATCCTTCGACTCGGCCGCGATGGCTCCGCCGAGCGTATTCAGCCCGAAGAGCGGATTCGATCCCGGCGCTAGCGTCATTTCGCTAATGAGGTTCTTGGGGATCAGATCCCAGCTGATGGCATCCCCAAATGGTTTGTTCATCCGCACGCCGTCCAGGTAAATCGAGATGCCTTGCGGTGTGCCCAACAACGGCGATGCCGTGTAACCGCGGTAATTGACGTCCATCTGAAACGGGTTGCCCTGGATCTCGTTCACATGTACGCCGCGTACTTGCCGATTGAGAAAATCGGCCAGATTCAGGGCCGAATGCAGAGCGGCCGCGCTTTCCACCTGGTAGGGAGCTGGCAGTTCATCAAGGGCTCGGCCCACACCAGGCAATGGCAACACGCTGGTCACCTCGATCTTGAAGTTCGAGCCGATCACTCCCAGCACGATCTCGCGGGACACATCGGCTCCGCTGCGCACATCCACGTCGATGCTCGCCATCTGAAAGCCGGCAGCGGTTACTTCAATCCGGTAGCGCCCCTCGGCGAGCGATTCGAACTGCTTCCTGCCTTCCGCATCGGTCCGAAAAGAATCGACGCGCCCTGTCTCATGCCGCACAATAACCCCATCGCAGGCAATTCGGGCACCACTCGAATCCTTTACGACGATCAATACGGCATTTGCTGCCAGGGTCGACTGGCACAGAATGCTCAACAAGGCGGCCACCATCGCCACCCTCAGATACTTCATCGCAAAAGGATATCGTAGTGGATATGAATGTCACGTCCCGGCGCAGCCTGCTCGCCGCTCCTTTTTTCATTCGCAATCTGATTTCGGCGCCGCCCAGTGGCAGGGTGCGCCTCGCATCGATGGGGGCCGGGGGCATGGCCTGGGCCACTCTCGATGCCATCTCAACCCACCCATCGGTGGATCTGATCGCGGTTGCTGACGTGGACACATCCAGCAATCGACGCGTTGTCCAAAAGTATCCCAAGGCCAAACTCGTGCAGGACTGGCGCAAGATGCTGGACCTTGAATACAAGGATCTGGATGCCGTCTGCGTCGGCACTCCCGATCATATGCATGCTCCGCAAACGATGGCCGCCATGCGACGCGGACTGCATGTCTACTGTCAGAAACCTCTAACCTCGCATGTCCACGAATCGCGAAAAGTCGCCGAATACGCGCGTCGAAAAAAACTCGTCACCCAGATGGGTATTCAGATTCACTCGAACGCGGAATACCGCCTCGCCGTTCAGTTGATTCAGTCAGGTGCTGTTGGCAAGATCCGCGAGGTCCACGCCTGGAGCAACAAGAAGTGGGGCGACGTAAACCCAAAGCCGCAGCAGTCCGATGCCGTGCCCACCACTCTCGATTGGGACGGTTGGATTGGGGTTGGTCGCCTGGAACCTTACATCAAGGGCTACGTCCACCCTGGTAACTGGCGCAAGCGTCTCGAATTTGGCACTGGCACCTTTGGCGATATGGGCTGCCACATTTACGATCCCGTCTTTGGCGCCCTCGGCGTCACCTCACCGTTAACCGTTCGCTCTGAAGGCCCTGCACCCAATGAACACAGTTGGGCGATCAACGCCATCGTGAAGTACGTCTTTGGCGGCACACTCTATACAGAGGGCAAGACGGTTGCTGTCACCTGGTATGACGGCGACGAGCGCCCACCTAAAGAAATCGCCACACTCATTGAGGGCGAAAAACTGCCCAGCCAGGGCTCGATCTTCGTTGGCACTCAGGGGGCGATGTTGTTACCCCACGTCTCGTTCCCCAAGCTTTTCCCGGTGGCTTCGTTCCGCGATTTCAAGATGCCAGAGGTTCGTGCGAATGACCACTACCACCAATGGGTCGACGCGATTCAGGGTAAAGGTCAACCTTCGGCTGGCTTTGATTATTCCGGCCCTTTAAGCGAAACCGTGTTGCTCGGCAGCCTGGCCACACGCTTCCCCAAGACCACCCTTGAATGGGATACCAATCGCCTTCGCTTCAAAAATGAAAAAGCAGCCAATGCCTTCCTCAAGAGAAAATACAGGCAGGGCTGGAAGGTAAAAGGAATTGGCTAAAGTTTTCCTCATTGCGTTGGTTGTGTTGTGCGGTTGCCGCGCCCCTGAACAAATTCCGGGGCCGCTTGGCCTGCCGCCCCTGACTGTACCGCGCAAGCCATCCCCAGAACTCGTCGCAGTCGGCAAGAAGCTGTTCTTCGACCCCATGCTTTCGGTGGACGGAAAGATTTCATGCGCGTCCTGCCACAACCCCGATACTGGCTTTGCCGACGCCCGCAAGGTCTCTCTCGGCGTTGCCGACCGAGCTGGAAAGCGGAATGCCCCGACGGTCCTGAATGCTGCCTACTGGAAGCGCCAGTTTTGGGACGGCCGCGCTGGCAGCCTTGAAGAACAAGCCGCTGGGCCCATCTCGAACGAGCTTGAGATGAACCACAAGCCGGAAGCTCTGCTTGCCCGATTGAATGCAGACAGTTCTTACAAGCAGGCTTTTGGTGGTGGAACCATCCGCATGAATCAGGTGCTCGAGGCGATCGCAGCCTATGAGCGAACACTCCTCAGTGGCAATTCTCCTGCGGACCGTTACATGTACGGCGGTGACAAGTCTGCTTTGTCCGACTCTGCCATTCTTGGGCTGAAGATCTTTGGCCGCCATTGCGTGAATTGCCACTCCATCAACAACAATCACGGTCTCTACACAGACCAGCTGTTTCACAATGTCGGCGTAGGCGTGAACTCCGAAGGGGAACTCACCGATCTCGGCCGCGGCCGCGGAGAATTCCGCACACCCTCGTTGCGCAACGTCGCGCGCACCGCGCCCTATATGCACGACGGCAGCTTGAAGACACTTCGGGAGGTGGTCGACTTCTACATTGGCGGCGGCAACTCCAACCAGTACCTCGACCCGCTTATCCGCCCACTCGACCTCTCGAATGAAGACCGCGACGGTCTCATCGCTTTTCTTGAAGCGCTTAACGGAGAACTCCCCAAATGAAGTGGCTCCTCATTGTTGCAACATTACTAATGGCCGCCTGCTCCAAGCGAGAATCTACACCAACTCACTTTCGAGTGGATCCATCCTCAGCCGCCACGCTAACTGGTCAAGTGATCTACACAGGCAAACCGACTACAGCCACAATCATCGATATGGATCAAGACCCCGAATGCCGCAAGCTGTATCCCGATGGCAAACGGGAAGATCTCGCCGTGGTCATCAGCCCCAGTGGTGGCCTCTCGAATGCGTTCGTCTACGTCAAATCCGGTCTCGAAGGCAAGTCATTTGAGCAGCCTCTCACTACTGCGCGCATCGATCAGAAAGGCTGCTGGTTTGCGCCGCGAGTCAGCGGTATCCAGGTGGGTCAACCCTTTGAGGTAACAAACTCCGATCCCGTCACCCACAACATCCACCCCCTGGCTCAAGTGAACCGCGAGTGGAATCAAAGCCAGGCCCCGCAAGACCCACCCCTGAAGCGCTGCTTCGTCGCCCAGGAGGTGATGATCCGCATCAAGTGCAACGTGCATAAATGGATGCGGTCCTGGATCGGCGTTCTCCCTCATCCCTACTTTTTCACCACCGGCCCTGACGGTCGATTCACGATTCCCAACCTGCCCCCCGGAAACTACACTCTGGTGGCCTGGCACGAGACCCTCGGCACGCGCGAACTCAGCGTCACCTTAACTCCAGCTGCGCAATCGCGACTCGAATTCAAATTTACAGGACAGTGAAATAATGAAGGGCATGCCCCGCCTGCTTTTCTTCTGCCTCGCCTTGATTCTCGCCAGTTGCACACAACAGCCCCAGGCGGGCGGTTACCGCATCTATGTCACCAACGAAGTGAGCGGCGACCTCACGATCATCGATTCCCTCAAAATGGAAGTCGTCGCCAAGGTGCCGCTCGGCAAGCGACCCAGAGGCATTCATGCGAGCCCCGACGGCAAGACGATTTACGTGGCTCTGAGTGGCTCTCCCATTGCCGGCCCAGGTGTCGACGAAAGCACTTTGCCCCCTCCAGACAAGAGCGCCGATGGCATTGGTGTCTTCGATGTGGCTCGGCAAAAGCTGCTTCGCGTCATTCATAGCGGATCAGACCCCGAAGAATTCGACCTCAGCAGGGATGGCAAGTTGCTCTACGTTTCCAACGAAGATGTCGGTGGCGCCTCGATCCTTGACCTCGCAGCGGGAAAGATCGTGAAAGAGATCAAAACCGGAGACGAACCCGAGGGCGTCACTGTTAGCCCCGACGGAAAACTTGTGCTGGTGACCTCGGAGGATGCGGGCACGGTGGCCGTGATCGACACCGCACGCCAGGAGCTGGTTGACAACATCAAGGTCGGGCGCCGTCCTCGATCGATCGCCTTTCTGCCCGATGGCAATCGCGCCTGGTTGAATGCTGAAAATGATGGCACGGTCGTGTTGATCGACATCGCCGCAAAGAAAGCGCTTCAAACCGTTTCGCTTGGAGAAGCGGGAGTCGTCAAGCCGATGAAAGTTTTGCTTTCGCCGGACTCGAAGACTCTCTATGTCAGCACTGGCCGTGGCAAGAAGGTTTTCTTCCTCGATGCCACCACTGGCAAGACTCTTGCGGAAGTCGAGGCGGGCCGCAGGCCCTGGGGCATCGCGCTCTCTCCTGACGGCAAGACGTTGTTCACCGCAAATGGCCCAGGCAATGACATCGCAGTGATCGACATCGCTACGAAAGCCGTCACCAAGCGGATCGAATCCGTCGGCTCACCTTGGGGTGTACTTGCGCTTCCGCGCTAGCTGCACCGCCTCGAGTATCCGCGCATTGCCACGGCTTTCGGCCTGATCACACGCTGTCCACCCGCGTGAGTCCGTCAACTCAGGATTCGCGCCGTGCTCAAGCAGCCACAGAGCCTGTTTCACCCTTCCCCATCGGATCATCTGATTCAGGATCGGGGTTTCGCCATCTCGGCACGCATCGACTTGACCTCCAGCATTGATACATGCTTGCGCCAATTCAAGGTCATCCTGCCAGAGCGCCGGAACCAATGCAGCCGTTGCATCGGCCCCTCGATCGAGCAACAACTGGAACAACGTGTTCTTGCCACTTCCGGCACAAAAGTAAACTGCATCTACAGAATGGTCCCAGGTCTTTGTTTGCGCTTGAACATCCGCTCCTGCTTCGATCAGCAGCGTTGCGATCTGCAGACTTGCCTCGTTGACCATTCGAGTTGCACACGAAATCATCAATGGCGTAAGCCCACCATCGGCTCGTTGTGAGGCAAAAGTCGCATCCCGGCTCAGGATCTTCTTGACCTTGCCGAGCTCCCCCAGTGCAATCGCCATAAACCCGTCCTGGTTTGCCGAGCGCAAAATCAGATCAACCACGCTTCGAACCCCCGAAAAGCAAGCAATCAACAAGCACCGAGCCGGTGGCCAGGCCCCATGAGCCTCCACGTCCGCCCCATGCTCGATCAGCCAGCGGATAGCCTCAAGCCGTTCCAGGGATGCTTCGCCTGGCCCATGTGCTTTCTCCTGAATGGCAGCATGAAGCGGGCGATAGCCGCGCCATAGCCGATTCCAATTTGTAACGGTCTCCGCCATGATTACAAGGCCCTCGATCCAGCCTTGTTGGCCTGCCGCGCAAGTTACTTGTGCATGTTGCAGCAAGTCCGCCTCCACCCTCCGCAGCCCTGCCGCATCCTTCTTCTTCAACATTGCTTCGACATCTGCCGGTTTCACGCTCACCTCGCTACAATCAGAAAACGGATGATACAAGTCGACTCGCTTAGTCGCCACTTCTCCGATCCCAAGCGTGGCACCGTCAAAGCGGTGGATCAGGTCAGCTTCACTGTCGGTAAGGGTGAAATTTTCGGATTGCTCGGCCCGAATGGTGCAGGCAAGTCGACAACCCTGCGCCTGATCTCCACGCTTCTCAAGCCCACCTCTGGCACGGCCACAATCAATGGGTTTAGCATCGCATCGAACCCTGCGGATGTCAGACGGCAAATCGGATTTCTTACCGGCGATATGGGGCTCTATGCAAGGCTAACTCCGCGTGAAATTCTGATGTTCTTCGGCCGTCTTGCCGAAGTTCCCGAACAAGATCTGAGCCGCCGCGCAAGCGATTTGATTGACCGTCTCGACATGCGCGAGTTCGCAGACACACGCTCCGACAAGCTTTCGAGCGGCATGAAGCAAAAGACCGCGATCGCCCGGACCCTGGTCCATGATCCTCCGGTGTTGATCCTTGACGAACCTACCGCTACTCTCGACCTTCCCACGGCTCGCGTCATTGAAGCCAGCATCCTCGATGCGCGACGCGCCGGCAAGTGCATCGTTTACTCGACGCACATCATGGAAGAAGCGGAATACCTTTGTGACCGCATCGCCGTGATCAACCACGGCCAACTCAAGATCTCTGGCACGATGGATGAACTCCGCGCGGCCACCGGCAAGCAACGGTTGCGTGAGATCTTCCTCGACTTACTCGAACTGAAGAGTGCCGCATGAATCCCACCGTCATCCTGACCGTCCTCAAAAAAGAACTCACTGATCTGCTGCGTGACCGCCGCACGATGCTCAGCATGGTCGTGTTGCCCGTGGTTGTCTTTCCCTTGATCTTTGCCGTGATGAATCGCTTTATGGGAGAAGCCGAAAAGAAGGCGGAGACCGAAGCTACAACCGTTGCGATCGTGAAGGGTTCCATCCCGCAAGCCTTTGAACCTGCCTTAACCCGCAGCGGCTTGCGTATCTTCGAGGTCTCTGATGTCGCCAAAGCAGTGCTGGACAAAACGACTGCCACGGGTATCACCATCTCAGCCGACGGCAAGCTGATCACGTTGTTTGCCGAAGGAACACGCCAGTCCAGCACCATCGCCGCCGAAAAGCTCCGCACGGCTCTCAACGATTTGCGAGACGCGTTCGTTCTTGAGAAATTGCGCTCCGCCAATCTCGACGGCTCAGTTCTCAAGCCCTTTGCCGTCAAGCGCGAAAACGTGGCCAGCGAGCGCAAGATGGGCGGACAATTGCTTGGCACGATGCTCGGCTATATCGTGATCCTGCTGATGTTTTCCGGCGGAATGTATCCGGCCATCGACATGACCGCCGGTGAAAAAGAGCGCAAGACCCTTGAGGCGCTGATCACCAGTCCAGCCCGGCGCACCGACCTCGTATTGGGGAAAATTATCGCCACTGTCGTCGCAACCTACGCGACGGCGCTGCTGACAACCGCCAGCCTTTTCTTCAGTATTCGCAAGGGCGGCCTCGAAATGAAGGGCATGGAAAAGCTGATTGGCAATGTGCCCACAGACCCGCAAACAATTGCCTTTATGGTGCTCACTTTGCTGCCGGTCGCCATTATGGCTGGCTCTCTCATGCTCTCCATCGCCCTCATGGCGCGTGGCTTCAAGGAGGCCCAAAGCTACCTGACGCCACTGATTATGGTCGTCATCTTCCCATCACTCCTCGGCGGCTTGCCCGGCATGGAGCTAACCCCGGTTCTCAGCCTGATCCCGATCTTCAACTCCAGCCAGTTGCTCAAATCGATTTTGCAAGGTGATGTGCAAGGGGTGTCCTTCGTCGTCACCAATCTGGCGAATATTGTCTATGCGGGAATCTGCTTCTTGCTTGCGGTGCGCAGTTTCAACGACGAAAAAGTTCTCTTCCGCACCTAAGCGGACGGCTATTGAACTGTGGGAGTAATCTTCAGTCCCCGGAATTGCGCAGTTTCAAAAAACGAACCCAATCCGATCTTGCCCGACGTCAGCGAAACATCGACGGCGTCGAGCGAGGGAAACCGTTGCCCCCCAACCTCAGCGATGATGCGTCCGCTCTTCGAGTCATACATCATCTTCACCTTGGTCCACTCGGTCGTCGGCAGGCTTCCAGCGCCAATACCCTTCGAAATTCTCGACCGGTCCGACCCGTAAACGTGGAAGACGCCATTGTGCACGATCTGCTTTTCCGGCGAATCCACGCTCAGATGCACGTAGTTGAAGTGCGAGGAATCCTTCCAGTTGTAGAGCAGGATCAGGCTGCCCGAATCTCGCTTCACCTCACATTCGAGGGTGAACGATTCAAACTCCTTCCCTTCGAGTAAGGCATACTGAATGGGGTACCTTGGATTCGATTCTTGTGGCCGCGCCGCCAGCATTGCGAGTTCTCCATTGCGGTAAGCCCATTCGGCCGCGTTCGGAACTTTCCATTTGTACCCAAAGGCGTCGATCATCTCGCCGGCAAACAAGGCGAATAGGAAGATTGGCAGCATCCCTACTAAAATAAGAGATTTGATGGACATTGAACAGCAACTATTGAAAATGCGCGAAGATTGGGACGCGCGCGCCCGCGAGAACGCCAAGCATTACGTGCAAACTGCCCAAACCGATTGGTCTGATGAGGAGTTCTACGCTTCCGGCGAGCAAACGGTTAGCGAAGAGATTCGCACCGACATGATCAACATTTGCCAAGGGAAAGATCCCAAGCAAATGCGTGTTCTGGAGATCGGTTGCGGCGCCGGCCGTGTGACGCGCGCCCTGGCAAATCTGTTCGGTGAAGTCCACGCGGTCGATATTTCTGAGGAAATGATTGCCCAGGCCAAGAAGGGGCTTTGCAATCATCCCAATGCCCACGTGTACCGCAATAACGGCAAGGACCTCAGCGTCCTGCCCGATCTCGGCTACAACTTCGCTTTTTCGACGATCGTTTTCCAGCACATTCCCTCCAAGGAAGTCATCGAGACGTACGTCCGGGAAGTCAGCCGTCTGCTCCGGCCCGGAGCCTTGTTTAAGTTTCAGGTTCAAGGCTTTACCGGCTGCGACTTCAATCCTGATGACACCTGGGTGGGTGCCAGCTATAGCGATGAAGAAGCCAAAGAACTGGCCGAGCGCTGCGGCTTCCAGCCCCGATATCGTCACGGAGCCGGACAACAATACTTCTGGCTCTGGTTCTTCAAGATCTAATGCCGCGTTCGCCGCAGAATTACGCTTGGCCGGACGGCACCCCGTTCGACGTTGAGCGTCATCTGTTCGCTCCGCCCCCTGCGGAAATCGGTTCAGTTCAGATCGTATCGAGCACGCTACCGCAAAGCAGAGTCTGGACTAAAGCGCTCTCTTCGATCGGCTTCGCCTTCCGCCATACATTGGGATACATTGGCGGTTCTGGCGTTGCCTGCTTCGAATGCGACCGCAACCCGGGGAGGCTCATCCGTCGCGAAGTGCTAGTCTTTGCCGATGCCGCCAGCCTCTTTAAGTCTCGCGGACCATCGACGTTCGAGTATCTCTGGAAGGATCCTCTGGACCGCCTGGTCTTCCGCTATGCAGACAGCCTTTCTGAGCCAATTCCGCAGGACCACATCGTTCATTTGCTCGAGGCGGCGGAAGCCATTTGGACGCACCGGGTTCTCGATATTGCCACAGGGATTTTAGAGCGTGGCGGCAGTGTTCCGTTCTCGATTCTTGGCAAGGGAGAGATCCGAATCCGTCCTGCAGGCCTCGCCATCGATTCTGCGCATTATGATCGAGCGGATCTGGAGTTCTTTCGCCGCACCACGAATGGCATCGAAATTCATCCCAGCTATAGGGGAGAGGCCCGTGGCTTTCGCCCATGGACGGCATCCACGCACACGGTCTCGAATTTTGAAGCGCTGCTCCAGTTACTGGTGCATGCGCTTCAGCTTCCTCACAGAGATTGATCGCTACTTTGTAATCAAGGGCCAATACGGCACAAGCTTGAACCCGTAGCGAGTCACCATCAGGTACACCACGCCGCCAATCACTGCCGCAATTCCAGCAAGAATCATGAGCAGAATGTGCCAGGGGAATCGTTTGCCTTCACGCGATAGAACCAGCAAGTACCCCGCAAAAACTCCAACGAAGTAAAGCAGAATCATCGGCACTGCGAAGATCAGCAGGTTGACGATATCCGGGGTCGGCGTAATGAACGCAGCCAGCACCGTGATCGCGAGAATCGCGTACCGGGAATGCTCGATCAGAAATCCTGGTGTCACAATCCGCAACATAGTCAGGAAGAAGATCAGCACCGGTAGTTCGAACGTCACGCCGAGTCCCAGCATCACATTTACAAACAGGTCAAAGTACGACACGATCGACACGACTGGCTTGATTTTCGCGCCGGTAGTTGCACCGAAATTCATGCCGATTCCAAGCAGGAAGGCCAATCCAAAACGGAAGGCCACAAAGTAGGCAAAGCAGCCTCCGGCGATGAAGAGTCCCGCAGTACTCAGCACAAATGGCCCTGCCATCTTGCGTTCTTTTTTGTAGAGGCCGGGTGCGACAAAGGCCCACACCTGCCACAGAATCCAGGGTGAGGCGATAAACAAAGCTGCGAGAAGGGGCAGCTTGAAGTACACGATGATGAATCCATCCATCGGCTCCAACTGCGCCAGATCCGGCTCAGCCCCAATCGCTCGCAAAGCTGCGGCCGCGGGCTCAGAGACAATCTCCCACAGCTTGCCGGCAAAGATCAGGCATCCCACGTAGGCTGCCACAAGCCCGCCAACAGCTTTGATGATTCTTGACCGCAGTTCCTCGAGGTGATCGAGGAACGACATGCGGAGCATGCCATCTTCGTCTTCATCCTCTTCTTCATCCGCAGGCGGCGAGGGAGGCGGAGGCGGCGGCTGGGCTGCGACAGGTTTTTCTAGCGGCGGTTGTTGATATCCATGCGAATCGGCACCACCCGGGTGATCATACGCCGGGATGATTGCGCCCTCGCTTTCGGGCACACTTTTATTCTCTTGCTCGTCCTGCGGCATCGTTTCGTGCTTTCTTAAGCCTTGGCTTCTTGTTGATCGGCCTTTTCCGTTGCGCTTTCCGCAGTGGACACTACTGTCGAATCGTCATGCGATCCCACAGCGACTGTTCCCTCGGCTTGGGCGATCTGTATGCTCTCGGTTACCGCGCTGGAGCTTTCCTCCGTCGCGATGGTTTCTGTCGTGCTTCCCTCGCCTGACGTCTCCGACGTGTAATCGGGGTAGCTGTAGCCATCGTAGCTATAGCCGTAGTCGTCATGCGGGTACGAGCTGTTGTCGTAAACCGTATTGTGGAGATCACTCCCCAACCGGGCGGCCTCGTCTTTAATCGGAGAAGTTTCCCTCTCGATGTTGGCCATTTCACGATCAAACGTCGCGCGCAACTCACTCGAAGCACGGCGGAATTCCGTGAGAGCCTTACCGATATTCCGGCCAAGCTCGGGCAGTTTCTTGGGGCCGAAAATGAGCAGTGCAAGCAAAAAGATAAAGATGGTTTCTTGCCAACCCAATGGTCCCATTGCTGTCCTCCTATTGCATCATTGTAACCGACACCCCCGGTGTGATCTACTTGCCTTGATGAAGCTCCACTGTCTCCTCCTGCTGGCGGCCACGTTTTCCTGGTCCCAGGTAAAACTCACTCAGGCCCCCGATCGCATCCGCGTCGAAATCGACGGCAAGCATTTTACCGACTACATCATCGCCGCCGACGCTCCCAAACCTTACCTCCATCCACTCCGTACGACCGCCGGCAAACAGATCACCCGCAGCTTCCCCATGGACCTGGTCGAGGGCGAGAAGCGGGATCATCCCCATCATCGCGGCCTCTGGTTCTCGCACGGCGATGTCAACGGTTGGGACTTTTGGGCCAACGAAAAAAATCAGAAGGGGGTGGGCAAGGGCCGCGGTGAAATCAAGGTCGTCAAAGTGAAAGACCTCAAGAGTGGCAAGAAATCAGGCTCTGTCTCAACGCTTCAGGATTGGATCGACGGCTCAGGCAAGCGCCTCCTCTCTGAGGCCCGCACGATGACCTTTTACTCCGAACCCGGCGGCAACCGCACCATGGATTTCGACATCACCCTGACAGCGATCGAAGAATCGGTTTTCGGTGACACCAAGGAGGGTGCCTTTGCCATGCGTCTTGTGCGGGCTCTCGAAGAAGAGTCCACCGGCACAATGATCAACTCCGAAGGTGGCGAAAAAGAAAAGAATGTCTGGGGCAAGCGCAGCCCGTGGGTAGATTATTCAGGCACGCTCGACGGCGAAAAGGTAGGAGTTGTAATTCTCGATCACCCCACGAGTTTCCGCCATCCCACGTACTGGCATTCCCGCGCCTACGGTCTTTTTGCTTCAAATGTCTTCGGTATCCACGACTTTACTCGCGACAAGAATTCCACCCTCGGTGCTGCCACACTCAAGCCCGGTGAAACCATGCGATTCCGTTTCCGCGTCGTCATTCACCCTGGGGATTCGAAGGCGTTTGATCCGGCGGCGGCGTGGAAGAAGTTTGCCGCTCTGAAGTAATCACGTACCCCAGTTCGTGCAATTCCAGCGGTTCGTTCACCGCAAGCCATTCATCGATGCGGGCCTGCGTCTTTGTCTCGCCCGCATCGAGGTATCTCAAAATCCTCGCTGGCCCTCTCACTTCAAATCCCTTTCCCGCCTCGCGAATCTCAAGCCCAAAAGGTAGCCGGCCCCAGGTTCCCGCCTTTACTCCGCTTTGCACTTCGCCCATGAAATCCACCGGCGGCGATGAAATCGCTACCGCGCCGGACGCCTCGGCCAATTCGCGGATTGGCAGATACCTTTCGCCTAAATCCTCAAGAGAATCGACCACCATCACATAGCGGCTTTCTGCGTGCGCATCCGCCCAATTGGGTCCATCCACCAATTCAAAATCCGCCTTGCGGTCGCCAATCACAAGCGCCGCGCCATGCAGTAACGGCATCCAAAGTCCCAAGGTTAATCCCACCGCTCGATTGAGCGGCATCTGGTTTCGTACCGTCACTCCAGGCTTCCACCACAAAACACGCCGCGCTCCATGCGCCGCGCTCCAGATCCCTCTGTGCGAAAGCACCACCGGCCCCCGCGGAGAGGTCACAATCGCCGCGGCGGTACCCTTTCGCATCGAATAGGCGCACACTTGCTTCCACGCCATCGATGGCGACAGCTTCTGGTAAATCCATGTCCGCGTCTGTTCGCGCGAATCAAACCGCTCGAGCGCTCTCCCGATAAACAACTGATGATCGGCCTTGGGCACTGCATGCGCTTCGATCCAGGCTTGAGAAGTGATGATCGTCCCCAGCCCATGCTCGCCCACGTAGTCCTCTACGTCTTTGCCGCTTAACTCGGGAATTTCCATCGCCACATGGCCCGCCAGCACCACAGCCACATGTGCAATTACCTTCTCCACACCGTCAGGCAAGTAGATGCCGATTCTCGCCTTGCGGTTGGCCCTGCGGTTGATGTGTCTCGCGAATAGCAAAGCGCTTGAGGCCAATTCTCCATAGGTCAGCTTTTTTGCACCGTCCTTGACAGCCAACTGCGAGCTGTTCTTACTAGCGGCTCTCAAGAAAGCGACCGGCAGAATCTCGGCATGATGCGCATCCCGAAACGCGGCATTTACCTCCAACCCCTTCACCGTCCGCCACAGGTCGTTAGCCGAAACCGTTGGGGGCAGTGGCGTGCCAAACTCGATCTCAAAAGGACGGAAGAAGCGTCCCAGCCGCAGATACACCTTCTGTTCGCTGAAGCTCGCCAGACTCGTCCAAAGTCCATTCATGTAGGCCGGAATGACCGGGATCTGCGTCCCTGCTACGATTCGCGTGAACCCCTTTTGAAATGCATGCAGATGCCCGCTTCGCGTAATTCCGCCTTCAGGAAAAATCCCCGCAAAGTGACCTTCTTCGATCACCTTTCGCGCCTGTCTTAAACTCTCCACCGCCTCCCGCCGCGCCCCTTGCGAGATTGGAATCGTCCGAAACAAGTTCAACAAAAACCGTGAGGCCGGGTTCTTGTAATAAGCATCGAACACCAGAAATCGCACCATCCGCTGCGTCATCGAACCGAGTAGCCAACCATCGGCCAACGTCACGTGATTCGAAACAACAATGCCTGGACCCTCCGCTGCGCAATTCTCCGACCCGTAAACTACAAACCGGTGCACGGTCCGCAACGGCCAGTAAATCGCCAGCCTCACAATGAACCGCCACATCTCCAGCGTCAAGACGAAGAGCGCCGCTGCGGCCAATACAGCAACCCAACTCGGAGCATACAATCCGGCTACCGCGCCAATCCAGCAAGCCAGGGAACGCAAGGCGAAGGAGGCCTTCAAATTGACCGTGACTTGCACGGCACCCGCCGCCAGCCATCCCATTCCCGCAGCTGCAATCCACGGATTCCAAAACCCAATCCCCACCAGCAGCAGCAAAGCCCCCAGCAGCAACATCCCCGGCTCGCCTCTGCGGTAGGCCATTCCCAACGGGACGCCGGCGGTCACCATTGCGACCACGCATACACCCATCAACGTCAAAGAATCCATCCCGCGCAAGAACGTAGCCAGCGCTAAGCCCATCAACAGCCAGCCGAACAAATTGCGAAGGCCGCGCCCCGTCCATTCCACTTCGCTCCACTTTGGCGCCAGCGCCGCGCTGGATCGTTCGGCCAGTAGCATCGCTCCAAAGCTCAAAATCAAGAAGAAAACCGCCAGAATTACTGAGTCAAGCGGTGAGAACCGCAGCGCAGGCTGAACCAACGCTCCCAACGCCAAGGCCAGAAACAGCGCGATTTCTCGCACTGCTAAAGTCCTTGCTACCGCGTCGTGCGGAGTAAACCTCCGCCAGGCCAACCTTCGTCCCACCAATGGGAACAAAGCCACTGGAGTCAGGACACTTCCGGTCCCAATCGCCAGAGCGGCAAACAGTTTTTCTAAGAATTCGAAAAGGAGATGCTGACGGACGCCTTTCATGCGGCTAACCTGAAAAGTGTAGCAGTGCTTCCACTCATCGAGGTTTTCCGAGCATGCGTCCCCTCACAGTTCTCTGTATTGCCAGTTACGAAAAAGGTTATGAGTTCCTCCGCGAAGCCAAGCGCCAAGGCTGTCGCGTATTGCTTCTCTCCTCTCACAGCCTGAAAGAATCCGCCAAGTGGCCGATGGAGTCGATCGACGACATCTTCTACATGCCGGACGACAAAAAGAAGTGGGACAAGCAGCAAACCATCAATGCCGTGAGCTATCTGGCCCGCACAGAACAAATCGACCGCATCGTTCCCCTCGACGACTTCGATCTTGAAATGGCCGCCGCCCTGCGCGAGCATCTGCGAATCCCGGGCATGGGCGAAACCACTACCCGTTACTTCCGCGACAAACTCGCCATGCGCCGTCAGGCCGCCGACAAAGGTCTCAATATTCCTGACTTCGTTCACGTCCTCAACCACGACAAGGTCAACGAGTTTCTCGATCGCATCCCTGCGCCGTGGGTCCTCAAACCTCGCTTTATGGCCGGTGCCATCGGCATCAAGAAGGTCTTCACCAAGGATGAGTTCTGGAACATTGTCAACTCCCTCGGCAACGATCAATCCAACTACCTTGTCGAACGCTACATTCCGGGCCACATCTTTCACGTTGATTCCGTCGTGAGCGAGCGAGAAATTCTTTTCGCCGTCGCCAGCCGCTACGGGCGTCCACCCATGGACGTCAGCCATGAAGGCGGCGTCTTCACCACGCGCCTTCTTGAACACAACACTCCCCTTGAGAAGAGCCTTCTTGAGAAGAACCAGCTCGTGCTCTCCGCTATGGGGCTCCTCCGCGGTGTTTCTCATACGGAATACATCCAGGGTCGCGAAGACGGCAAGATCTACTTTCTCGAAACTTCGGCGCGCGTCGGCGGCGCACACATTGCCGACCTCATCGACGCCTCCACGGGTATCAACCTTTGGGCCGAATGGGCCAAAATTGAAGTCGACGGCGGTGCTGGCGGTTACAAGTTAGGCCCGGCCAGAGACAGCTACGGTGGCCTCCTCGTCAGCCTCGCCCGGCAGGAAAAGCCCGACACTTCGGCTTACAACGACCCCGAACTCGTCTGGCGCATGGAGAAAAAACATCACGTCGGCTTCGTGGTCTCCAGCACCAGCTACGAGCGCGTCCAATACCTCATGGATCAATACCTGGAGCGTGTTCGTGAAGATTTTCTGGCTATCGCTCCTCCTCGCGAAAAGCCTGCCGAGTAGCGCCGCAACCTATTCCCGTGACGTTGCACCGATTCTGGATCGCCATTGCGTCCAGTGCCACCGCGCGGGCGAGGTAGGGCCTTTTCCTCTCGATACCTACGAGGCCGCGCGCAAGCACGCAAGGCAAATTGCGCTCGCTGCGTCCACGCGGTTCATGCCTCCCTTTAAACCGGTCCCACCCAGTCTCACGTTTCACCGTGAGCGCCGCATGAGCAGTATCGAAATCAGAACCCTCCAGGCCTGGGCCTCGACGGGCGCTCCCCGCGGCATCAAAACCTCAATTCCATCTAGGCCCGCAGCTCCCCCACCTCCGCCTAGCGAAACCTGGCGCATGCTCTCTCCCTATGACCTACCCGCCGACGGTCCCGATCAATACCGGTGCTTCGTTATCCCCACTCAGCTCAAGGATGCCCGCTACATCGATGCCTTCGAGTTCCTTCCCGGCAACCGCCGCGTCGTTCACCACGCTTTGATGTTCTTCGATCTCAGCGGCGCCGCCCGCAAACTCGACGCCGAATCGGACGGCCCCGGCTACCCCTGCTTCGGCACGCCCGGCTTCCTGCCCACCTCCAGCCTCGGCGGCTGGAGCCCCGGCAATGGCCTTCTACAAATGCCTCCGGGCACGGCGATCAAAGCTCCCGCCGGTGCCGACCTCGTTTTTCAGATCCACTACCACTTCACCGGCAAGCCTGAGTCCGACACAAGCGCCGTTGCTGTTCGCTATTCAGAAAAACCCCCGCAGAAAAAACTCCTCGACATCCCCCTCACCTCCAAAGCCATCGACATCCCCGCAGGCCAATCCCGCTACGAAGTCACCGACTACTTCGAGCTTCCCGTCGACATCACGCTCTGGCAAATCATTCCCCACGCCCATTTCATCGCCCGCGAAGTCCGCGCCTGGGCCACTCCGCCCGGCGGCCTCCGCAAACCGCTCCTCACCATTACCGACTGGGACTTCAACTGGCAAGACATCTACCAGCTCAAAACTCCGCTCCATCTCAAGGCTGGCACTCTGCTTGAAATGCAGGTCCGCTACGACAACTCTGATGCGAATGCCCGCAACCCCAACCGTCCTCCACAACGAGTACTCTGGGGCCCGGGCACCACCGACGAGATGGCCGGGGTCCACTTTAACGTCACGGTCGACAACGAAGCTCGCGACCTCGAAGACCTCACGCATTCCCTGTGGGGCAAAATGATCCGCGCCATCCGCCAACGCTAGACTGAACCTAAAGATGACCCGCCGCACCTTTTCCGCCATGCCCTTGGCCGCCGCGGCCGCCCCTCTTCTCCCCACTCGCGGCGAGCTGGATCTCCTCATTCAGCGCCTCGAAAAAATCCTCCTCGAAAACATCCTGGCCTTCTGGTATCCCAAAACTATCGACCCCGTCGGCGGCTACCTCCTCAATCACGACATCGATGGCAATCCCAAAGGCTCTGCCCCCCGTGCCATCGTTACGCAAGCTCGCATGCTCTGGTTCTTCGCTCGCATGGCCCGCTTCGGCCACGAACCCAAGCGAATGCTCGAAGCCGCCGAACATGGCTATAAATTCCTTCGAGAGCGCATGTGGGATGCCAAGCACGGCGGCTTCTATTGGGAAGTCGACGCCCTCGGCAAGCCCACCAAACCGAACAAGCACCTTTACGGCCAGAGTTTCGCCCTCTTCGCTTGCGCCGAATACGCTCAAGCCTCACGCCGGAAGGACGTGCTCAATTTTTCGCTCGACTTCTTCAACCTTCTCGACAAGCAATCTCACGATCCCATCCATGGCGGCTACGTCGAGTACTTCCTTCAGGATTGGCTCAATCCCCCAGTCAACGAACCCATTTACATGGCTGGTTCCTCGGCTGGCATGAAGCTCATGAACACCCACCTCCACCTCATGGAGGCCATGACCACCCTTCTCCAGGCCACCGCAAACCCCAAGGTTCGTGATCGCCTCCTCGAACTCATCGCCATCGAGTCCAGTGCTGTCATTCGCAAGCCATACATGGCCGCCACCGACAAGTTCGATCGCGACTGGTCTCCGCGCCTCGAAGGCACTTACTCCACAGTCAGCTACGGCCACGACGTTGAGAACATCTGGCTGCTCACCGAAGCCATCAAAACCGCAGGCCTGCAAGTTAGCCCCTACACGGATCTGTTCAAGGCCAATTTTGCCTACTGCCGTAAGTTCGGCTTCGACGAACTCAATGGCGGCTTCTTCTACACCGGCCAGTTCAACCAGCCCGCCGAAGACAAAAGGAAATCCTGGTGGGTGCAGGCTGAAGCACTGGTCAGCGCCCTCACCATGTATCAGCTCACCAGCAGCACGGAGTACTTCGAAGTCTTCCGCAAAACCTGGGCCTTCTGCGAAAAGCATCTCATCGATGCCACGCACGGCGACTGGCACGCCAACATCACCCCTGATCTCAAGCCACAGGGCGACAAAGCCGGCCCCTGGAAGGCCGCCTATCACAACGGCCGCGCCATGATCGAATCCCTCACCCGCCTCCGTGCGATCCGCCTGAAGGCATAGGCCCATGGCCCGCACTTGACGCCTTCTGGAAAATGTGAAAACATTTCCATAAGCATTATGACGTTTCGAAACACTGCGGGAATTCTTTGTTCCTGCGCACTGGCAATAACCCTTCTTGCCGACGAAGTCACCTTTAAGCCTCAGCAGCGCCGCTGGTGGGCCATCCAACCCGTCGTCAGCCCAGTTCTCCCGGAACTGGATGCAGCAGGCCGCTCCTGGGCGCAGAATCCAATCGACCATTTCATCTATCAGAAGCTCCAAGCCAAGAACCTCAAGCCTTCCTCCCCGGCTTCGCGCGAAACCTATATCCGGCGCGTTACCTTCGATATGACTGGCCTGCCCCCTTCGCCCGTCGAAGTTCAAGCCTTCCTCGGTGATTCTCAGCCTGGTGCCGAAGAACGCCTTGTGGATCGCATCCTGGCGAGCCCCGCCTACGGCGAGCGTTGGGGCCGCCACTGGCTCGACGTGGTCCGCTACGCCGATAGCGATGGATTCAAGCAGGACGACACCCGCCCCAATATGTGGCGCTACCGCGATTGGGTCATCAATAGCTTCAATCAAGACAAGCCCTACGACCGCTTCATCAAAGAGCAGATTGCTGCCGACGAACTCTACCCTGGTGACCTCAACGCCCTCCCAGGCCTCGGGTTCCTCCGCCTTTTCGAGGACGAATTCAATCAGGCCCATGTTCGTCTCCGCCGTCAGGAATTGTTAAACGACCTCACCGACAACACGGCCTACGCATTCATGGGCGTCACACTGGCCTGTGCCCGCTGCCACGATCACAAGTTTGATCCCTTGCTCCACAAGGATTACTACCGCCTGCAAGCTCATTTTGCAAACTTGCGCATCATTGATGACGCTACCCTGGTCCCGCCTTCGAAGGTCCAGGAGCACAGCACACAAATGGCTCGCTATCGTGAAATCGCCAAGCCCACGCTCGAAAAGATCGAAGCCTTGATGCAGGGGCCTCGAGCCAACTTCCGCAAACAATATACGGAGCGCCTGCCTGAAGAGGTCCAGGCAATCATCGCAATGCCCGCCAAAGACCGCTCGCCCATTCAGCATCAGATCTACTACAAGGCTGTCACTCAGATTGAAGTTCCGGATGCGGAGGTGATACCGAAGTTCCTCGATGCCGCAGGCAAAGCAAAGTACAAAGCTCTCATGGCTGAGCTGGACAATTACAAGCAACACTTGCCTGCCCCTTTGCCGGTGGCTCAAATTATGCGCGATCAGGCTGCGATCGCTCCGCCTACTTTCATTCTTCGCGGCGGTTCCATCGATCAACCTGGTGACGAAGTTGCCCCCGGATTGCTCAGCATCTTGAATCCCGCACCTTCCAAATTCACTACCATCCCCAACCAGGATTCGAGCGGTCGTCGCTCTGCATTAGCCCTGGCCCTGGCCGACCCATCCAATCCCCTCACCACACGCGTCATGGTCAACCGAGTTTGGCACTACCATTTCGGGCGAGGTATTGTCGGCACCCCCAACGACTTCGGCGTCATGGGTGAGCGTCCCTCCCACCGCGAAATGCTCGACTGGCTCACTCACACCTTTACAACCACCGACGGTTGGAGTCTCAAGAAGCTCCACCGCCGCATTCTCCTCAGCGCCACCTATCGTCAATCCTCCAGCAATAATGTCGAAGCTGCTGCCGTGGATCCCGATAACAAACTGCTCTGGCGCTACCCTCGCCGTCGCCTCGAAGCGGAATCGATTCGCGATTCAATGCTGTTCGTCTCCGGCTTGCTCGACCCCACCATGGGTGGGCCAGGTGTCTTCCCCACTGCCCCCGCCGGCACGGAGATTCAGGAAGGCCGCCACTGGAAAAAGTCTCGCGGTACCCAGGATGAATACCGTCGCAGCGTCTACATTTTCGCTCGCCGCCTCGTCCGTTATCCCATGCTTGAAAGCTTCGATGCCCCCCTCGCCTTCGAAAGTTGCGGCCGCCGTCAACAGACTGTCACCGCCGACCAGGCCCTCGAGCTCCTCAATGGCTCCGCCACGCACAACTTCGCCCGCGCCCTTGCGGATCGCATTGGCAACGACGAGGGGCAGTCTCATGACTCGCTCGCCAGTCGCGCCTATAGTCTCACCCTGGGCCGATCCCCCAGTTCATTAGAACTGTCTCGGGCTACCGCCTTCCTCAAAGAACAATCCGCTCTTTCCGGTGGGCGTGCCGCTGCCCTCCAGGATCTCGCGCAAACGCTCCTTGCCTCCAGTGAGTTCCTTTATGTCGACTAAGCTTCCCGCCTCAATGGATCTCCATTCGATCAATCGGCGTAAGTTCCTGCGTGGCGCCGGCAGTGGTTTGGGCGCGATGGCGATGGCCACGATGCTCGCGGAGCAATCACAGGCCGCCACGACTCACGACGCTACGGTTCCCCGCAAGCCCCATCACCAGCCCAAGGCCAAGTCCGTCATCTTCCTCTTTATGGAAGGGGGCCCAAGCCATATCGATCTCTTCGATCCAAAGCCCCGCCTGAACGAACTCGCCGGTAAGCCGATGCCCGAATCCTTCGGTCGGCCGATCACTGCAATGGGCACGGCTGGCAACACCCTGATGGGCTCCCCACGCAAATGGGCCCAGCACGGCAAGTCCGGCATTTGGGTCAGCGAACTTTACCCGAATGTTGCCAAGCATGCTGACAAGCTTGCCGTTCTCCGTTCGTGCCAATGCGATGGTCTCAATCACGCCGGCGGCGTTAGTCAAATGAACACAGGCGACATCCTCTCTGGCCGTCCCAGCCTCGGTGCCTGGGTCAACTACGGCCTCGGCACCGCCAACAAAAACCTTCCCACCTTCGTCAGCATGATCGACGAGCGCGAACCCTTCGGCAACGCCAAGAATTGGGGCTCAGGCTTCCTGCCCGCCGTCTATCAGGGCACGTTGTTCCGCCAGGGACCCAATCCGATCCTCAACACCAAACTCGCTCCCGGCGATACGCCCGAACGCCAGCGCGCTCGCCTATCCCTTCTCGAAGCCCAGAATCGCGACTACTTCAATCTCCACCCGGATGACTCCTCTCTTGAAGCCCGCATTCGCAGTTTCGAGCTCGCTTATGCTCTGCAGAAGTCAGGCCCTGAAGTTGTCGATCTCACGGGCGAGACCGAGGAAACCAAATCCCTTTACGGCCTCGATCAACCCGCCACCGCAACATTCGGACGCAATTGCCTACTTGCTCGCCGCCTCGTCGAGCGTGGTGTCCGTTTTGTCGAACTCTACTGCGGTTCCGGTAGCGGCTGGGACGCGCACAACGATCTCGAAGGCAATCACGCCAAGTGGTGCCGCGCCTCCGACAAGCCCGTGGCTGGCCTAATCGAAGACCTCCACCGCCGCGGTCTGCTCGATGAAACCCTCGTCGTCTGGGGCGGGGAATTCGGTCGCACACCCTTTAACGAAAAAGGCGATGGCCGCGATCACAACCCCTGGGGCTTCACCATGTTCTTCGCTGGCGGCGGAGTGAAAGGTGGCCAGACCATCGGCGCCACCGACGAGATTGGCCTTCGCGCCACCGAGCGCCCTGCGCATGTTCACGACATCCACGCTTCGATCCTTTGGCTGCTCGGGCTCGATCATCTCAAGCTCACCTATCTTCACAATGGCCGCGCGGAACGGCCCACCATCGTTGCCGGAGAACACATGGTCAAGGAGCTCTGGCAAGGCTGATGCCAACGATCAAAGATGTCGCCGCCCTGGCCGGCGTCAGTGTCGCCACGGTCTCTCGGGTTCTCAATCAGAGCGGCTACGCCGATGCCGATACCCGCACCCGTGTCCTTGACGCGGTTTCGGAGCTTGGCTACAAGACAAACATCCACTGGAGCCGTCTCAAGCGCAAGTCTTCCAACACCATTCTCTTTCTGCTCAGCAACCACGCCAACTTCAATACCTTCCATACCCGCGTGCTTGAGGCTTGCGAAAAGAACCTCCGCGCCAAAGGCTACGACCTTGTATTTGCCCGCCACGAGTACACCGGCGACATGCGTCCCGTCGATCTACCCCTCCCTTCCATGCTGAATCATGAAGGCTCTATCGATGGTGTCTTGCTGGCTGGCATCCACTACCAGAACTTGGTGAGTGTACTTCGAAAGAGACAGATACCCTTCGCGATGCTCGGCAACAATTTCGAAGGTTTTGCAGGTGTGCCTCCTCACAATTGCGTTTCTTTTGACGACCTGACCGCAATGCAGGATGCGACCCAATACCTCCTCCGCCTCGGCCATCGCCGCGTTGCTTTTATCGGCAACACCTCCTTCCCCTGGTTTCGCAACCGTCACGCCGGCTACCTTCGCGCCATCGACGCGAGCGAACTCACCGCGATGGGCGTCACCGAAAACTGGCGCATTTCTAACATCGACTACGGCACGCTCGCTCTGGCGCAGCTCTTGCGCGAACAGGAAGTCCCAACGGCGATTCTCGCCGGTAACGACGAAATTGCCGCCGGCTGCTGGAAAGAACTGACCAGGCGCCAGATCCAGATCCCTTCTCGCATAAGCCTGATCGGCATTGGCGATCGCCCAGAATTCTCGATTCTCGAGCCAGCGCTCACTTCCATCTCTGTCTTTCCGGAACAACTTGGTGAGCGCCTTACTCTCATGCTCATCGAGCAGATTCGCAATCCTCGTCTCAGCCTTCCCTCGGAACTTCTTCCCTGCAAATTAATGGAACGAGCCTCTTGCGCTCCACCTCCTGAAGAATTCAAGCTCCACACCTTGAAAAGGAACTCTCAATGAACTCCCGTGCTTTCTCGCGGCTCCGTCTCGCCGCCCTATCCCTAATGGCTGTCTCTCTGTTGAGCCAGGACTTTCGCGCCGTCATCTCCGGGCGCATCACCGATTCGAGTGACGCCGCCATCCCCAACGTTCGGGTTACGGCCACGAATATCGAAACCGGCGTCACAACCAGCGGCTCCAGTAACGCCAGTGGTCTCTACACCGTTCCCTCCTTACCTCCTGGCCGCTACACCCTCACCGCCGAGATCACCGGCTTCAAGCGCTTCGTCCGCGAGGGCTTGACCCTCGAAGTCCAGGGCCGCCCTCAGATCGATATTCGTCTCGAGACTGGCGACGTTCAATCCTCCATCCAGGTAACGGCCGAATCGCCATTGCTCGAAACCTCCTCTGCCAGCCGTGGCGGCGTCATCACTGGCCGTACGCTGGTTGACCTTCCCCTCAATGGCCGCAATGCCTTCGCCCTCGCCGCTCTTGAGCCCGGCGTCAACTTCACCGCCCGCGGCACTGCCAGCACCTTCTTTCGCACCACTGGCAATGGTGGGATCTCCAGCGCCACCTTCGGCGGAGGTGGCTTCCGCAGCAACGAATCTCTCCTCGATGGAGTTCCAAACACCGGCACCGATGGCGTCGTTCAGTACGTCCCCAGTGTCGATGCCGCCAGCGAGTTCAAGGTCCAAACCAACGTCTTCGATGCCGAGTATGGTCGCTTCACCGGTGGTGTCCTGAATGCCGCAATCCGCAGCGGCACCAATCAGTTCCACGGCACACTATTCAATTTCACCCGCAACTCTTACTGGAATGCCCGCGACACCTTCGCCGCCAACATCCCTCAGTTCGGCTACAACCTCTTCGGTGGTTCTGCTGGTGCTCCGGTCACCATCCCCAAGCTCTACAACGGCCGCAATCGCACTTTCTGGTTCTTCAACTACGAAGGCTCTCGCGAAGGCGTTCCGCGCGCCAACGTCAACACCGTCCCGAGCGCCCTCGAAAGAAACGGCGATTTCAGCCAGTCCCGGGTCCGCAGTGGCGCTAACATTCTTCCCGTTCAGATCTTCAATCCCGCCACCACTCGCCTTCAGGGCACGACGTTTGTCCGCGATGCCTTCCCCAATAACACCATCCCCGCATCGGCCATCAGCCCGATCGCTCGCGGGCTCCTGGCTCTCTATCCGCTTCCCAATACCACCGGCGATGCCGTTACCGGGGCTACCAATCACATCCTCTCTTTCAAAGATCCCGTCTTCGACAACGGCTATGTCTGGAAGATTGACCACCGCTTCTCCGATCGTCACTCCGCCTTCTTCCGCTACTCCTGGCGTCAGTTCGGCGTCGATCGGCAGGGTGCCTTCAAGTCCCTCGCCACCGGCGATATCGACCGCCGAGACGCTCCCGGCTTTGCCTTCGACGATACTTTCCTGCTCAACTCCACCACCATTCTCAACTTCCGTTACGGCCTTGCCCGCTTCAAAACACTCAGCCGCGCTGACAACCTCGGCTATGACCTCGCTTCGCTCGGATTCTCTCCGCAATTCATCGGCTTACTCCCCTTTCAGGCCATCCCTCAAATCTCGCTCAGCAATGGCCTCACCGGCATCAGCGGTGCCAACAAACAAAGCCGTGGCGCGGAAGATTCCCACACCGCTCGCATCGCCCTCACCAAGAGCGTCAATCGCCACACCTTCAAAACTGGTTTCGAGTTCCGTCTTCTCAATTCAAACGTCGCCAGTCTCGGTGCCAACGCCACGGGCGCCTTTGCATTCGACCAAGCCTTTAGCCGCGGAGCCAATCCCCAGGTTGCCGGTGTGAATCTCGGCCACGGCCTCGCTAGCTTCCTGCTTGGCCTGCCCGCCTCTGGCAGTGTCGCCAACAACGCCGCCACCGCCGACCAAACCAACTACAAGGGCTTCTTCTTTCATGACGATTGGCGTGTCTCAAGCCGCCTCACTCTGAACCTCGGTCTCCGCTACGAATGGGAAGGCGCGTACGTCGAACGCTACAACCGCCTGAATCGTGGCTACGATTTCTCCACCGAAAGCCCCCTCTCCGCAGCTACTCGTGCCAACTATGCCGCGGCGCCGATTCCAGAACTTGCCGCCTCCAACTTCCGCGCCACTGGCGGGCTCCTCTTCGCCGGCGTTGGCGGTGTGCCTCGCGGCCTGTCCGATATTGACCGCAACAACATCGCGCCCCGCATCGGCATCAGCTATCAGATCGATTCCAAAACCGTGCTCCGCGTCGGCTACGGCCTGTTCTACGGTGCCAGCACCCAAACCGGCGAAACCCGCAATGGCTTCTCCGTCGCCACTCCTTACGTCGCTTCCGTCGACGGCGGCAACACCGCGGCCAACTCCCTGCGAAACCCCTTCCCCACTGGCCTCGTCCCCGCAACCGGCGCGTCCCAGGGGCTTCTCACCCTTGCCGGCCAGGGCGTTTCCTTCACTAGTCCCGACCGCCGTCAGCCCATGGCTCACCAATACTCCATCGGGATCCAACGCCAGCTTCCCGGTGCCTTATTGCTTGAGGTCAGCTACGTCGGCAATCAGGTTCGCGATCTCCCAGTAAGTCGAAATCTCAATGGCATCCCCGAATCCTTCCGCGCCCCTGCGGAATCCACCTTCTTTGCCTCCAATCGCAACACTCTCAACGAGCCCGTCACCAACCCCTTCTTTGAAGTCATTGCAGCCGGTCCCCTCTCCGCCCGCACTGTCGCCCGCGGCCAGCTCCTCCGGCCCTATCCCCACTTCACCGGCATTCAGGTCCAGAGCCTCCCCGTTGGCGTCAGCCGTTACGACGCGCTCCAATCCAAGCTCACCCGCCGCTTCGCGAATGGTGTCAGTCTCACTGCTTCCTACGCCTTCACCAAACAGATCGAGCAGACGCGCTTCCTCAACGATCAGGATGAGACTCCTGTCCGCGAACTCACTGAATTCGACCTTCCACACCGCTTCGTCACTTCCGTTGCCTATGAGCTTCCCTTCGGTCCGGGTCGCAAGTTCCTCAACAAGACCTCGGGTTTCATGGCTCGCCTCCTCGAAGGCATGCAGATCAACACGATCTATCAGGCTCAAAGCGGTGTTCCAATTGAGATCACCGGTGCGGAAAGCCTCGGCCGCAGCGCCAAATCTTCCTCTTCCACAACCGCCCAATGGTTCGACACCTCCGCCTTCCGTCAGCGCCAACCTGTCGAGTTGGTTCGAACCGCTCGCCTTCCAGATGTCCGTTCCGGAGGTCGTAACAATGTCGATCTGTCCTTCTTCAAGACAAATCGCATCACGGAATCGATCAAGCTTCAATTTCGCGCCGAAGCCTTTAACGCCTTCAATCGCCCCGAGTACTCTTCTCCATCGGGAGCTTTCGCCTCAGCCAACTTCGGCCGCGTCACCAGCGTCAACACCTTCGCCCGTCAGCTGCAATTTGCTCTTAAGCTCATTTGGTAGCGATACGATAGCAGGACCGCGTGCCTGCCTTTAGAGCGCATTGGGTTCTGGCCCTGCTCACCCTCTCTACGCTCGTCAACTACCTCGACCGCCAGTCCCTGGCGGTCGTTCTGCCCATCCTTCGCGATCAGATCCATCTTCTTCCTACAGACTATGGGTTGATCTCCGCGGCATTCCTGATCGCCTACAGCTTCGGCCAACTGCTTGCCGGCCCTGTCATCAATACGCTTGGCCTTCGCCTTGGGCTCGCACTTTTCGTTGGCTTCTGGTCGCTGGCCGCAATGCTTCACGGCTTTGCCCAAAGCGCCTTCCATCTGCTGGTGCTGCGAGTCCTGTTGGGCGTCGCCGAGGCTGGCAATTGGCCTGCGGGCGTCAAAGTAATCACGCTTTGGTACCCTGCCCATCGCCGCGCTCTCTATCTTGGGATCTTCGACGGGGGCGCCGCTTTCGGCTCGGTTCTCGGGTTCCCATTGATGGCTGGACTCTCCACACAATTCGGTTGGCGCGCCGCATTTTTGGCGGTTGGCTCCATCGGTCTCATCTGGCTAATTTTCTGGCTGCTCTCCATCGACGACCACTCCCTTCCCTCCTTCTCTCCCCCGGCAATTCACTCCGGCGCGCCACTCCTCACTCAACCCATTCTTTGGGCCCTGATGGCCACGCGCTTCTTCGCCACGCCAGTCTGGTGGTTCTACGTTTTCTGGCTTCCTGATTACCTCTCTCAGGGGCGCGGCCTCTCAATTGAGCAAATTGGCATTGTTGGTTGGGTTCCCTACCTCACCGTCGATTTGGGCAAATGGACTGGCGGTTTCTTCTCAGATCGCCTGGCTCTCTCTCGCAGCAATCCTCTCGCGGCCCGGCGCACGGTCATGGCCATCGGCGCTGTGCTGATGGCCGCAGGTGTCTTCGTGGTGGACGCCGCCTCCTCGGCAAATGCGATCGCTTGGATCTCCCTCGGCACATTCGGCTTCGGTCTTTGGAGCGTCAACATCCTTGCGCTCCACTCCGATTCCTTCCACCCAACTCAGCTTGCTACTGCCGTTGGCTTCACCACCGCCGCCTCCAGCGCAGGTGGTGCGTTGTTCACTTGGCTCACCGGCTATGTCGTGCAGTCTTTCGGCTACCGCTATGCCTTCGCCACAACTGGGGCCATCTCGATCATCGCTTACACGATTCTGCATTTTTCCATGCGCTCCCGCCCCATGAGATGATCGCTCTCATGCGCCGCCGCATTTTCCTCTCCTCCGCCACCGCCGCCCTTGCCCAACAATCCGTCCCCATCGAAAAATTCGAACCCCGCTCCATGCTCAAGGCCAAGGCTACCCCTATCAACGGCCCCGCCTTCCCCGTCATCGACTTTCACGCCCACCTCTCTTGGGCCGCGCGATCCAAGAACGGAGTCGCCCTCACTGGCGATCGCACCTTCATCGCCGAACCCAAAGATCTTCTCCCCACCATGGACCGTCAGAAGCTCAAGACGGTCGTCAACCTCACCGGCGGCTACGCGAACGGCCTCAAGCAAGCTGTCGACAAATTCGACAAAGCTTATCCCGGTCGCTTCCTCACCATGACCGAACCCGCTTGGGCCCTCACCCAGGATCCAAACTACCCCAAGCTCCAGGGCGATCTGCTCAACGAAGCCAAGCGCAACGGTGCCTGCGGCCTCAAGGTCCTCAAGACCCTCGGCCTATATCTCCGCTCCAACATCTCCGACGGCAAGCTCATCGAGATCGACGACAAACGCTTCGATCCCCTTTGGGACGCTTGCGGCCAATTGAAGATCCCCGTCGCCATCCACGTCTCCGACCCCATCGCCTTCTTCCTTCCCACCGACCGTTTCAACGAGCGCTTCGAAGAACTCAACAACCACCCTGACTGGAGTTTCCATGGCAAGGACTTTCCTTCCAACGATCAACTCCTTGCCGCGCGCAACCGCGTCTTCGCCCGCCATCCCAAAACCCAATTCGTCGGTCTCCACGTCGGCAACTTCGCCGAAGATCTGGCGAACGTCTCAAACACCCTCGACAACCACCCCAACTTTCACGTCGACATCGCCGCCCGCGTCGGCGAACTCGGCCGCCAGCCCCGCGCCTCCCGCAAGTTCTTCGACAAATACCAAGACCGCATCCTCTTTGGCACCGACGCCGTCCCCAACGGCTTCGAGACCCCCCAACAGATCTTCGGCGACCAACTCTACGAAATCTACTACCGCTTCCTCGAGACTACGGACGAGTATTTCAACTACGCCCCGGCCCCTGTCCCACCGCAGGGCCGCTGGCAGATCTACGGCATCGGCCTGCCCCAAGGCATCCTCAAAAAAGTCTATCACAACAATGCCGCCAAACTCCTCGGCTTGACGAGAATCTAGTTTCATTACGATAATGAAAATGTGAAATCAGTATTAATTTTTTTCATGGCTGCCAGTGTGCTCACAGCCGCGGAAATCCGCGGTAAAGTCACACTCCAAGCCACCGGCAATCCCGTTCATAACATCACGGTCCTTCTTTTGCCCTCAGGCCGCGTTCTGGAAACAAACAACCAGGGCACCTACGAATTCAAAGATATCCCCGCTGGCAAGTACACCCTCGTCGCTACTGGCGAGGGGTTAAGCGACATCCGTCGCTCCATTGAGGTAACAGATTCGACCCCTGGAACGGTCGACTTCCAAATGGGCGTCTCCCCTCTCCGTCAGGAAATCACGATTACTGCCTCGGCCAGCAGGCCCGAATCCTCCCTTGAAACCTTTAGCTCAACGCTGACCCTCGACTCCACAACGCTCGCCTCCAAAGCTGCCACCTCTCTTGGTGACGTCCTCGACGGTGAAGCCGGCATTCACCGCCGCAGCTTCGGCCCTGGCACCACTCGCCCCGTCTCCGTGGTTTCGATGGCGACCGTATCCTCATCCTCCAGGACGGCGTTCGTACCGGCACCCTTGGCGCTCAGTCTGGCGACCACGGTGAACCCGTCGATCCGCAGAGCCTCGATCGCGTCGAAGTCGTCCGCGGCCCTGGCACACTGCTTTACGGCTCCAGTGCCATCGGCGGCGTCGTCAACATGGTCAGCGGTCATCATGAAGCCAAAGACCAGGGTCACCGCGGTGTCCACGGCTACGTCTCCGGCATTGGCGGCACCAACAATGGCCTCCACGGCACCAGCGCCGGCATCGACTTTGGCTTTGACCGGTGGGTCTTCCGCGTCAATTCCGGTGGCCAGCGCACCAGCGACTATCGTTCCCCCGAAGAACGCATCTTCAACTCCCGCACCCGTGCCTTCAATGGCTCCACCGGCTTCTCCTACTACGGTCGCAAGCACTTCCTCACCACCTCGTTCACCTCACAGCGCGGCCTCTACCAACTCCCCACAGAGCCCGAACATGAAGAGGAAGGAGAGGAGGAAGAAGAAGGCCACTCCCACGAGTCGGTTTCCCTTCCCAACCAGCGCTGGAATTTCCGCGTCAACGGCGGCGCTCGCGACCGCTTCCAATACAGCCTCAACTACTCCGACTGGAAGCACCAGGAAATCGCCGATGGCGAAGTCGAAACCCGTTTCTTCAACAAGCAACTCGACTATCGCTTCCTGGTCGAACAACCCCGCCGCGGTCCCTGGTCCGGCAGCTTTGGCATCTGGGGTCTTCGGCGCGACTACGAATCCCGTGGTGCCGAGGCGATCACTCCGCCAACTATCCAGAATGCCTTCGCTGGCTACGGCGTCCAAACTCTGAACCTCGAACGCGTTCGTTTCCAGTTCGGTGGCCGCGTGGAAACCAATCGCTACAACCCCCAATTTGGCCGCAAGCGTGACTTCACCGGATTCTCTGGTGGCGCGGGCATCTCTGTGCCGATCGACAATTCCTCGGTCGTTGTCGCGAATTACTCGCTCGCGTACCGCGCTCCTGCCATCGAAGAGCTCTACGCCAACGGTCCCCACCCTGGCCTGCTCGCCTTTGAAGTGGGCGACGTCAACCTCAACCGCGAACGCATGAACGGCCTCGATCTCTCATACCGTCGCCAGGACGGCCGCATCAAGACCGAAGCCAACGTGTTCAATTACTGGCTCAACGATCAGGTCTTCCTTGCGCCCACCGGCAAGATTGAAGATGGCCTGCCTCGCGCCGAATACCGCCAGGGCAACTCCCGCTACACCGGTTTTGATGCCCGCCTCCAGGCTGGCCTCAACAAGTATGCCTGGCTCAACGCAGGCTTCGATATGGTCCGTACGGAACTCACCGCTCGTAGCATCAGCCTGCCCCGCACCCCTCCCGTCCGCGGCCGCCTTGGTGTTGACTTGCGCTACAAGAACATCAGCGTCATGCCTGAGGCCACTCTGGCCGCCCGTCAGGATCGCGTTTTCACCAGCGAGACCCCCACGGACGGCTACGTCACCATCAACATGCGTAGCGGCTACACCTTGGTCCGCCAGCACACCATCCAATTCTTTGGTGTCAACTGGTTTAACGCCAACAACCGCCTCTATCGCAACCACTTGTCGTTCATCAAGGAGTACGCTCCAGAAATCGGCCGCGGCGTCGCCTTCAACTACTCCGTCCGATTCTTCTAATCGCAAGCCACACGCTTGTAAACAAACCTCTGGGGCCGCGGTTTCGTCTCGTCAAGAGTCGAAGTCGTGGCCCTCAATTCATCTCCACTTCGGACATACGCAATCCTCTGCGGATAGTCGTGTGCCGGATTCTCAAACACCGCCTCATTCTCCGCGCTTTTCTTCAACGCAAACTCGATTGGCCCCTGTTTACCGACAATCGGCACATATTGAATCACACCCTCGCGCACGCCGATTCGCAGCTGTTCATAGAACGTCGGCCGCCCCGGTCGCATCGTCCGGCTGTAGCCCAGCATCACGTCTCCCGCAGGCTTCGACCAGTGCTCCTCTACCTTCACCCCATTCCGCTCCATCACCCAGCAGCCGGACATCCAGCCTAACGACGCCACTTCAGGCTCTGCCGCCGCGAGTGGAAGCAAAAACGCCACCAAAAGTTTCATCCCCACAATCTATACCGCTGGGACGAAACGGATGCGCTAGCCTCAAGGCATGCTCCTCACCACCACATCTTCCCTCGAAGGCATGAAGATCAATCGCTACCACGGCATCGTCACCGGCGAGGCGATCCTCGGCACCAACATGTTCAAGGACTTCTTCGCTGGCATCACCGATATCATCGGCGGCCGCTCTGCAACCTACGAGAAAGAGCTACGCAAAGCCAAGGAAATTGCGATGTCTGAAATGCGTGAAGAAGCCCAGCGCCTGGGCGCCAACGCTATTATCGGCATCGATATCGACTACGAAGAGATCTCTCCCGGCCAAGGCACCATGCTCATGGTCAGTGTCAGCGGCACTGCCGTCTCTATCTCAAACTAAGCTGATTCAGCACCATCTCTCGGTCCTTCTCGTCATGCATCGGCACGGCGAGATTATGGATCTTCTCCTTGACGTCCACTCCCGTTTGAGGATGCTTCGCCACTGCCAGAAACACGTCTCTCTTGTAGTCGCTGCTGTGCAACTCCGCCGCTTCGGCCACTACTTGCTCCTGGATCGTGCGTTCCTGGCCATGCGATACAAGTACTTTGAGCAGAATTTCCTTTCTCGCTTCCTCCCCATGGATGCCGCGCGTCACCTCAAAGAAGGCTGCTGGCAACGGGCCAGTCAATCGTTCGGCGATACCCTGCAATAGCTCCTGCTTCAAGCCCTCCGTGTAGAGTGCACCCACTTCGCGCAGCATCCGCTGCGACAGTGACGGTTCCATTTCTCGCACCATCTTCCGCAGCAAATCGGCCCGGTCTTCTTCTCCGTTCAGGGTGTGAATCAGGTCCAGCATGGGCAACTCAAGCGCCATCGCCTTCACATGCGCTTGCGCCATTCCAGCCAACCGAATCTTTTCGGGCTCGATATGAACCTCTGACGCCATCCGGAGCCAGCGCCTCGTCTGCGCCGAATCCATCGTCGTATCCTTCATCAGCCTGTCGAGGTACTGCACCTTTGCATTCACCTCGGTTACGGTCTGTACCTCGCGCAGCGCACCCTCAACGCCCTCGCTCTTCAGCCACTTCTCCAGCCTCTGCGGCAGGCGATCTTCGCGATCCTTCAACCACTGCGGCAACTCCCTCTCAAGCAGTCTCGCCGCTTCGTTGCTATAGGGCTGCGACAGACCTCCGACGAAGTAGAGCCGCGATACGCGTCCCTGCTCGTCTGCCTCGATTTTCACCGTCCGCGTTACCCAACTATCTCGCCGGCTCAGCACCATGCTGGCCCCAGAGGCGATCGAATCGACATCCTTCTCGTCCTCGCGAAACACAATGTCGCCTTTCATGCGGAACTCCCGCCGCGTCTTGCCATCGTCAATCACAGAGGATCTCTGATAGTCCTCTACGCTGAGCAACCGGCTGAACGGTGCTGCCTTCACCACAACAAACACCAGCAACAATCCCACTGCCAATACCATCGGCCCCGAAGCCGCCGGCATCCGGTTCCGCGTCTCATCGAGCAGTGCCTCCACGCGGGCAAAGATCTCCTTGCGTCGCCCTGCCCCCGCTGCCAGAATCGGCGTCCGTCCGGTCGATCCAAGCTCGGCCACTCGTGTGAGCGCGCTTGCGTAAGCCTTCGCCTCACCTGACTTCGCCACGACCCAGTCGTCGCAAGCCAGTTCGCGCTCCCGATCAATCTCTCGCCCGATTAGCCAAACCGCCGGTTGGATCACAAACACAACCCGGACGAGTCGTTCCAACAGCGCAAACCAGTCATCGCGCCGCTCCAGATGTGCCGCCTCATGCCACACCACCTGTTGCAACTGTTCTTCGCTGAGCTCGGTCCGCATCCGCTCCGGCAACACCACACAAGGATGCAGATATCCCATTGCCATGGGCATTCTCACCCGGTCATTCCAGACAATGCGCGCATCGCGGCTCAAGAAGCCTGGCAGTGCAATCGCGCTCTCCTGAGAACTTCTCTTGATCCACCACATCCACCCATACCCGAGCACCACTCGCAAAAATTGCAGAAAGGCAAGAGCGAGCCCTAGCCCCAAAAAGAACCCTGCGGCATCTGCCTCGCGCAATTCTACCAGAGGAGGCTGTGTCGCTGGCAGCGAAGGTTGAGGGGCGGGCTCAATCCGTCCTTTGGGTGCCGTCGTCGGCGTTGCAGAAACCATCCTGGGCTCCACCTGCCGTCTTTCTTGCGGCAGCCATTGCAACACTGGTAGCAACACTACGACTGCCAGTGTTACTTGCCAGATTGCCAGCCGTGTCGCCGCGCTCAGCCTCGCCGTCTCACGCATCAGCAACCACACTGCGGCGGTCAGCAGAATTCCTTGCCACCAGCCATTCACTAGAGCTTCCACAAACGTCGGCATTAGTTTGCCTCCTCGATCATCTTTTTCAGTCGCCGGATCTCAGATCGGCTGAGCTTCTCGTTCTTGAGCAGGTTGAGTACGAGTTGCTCCGCCGAATTTTCGAAGAATCGGCTCAACAGCATTCGCAGTGCGCTCTGCCGCGCCTTGTCCCGTTCAACGGTCGGTGCATAGACAAACGCCCGCCCATCCTTCTCGTGTTCCAGGTATCCCTTATCCTCAAGAATCCGCATCGTCGTCAGCACCGTGTTGTAAGCGAGTGCTGGCTCCCCCGGTAGCGCCTCAAGCACCTCGTTCACGGTGCTTGGCCCCCGAGTCCACAACACCTCCATCAGCCGCAACTCCGCTTCCGTCAATACTGTTGATTCTTTCCGCGCCATTTCTAACTCTTAAGGAATTAGTAGCACGCAGTGCCGAATCGGTCAACTAATTCTTTAAGTGTTCATCGCCCGCGTTCGGTTACGGCACGGATAAACGCCTCAATTAGGGGCGACGGCTGGTCTCTCAGTGCGCTCCGCTCCGGTTGAAAAAGCGTTCCGACAAAGAAAGGATGATCCGCCAACTCCATTGCTCGCACTTCCCCTTGCCCATCTGTAGCCGCCACCTTCATCCCGGCAGTTTCAAAGGCCTCCACGAGATTTGCGTTGAAGCCGAAATTGCAGTGATAGCCAGCCCAGATCGGTCCTCCTCCATAGATTTGCGCAAACCGCGATCCTTCAGTCGCAAAGACATCCTCTTCTACTTCGACAAGTGAACAAGACAACCTTGAGATCACTAGCGGCCCTGCGCCGGTTGCGGTCTCTTCATGCTCGGCCGATTCGATTCCCAGTACTTTCCTCGCGAATTCGAGCACCGCATGTTGAAATCCGCCACAGGTTCCAAGAAAGGGGACTCGGCCTTCTCTCGCCCAACGAATCGACTCAAGCGCCGCCCCTTCATCGGCATAGGGAGAAGCAGGAACACACCAAACTCCGTCATAGCTTTCAAGAGAGCTAAGACTCGCCGTATGCTTCCACTCGTACCGCAGCGAGTCGACTTGCAAAGATCGCTTAGCTCGCTCAATCGCTAGCGGAATCGCCTGATGAGCAATCACTCGCGAATCGAAATCCCCTACTAGCGCCACTCTCGCCTGCATGTTGCAATTACAGAGAGCGCCTAAAGACTCACCGCGTAATTAGCAGTCATCTCCCTGCCGGAAATCAATAGGGAATGACCCACTCGATCGAAGCTCCAAAATAAAGCCAAGCTGGGTGTGATTTCTGGGCACGCCCATGTGAATCATGAGTTGTGAGCAGCCCTGGCAGTACCAGTGCCGAATTCGAGTGCCTGTTGGAACTACACAAAGGCATTCTCTACAAAGTTGCTCGGGCCTACTGCCGCAACGCCAGTGACCTCGAAGATCTGGCGCAAGAAATCATTGCGCAGCTCTGGCGGTCTTTCCCCGCATTCGATCCACGCACGGCCAAATTCTCGACCTGGCTCTACCGCGTTGCGCTCAACGTCTCCATTTCTTTCTATCGCCGCGAGCGCATCCGCAATCACGAGCCACTTGAAGAAACTCAGCCGGAGCTGCTGCAAATGACATCCGCCGTTTCCGACGAAGTCCGGATGCTATACGACTGGATTGGCAAGCTCGACGAAGCAAACAAAGCTCTCGTGCTTCTCTATCTTGATGGTCAAAGCTACCAGGAGATCTCTGCCATTCTCGGGATCTCCGAAACCAACATTGCCACCCGCCTGAGCCGTCTGCGCGACGCAATGAAACAGGATCTAACCGGAGGTTCGATAAATGCAAATCGATGATCACACACTGCAACGAATTTGGGCCGGGCAGGAACAGCTGCTTGCGGAGAATCTTCGGCTGAACCGCAAGATCCTCGCTCGTCTTACCTTCGAACCTGTCCGGGTCGAATTGCATCGCGGGGCGATCCTGATGGCTCTCGGGGCTTTGCCAGCCGTGGTAATTCTCCCCTGGATCGGCAATTTCATCTATGAGCATTGGTCCGAATGGAGATTCGTCCTCCCGGCAGTGCTCTTGCATTTCTACGTGCTCTTCTTGGTGGCCCTGCGTTTCCGGTACATCCACCTGACGCTCCAGATAACCTACGGCGAGCCGGTCGTTGAAATCCAGCAGCGAATTGCCGCACTTCGAAAATCCAGTTTCCAGATGCTGAAATGGGTTTGGCTTACCGCGACTCTCATTTGGCCTCCCCTGCTGGTCGTGTGCCTGCAAGGCTTCGCAGGAATCTACGCATACGCCCTGTTTGGTTGGTCCTGGCTGATTTGGAATCTGCTCGCCGGGCTTGCCATAATTCCAGTTGTGTTGTGGATCTTGCGACGACTTGGAGAATCTAAAACCGCTGGTGGTTATTTCCTGAATCGCTCCGAGCGCCTGCTGGACGAGCCGATCGAGCCCGATCAAGGAGCCTCAGTCTGAGACAAGCTTGCACCCAGCCGGCCAACGCCACCCCAAGCACAAACCTGGATGAGGTCGTCGGCTCCATCTCCCTTTCCGGTCTTGCAAAGGCAATCGAAAGCTACGGTCGCTTTCGACAATAGCTTGATGAGTCGGCTTTGGTTGGCCAACAATGAGCGCGGCAAGAGCAACCCATCTCAAGCTCGAAGGCGTCCAGCAAGCCTCCTGAGCACTCCCGCCACCCCGCTATGATAGATTCTTCCCAGCAATGCGCTTTCTGCTTTTCATCGGGCTCGCCATACCTCTCATCGCCGCCGAGCCCACCGCTATCCTCATCCAACGCTGTCTCTCCTGCCACAACGACACCACCCGGCTCGGCAATCTCTCCCTCACCTCCCGCACAAACGCCGCATACGTTCTCGAATCAAAACTCCTCACCCGCGTTACTCGCGGTGAAATGCCCCCCGGCGGCGGCCTCCCACCCGAAGAGCGCGCGACCCTCAAACAATGGATTGAATCAGGTGCGCCCTGGGAATCCACCCTCTCGGCTCGTCCCCGCGCCACCTCCTCCTTTTGGTCCCTCCAACCCCTCTCCAACCCTGGAGGCACCATCGATTCCCACCTGTCAGCCGCCCTCCAGGCAAAGGGTCTCAAATTCTCCCCGCCGGCCAGCCGTCGCACCCTGATCCGCCGCGCGACTTTCGACCTCACGGGCCTCCCTCCCACCCCAGCCGAAATCGACGCCTTCCTCAACGACTCGGCCCCCAACGCCTACGAAAAACTCATCGACCGCCTCCTCGCTTCGCCCGCCTATGGCGAGCGCTGGGGACGCCACTGGCTCGACGTCATCCGCTACGGAGAATCCCACGGCTATGAGCAGAATCACGTCCGCCCCAACGCATGGCGTTTCCGCGATTACGTCATCCGCGCTTTCAATCAAGACCTCCCCTTCAATCGCTTCATGATGGAACAAGTCGCCGGCGACCTTCTCGACCCGGGTAATCCTAACGTTGAGATCGCTACCGGCTTCCTCGTTGCAGGGCCTCACGACACCGTCGGCAATTCCAACACTGCCGCCCTCCGTCAACAACGCGCTGACGATCTCGACGACATGGTCAACGCCACCGCGTCCTCCTTCCTTGGCCTCACCGTCAACTGCGCCCGCTGCCACGACCACAAATTCGATCCCATCCAGCAGCTCGACTACTACCGCCTCGCCGCCATCTTTAACGGCGTCAACCATGGCGAACGCCCCGTTGCCTCGGCTGAGGCTCGCGCCCGCCGCAATGAGCTCGCTGCCCCTCTCGATCAAGCCATTAAGGCCGCGAAAGATCAGCTTGCTGCCCTTACCGCTTCAACCACTTCAAGGCGCGAGACCGCCGAGCAAGCCGTTCGCGACAAGCACCGCCCTGCCGTAACTCCGTTCGGCGTCGATGAATCCTGGCCTGCCGCCCCCGCGCGCTTTGTTCGATTCTCAGCCCCTCAGGGCTTTCCCGGCGGCCTCGACGAAGTCGAACTCTTTTCTGCCTCTGGCGTCAACCTCGCCCCAACCGCCAAGCTCAACGTCTCTTCTACGCGCATCGCCGAAGGGAATCCCGATGCCTATCACGCCCGCCACCTCAACGACCAATCTTTTGATAAGCGCTGGTTCTCCGAAGGTGCCGGCCCTGCCTTCATCACCATCGAACTTCCCGAGCCCACAGCTACCCAAAAGCTTGCGTGGTCCACCGATCGAGCTCGCGCCTTCCAGGGCCGCTTTGAACAAAACACCGTCGCCGCCTACACCATCGAGATTTCCCTGGACGGCAAGTCCTGGACGCCCATTGCCTCGAACGTAAACCGCCTGCCACACCGCAAGCCCGATCTCGACCGCCTCATCACCCTCGAAGCCCTCTCGCCAGCGGATCGAGCAACCTTTGAAACCGCAGAGGCCGAGCTCAAACAAGCCGAAGCCCAACTCAAGCTGGTCCCCCCACTCCCCCTTGCCTACGCGGGTGTCTTCAAACAACCCACCGAGCCCGTCTATCTGCTCAAAGGTGGCGGCGTCATGCAGCGTGGTGACCCTGTTCTCCCTGCCAGCCTTTCCACGCTCAAACACGCCTCATTCAGCATTCCCCTTGACGCGCCCGAACAAAACGCCCGCCTCGAGTTTGCCAAATGGCTCGCCGATGATCGCAATCCACTCACCCCGCGAGTCATCGTCAATCGCCTCTGGCACTCTCACTTTGGCCTAGGCCTTGTCGCCACCCCGTCGGACTTCGGCTTCAACGGCGAGCGCCCCTCTCACCCTGCCCTGCTCGACCACTTGGCCCAGCGCCTCCTCGCTCACGGCTGGCATCTGAAGCCCCTCCACAAAGAGATCCTACTCTCGACCGCCTACCAGCAATCGAGCACCTTCAACCCCGCCGCCGCCCGCATCGATGCAAGCTCGCGCCTGCTGTGGCGCTTCCCTCCCCAACGACTCCAGGCCGAAGCCCTCCGCGATTCCATGCTCGCCGTCTCTGGCAGTCTCAACCCGGAACGCGGAGGCCCCAGCTTCCGCCTCTACAAATACACCGTCGACAATGTCGCCACCTACTTCCCCCTCGACAAATTCGGCCCCGAAACCTATCGCCGCTCGGTCTACGCCGAGTCGGCCCGCTCCATCCCCAACGAACTCCTCACCGTCTTCGATTGCCCCGATTCTTCTCTCCCCGAACCGCGCCGCGTCTCAACTACCTCACCTCTTCAAGCCCTCACGCTGCTCAATCATGGCTTCACACTCAGCATGGCTGATGCTCTCGAAAAACGCCTTTCCAATGCATCCGAACCGGATCGCATCTCTCAAGCTTTTCTCCTCGCCTACGGTCGGCCGCCAGAGCCTGAAGAGCTCAACGAATCGGCGAAGTTGATCGACACCCATGGCTTCCTCCACTTTGCTCGCGCCCTGTTCAACACCAACGAGTTCCTCTATGTCTACTAACAGCCACGCTCTCCATCGCCGCGGCTTCCTCAACGGCCTCGGCGCTATCGCCGCCGCCGACCTGCTCTCCGGTGCCACCAGGCAACCTCACTTCACTCCCAAAGCCAAGCGCGTCATTCAGATCTTTTGTCCTGGCGGCGTCTCCCACATCGACACCTTCGATTACAAGCCTGAGCTCGAAAAACGCAGCGGCCAGCCTATGCCCGGCGGCGATAAGGACGTCACCTTTCAGGGTGCCAATGGCAACCTGATGCGCAGCCCTTGGGCTTTCGCGCCCGCAGGCCAATCCGGCAAGCCCATCACCACCAAGCTCCCGCACCTCGCCCGGCACGTGGACCGCATGGCCTTCATCCACTCCATGAGTTCCCGCTCCAACACCCACGGCCCTGCCTGCGTCGCTATGAATACCGGCTTTGTCTTCGAAGGCTTCCCCTCTGCCGGCGCCTGGCTCAGCTACGCTCTCGGTGCAGAGAGCGACAACCTCCCCGCCTACGTCGCCATTCCCGACATTAGAGGCATTCCGCCTTCAGGCCCGGCGAACTGGACCTCCGGTTTTCTTCCTGCCGAGCACCAGGGCGTCGCCTTCAATGCGGCGAGCCCGATTCGAAATCTCGCTCGCCCCTCTGTCGTCTCGCCAGAGGCGGACCAGGCGACTCTCGACCTTTCGACTTTCCTCAATACTCGTCACGCCGCGCTTCACCCCGGCGATTCCGAACTTCAGGCTCGCATCGCTTCCTACGCTCTTGCGGCCAGGATGCAACTTTCCGCCCCTGAAGTAGCCGACATCTCGAGCGAATCCAAAGCCACCCTGGACCTCTACGGCACCAACCACTCAAACCCCTTGCTCGCCGCCTACGCCCGCAACTGCCTTCTTGCTCGTCGTCTGGTGGAACGCGGCGTTCGATACGTGCAGCTCTACTGCGCCTCCCGAGCCTCTGGGGTTGATGGCCTTCTGAATTGGGACGCACACAAGACTCTTCAGGCAGACTACGATCGCCATCTCCCGATCCTCGATCAACCCACTGCTGGCCTCATTCAAGACCTTGCCGCTCGTGGTCTTCTCAACGACACTCTCGTCATTTGGACCACGGAATTTGGCCGTATGCCTACCCATCAGCAAGGGACTCTTGGTCGCGACCACAACCCCGATGCCTACACAGTCTGGATGCTGGGAGCTGGCATCAGGCCTGCCTCATCCTGGGGCGCAACCGACGACTTCGGCCGCCGCGTAGTTGAAAACGCAGCCACGGTCTACGACTTCTGGGCCACGGTCCTGCACCTTCTGGGCCTCAACCATGAAAAGCTCACCTGGTACCACAATGGCCTCAATCGACGTCTCACTGACGTCCACGGCCACGTCATTCAGTCCCTGCTCGCTTAAAGGTAGAAGCCCGCTGAGGCGCCGACCCATTCGAGGTTCTTGTTGTGGTCGACACCCATCTGCTTGCCTCTGCCCATGCGGACAATCATATTCGCCGCCATCGGTAGTTGCGTGCTCGGGAGCCAGATGTACATGATGCGAACTTCAGCCATCGTGGGTCCGTGGGGCGTGTTGATGGTGGGAGCGAACCGGACGCGCTCTTGAAGGATGTAATGACGGCGGTCGCGGAACGGGATCGCTTCCAATTGCTCTGTTGTTGGGCCGACAATTACGCCAATGCCAGCAAAGCTGTACAGAGGCTTCAAAACGTAATTCTCAGGGTCGCTGGGAAGGTCGGTCACTTCGTGGAAGAAATGACTCTTCGGCACCGTGGGGTGGTTAAACCAGGGGATCGAGAACTTGCTCAGGCGGAAGAACCAGTTCGGATGGCCCGCCCATTCCACCTGCAAATCGTCAGTCCAATGAAAGGGGATCTCTACCTTCTTGCGCTCAAGCTCATCGAAGATGGCACGGTTGTAGATACGATGGATTGGGGTCTCGACGCCATCGCGGTCATAGTAAAGCTTGTTGCCACGCTTCTTGATCTTGGTGATGCAGACTGCTCGGATCTTGTAGATACGTTCGGTGCAGATAAAATCGCAGACCGTCTTTTGCTGATCGGGGTCGATCTCCATCAGAATCACGTTCTCAGGGGAGTGGCCGTTGAGGATCGCCTCACCCAGGAGCGAGTGATACTGGCCGAGGTCGAGCTCGCTCAGGAGATGTTTGAGATTGGGGTCGAGATCATAGGCACGCATATACTGGCGCGCCATCTCGGTCTGGTGGGCGTAAAGGCTCGGGAAGCCCTGGATCTCGACCAACTTTGGAGCGAGGCGACCATTCTCGTGAACGATGCCGAAATCAGCTTGAATGAACAGAGGCGCGCTCGCTTCGTTCGGCACACGATACTGCGGTGGAATCTCGCGGTCGGATGCCTCCATATAGAGCTTGTTGTTGAGAAGTTGGCCAACGAGCTCACGGCCCGCGCGCGACATCTCCTGCAGGAGTTCGCGGGGGAAGAAGCAAGGGGTCTCCGAGTGGCGGAATTCAACGTGCCGTCCGATCGCAGAGTCGATCGAATGGAGGAATTGTTGATACTTCTCTGGGGTCCAGCGGCGATTAAAATCCTCGCGAAGAGCGGTGATCATTTTAGTGTTCGAGCAGGAAGTGGCCGTCGCGCATGATCTGGCGATCATCGGCCCAGATATTGAACTTGCGACCCACTACATCGATATGCGTTCCTGACCACCAGTCAGCACCAGTGTGGGCGCCGTAGGGGTTGCCGAAGGCGATATGAATGCCAGGAATCTTCTCGTCCTGCAGGATGTTGCCAATCACATTGTCAAGGGCAAGATTGGTGCCGATCGCAAATTCGCCAACGCGATTGGAGTTCTCGTCGGTGTGACAGTAAGCCCAGAATTCGTCGCGCAGTTCTTTGTTCTTGGATTCAGCCCAGACCATGCGGTTCTTCTCGATCTTCACCGTGAGTGGTGTATTCCGCAAGTCGCCATACTTGGCGCAAAGATAATCTCCCACAACGCCATCGATTACAAAGACGCCGTTCACTTCACCTGGAGAGGTAAAGCACTCACCGCCCGGGAGATTGCCCCACTTGGCGGTAGAGATGATGCCACTGGTCTTGATCCACTTGTAGTCAGGGTGCATGTCGGCAATGATGTGTGTGCCATTGGCGGTAGTGGCCTTGATCTTCTTGGCGCTGGCGGCGATGTCACGGACCTGCACAGACAGCGCATCCACACGGTGGAAGTCGGCGCGCATCCCTTGCATCATGATCCGCTTTTCGATGTTGACCATGTGCGCGTGGCGCATGCGGCGTCGGTTCACGACATCGGTCATTTGCATGCGGCTGTGAAGTTCACCTTGCTGGGCCACAACGGCAAAGATGGAGACGCTCGACAGCTCCATGTCAGAAAGAACAACTTCAGGCATACCGGCCAAAGGGCGGTCGGCAAAGTCTTCGAGGCGAAACGCCATAAACTCGCAGCCAAGGTCAGTGAGCTCATGGGCCAGTGCGGCGGCGATTTCCTCGCAAGCCTTGTCGGTAATCAGCGTAACGCGCTCAGAGGGGTCAATCCGAAGGCAGGTTCTGACGGCGTTGCGCGCACCAGGAAGTAATTCAGGATCAAATGTAGCGAGCAACAATTTAAAGGCCAGCCTCCGTTTCAGAAATAACGTAGTCGACAACCTTCTTCAGGTCGCCGGTTTCGCGCCAAACCTGGAGCTGCCGGTCCGCTCCCGTACCAGCGCGCAGCATCTTATAGATGTAGGAAATTTCTTCCCGACTGCCTAACTCATCGACCACGTCGTCGATGAAATGAAGGTACTCAAAAAGCAGGTCTCTCAAGGGGACTTCGATCTGTTTGCCGAAGTCGACTAGCTTGCCTTCGAGGCCGTAGCGCGCAGCGCGCCACTTATTCTCCATGATAAGCGCCCGGCGGTAGAGCCGGAAGCCCTGGTTATTGGTGTGAAGCTTATAGAGCTTGGCCACCGTGGCCTGCAACAGTGCGGCGATGGCGATGGTTTCGTCGAGCCGCATCGGGAGATCCATGATGCGGAACTCAAGGGTTGGAAAGCTTGGATGAGGCCGAATATCCCACCAGATCTTCTTCGCGTTGTCGATGCAGTTCGTCTTGATCAGCAGGTTCACGAAGTTTGTATATTCGCCCCACGAAGGAAAGTAATCCGGGATGTTTGTGCGAGGAAACTTATCGAAGACCTTACAGCGATAGCTCTTGAGGCCGGTTTCAAGACCAAGCCAGAACGGGGAATTGGCGGTGAGTCCAAGCACGTGAGGGACGAAGTAACGTGCAGCGTTCATGATTTGAATCGCTGCTTCGCGGTCTTCGATACCAATGTGCACGTGAAGGCCAAAGATCAAATTAGAGCGAGCGACCGACTGCATGTCTTCGACGATCGTGGCGTAGCGCTCGTCTGGGTAAATTTCCTGCTTGCGCCAATCTGCGAAGGGGTGAGTCGATGCGGCGGCGATGCGGAGGCTATTTTGCTTGGCGAGGCCGATGATGCTGGTGCGAAGTTCGCGGAGGTCGGCCTTGGCTTCCTGAATGTTGTGGCAGATACCTGTACCGACTTCGACGACGCTTTGGTGCATTTCGGGCTTAACGCGTTCGGCGAGAATGCGCTGGCCCTTGGAAATGATCTCGGCCGAGATGTGAGATCGTAGGTCCCGGGTTTCGGGATCGATCGTCTGGTACTCCTCTTCAATGCCGATCGTCAGAGAGGGCTTGCTCATATGTTGTGATTATCTCCCAGTGCAGGGTGGTGCGCTTTGATTCGATTGATAGAGGAGACATAGAGACAGGTTGCGGTGCGGCCTGCCGAAGATGGATTCTGGATCGCGGGGTGTATCAGCCAAGCAACCACGAGGCAGAAAGCAATCACAGACATCAAGGTGCTCCAAGAGGAGCAGTTCCCGGTGCCAGAAGAGCGCACCGATTCTTTGTGGGTTTGTGTGTGAATACGCTTCCTGTTGTCTCAGGCCGAAAATTTTGCGGGCTTGTTTGAGGCGGGGAAGGTGAGCACAAATTTTTCAAGCCAGGTAATGGCAAAGGGGATCAGAGACTGGCTATCGAGGCGGGTGGCCGTGGCATTACCGAGAGGGGCCTGATGGCCCTGACCAGATGCGAGGAAGGCTTCGGCGATTTGCTCGAAGACATTGATTGGGAGGCTGGGATGAACCGGGTCGCTGGTATCGAACTCCTCAAAATCGAGCCATTGAGGTCCATCAGCGGTCGGCATCAGGTGGCGGTAACGGACAACATTTTTGTCCGGGATTTTCGCGACATGTTCGGCGTAGTGGAGCATCGTGATCGTGTCGAGGGGCGCGCCGAGCATCAGAATTTTCGCATTCAGCTCAAGTAGTTTCGCGAAGGGCGTTCCGGGGCCGTAGCCGTAGTGGAACGGGTGTTCACTCGTGATCCACTTGGCCTGGGCTCCGATCGCAGAAACGCCGGCGCCAGGGTGGTCGCTGCGGAGCGAACCAGGCCAGGTTCGGATGAGCTCGTGGAGGACGCCGTGATCGCGAGCGGCTGATGCCGTGTGTTTGTCAAAAACAGGGATCTCGGGATCGTCGTCTTCGTAAAAGGGCTCAAAGTCGACGTAAGCAGCCAGAGTTCCGGCAGGGCCGATGGCCTCAAGGAGGGCCCGAATGAGAATCTCCGCGCCACCGGTAATCGGGCCGATGGCGCGGAGACTGGAATGGACCATAACGGTGTCACCCGTCTGGATGCCGAGTTGGTCGAGTGCTGACCGGATCGCAGAATTCGTCAGAGCCACTAAAACATAAGCTTAAGTGACAACTGGATCGTGCGTGCGTCGCGGGCTGAAGTGATGACTCCGAAGTTGCCAGACTGGTTGAAGCCGCTGGGACCAGGAGAAAACGCCGCGTTGGGGGCGCCGAGGTTGACGTTGTTCATGAAGTTGAACATCTCGGTGCGGAACTGCAGGTTGAAGCGTTCGACGATGCGAGTGTTCTTGATGAACGACAAGTCGAAGTTCTTCGTGCCTGGTGTGCGCACATCAGGGATCGTGCGACCAACATTGCCAAACGTGAATGGAGCAGGATTCACAAAGGCAGTCGTGTCGAACCAGCGCTGTGCCGTGGGATTGTCGATAGCCGGGGATTTGCCGGTGGAATCAGGGCGATTGGCGCGCTGATTGTTGGCACCAGTCACGACCAGCGGAATGCCGGTCTGCATGATGCCGATGGTGTTGACCTGCCAGCCACCGATGAGCTTGTTGATACCCTTCTGATCCTTACCGAAGGGGAGCTCATAGACGAGGCTGATCGTGGCGCGCTGGGCGACGTCGGAGGGGTCGACGCTACGCTCTGCGGCGCGGTTGAATTTCCCGTTCTGATAGCCAACGATGGAGGCTTGTTCGATGGGGCCGAAGTTGACGGGCGTGGCGATCGAGTCGGAGATGATCTTGCCGCCGGTGTAGGAGAACAAGAAGGCGAGGCCTTTCGAGAATCGCTTCTCGGCGCTCAGTAGCAGCAGGTGCGAGTTGTAGCTACCGAGGCGAGGATTGCGAACCGTGACGGCGTTGTAATAGGGGTAAGGCCGGAGCGACTGTTCGCGGGAAATGGTTGCGCCGCCGAGAGCGCCAGGAACGCGGCCAGCAAAGGGATTGGGAACCTGCTGGGTGAGCGCCTGGCCCAGAGCGAGGAACTGCGGATCCAGTTGATTCAAGTCATAGCTGCCAGCCGTTAGCCCACGGCCGAGGTTGCCGGCATAGGAGGCTTCAAAGAGCCAGCTCTTGAACATCTGTTGCTGAAGGCTCAGCGTGAACTGCTGAATGCGAGGGATGTCGCCATTCGATTCGTCGTATGCAACGTTCTGTCCGAGGAAGGCGGCCGCTCCAAGGGCACGGCCCTGCGGTGGGACGGGTGCCGAGGGGAAGCCATTGCGGAGCTGGAAGGCAGGGCGCAATGGATCATTCTGTGGATAGTTGGTGGTGGTTTGGGCAAAGCCATTCGCGTTGCCATAGTTTTCACGCCACATCTGCGAGGGGTACATCATGCCGTAGCCGGCGCGCAGAATGGTCTTCGTGTTGCCGAACACGTCGAAAGCGAAACCAATGCGTGGGCCAAAGTTGGTGTAGTCTTCGCCGCGCCAGTTGCGGGGTTGGCCACCGACACCAGCAAAGACGAGGCAACCAGCCAAGCCATTGGGCAAAGTGCAGGTGGGATCAAAGTTCGTGGAACCGTTGTTGCGCTCGACAGCTTGCGACTGGTAGTCATAACGGAGGCCGAGATTGAGCGTGAAGCGCTTGGAGATCTTCCAGTCGTCCTGGAAGTAACCGGAAATCGAATGGCTAACCTGCGACTCACCAACGTGAGTGGAGACGCTGGCGTTTGAGACCGCGCCGAGTAGGAAGCTGGCGTAAGCGCTGCCAGTGCCAGCGGGAACGGTGGGGTTGCCCGTCAAGGCAGCGGCAAAGTTAAAGCTGCCAGAGGGGGCAGAGCGTTGCAGGTTGTGACCCTGAAGGAGGCGGAGGTCGAAGCCGATCTTCATCGAGTGCTTGCCGCGAATGATGTTGACCTGATCGAGAAACTGCCAGTTCAAGCTGCCACGAACACCGGCAGTGCCAGTGTTGAAGCCTGTCAAACCATTGCTGATGGCCGGGAACGTATCGGCCGGGACGATAGAAGGCAAGCCGAGCTTTTGCGGCCAGCCGCCGCCGAAGCTGCGGACGATGAATGGGAAGTAGCCACGAGTGGCACCGACGCGCAGTTCGTTGACGATCGTTGGTGAAACAACGTGAGTATCGGAGAGAACAACGTTCCAGTTCTTGAGGTCGTCGTCACGCTTGCCAACGACTTCGTTCGGATAGAGGGCCGCGCCGCCGCCGCCATTGTCGGTCTTGTGATTGAAGAAAGAATAGCGGCCAAACATGGAGTTGTTTGAAGAGAACTTGTGGTCGCCCTTGAGCGTGTACTGCCGCATGGTCTGGATCTCTTTGGCAATGCCAAGGAAGTTATTGGCGTTGGTGAATCGGTCCGTAGGAGTTCGGTTGGGGAGCGGATAGAACTCGTTGATCGCACGGGCGACAGGATCCAGTTGAGTGGCCGGAATGATGTTGCCCGGGTAGATGGCGCGTGTGGCTGCGGTGCCGGAGCCTTGAGTGGAGAAAGCGTCATAGATGGGAATCAGTGCTCCGGCGGCGGTAAAGAGATCGCTAAAGTTTCCTGTGCGCTGGCCCACGGTGGGGAAGCTGGTGATCAGGGCGCGGGAACGGTTGAAGCGGTATTCTTCCCAGTTGCCGAAGAAGAAGGTGCGATCTTTGATGACTGGTCCGCCGACGGAAGCGCCGAACTGGTTGTAGCGGAAGGGCGGCTTGGTGACGGCGAAGGTGTTTCGCGCGTCGAGCGCATCGTTGCGGAAGAAGTTGTAGATGCTGCCCTTGATCTGGTTGGTGCCGGAGCGGGTCACCATATTGATGACGCCACCGGCGGTAAACCCGTATTCGGCGGACATGCCACCGGACTGGACTTTGAACTCTTCGACCGAATCAACGCCGGGGTTGATGGCGACCTCACCGATGTAGCTCTGGATGTTGTTGCCGCCATCGAGGAGCTGGCCATTCATCGCGTTGGGGCCACCGTTGATCGAGATGCTTGAAAGCTGGATGCCGCGATCCGCGAAGCCCGAAGAAGTTGGGCCGGCGTTTGATTTGACGCTGGGGGTAAGGAGCGTCAGCGCGAGGGCGTTGCGGCCGTTCAGGGGAAGTTCGCTGACTCGCTTCTGATCGACGACTTTACCGATCGAAGTGTTGGAGGTATCAACAAGCGGAGCTTCGGCTGCGACTTCGATCGATTCGGTGACTTGGCCGACTTCGAGGCGAATGTCGACTTGGGCGCGCTGGTCGACCTGAAGTTGGATGCCGGTTCGGACGACCTTACGGAAGCCGGCGAGCTCGGCCGTGACGGAGTAGTCGCCAACGGCGAGGTTCGGGGCTTGGTAGAGACCTTCCGATGTGGTGCGGGTCTCGAAGGTGGTGTTGGTGGCGATGTTCGTGACACGGACGAGGACTGCGGCGGCGGGCGCCCCGCTCGAGTCAGTCACGGTGCCGAGGATGGTGCCACGGCCTTGTTGTGAGTAGGCGGGGAGCGCAGCCAGCAGCAGGGCGGCGGCGAGGAAAGTGGACGTAATTTTGTTCTTCATGGAAATCCCTGAAATCTGAAATAATCTATCACAATTCTAGCCACAGAGTGATTGTTGGATGATGAGGGTATGTATTGGATTGCGGCGGTGGCGCTGGCGCAGCTGCTGGAGTGTGGGATTGAGAGTGAGGCGCGGTTGCCGCCGGGTGGGGATTTTCGGCCGGTGATCCTGAAAAGACAGAAGGCGGCCAGGGGGTTTGAGACTTGGCGGGCGGGGAATGTCGAGTTGACCCGACGGATTGGGGATGGCGCCTTTGGTGTTTTGATCGAACGCCGGGTTGTCGATTTGAAGCCGATGGGCTTGTTGGGGGTTGAAGGGATCGCGAAAGTTTTCTCTGGCGAGAATGGATTCGAGTACGTGCCGAAGGCGGTGCGGGTATTTCGCAATCAGGTGGGTTGGGGGGCGGCGGAAGTGACGGTTCAGGTCAGTGGAAGTGCCTATGCAGCGGCGCGATGTGGAAATCGTCTGGCTATGGTCGACATTGCAGGGCGTGGGCCTCAAGGGGTGGATGTGAACGGGGACGGAAAAATCGAAGTGAATTCCCCGGCAGAGTATGCGCGGGTGAAGGGTGGGGTGTTCGAAATTGAGGGCAAGGGTTACACGATTGAAGCCGTGGATTGGCAGCGGCGGGTGGTCTTGATGCGCGAGGCGCCGCTCGGGCCGCAGATGAAAGTCGGCGACGTGATTCCCGATGTGACTTATGTGGATCGCCTGAAGGAGCGACGGACCTTGAGCAGCCACGGCGCAGCCTTTACGGTGGTGGACTACTGGGCGAGCTGGTGCGGGCCCTGCATTGCGGCATTTCCACAACTGAAGGCCCTTGCTGAGACCTACGATTTGAAGGTGTTGGGTTTGAATGGGGATGAAGACGCCGGGGCAGCTTCGAAGGTGCTCGCTCAGTTTGAGGTATTGTGGCCGGACGTGCAGGGGACCGAGCCCGCGTGGCTGTACGATTCTCGTTTAAGGGTGGGGCTATACCCGACCTATGTGTTGCTGGATGCGTCCCGGCGCGTGGTGGCGCGAACGGAAAGCACCATCGAACTGATCGAAGAAGTGAAGCGGCTGGTGCCGCGGCGCAAGGCGCCCTAGGGTTTCACTTTCGCGATCAGGTTTGCGCCCAAGATCGAGTTGAGAAGGGCGATGGGTATGAGGCCAAGAGGGACTGCGATCGGGCCTCCCTCGCCAGTCAGGTTCCGGTAGAACAGGAAGAAGATCAAAGCAAAGAGGACTGCGCTCAAGGTCAGCAGAACATAGCCGATTTGTTGTTTGGGAATGTTTTGATCCATGGGTTAAATGCGGTTGAACTTTTGAACGGTTTGGGTGAGGCTCTTGAATTGTTTGATGAAGGGGACCATTTTGGTTTCGCGGTCATCGATTTCCTGAGAGCGCTTGAGGATGGCTTGCTCCTGAGCTTTGGGAACGACAACGACGCCATCTTCACCAGCTACGATGATGTCGCCGGGGGTGACCTTGATTCCTCCGCAGGTAACGGGGATGTCTTTGCCGACGCTGGCCCAACGGCCGACGCTCGAACCCGGGCTGACGGACCTTGCAAAGACGGGCAAGCCGAGGGACCGGATCTCGGCGATGTCGCGAACCCCGCCGTCAAGGACAATGCCAGCCATGTTGCGGCTCTTGGCAGCGGTGGCCATCAGGCCACCCATTCCAGCGAGGTCGAGAGAGCCTTCGACAACGATGATGCCGACTTCGCCGGGCTTTGCGGCGTCGATCATGGCGACGCTGTCTTTGGCGGAGAGGGCTGCAGTGGCTTGCTCGGGCGGGGCAGGCTTCAGGATGGCTGTGGTGGCGCGGCCGACGAAGGCCATGCCGACGCGGGGGCGCATGTCGTGACTCATGTAACCGCGCTGGCCAGTGATTTGATCGACGGCATCGGCGACCGAAGCCACGGTGGATTTGGCGAAACCATTCAGCAGAGGGTCAGCGTAAGTGGGTCGTGTGGCTTGTTGGAAGCCGACGAGCAGGATGGCCGCAACCGGGATGAGAAGAAGTTTCTTCATATCGCTATTTGCCGTTGAGGAAATTGGCCCAGCGGTATTCTGACGCCGGGGAGTCGTCTGATAGGGCCTTGCGGACCGCGAGTTCGGCGACGTGTTTCACGATCCAGTCGAAGTTCGCTTTGCCCACCGATTCGATACCAGCGTCGGGGGCAGGGTTCATGAAGTCGATGGCATAGGGGATGCCGTCTTCGACAGCGAACTCGACGGTGTTGAGATCGTAGCCAAGAGCGCGACAGATCTTGAGGCAATCGTTGGTGAGCCGCGATTGCATTTCCGGTTTGAGCGGCTCGGGGTTCTTGACGTAGCGGTCGGAGTGGGGGGCGCGCGGGTCGTACTGCATGATGTGGACGTGTTCCTGGCCAACGACATAACAGCGGTAGTATTCGGTGAAGTTAACGGCGGCCTGGAGGGTCATGCACAGAGTGCCGGTCTGGTTATAGGCGGCGAAGAGTTCTTCCGGGTTGTCAACTTTGTAAACGTCGCGCCAGCCGCCGCCATCAAAGGGCTTGAGGAACGCGGGGAAGCCGACGTAATCGAAAATCTCCTGCCAATTAAGGGGGAACATCAGGTTCCTCATCGATTGCGCGGTGGTGCCCGGCGGGTGAGAGTGGTGGGGCAGGATCGCTGTTTTAGGGATGGCGATGCCGATCTTGGAAGCCATCGCATAGTTGAAGAACTTGTCGTCGGCACTCCACCAGAAGGGGTTGTTGATGACGTGAGTGCCCCCGAGGACGGCATTTTTCAGGAAGGCGCGATAAAAGGGAATGTCGTGGCTGATGCGATCCACGATGACGTTATAGCCGGTAGGTTCGGCCATCTTGATGCCACCGATGCGGAGGTGTTCAGCGGCAACACCCGGCACCTTCATCGAGTTAATGTAATCGACCAGGGCGGGCGGGAAGCTGGTCTCCATTCCGTATACGACAGCAATTTTGCGCATGATCAACTGGGTCCTTTGTTAAGCGAAGTAAGCGCGGGCCATGAGGCGCCACAGGGGCCAATCGTGGGGCATGTCGTTGTTCCAAACGTCAAGCCGATGTGGGATGTGTTTACGGCCAAGCAGTTCGGCCATTTTGTAATTGTCGCCGAGGCAGATGTCGTGATTTGAGGCAGCGAGGATCGTGAACCAATCACCGTGAAAGTGGGAGTGATGCCAGGCGCTGTCGAGGTTGGGGACGTAATCGACGGGGTTGTGGAAGTAAAGCAGGTCGTCCGAGTAGCCCTGCAGGAAGTTGCGGTTATTGAATGCGCCCGACATAGCAACGCATTTCGTGACAGCGTCGGGATGACGGAGGGCGAAGTTGAGTGCGTGGTAGCCACCAAAGGAGCAACCGTGGACAGTGAGGTCAATGCGACCTGACCGGTGGCGAATCAGCGGAAGAACTTCGTGAAGGATGTACTGCTCGTAATCGTCATGGCGGCGGACGCGGTCGGCGGGGTGGGCACGCTTGTTGTACCAGGATTCGGCGTCGACGCTGTCGACACAGAACAGCATGAGGTGTCCGTAGTTGAGGCGGTCGTAAAGGGTCTCGACCATGCGTTGGTCTTCGTACTCATGAAAAGAGCCCATTGAGGAAGGGAAAACCAGGACCGGATGGCCAGAATGGCCAAACTGGAGGATTTGCATGTCCTTTTGGAGGCGGGGGCTCCACCAATGGTGGTATTCGCGGTGCATGAAACCAAAGGATAACAGCCAGAGTATTCTAGTCGAATGAAGCTTGCGTTCGTATTGTGTTGTATTGCGATGCCAATGGGGGCGGCGCCCAGGGGTGTGGAAATTCTCTGGGATCGCTATGGCGTGGCGCATGTGTATGCGCGGGATCGTGAGGGGATGTTTTATGGATATGGCTATGCGCAGATGCAAAGCCATGCAAATTTAATTCTGAAGTTGTATGGGGAATCGCGCGGGCGCGGGGCGGAGTATTGGGGGCCGAAGGGGCTCGAGTTGGACAAATGGGTTCGTTTGAACGGGGTGCCGGAGCGGGCCGAGCAGTGGTACAAAATGCAGACGCCGGAGTTCAAGAAGTATCTGGTGGCGTTTGCGAACGGGATGAATGAGTATGCCAAACGGCACCCGGAAGCGATCGGGGAAGAGTACAAACAAGTTTTGCCAATTGAGCCGGTGGATAGCTTGATGCATGTGCACCGGATTGTGCACTTCAGCTATGTGTCGTCTCAATTGCGGGTAAGGGCGGCGGCGACGGGAAGAGGGGCGGAACCAGGTGGGATCGGGTCGAACGCTTGGGCCATTATGCCGAAGAAGAGCGCGGACGGCACACCGATGATGTTGATGAATCCGCATCTGCCGTGGCAGGACTGGTACACGTATTACGAGATCCACTTGAATGGGCCGGGGGCCAATTTGTATGGGGCAAGCCAGATTGGATTCCCTGTGTTGCGGTTTGTGTTCAGCGATTATCTCGGGTTCACGCAGACAGTGAATTCGATGGATGCGAGTGATTTGTACAAGATCACGCCGGATGGGGATGGGTACCGATTTGACGGCGAGAAGAAGGCCTATGAGAAGTCGCAGGTGACGCTCAAGGTGAAGGGTGGGGCGGATGTGGTGATGGAAGTGAAGAAGACGGTGCATGGGCCGGTGGTGTGGGACCAGGACGGGAAAGTGCTGGCGATGCGGACGGGTGGGCTCGATCGTCCGTTTCTACTTGAGCAGTATTGGAAAATGGCGATCGCGAAGAACTTTGCGGAGTATCAGGCGCAGGTGGCGCGGCTTGAGGTGCCGACGTTTAACATTACGTACGCCGATAAGGATGGGCATGTGATGTACCTGTTTAACGGGACGATGCCGAAACGCAAGAGCGGAGATGCTGCTTATTGGGCGGGCGTCGTGCCGGGAGATACGAGCAAGACGTTGTGGAATTCCTATCACACGTATGCGGAGTTGCCGAAGGTGATTGATCCGCCGGTGGGTTGGGTGCAGAATACGAACGATCCGCCTTGGACGGCGACTTTGCCGACGCTGGATCCGAAGGCGTTTCCGGCCTACACGACGGCGTCGGAGGTTTCGATGCGGTCGCGGTCTTCGTTGCGGATGTTGAGTAAGGACGAGAAGCTGAGCTTCGACAAGCTCGTTGAGTATAAGCACTCGACGCATTTCGAGACTGCCGACCGGATGCTGGATGATCTTTTGGCGGCGGCACCCGATTCAGCGGCAAAGAGGGTGTTGGCTGCGTGGGACCGGAACGCGGATAACGCGAGCACAGGCGCGGTCTTATTTGAGACGCTGATGCGTGGATTCCGGCCGGAGTGGAAGGTGGCGGCTGATTTGAAGGACCCGCTGAAGACTCCGATGGGTTTGAAGAACGCGGCGGCGGGCGTGGAGGCGCTGGCGAAGGCGGCGGCCGAGGTGGAGAAGAGTTTCGGGCGACTGGATATTTCTTATGGAGATGTGAACCGCTTCAAGTATCGTGGGGCGGATTTCCCGGGTAATGGGGGGGATGGGGCGTTGGGGGCGTTTCGTGTGATCCGGTTTGGGCCGAATCGCGCTCCGGTGCATGGAGACACTTTCGTAGCCGCTATTGAATGGTTAAAGAGCGGGCCACGGGGGCGTGTGCTGGTGAGCTATGGCAATTCTTCGCAGCCGGGAACCAAGCACGATGTGGATCAGCTTCCGCTCTTGAGCCAGAAGAAACTACGCGAGGTGTGGCGGCTGCGCAAGGATGTCGAAAAGAACGTCGAATCGAAGTACGTCTTTTAGTTGAGGCGATCGAGTAGCTCGTAGCGTGCGCGCGTCGTGTCCTTTTGGGTGACGGGCTTGGCATCGATTTGCATGAAATGACCGGTCTTGACTTCGGGCCACTTGGGGAGGCCTTTGCCATTGGGGTTTCCGGTCTTGATGAAGTTGGCGAAGTACTCAAGCATTTGCTTTGAGGTTTCGAAGTCAGCGGGTTCCCAGGCGTAGACTTTGTTGGTGGCGAGGTTGCCGAGGGCGTATTCGATTTCCGCAGAGTGAACGGCGCCTTTGGGGCGAGGCGGTGGCGGTGCGTCGGAGCGGATGATGCCTCCGGCAAGGCCGGGAGTGGCGTTGGCAAACGCGGGAGTCCTCTTTGGGCGGGGGCGCGTGTAGTAGTAACGGTAGACAGGTTTGCCGCCGGTCTTGGCGGCGTTCTCGATCCATCGCCAGGTAGAAAGGCCGGTGAAGCGATCGCCGGCGAGTTGTGTGGCGACGGCTTCGACGTCTTCATCCTTGTTGACCGGGTAGGCTTTCAGAATTTCGTCGGCTTGTTCTTTGTACAGTTTTTCGACATTGGCTTTGAAGTTGGCGACAGTGTGTGGGTCGCGACCCATGATGGAGCGGACGTTTTGTTCTTCAGAGTTCCAGCCAGCGAGGAGCGGGACGTGCGCTTGTTTGCCGTCCGCGAAGATCTTAGCGGGAGGCTCCGGGAAGAAGTAGCCATCGGTGATGACGTTGAAGCGTGGAGCGCCGGGTTTGCCTACGGCTTCGAGGAGTTGTTTAGCGGGGATGGCACGGAGGTCGGCGATAGAGTTGAGATTGAGACAAGCGGCGAACTTTTCGCCGATCGCTTCGGCCTGGGCGAGGGTAGTGCGAGAGTTGGCCGAAAGGGTAGAGCCGCTTTCGCCGATGGCGGCGTAGATCAAATCGCGGGAGAGCGGAGAGGCCATCTGGGCGCTTGAAGAACTCGATCCTGCAGATTCTCCTGCGATAACGATGTGGTTGGGATCGCCGCCGAAGGAGCCGATGTTGGCTTTGACCCAGTGGAGGGCTGCGCTCTGATCCAGGAGCCCCCAGTTGCCGCTGGCTTTTTGTTGAGATGCGGCGGTGATGCCGGGGTGGGCGAGGAAGCCGAAAATGCCGAGGCGGTAATTAATGGTGACTGAGACGATGCCTTTGCGCGCCATGGCTTCTCCGTCGTAGCGGGGCTCGGAGCCGTCGCCAGCCTGGAAGCCGCCGCCGAAGAAGTAGACGAGGACGGGGAGTTTTTGATTCTTGGCTGATGTGGGTGCCCAGATATTAAGGAACAAGCAGTCTTCACTCATGCCGGAAGAGCGGAAATTCATGTCGCCGAAGAGGGGCAGCTGCATGCACTGATTGCCGAATTGTTTGGCCTGACGGACGCCAGCCCATTTGGTGGCGGGAGCAGGCGGGGCGAAGCGCAACTCGCCGACGGGAGGCTGAGCGTAGGGGACGCCGCGGAATATGCGAACGCCAGAGTTGAGTTCGCCTTCGAGGGGGCCAAGGGGTGTATCAACGCGGGTGCCGGGGTTCGTGGCGGCAATTACGAGGAGTGCGAGGGGCGCAATCATGAGAGTGATTGTATTGAACTTTTGGCGGGAAGCAAGGGGGCCTCTTTGGCGGTGGCGAGGACAATTGTCGTGCGGGTGCGGGCGAGACCCGGAATGGACTTGAGGATGTCGCTGAGGAAGTGCTCGAGATCGCGGGTGGATTGAGAGACGACTTTGAGCAGGTAGTCTTCGTTGCCGGCGGTGTGGTGGACTTCGAGGACACGTTCGAGTTTGATGATTTGTTTGAGGAAGTCGGCGCGGCGGGCGGGTCGATCGAGGATCACGGAGACGAAAGCGGTGAGGGGGTAGCCGGTGAGTTCGGCATTGAGCCGGGCGGAATAACCGAGGATGGCTCCACGTTCTTCGAGGCGGTGGACACGGTCGGCAGCGGCGGGCGGGGAATAGCCGATGAGCTGGGCAAGTTCGGCCCAGGAGGCGCGGGCGTTCTTGACGAGAGCGCGCAGAAGTTTCGAATCCAAAGGAGAAATGGATTGCATCTTTTGAATCGTAAGCGATGTTGCGGAGTTTGGCTAGGATATCTGCATGGAAGATTTCATCAAGCGGTTTGAGGCGGGGACGCTGACAAAGGAAGAGTGGACGCATGAAGCGCATCTGCGGATGGCGTACTGGTATGTGTGGAGCTATCCGCCGATTGAGGCTGGGGTGAGGATTCGTGTTGGGATCCGGCATTTGAATGAATGCATGGGGGGAGCGAATACGGAGGATGCGGGGTTTCATGAGACGCTGACGGAGTTTTGGATTCGCGAGGTGCGGGCGATGGGGCCCGAGCGGATGGATGAGGTGCTGGCGCTGCCGGCGGGTTTGTGGAAGCGGGATTATGGCTGGAATGTGGCCAAGGATCGCCGTGCGAGACGAGAGTATGTTGCGCCCCAGGTGGGTTACCGGTAGAGACACCCGGGGCGGACGGCTTGCGCGGGTCCTGCTGATATTCAGTTTTCGAAGAGCTGTGAGGTTGCGGGTGGCCTCGGGTTATGGGTTTGATTGGACGTTCGTTAGCCTTGAGCGGGCTGCGGATCTGGCTGCGCTTTGTCGGGGCGCGGTTCATAGGGTTTCGGCGTGATGCCTGTGCGGCGGCAGTATTCCTGATAGATGTATTCGCTAATGCTCTCGCCGAGTTTGGGGCCGGATGGGTACGTTCCCGCCGCTTTGGCTTGCCTTTCGAGCTGGCCGAGGGTTTCGACGCGGGGTGGATCCTCGATGGGTTCGA